>OLNQ01004153.1_pt1 | contig 11137 bp, 11 predicted proteins | sample 1672821 | NCBI WGS metagenome assembly OLNQ01 (sample SAMEA3136727, study PRJEB25190) | human gut metagenome | biome: human gut; feature: human-associated habitat; material: faeces | place: Austria | collected 2013
ACTGCCCACCGGGCTTTCTTTTTCCTACGAAACAGAGCGATTAATTTTACGGCTTCCCTCCACGGATTATCTGCGGGAAATCCATGATTTTTTATATCGTAACCGTTTCTGCTTTGAAAAATATGAACCGACCGCTCCTGAAAATTATTACACACTCGATTTCCAGCAGACGCTCGCCAGATGCGAGTTAAAACTTGCGCTCAAGCTTTCCAGTGTGCGCTTTTATGTTTTTTTGAAAGAAGATCCATCTACCATCATCGGCACGGTCTGTCTGCACAATATTATAAAAATGCCTTATTTCACGAGCGAGGTCGGCTATAAATTCGATGCGTCTTATCAGCATCATGGATATGCCCGAGAAGCTCTGTCTATGGCACTGTCTGTCGGCTTTTATGGTCTCGGACTCCACAAAATCTTTGCCCGCTGCATGCCTGAAAATACGCCTTCCAGAAACCTGCTGCATGCCACAGGTTTTTTCGAGGAAGGAATTGAGCGCGACAGTATTCTCATTCAGGGAAAATGGGAAGATCACATCCGCTACGCTATCTTAAATCCCGATGAAATCCATTCATAAACGGACAGTTCCCTCTCAATTATTGTCCTGTATTATTCATCTAACGTGTGATACCAATAGCCAAACTGGTTGATGTGATCGGTCGTCATAAACTCCGGGAAACCAAAGATTGCTGCCATCACGCGCTCCTGCTGCTGATAAATCCCCGGGACACCGATAAACCATTTGTCCTCTTCGAGCTTTCCCAACACCAGATAGCGGTAATTGAAAAATCCGTGCAGCAAAAAGCTGTTATTTCCAAGATACCAGTATTTTCGCGGCAGTTCACGCAGGTCTTTCAGTTCAATGCGCACACACTCCACATTTTTATCCTCCGGCAATGTAAAATAGGGATACGTGTTTTTGAACCGCTCCCACGTGTCCACCCAGACAAACTTCGGAAAAATATTGCGCATTGGCATTTCCGTTGCATGAAGCTCCTCTGCCTCTTTTTCGTCTGCGTCAAATCTTGGAGGCTCCCACAACTTTATGTTTTCTGTTTTTACTGCAAATGGCTTTCCTTCCGTCCAGCGTGTCATGGCAATCGCGCCTTCCTCTCCTGCAAAAACCATTCCATCCATCTCGACAAACGAGTATTCTGATCCTCCAATCTGATCAGCTTTTATAATTGTTCCATAATCTCCGCTTCCTTTTATCATTCTCATCTCTCCCATCGGGAACGCAAGCATCTGCCCTCCCTCTACTTTAAAAAGGTATACCTGATCCATTCCCATCCGAATTGGTGTTCCACGCAGATGCACTTCAATCCTGCATTCATTTCCCCTGATCTCCACTTTTGCAAATCCCGCGTTGATTCCTTTTGTTCCGTTTTCGTATGCATATATATATGTAATAAAACGTTTGATTCCTGCCATCGGATGCTCCCGGCATTTATTTTGTTGCTACTATATATATTCATTGGTCGGTTATGATATGCGTGATTTTTCAAAAAACTTACATTATGAAGCGTGGCTGAGTGATCACAGAAATGTTTAAATTTATCTTCTTTATTCTTGACAGAAGTATGGTTCTCTGCTATTATAATATCAGTAACAATTACTATTATTAAAAAGAAAGGGTGATTATCATGCTAAAATATAGTAGACAACGTGAAGCAATCAAGACCTTCCTTGCCGGCAGATATGACCACCCTACTGCTGAAACTGTTTATCTCGGCATCAAAGAAGAGTTTCCGAATATCAGTCTCGGCACTGTATACCGTAATCTGTCATTACTTTCTGACATCGGTGAGATTCAGAAATTATCGACCGGTATCGGACCTGACCGTTTTGACGGGAATCCGGCTCTACATTATCATTTTATCTGCAAACATTGTGGCAGCGTTTTAGACCTTTCCGTAGATGGTCTTGATCATATCAATGTCCTTGCAAATCAGGGATTTGACGGTGAAATTGAAGGTCATATTACATATTTTTATGGGAAATGCGCAGACTGTAAAAAGAACAGTTAACGGTACAGTTCCAGTTGTTCTGCGAACTGTACAGCTTTCTATAAAAAATATAAGAAAAAGTATTGACAAAATATAATTTTTAAATTAAAATCAGTAATAGTTACTATTATTAAAACTAAATAAAATTTAAATAAGAAAAGGAGAACAAAATTATGACAAAATGGGTTTGTACAGTATGTGGATATGTTTATGAAGGAGATGCTGCACCAGCAGAGTGTCCAGTCTGTCATGTAGGCGCTGATAAGTTCAAAAAAGTAGAAGGAGATCTTACACTTGCTGCAGAACATGAATATGGCGTTTACGCAAAAACAGTAAAAAACAATCCAGAAATCAGTGATGAAGACAAAAAATACATCTTCGACCAGTTAAAAGCAAACTTCGATGGCGAATGCTCTGAAGTTGGTATGTACCTCTGCATGGCTCGTATTGCTCACCGCGAGGGATATCCGGAAGTTGGTCTTTACTGGGAGAAAGCTGCTTACGAAGAGGCAGAACATGCAGCAAAATTTGCTGAGATGTTAGGTGAGGACTTAGAGCCAAACATGAAAGCTACTACAAAAGATAACCTGAAATGGAGAGTTGACTGTGAGTTCGGTGCTACTGCAGGTAAATTTGATCTTGCAAAATGCGCTAAGAAAAACAACCTTGATGCAATCCATGACACTGTTCATGAGATGGCCAGAGATGAAGCTCGTCACGGCAAAGCATTAAAAGGATTATTGGATCGATACTTTGGATAAGCTACAAGCCGAGTAAGGATAAAAAGGAAAGATGACAGAATGGGGAATTTATTCACCAGACTGTCATCTTTTCTTTTTATTCTTATTGGGCGACAGCCCAACAGCGAGAAGAAGCGCAGCGGATTCGAGTTGGCTCGGCTTGCAGCGTAGCGGATTCCGAATGGGCATGGCTTTTCATTATCCTTATTATGCGACAGCCCAACAGCGAGAAGAAGCTCAGCGCATTCGAGCTGGCTCGGCTTGTAGCGTAGCGAGATAATACTTGCCTGGCACATCTGATTTTATTTTTCATTCTTTCCTTTGATGTTTGAGTAAACGGTTTTCGCTCCGATTCCATCCAACCGTCCGATTTTTCCTGACAGAGCATTGATCACATCCTGCGGCGCATCAATTGCCACGCTGATAATATTAACCTCACGCTCTCTGTATGGGATTCCCATTCGACCAATAATATACTTTCCATATTCATGCAAAAGATGATTCAACGCCTCGATTGATTCTGGATTCTCCACAATAATTCCAATTAATGCAATTCTTGTTTCCATGATACTCCTCTCTTCTCTGACACCAGTTGTTTTCACCTGCAACTGCAAAAATTACAATGTAACCTTGTGATTTTCTTTTATATATGCCATCAAACCTTCACAGCCATTTTTCACATCCTGATAAGTTGCCTCAAAATCACCGGTATACCACGGATCAGCGACATCTCCTGCCTCCGACAACCTGTGAGTATGTTCATATCCTGCAAAGGACAGCATTTTGTAGATTTTTCCCTGACTGTCCTCGCCTCCGGCAATTCTTATCATGTTACGGATGTTCGCAGTATCCATGCCGATCAGGTAATCATAGTATAAATAATCATTTCCTGTCATCTGGCGCGCCCTGTGCGGGATGAGCGGAATATTCTCTTCCTTAAGTTTCCTTACTGTTCCGTAGTGTGGCGTGTTTCCGATTTCTTCGCGGCTTGTCGCCGCAGAATCAATTTCAAAATAATCTGCCATGCTTGCTTCCGCCGCCAGATGGGCGAATACACTCTGCGCCATGGTGCTGCGACAGATGTTGCCGTGACAGATGAAAAGTATTTTTATCATTCAAAAATTCCTCCTAAATTGCCGCAGTTTGCCGCGTTTTGCGCACTATTCTGGGCTTTTTCATATTTCAACATTTTTACAATTAGTGTGTCACACTTCGCAAAATAAAGAAAAATGAGGCAAAGTGTAACTTTCAAACGTTAACGAACCGTATACGAATTTAGGCCATTCGTATACGCTTAATTTTTGAGGCTATCGTTAAAAAGTGACCACAACCTTTTAACGATTAGGATTCAATCATTATTCTTCGGAATAATCACTAAACTAATTTTTCGTTTTGAATATATTTATATCTCAACGCGTCAAGAATACCATTCATCAAATCCATATCAAATTCCTTTTTCGATATATCCATGGACTTTAACATTTTTTTGTTCTTTCGCAGAGATTTCCATAAGAGTTTTTTTTCTCTATCATCTAACTCAATCTTATACAAAAGATTGGCCAGCGAAACAATAAAATCTTTATTATCTTCGTAAATACTCTTATCTGTTTTTCTATCTTTCCATGCCATAAACCCATCTAAATCGGTCATAGAGAATTTTGGTGAAAGGTCCTTGATTGGATTTATTAACAGCTGTGTTGAAGCATTCATCAAATTGACGTATGCGCCCAGCTCATATTGCTGTGCTTCTGTCATCTTACTATAGTCTAATCCCAAAGTAGCTATATTGGATATAGCATCATTTAGTTTAGCATTCTCATCAATAATTCGAGAGATACGCTCCTTCAATTCAACAACAGCTAGTTCATACGATTTTATATCTCTTTCACTTATTGCTATAAATACACTTTCAAGATGTTTCTTATCACTTGAGCTTTTCCAGAAAAACAGTCCACTAGCAATAAGAGAAACACCTGCAATAGCCCATCCAACTGGCCCGGCAAGTGCAAGAAAAGCTTCTCCTGCGGCCATACCTCCTCCGCCAACTGCAAGTGCACCTCCGCCAAGCCAGGCTAATGCTGCATTTGTAGCTGCCGCTCCGCTCAATGCTGAGATTGCTGTTCCTGTTGATGCGACTCCAAAAGTTGTAGCTACACCCATTGCAACAGTCGGTCCCATAGTTACTACAGCTACTCCAAGACTTGCACCTGCAGCACCTGCGCCGGCATTTTTCACAGCGGCAACTTGGTAATCTTTTTCAGTTTTCTCAGCCTGCAGTCTCCAATTCAGCCTAATCTTCTTTAATTCTTCATATTGCAATTTCTTATCATTTGGTACATTTCTAATTCTGTCAAATGAATCTTGAATAGAAGTTAAGGAATCATACAAGTTGCTTGTATGATTCCCAAGCTCCTCAATTGTTTCATTTGTTTTATTTATTGCCGCTTGAGCTTTATCTTGAGCCATCTCAAGTTTAGTTTTCCTTTTGCATTTCATTTATTTACTTCCTCCCATAAAATAGGAATCAATATCCGATTTGTCTTTTAATAATACATTATCCGGAACCTGTCTCTTTTGAGCTAATAATATAGACTTTTTAAACGCCTGAATATACATATCGCTTTCTCTGAATTCTTGAGTAAATAACAATAGTTCCTTATCGTCGTATATTTCAGCCAGATAATTCAGCCCTTCAATATAATCCTCAAGTATTATCTTTTGGCGATGAATTACTACTATATCTTCTTTAAGAGCGTGACGTTTCAATCCTGTATGAGCTTCCCCATATAATGAAATAGTAAATCTTCCAATTCCAACAATATTAAGTCGCATTGCAAATTCAGCAACGTTAAATGATCCACCACCTGAAACGAATCCACGAGCTACTGCGTCGCCCGTATCAATCAGACAAAAAGTACCATGCGCGACAGTAAGCATTCTTTTTACTGTTGCATTAGAAAATGGCTCGCAGGACTTCCATAGCGATGAAAAGGATCTATCTTCACTTTTTGTTGAAGTAAAATATTTTACCAAACGTCTTACTGAATAAATAACTCTTACAAGAAGTTCATTTATAAATACCGGTATTGCCTGAGCAACTTGAAATCTTGCATCGTACCCTTGCTTGTATATCTCAAGAGCCAGTTCATTTATTGATTTGTCAAACTCTCCGACAGGGATATTCTGTTTTCTTTTAATTGCAATTATATCATTCGTCCAGCTCCATATCGGTGATGGTATTCCCATGCCCCTTCCTTTAGTACCAGAAGAACCCGATATATCTGAAATAATATGGCCAAACCAATTAGCAAATCCGCAGAATAGTTTACTTGGTACATCATTACCTTTCAATTCGAATTTTCCGTCTGCTTCCTGTAAAGAGATAAGTTCACCGTTTGATACAAAATGAGAAGTATTGCAAAATTGATCTAAAATGGAGAAGAATAAGCCTAATAAAGTAGGATTGTGTCCAAGCGATTTAAAATGATGGTTCTTTGGATTAAGGTCAAATATCCAACTAGCCGCATCACCTGCACCTCTTTGGTCATAGGGGATCTTGAACTTTTTTTCTAAGTGTTCAATTGCTGACGAAAGAGTATTATTTTCTTTATCATTCCAACCACACATCTTAGCGAAATCCATTGTTCGATTTTCAAACCACTTATCTGTAACATCCCCTATTGGCGACTCTCCAGGTTTACCAACAAGGAAAATATCTAATATTCCGCATATTGCTCCGCTACATGCTGCTAAAATGTAATCAGACTTATCACAATCCGTAGTAAGCATTTTTAAGGACTCCATACTCTCTTCAAGTTTGAAAGTAATATCCGTTAATTCTTCCTCAGCATTACTCAATGCTGTTTTAATGTCAGAAGCAAATTCATATCCATCTTCACCAACACCAAGCTCTAACAACACGAACTTTTCATTATTGTCCACATTCCCATTTACAGTACTCAAATTGTTTCCCTCCATTTTATAGCTTTTAATACACATTTCAACTTCAGTTATTGATATGCGCAACCATAAAGTGAACTCTTATATTCTGACCGCTTCTGCAAAGAATTATCTGCGCATGACGATATTGTGTATAATCTGTTGGAACATCATATATATCCGACAATTTTTCATACGGAAACTCATATTGATTTAAGTATTCAAGGAATTTTGAATAAAAGCTGTCAAATCTAGCCATCGTAGCATATATTACTATAACCGCATATGGACATCCATTAGGATCATACTTTGTAAGCACTTTATTGATGTGATCACCTAAGTATTGCTTTTTCAATGAATCTAATACAAGAGCTTCTATCATTACAATTGGAAATCCATCCACACAAATTTGAATATCCACCTCTCCAGCATCATCGCCTTTTTGAGATTCTCCTTGACGCGTTTGATCTTTAATTTGATAACTCTCATCAAGTATGTCCCTTACATAATCATTCATGGTATCTTCACTACTCGATGAATTGTAATTATGGTTTCTCTGCAGCTTTGTTAATGCTCTTGTCATTTTATCAATAAGCATCTGCTCCGGTATACGTTTATCCTCCGCAATTGCTGGTGATAATTCAACTATATATTCTTCAATCCTACCTTTTAACACTTGTAATTTTGATTCTATTTTTTGAAATCTTTCTTTGTCTCCCCAGCCACTAAAACCATTTAGTTGCTTCATCAAATCAATAATAAACTCGTCTTGCTTTAACTGAGCCAGTTCTAGACACAACTCATCTCTCCATAGTTGAAACTCTAAGTCTTTGTATATCATTTCAAAGTCCATACCACCAGATGTTCTCTTATGTGTGTGCATGTCATATCCACTAAACATTGTAATATTTTCAGTTTTAAATTTTGATTTGATCGCTGGAGTCTGATCAATTAATTCAATCAATCTTATTTTTCCCATAAAAACCTCACTATCGGTTGTCTCGTTTAATTAACGATCCTTAAAGGAATGATATTGAATTGTGATTTTCTTATCGTGTTCTATTGGCATTCCTTTTTTTATCGTATCTATACCTTCAATCAGCACTTGCTGTACTGCTCTTTCTTTTTTTATCCATCCTGTTGTAAGATCTTTAAGCGGTAACGTATATACTTCAGTAAATCCTATACCAACAAACTCACTTGCAAGTTGAGCAAAATCTCTATTAATCATTTGCCGAGCCGAATAAGGAAATTCAAATTCCTTTTTAACATGGAATGTAATTATTATTTCAGCATCATACGGAACCATTGTTCCTTCAGCAAGCCAAGACTGACCATTAATAAGAACCTGTTCTACTTCTCCAACATATTTAGTATTTCCAACATAAATATCCCTGATAGGTACAGTTTTATAATTATTGAATCCAGCCTCTTTTATTTCCTCAACAACTGAATCGACGCTATCTCCAACAAGATCCGATGTCGCAAACTCTAATGCTAAATTTTTCTTATTGAAAAAGAAAGCTTTTACTCTTTTATTTCTCTGTTTGCGCTCCTTCTCTTTTTTAGCCTGACGAATTCTTCGCTGTTCCTCTGCAATTCTTTCACGTTCAAGACGCTCTGCCTCTTCTTTTCGTGCCTGTTCTCTTGCTTCAGCCTTGCGCAGTCCGTTGACAAACTCCGGTTCCATGCCGGCTTTCTCTACCCATCTGCTGATCTCTTTGCCGCCGCCGTGCACGATGATTGGCTTGAAACCTACCAGTTTTAATAAAGTGACATCCTGAATGACGTGCTGCTTTAATTCCTCGTCCACCATGGCACTTCCGCCGTATTTGACAACGATGATCTTACGGTTAAAGCGCTGGATATATGGAAGTGCCTCGATCAGCACCTCCGCTTTTTTCAAAAGTTCGTTCATGTTTTTTTCTTCCATTTTTCTATCCCCCTAAGAACGGTAATCCGCATTGATTTTTACATAGTCATAGGTCAGGTCACAGCCCCATGCGGTAGCGGATGCATTGCCCATTTTGACATCTGCGATTGCAGTAACGGCAGGCTCGGACAGGATTCTGGTTGCCTCCTCCTCGCTGTAATCCACCGCAACACCGTTTTTGATGATCTGCATTTTTCCTGCGGCACTCTCAAAGAATAAATCTACTTTTTCCGGGTCAAACGTTGCACCGGAATAACCCATAGCGCAGAGGATCCGTCCCCAGTTTGCGTCATGTCCGTAAATCGCTGCTTTGGTGAGACTTGACGTAATGACAGACTTACTTAAAACTTTCGCCTGTTCTTTGCTCTCGGCACCGATGATCTTCACCTCAAACAATGCGGTTGCGCCCTCGCCGTCGCCTGCCATTTTCTTTGCCAGCGTCTCATTGACAAAGTTCAGTGCCTTGCAGAATTCCTCATAATCTGCATTTTTCTCTGTGATCTCCGGGTTTTCTGCCAGCCCGTTTGCAAGTAACAGACAGGTATCATTCGTGGAAGTGTCACCGTCAACAGAAATCATATTGTAGGTGTCCTGCACATCAGCGCTCAATGCCTCCTGCAATAACTCTTTGGAGATTGCCGCATCTGTTGTGACAAAGCTAAGCATCGTACACATATTCGGATGGATCATGCCGGAGCCTTTGCACATGCCTCCGATCGTTACCGTTTTTCCACCAAGTTCGATGGTCACTGCCACCTCTTTGTTTTTTGTATCTGTGGTCATGATCGCTTTGGAAGCCTCGGTTCCGCTCCCGGTATCTCCTTTTAACTGTGGCACCATAGCATCGATCCCGTTACAGATACGGTCGATTGGGAGCTGCATACCGATAACTCCGGTAGATGCAACCAACACCTCGTCTGCTGCAATGCCTAATACTTTTTCTACTTTCTCAGCTGTCTGCCTGCAGTAGCCCATGCCTTCCTCTCCGGTGCAGGCGTTGGCAATTCCTGCATTGATGACAACCGCCTGTGCTGCTTTGCTGTTGTATACGACATTGTGATCCCATTTGACCGGAGCCGCCTTTACGATATTGGTCGTAAAAGTTCCTGCTGCCTTACATGGAACTTCACTGTAGATCATTGCCATGTCTTTTCTGTCTTTGTATTTGATTCCTGCTGCTGTACTTGCTGCCTGAAAACCTTTTGCTGCGGTCACACCGCCTGTGATCTGTTTCATGATTTATCTCCTATGATTATTTGTTCTTTCGACATGTCTTTCATGTCTTTTGTTAATTTTTCACAATTCAATTTAGATTTTTATGAGTTTCGCAATTGTCTATATTAATGCTTTCTATGGATTAAACACGGTAATATTCTCTTCATTCAGCACATACTCATAATAATTCACGTTGTCGCAGTATTTCCAGCCGAGGCTCTGCCAGAAGCGGTTGCCAATCTCGTTCTGCTTGAAGGCGATCAGATTGACTTTGGAAATTTTTTCTGCTTTCAATGCTGCCAGACACCGCTCCACCAGTTTCTGCCCGATTCCGTGTTTTCTGTAATTTTCCTGTACACAGACATGATAAAGTCCTGCTCTTCTGCCATCATGCCCGCAGAGGATTGCACCGACGATTTTTCCATCACAGACTGCCACCATGCTCGTAGCCGGATTTCTGCGGATAAAACGCTCCACACCCTCTTTCGAATCATCGATACTGCGGATACCGAAACCGTGGATCTCCATCCAGAGGCTGTGTACCTGCTCAAAATCATCTATTGTCATGGGACGGATTGTTAAATTTGTATCATTCATGTTATTTTCATCTTCCTTGCTGTCTGCCTCTCTGGGGCAGTTTTCTATAAAACGGCTTCTCATGCTGTGCATCTTGGCCGGATGGCTGCTCCGCAGCCTCTTATGGGAACATCGGAACAAGATTTAATCCTTCCGCCTCATCGAAGCCGAATAAGAGGTTCATGTTCTGCACTGCCTGACCGGCTGCACCTTTTACAAGGTTATCGAGTGCTCCCATCATGACGATTCTTCCGGTTCTCTCATCAATTTTGAAGTTCACATCCACGTAATTGCTTCCCTCTACCCATTTTGTTTCCGGGTAAACATCTTTCTCCAGAACGCGGACAAATTTTTCATTTGCATAATATTTATCGTAAACTGCTTTTACTTCTTCCCAGGTAACATCCTTTGTAAGCTTCGCGTACTCTGTTGCCAGGATTCCTCTGTTCATCGGAACCAGATGCGGTGTAAAGTTGATCACAACCTCTTTGCCGCTCGCATATCCAAGCTGTTCCTCGATCTCCGGTGTGTGTCTGTGTGTTGCCACACCGTATGCTTTCATATTCTCATTGACTTCACAGTATAGGTTCGGAACCTTTGCCCCTCTTCCTGCTCCGGATGTTCCGGACTTGGCATCAATGATCAGCGTATCCATATCGATCAGTCCTTCTTTTGCCAGTGGATAAGCAGTCAGGATGGAGCATGTTGTATAGCATCCAGGATTGGCGATC
>OLNQ01004159.1_pt1 | contig 11123 bp, 9 predicted proteins | sample 1672821 | NCBI WGS metagenome assembly OLNQ01 (sample SAMEA3136727, study PRJEB25190) | human gut metagenome | biome: human gut; feature: human-associated habitat; material: faeces | place: Austria | collected 2013
TTTACATCTTCTTTTTCCATATGATTCACTTCTTTTATATTTTCCACAGTCGTATTATATTTTTTCGCCAGATTCCACAATGTATCCCCGTTTTTCACAAAATATCCCACAATGCCGGGTCTGTTTTCCAGCTCCTCGGTACTCATCGGGGTGAACTTTGCGGATTCAATATTTTGCACCATAACAGGCTCTTTCTGGAAACAGTTGAATGCCAGCACAGCCTTTACTTCCACCTCTCCGTTTCCCATAAGTCCTACGGAAAGCTGCTCAACTGTCCAGTCCAGTTCTTCTGCTTCAGGTTCTCCGCCCCCATTCTCTAAAAGATATGTAAACGGCACCATTCCCTGCCATACACCAAACGGCATCTGATCATCTTCCCTGACATACAAAAACATCAGATGAAGAACACCTTCGATATGGATTCCATCTTCTTCTGCTTTCGTAGATTCCGGCTGTATCTTTCCTTTACAGTAACAGATCTGAAGAATATTGTCTTTTAGTTCCGGAAGTGTCAGTTCTTCGGCGATCCTGCATTTTGAATGGTTCTGAAGCTTTAAGCAGAAGCACTTCTTTTCTTTTATATCCGGAACGCAGACATGATCCAGCATATACATATCTTCAAGAATCTGGATTTTTTCTTCTTCATATACAACAAGACGTACTTCCAGTGTCGCCTCTATACCAAGAATACGCATTTCCCCGTTTTCATCCATGCGGGCTTCAACATTCACATCTGTAAGATTCAGACTGGCCTGATGATACATTCCCGGCACAGTCCCCATACATTCTATCCTTCCCTCATATGGAACCGTCCTGTTTATCCAGTCTGTCTTTTCTTCCACACTTTCATAGAGACAGAATATATTCAGTTCTCCTTGTATCAGGAGTTCATCCGTTCCAATCTGTGTATCTGCTTTTCCGCCTGTCACATCCGTCCAAAGAATCGTACCGATATTCTCTTTTGTCCCGCTAAGAGACACCTCTTCTTTAATCCGGTACGTATCCTTTCCTGTTGCAAATACCTTCAGAAGTTCTTCTTCTTTTGTCTTTTTAAATACAGGATTTTCTCCTTCTATATCTGTTGTTAGCTCTTCTCCCACACATTTTTCCATTCCGATCGTAATCTCTGCAAGTGTCTTGATATTCAGTTTTCTTGAATGGATTACCGTTACCGTAAGATCAACATCTGCTGTCTTTAGTACCAGATTTCCATCCGGCTCCTGCTCAAGATAGATCATTTCTTCAAATGGAATCCTTCCTTCCAGGCTTGCAGGCTCCGGTATCGTTTCATCTGCAGTATACAAAACTCTGAATTCCAGTTTGCCTGTCACTTTCAGATAATTTTCTACCTGTTTCATCTCTTCCACCTGTAATGTCCCGTCACTTATTATAATCCTGCCTACATCCTTCTTTGCATCCGGAACATTATAATCATCATCAATATAGAACTGGTCATTTACCGTCTTTCCGTTCTGAAAAGTACGGATCTCCTTTTTTAAATACTCCATTGACACTTCCTGCCTCCTCTTATTCATATATGATCTGTTTATCCGTATATGGTATCTTTATGACAATATATGGATATGTCTTTTTCTTATGCGTCTTTTCTTTCTTCTGTGGCCCGAGAAGTGTTGTACGTACGACCACTGTATGTTCCGTCTCATAACACTCATTCACTTCGATGCTGTATCCTGTCGTTTCCTGCCGTCCGTATCCTTTTACTATATAAAGGTATCTGCCTTCATTCCCCGTATCTGCATAACTGATCCACATCTCCGACTTTTCGGCTTCTGCAATCTCTTCTTTTAATTTTTCGGGGATTTCTTCTTTCTTTACGATCTCATATTCTATCTCTCCTGTTTTCTGTTCTTTTAACGTGCCAAAACTACAGCCGGTAAACAGCAACATCACTGCGACGGCTGCCGCGGTCCATCTTCTTTTTTTCATGCTGCCCTTCTTTCTGACACTTCTATTTTCTCTTTACTATCTTACACACTATGGGTGTAAAAAATGCCGGATTTATGCTATCATAGAAAATACACAGAGAACCTGGCAGTCATTACAGAATCTTTGACAACTGGCAGTTTCTCTTGCATACTTTGGTAGCAAAATGAAAATAAAGGAGATTAATTATGATAAGACTTATTTTTGTCGCCTTATTCGTAGTTCTATTCCTGATCATCGGTATTCCGGTTCTTGGAATTGAATGGCTGATCGGCAAAGTCAGCAAAAAAACTATGGATTATTCCAGTCTGCGGCTGGTTCAGTGGGCATTTAATATGATCATTAAGCTTGCCGGTATCGAACTTACCGTGATCGGAGAGGAGAATATATCGGAAGGACCGGTTCTTTATATCGGAAATCACAGAAGCTTCTTTGACATCGTTATCACTTACGCCAGATGTAAGAATCTGACCGGTTATATTGCCAAAAAGGAGATGCTTTCTATCCCGCTTCTTCGCACATGGATGAAATATCTCCACTGCCTCTTCCTGGACAGAAAGGACATCAAGCAGGGACTGAAAACCATCCTGGCAGCTGTAGATAAGGTCAAATCCGGCATTTCCATCATGATCTTCCCGGAAGGCACCCGGAATAAAGGGGAAGAATTATCCTTACTTCCGTTCCATAATGGTTCCTTTAAGATTGCAGAAAAGACCGGCTGTCCGATCATACCGATGAGTCTTAATAACACCTGTGATATTTTCGAAGGACATTTCCCGTTCATCAAAAAGACTCATGTCATCTTAGAATATGGCAAACCGATCTATCCGAAAGAACTGGATAAAGACGAGAAAAAGCGTATCGGAGAATATTGCAGTAATATCATCAGTGAAACCATTCATAAGAATCAGGCACTTGTATAGTGCCTGGTTTTTTTCTTTTACATTTATTCCCTTAAGTGCTATAATAAAACGGTATAACTAAAAAAAGAAATGTACTGCAAACAGCAGAAAAAAGGAGTTTGAAAATGAGCAAACGAAATCTTACCTTGCTGACAGATCTGTACGAACTTACTATGATGCAAGGATATTATGAAAAAGGGCAGAACGAAAATGTCATCTTCGATGTATTTTTCCGCCAGAACCCTTGTAACAACGGATATTCTGTATGTGCAGGTCTTGATCAGGTAATCGATTATATAAAGAATTTGCATTTTACTTATGATGATGTAGACTATTTAAGAGGTCTTGGAATCTTCAAAGAAGATTTCCTTCATTATCTGAGCGGCTTCCACTTCAGCGGTGACATCTATGCCATCCCGGAGGGAACAGTCGTATTTCCGAAGGAACCTCTTCTGAAAGTGGTTGCTCCGATCATGGAAGCACAGCTTGTTGAGACGGCGATCCTGAATATCATCAATCATCAGTCTCTGATCGCAACCAAGACTTCCCGTATCGTATTCGCAGCCAATGGCGACGGTATCATGGAATTCGGCCTTCGCCGTGCCCAGGGACCGGATGCAGGATTATACGGTGCAAGAGCAGCGATGATCGGCGGATGTGTCGGTACTTCCAATGTACTTGCCGGACAGATGTTCGACGTTCCTGTTATGGGAACCCACGCGCACAGCTGGATCATGAGTTTCCCGGATGAGTACACCGCATTCAAAACTTATGCAGAGATGTATCCGGACAATTGTACACTCTTAGTTGACACTTACGATACTTTAAAATCCGGTGTTCCGAATGCCATCCGCGTATTCCAGGAATTTAAAGACGCCGGAAAACCTCTGATCAAATACGGAATCCGCCTGGACAGCGGTGACCTTGCATATTTATCAAAAGAAGCCAGAAAGATGTTAGACGAAGCCGGATTCCCGGAAGCTACCATCTGTGCTTCTAACGATCTGGACGAGTTCCTTCTCCACGATCTTAAGATGCAGGGGGCAGCCATTGATTCCTGGGGTGTCGGTACCAATCTGATCACTTCCAAGGACTGTCCTTCATTCGGAGGTGTGTACAAGCTTGCAGCCATCCAGAATGAAGAAGGCGAATTTGTTCCTAAGATAAAAATATCTGAAAATACTGAGAAGATCACCAACCCTGGCAATAAGACAATCTACCGTATCTACGAAAAAGCAAGCGGAAAGATCAAAGCTGATCTCATCTGCTTTGCCGATGAAGTCATTGATCCAAAACAGGATCTGCTTCTCTTCGATCCTATGGATACCTGGAAGAAGACTAAGCTTGCCGGTGGTACTTACACCGTACGTGAAATTCTCTTACCAATCTTCAAGAACGGCGAGTGCCTCTACAAATCTCCTACATTAAAGGAGATCGCAGCATACTGCCGTGAGGAGAAAGATACGTTATGGGACGAGACCAAGCGTCTCTTCTACCCGCACAGAGTTTACGTGGATCTTTCCCAGAAACTCTACGCTGTAAAACAATCATTACTTGATCAGATGACTATGACAGATTAAAGGAGGACTTATCAATCATGAAAATTATAGTATTAGCAGGCGGACTCAGTCCGGAAAGAGATGTATCCTTACTTTCAGGAGCCGGAATCTGTAAAACTCTCCGGGAGATGGGACATCAGGCATTTCTTCTGGATGTGTTCTTCGGCCTTCCATGCGATTCTGATAAATTAGAAGAAGTATTCGACCGCCCGGACGGCGGACTTGAGATTTCCAAAGGAATCTCTACTTCTGTACCGGATCTTGATGCACTGCGCAAGTCACGTCCGGACCAGTCACCTTCCGAGATCGGACCAAATGTCATTGAACTCTGCCAGATGGCTGATATCACATTCATGGCACTTCACGGTTCCATCGGTGAAAACGGAAAACTCCAGGCAACATTCGACAACCTGGGAATCAAATATACAGGACCAAACTCTCTTGGATGTACACTGTCCATGAACAAACTGGTTACAAAACAGATTTTCAAGACCAGTGGTGTTCCGACTCCAAGAGGAACTTCCCTGACATCTAAGACTAAAGATACCCCTCTGGACGAGCTTGGTTACTATCTTCCACTGGTTGTAAAACCATGCTCTAACGGATCTAGTATCGGTGTATACATCTGCCACACAGAAGAAGAATATTACGATGCGATCCACAAATCCTTCGATGTTGACAACACAGACGAAGTTGTCATCGAACCATTTATCAAGGGCCGTGAATTCGCCTGCGGTATCCTTGCCGGAAAAGCTCTTCCGCTTGTTGAGATCGTTCCAAAGGACGGACTCTTTGACTATGCGAACAAATATCAGGCAGGCGGCGCTTCCGAGATCTGTCCTCCTGTATCTCTCGATGAAGAGACGCAAGAATTGATCCAGCGTGCCGGAGAACGTGCATTTGAAGCACTTCGCATGGATGTATATTCCCGTGCCGACTTTATCGTATCCGATGCAGACGGTGAATTCTACTGTCTGGAAATGAACGCCCTTCCTGGAATGACAGCAGCAAGCCTTCTTCCGAAAGCTGCCAAGGCTGCCGGATATGAATACAGTGAACTTTGCGAGGCTATCATTCAGGAATCTATAAAAGCCCGCTATTAAGGAGGATGAAGATCCATGAAAAATCTTTCAATTGAAAATATAACCAAGGCCTGCAGAGGTACCTTCCATGGTGATGAAAGTATCCTCAGCCAGGAAGTATCCGGCGTCGTGATCGACAGCCGGAAGGTGCAGCCTGGTTACTTATTTGTTGCCATTGACGGAGAACGTGTCAATGCACACAAATTCATCCCGGATACTGTAAAAGCCGGTGCCATGTGTGTCGTATCACACGAAGATCTCGGTAAGACGGATTTCCCTTATATCCTGGTAGAATCCACAGGCCAGGCACTGCTCGACATTGCCAAGCTTTACCGTGATTCTTTCGACATGAAGGTTGTCGGAATTACCGGAAGTGTTGGAAAGACCAGCACCAAAGAGATGATCGCATCCGTTCTGGCTCAGAAATATCACGTACACAAAACACTTGGCAACTTCAATAACGAATGGGGACTTCCGATCACCATCTTCGATATGCCGGAGGACACAGAAGTTGCGGTCCTTGAGATGGGTGTCAATCATTTCGGTGAGATGCGCCGTCTCTCTTCTGTAGCCAGTCCTGACATCTGTGTGATCACCAATATCGGTATCGCACATCTGGAATTCTTCAAGACAAGAGAGGGAATCCTTCAGGAAAAATCGCAGATGATCCAGGATATGAAGAACGGTGGTTCCATTATCCTGAATGGTGACGATGACCTACTGTCCAAAATGAGTCCTGTCAAAGGTGTGACTCCTGTCTTCTTCGGAATGGGAGACAACTGTGCATTTCGTGCTGACAATATCGAGCCACAAGGACTTCGCGGAACTTCCTGCACCATCACATTAAAGGATGGCTCTTCTTTCGACTGTCTGGTTCCTGTACCGGGTATCCACATGGTAAGCAATGCTGTTGCAGGTGCTGCTGTCGGATACACACTGGGACTGACTGCTGATGAGATCAAGGCCGGCATCGAATCCCTGCCTTCCATCCCTGGACGTAACCACATCATCGAGACCGATCATATGATCATCTTAGATGACTGTTACAATGCCAACCCAATCTCCATGAAGGCTTCCATTGATGTCCTTAACATGGCAATCGGACGTAAGGTTGCAGTTCTTGGTAATATGGGAGAACTCGGTGACACTGCAGAGGCACTTCATGCAGAAGTCGGTACATACGCAGCCGAACAGAATGTAGACCTTGTCTGTGGAATCGGTGATCTGACACGCTCTCTTGTAGAAGAAGCGTCCAAAGGTGCGAATACAGAGGCACTCTGGTTTGCAGATAATGAAAGCTTTATCCAGGCTATACCTGACATCATCAAAGATGGAGACAATGTTCTGGTAAAAGCTTCTCACGGAATGAATTTCCCACAGATTGTTCACGCTCTGGAAGAATTATAGATTTAAGGAGAACAATATTTATGGATTATCAGATTCTCGTCCTTGATCTGGACGGAACTCTTACCAACTCCAAAAAAGAAATTACACAGCCGACCCTGGAAGCTCTGATCGAGATCCAGGAGGCCGGAAAAAAAGTTGTACTCGCCAGCGGCCGCCCGACACAGGGCGTTATGCCGCTGGCCGAACAGCTTCATCTGGAAGATTACGGAAGTTATATCCTTTCTTTTAACGGTGGCCGCATTACAGACTGCCGGACAAAGCAGGCAATCTACAACAAGATTCTTCCTGCTGATTGTATTCAGGGAATCTACAAAACGATCCGAAAATACGCCAGCCAGGGGATCGATGTCCTGACTTATACCCCGGAACATATCTTATCCGGTATTAAATCCAACCAATATACAGAACTCGAATCCCGCATCAATCAGATGCCTGTCATTGACGCAAGTGAGAACTTTCTGGACTGCGTTCCGGATGATCCGAATAAATTTCTTGTAACCGGAGATCCGGCTGTATTAGATCAGATACGCAAAGAACTAAGTAAACAGTTTCATTCTTATCTTTCGGTCTACTGTTCCGACCCTTTCTTCGTAGAAGTTATGCCAGCCGGAATCGACAAGGCGCATTCCCTGCTTAAGTTATTAACGAGTATCGGACTGACCACTGAACAGATGATCTGTTGCGGTGACGGATATAATGATCTGACGATGATCGAAACTGCCGGTCTTGGCGTGGCTATGGCAAATGCTCAGCCTGCGGTACGAGAGACGGCAGATTATATTACGAAATCGAATGATGAGGATGGGGTACTGCATGTGATTAATGAATTTATGCGGTAGATTGTGAGTTCATGCCTTAATGATGAAAGCACAGATCATGGAGTTTTGTGAAGGCGGAAGTTTATATTTTAGATTATTAGTTTATGGCCAGTGCACAGGTCCGGCATTATGCCAATCACGACATGAGAAGCCACGATAATAAATCCAATATCTATACCCCCTCACAATCAAATTCCGGGATGAAGCTTTCTTTTGCGGCTTCTCCTTCCTGAATGAAGCCGTCTTCCATTCCAAGTTCCAGTGCGTAATCTATAACTTTTTCGTATTCTCTTTTTGTAACTTTACGGCTGAGTAATGGATCTCCTGACACTTGCGGCATTGGGGTGTATTGATTCATGATGCTGATCAGGATCTGGTCTTGATAGGTTTCGAGCAGATATTTTATGACTGCTTTAGAGTTTTTCACATGTCCCGGAAGTACCAGATGTCTTACAATCACGCCTTTTTGTATCATACCGGTGTCTTTATCAATCTGAATGTTTCCCGTCTGATGCAGCATTTCTTTTAAGGCTGCTTTCGCATATTTCGGATAATCGGGTGCCCCGGAATATGCTGCCGCAAGTTCTGATTCCATGTATTTAAAATCCGGAAGATAGACGTCTACGTATCCATCCAGCATCCGTATCGTCTCCGGCTTTTCATAGCCGCTCGTATTGTAGACAATAGGAAGAGACAGACCTTCTTTTCTTGCCAGACCTAACGCTTCTATGATCTGCAAAACATAATGCGTCGGCGTTACGAGATTGATATTGGCCGCCCCTTTTTCCTGCAGTTCCAGGAATATTTCTGACAGTCTTTCTACCGTAATTGTCTTTCCTGCTTTTGCTTCGGCTATATTATGGTTCTGACAAAAAACGCAGCCCATCGGGCAGCCGGAAAAAAATACGGCTCCTGAGCCAGCATCTCCGGATATGCAAGGTTCTTCCCACATATGCAGCGCAGCCCTTGCCACAACGATTTCCGCGGTCTCATGACATCTTCCCCGCCGGCCGTTTATACGGTCTGCGTGACAATTTCTTGGGCACAGTACGCAATCTGTTAATATGCTTTTCCTTTTTTCTATTTCTATATGGTTATCTGTATCATTCTTTTTACTCATATGCTTTCCCTGTATCTTTTTTATTTTCCAGATATCCTCTTACAGATATCTATTACTTCTTATACGCTTCTACTGTATTCTTTATGCAGTACTTCTAACGCATGAATATTGTACCACGAATTTCCGCAACAATTTCACCTTTTTCTCCTTCTTTCCCTTGTAAATATTGAATTTAATCTGAGAAAATGATACAATTTTTATCACTTGGAGTATAGATTAGTATTCCAGATATATTAAGGAAGGACTTGAACATTATGAGGGATTATATTATCAGCTGCTGTTCAACAGCAGATCTTACTGAAGAACATTTTAAAGCACGCGACATATCTTACATCTGTTTTCACTTTGAGCTGAATGGCAAAGAATACGCAGACGATCTTGGAAAATCTATCCCATTCGATCAATTCTATGCAGCTATGGCGGCCGGAGCCGATACGAAGACTTCACAGGTCAATGCCGAAGAATTTGAAGAATATTTCGAACCTTTCCTTAAAGCAGGAAAAGATATCCTGCATATCACACTTTCATCCGGAATTTCAGGAGTAATTAATTCTGCAATGATTGCAAAAGAGAATCTTGAAGAACGTTATCCTGACCGCAAGATCCTGATCGTAGATTCTCTCGGCGCATCTTCCGGATATGGACTTTTGATGGATAAACTTGCCGATCTTCGCGACGAGGGGAAATCTCTGGACGAGGTTTTCCGCTATGCTGAAAAGCACCGTCTCAACGTACATCACTGGTTCTTTTCTACCGATCTTACATTTTACGTAAAGGGCGGACGCATTTCCAAAACAGCAGGTGCTATCGGAGGTGTCTTAAATATCTGCCCTCTTCTTAACATGGATAATCAGGGCCGTCTGATTCCAAGATATAAGATTCGTACAAAGCGTAAAGTCATTCGCACTATTGTAGATAAGATGGCCGAATATGCCGATCACCAGACCGACTATAATGGGAAATGTTACATTTCTCACTCCGAATGCTACGAAGATGCCAGAGCGGTTGCCGATCTTGTTGAATCCCGCTTCCCATATCTGAATGGAAAAGTCGAGATCAATAACGTAGGTACGACGATTGGAAGTCATACAGGACCGGGCACAGTTGCTTTGTTCTTCTGGGGTGATACACGAACCGAATAATCATATTTATAATGAAGAATATTTATTCCATAACTGATAGATAGTAAAGAGTACAAAGGAGGTTTTCACATATGAAAACAGCTGTTATGACAGATACCAACAGCGGAATTATGAAAGCAGAAGCCGACTCCATGGGAATTTTCCTGATTCCTATGCCAGTCATTATCGATGATGAGACACATTATGAGGGAATTGATCTTACAGAAGATTCTTTCTACGGAAGCCTGACCGGCGGACAGAATGTATCTACATCCCAGCCATCTCCAGGCGATCTGATGGATCTCTGGGATGATATATTAGAACAGGGTTATGATGAGATCATTCATATCCCAATGTCCAGCGGACTGAGTGCTTCTTGTTCAACCGCTATCAGCCTTTCCGATGATTATGATGGCAAAGTACAGGTTGCAGACAACCACAGAATCTCCGTTACGCAGAGAGAATCTGTCATGCATGCCAAGAAGCTTGCAGAAGCCGGAAAATCAGCAAAAGAGATCAAAGAAGTATTAGAGGCCGAAGCCTATAACTCCAGTATCTATATTGCTGTCGACACTCTTGAGTTCCTGAAAAAAGGCGGACGCGTCACCGCAGCCGGTGCTGCACTCGGAAGTGTTCTTAACATCAAGCCGATTCTCACTATCCAGGGTGGTAAACTAGACGCATTTGCCAAGACACGCGGCATGAAGAAATGTAAGCAGAAAATGGTTGAAGCATTAAAGAATGACCGTGAGACACGATTTAAAGACGCTGACGACAAACATCTTCTCGTTGGTGCTGCCGGCTCTAACCTCACGGAAGAAGAGGCCACAGAATGGAAACAGATGCTTGTAGAAGCATTTCCGAATTCTTATGTATACTATGATCCACTTTCATTCAGTGTAGGATGCCATATCGGACCAAAGGGATATGGAATGGGGATTAGTGTTTGTTCGAAAGATTATGATAAATAATTTGCTGTTTAATTCATCATCTTGGTTTACCCCGGTCCATAAGATAAACTTGGTATCCTGTTTCGGACTATGATTCTACGATGAAGAAGTTGTAAGGGCGTCAGCCGCTTCATGTATTAAACAAAAAAATCCCCCAGGAAATGGTATGCTACCCTCATATAGGACAATGAAATATAAAAGTCCTATATGGGGGTATTTT
>OLNQ01004168.1_pt1 | contig 11109 bp, 11 predicted proteins | sample 1672821 | NCBI WGS metagenome assembly OLNQ01 (sample SAMEA3136727, study PRJEB25190) | human gut metagenome | biome: human gut; feature: human-associated habitat; material: faeces | place: Austria | collected 2013
TAGACACTTATCATCTCATCAGGGGTTTCATAAGCTACAAATGATAATTTATTTTTTCTATGAGAATTTGCCGCATTAAGAAAATTTGACAGTTCTCTATAAAATTCTTCATTTTCCTTTTTGTCAGGGTCAATATACAGTTTGTTTGAACTCTCACTTTTATCCTTTATTATTTCACCTTTTTTTCTAAGATCTAACACTATCTTATTACACTTTTTCTCAGCCGCTTCCCTACTTTTACAAAACTCATAGTCTTTTGTCAGCAAATCTACCAGATAAGCCTTATAGTTTTCCTTAAAATTTTTTGGCTCATAAGATGTTATCTCCTCATTAGTTTTCATACAAATTCCTCCTAAACATTCACATTATACTTTTTACAGAGTTCTTCAACTCGCTCTTTTATGCTCTTGACCACATTTTCAGGTCCTATCACCTCCACCTTGTCTGAATATTGCAAAGCCCAATTTACTATGCCGTAAGGGCTTGTCCTTACTTCAACTATCTCAAAATCCGTCTGATTTTTAGGGAGCTTGTGTTCCTTTTTATACGCCTCTGTTGTTATCTTATAATCCTCGCCAAAGCTGTCATGGATAAAAGTAAGATTGTTCGTTCCTGTTTTATATGGATTTCTCACTTTCAAGGTAACAGTTGAAGGGATGTCATAGCTCATTCCAAGGTGATTGTTCTTAAAGCGCTCGTAACTGTTTCCTTGAACGGCATTATTTACGTTGTTAGCACCTGTTGCCGCCGCGAAGCTTTTGCCTATCTTTCTTATTTTGATATCCGACATAAGGTCGATACGATATATACAAAGCTTCTTTTTGCCCTCTGTATATCTCGGTTCAATCTTATATTCATGCATCTTCGTCAAAATCTCTGTCAGCCGGAATGGTCTGTGGATCATATAAAATCTGCCCTTATCGGCAACGATAAAATGCGGGCTTACAAAAGTGTCCTTGCGTTTTGTCAAAACAGGTTTGAGTATATATTGGCTGGCTTTCAGGTCATATTCTGTGGTATAAAAATTGAATTTAAAGGCTATCTGCTGCCTGTTGCTGATCGCCTGCTGGATAGTATTCAAATTCTCTCTTAGCCCCTGAGAATCTGTATTTTCGGTGTTGTATATGGGACAGGTATACTCCTTATAATAGCTTGAAGCAAGCTCGGTTTTTATACGCTCAACTAGGTCTGGCTTTTTATCCTCGTCTATCGCCTTTGACATTTTCACGGCATTTATAAGATCAGTGACCTCGCTTTTGGAAAATGGGTGATTGTAGTATATACCTCTCACAGAGTTTATTTTCTCCGCAAGGGTCAGTTCGTCATCATCGTCATCAAAATACTCGTCGCTTTCATATTCCTTGATAAGTGCGTCTATTGAGTCGAACATCAATCTACAGTCACGTCTTTCATTCAAAGTCACGCCGTCAGCGGAATCAAGGGCTATCGCCATGTTTACCATTTTGTTGTGAAATGTACTTTTTGTGCCAAGATATTCGCTTATTTCCTCCACCTTGAGCATTTGCGTCTGACTTGTGGGATTGTCCACATCTGTATTATTTTTCAGATACCCCAGAATCGCAAACAGCGACTCTATGATATCCTTATTGCTCTTTCTATGCCCCTCTTTCAGGTTTTCAAGCTTATCTTTTATATTTTCCTTTTCTGCCATAGTTTGCCCTCCTATAACAATTATCTCTATAATTATATTGTATCACAGGAAATATATCCCTGTCAATCAGCTATGCCACACGAATTATAGTATTTGAAATTATCTTGAAAAAAACATCTCCTTTCTCGCTTGTTTCAGGGGTGATACTGTTATACACAAAGGCTGAAACACAGCCGTCTATGCCGTCGCCTTTCATATCCAGGCACTCACGCTCGGCTTTCCAATCGTTTTTGTACGGACTAACATAAAGCACTGCATTGCCACCTATGATAGCATATGGATAACACTTATCCTCACGATACTTCTGAAACTCATCAAACGCCGCCAGAGCCTCTGCTTCCGCTTTTGTGAGCTTCTTTCTGTTTATTCTTCCACTCCCCATTCTGTCTGTCATGAATTTCATGCGCTTTTTGCTTTCTTCCACAAGCTCTTTTTTAGTTGCAAGGACTAGCTTATCATCGCATGAATACTGCTCCTCGCCCTGCCATATCATAGCCTTTTTGTCATATGTAAAATCTATTGGCAGGACAAAGAACACCAGATTTTTACCTCTGTATGCAAATCTGTCTATCTCAGCTATAGCCCTTTTTCTTGTAGGATAAACGCCCCCGCACATACACAATCTGTCAAGCTTTCTGCCGTCCGTCCTGTTGTAGGCCTCTACTCTCCACTTTCTTGCGTCAGCGTCACAGTACATAGAATAATCATCATATATCACCGTCTTTTTGCCCTCCTCGATCATGATGACCTGTGTACCCTTTCTTTGCTCGTCAAATGGCGGAATGTTATCTGACAATGCCATTCTCTCAATGACCTCTGTGTTAAAAATCTTTGTGTTCTTTTTCATAGCCTTACCTCCGTATCAACTCTGTCTTGACCTTATGTGCTTATTATAGCACCTTTAAGGTTCTGTTTACTGTTCCAAAATGGTCTGTGGTGTGTTTTTTGATTTTATTCCCTTTTCAAGCTTCTATATATATTATAGCACCCACTTAGTACAGTTTACCGAACCAATTCGGCACAATTATGATATATTCTTTTTTCCTTATATTTTTTTGCGAGATATTTGATAGTGTATTTCTCATACAATAAACTTTTCTGCACCTTGTTTTTGCTACAGAAAAATGCTATAATAAAACCGACAAAAAATCGACAAGAAGAGAGGATCAGTTATGATGTTGCAGGATAGAAAAAATAGTTTGCCAAAATTAATATGACATTTGAATTTTTGAAGCCACGTATTTCAGTGTTGATAATCGAGACTTGATAATTCAGTTTGAGATTGAATGTACTGAAATTGCAAGAGAATGTGATTTATGAAAAGAGGTCAAGTGCAATGCCAAACATATGGTACAAAAACAAAGAAACCGATACTATTTGGTGGAAAGATGACCCTACAGTTATCGGAGTATGGATATTCAGCTTTGACAAAACCACTGAATTTAATATGTTCCATGATTATCCTTATAAATTAACAAAAGAGCAGAAACAGATTTTTGATAAAGAAAATCCCGAATGGGCGGATTTCTTTAAGGATAGAAAATAACAGATACAAGGTATTCATTTTGTAATTAGATAAATCTCAGATACCTAACATAATAAAAAAGCCCACAGACCCGATCACATTGATCGCATCTGTGGGCTTTTGAAATTTTACCACACATCATATATCTTAGCCTTTTCCTCGTTGAAATCATCAGGAAGCGTTCCGATATCCCAGCCGGAATTGGTAGTTTCTATGTAAAGATAATGGCTTCCATTATAATCATAGTATGTACCGGGGGCGTCGTCTGTCGCCTTTACTCCTATTGCAACGTGTTCAGGAAGCTCAATAAAAATGCAGCCATAGCCAAGCTCTTTAAGCAAAGCTCCCAAAAGTATGGACGAGTCCTCACAATCTCCGCACTGGTCATAAAGCGTTTCCAGAGGATATTTTGGAAAATCAGTATATCCCGTTGAGGTCATATCGTCAACATACTCTATGCTCTGCACGAAATTTGCAGTTTCTCTTATAGTCTCAGATTCGCCATAACCACATTGGTCGCAAAGGCTTTTTATTTCGTCTGCAAGCTGTTTTACGAGCTTATGATTATTGTCGTCACTTACATAGTTATGATAATCTTTCACATATGAGTATCTCAAAAGACTATGATAATATTCATACATATCGTCCTGAATATTCATTGATATTTCAAAGGTATATTGTTTGTCATAGCTCGTCCAGTTAAAAGTCCTTTTCGACCATGTGGGGTCTGCAGGCTGAACATAGTCAGGCTTTCGGTCGTCACGAGGCACATATCCGTCCTCATCAGTGACTATGGGTGTTTGCTGAGTAACTGCGGTAGTGGTCTGCTGTGTTGTTGTGGTGTATGTGTCGTATGTATTCAATCCTGGTCTTTTCTCTGAATACAGAAATTCATCAATTGTATTGCTAAATGCAAAATATACGCCCACTGCCACACAAATAGTAATAAGTATTTTCTTCATATGTTTGTCCTGTTTTTAGTTGGTTTACGGCTTTTGTCATATGTACATTATACTACAAGATGGTATAAAATACAATACTATTAGATATACTTTACGAATTTGTTCTTATTTTTGCTATGGTTTGATATTTTGCTAAATAGTTGAAATTTGTGGGGCAGTGGATTTCATTCTCACCTTTCGTGAATTTCTGTTATATTCATAGCATCTGATCTAGCGGAACATTTTTTGTGACAATGAAGATCTATGCCATTGTCGATAAAGTCCCTTATGGCTAGATCGATAGCCTCGTTAAGCGTCATAGAGCCTGTCCCCACCGCAGGCTGTTCCTTGTCGGCAGAGTTCTCATCTGCCTTGTCCGCAGGCTTTTCCTCAGCCTTTGGCTCGTCCTTTTTCTCCTCGTGAGTATCGGGAGTTTTCTTTTCCTCCTCATCAGGGAGTTTCTTTTTCTCGTCCATTTTCTGACCTCGCTTTCTAAAATTTGTGTATGAAAAAAGCACCTGTTAAGGTGCTTAGTTCCGATATTTGGGTATAAAAATACCGCCTCGCCGTAGCGGAGCGGTATTAATATTATGCGGTATGTTGTTCATCAGTTTAATTTTCCGGATTGCCGTTCTCATCTGTGTGCATCATAGATTCGATAATATCGGCAATTTCACTGCGTGTTTTTGGTCTGTCATCAAGAGGTTTAATTGGTCTATTTGGATTTAACATACTCTATTCCTCCTTCATTACATTTCTTTATGAATCTTTTTACAAATTCATTATTATCAATCTCATCTTCTTCAAAAGAATAAAATGTTTCAGACATAAGCTGCCTTGCTTTATTGTATTCATAGCCAGCCTTTTTATTCAAAACATAAACCTCGCCTTGATTTGTAACAACAGACATCGCCTTTATTGAACCCTCGCATATAAACGTATCAATATCAGCTACAGAAAAATTATTTGTACTTGGGTGGTTATGAAGATAAATAAGCGATTGCCTTTCTGCATTTTTTACAACAGAAACCGCAAAAGGATTTTTGGCAGGCGACACAACAAACTCTTCTCCAAGAATTTGAACTTCGCTTTTAAAATTAAAATCATCAATAAATAAAACTTCGTTACTTTCATTCTTATCTTTGGCATAGCAAAAAAAGAAAGCATATATATTTCCCAGAAAAAGATACAAGCAGCACCACGACAGATCACCATAACACTGTTTATAATTATAAATAAAATTGTATTACTTGATATATTTGTTCAACTTATAAGATAAGAAAATAAATGACATATTATATATTCAAAATTAAGAAGATATATCGTTTTAATGCAAATAATAGTTGTTTATTTTCCATATCACATTCGCCCTAAAAAAGCAATAGCTCAAGTTGTTTTAAAGATAAAATCAGCTTTTTATACAAATGCGCAAACATTTAATTGGTAATATTACTGCAAAGCTTGAAGATAACGCATTATAAAATAACAAGTTTTTATTTATATAAACATAAAACTGTAATAAGTAAGCAAATAAATAAGTAATAAGGATAAGTGGCTCAGTTTTATTTGATCATATATACTCAGTATGTTTACTTATTATTGTTATAAGATAAAATAAGAAGAATAAGCTACTCATTATAATATAAGAAGAAAGCACCGCTTCTTATATTACAAAGAAAGAAGATATATCGTTTTAATGCAAATAACAGTTGTTTCTTTTCCATATCACATTCGCCCTAAAAAAGCAATAGCTCAAGTAGTTTTAAAGATAAAATCAGCGTATTGCACAAATATGTTAATGTTTCATTTGCGGTATTGCTGTAAAATCTGAAGTTAGCAAATTAGAAAACAACAAGTTTTCATTTATATAAACATAAAGCTATAATAAGTAAGCAATAAATAAGAAATAAGGATAAGTGGTTCAGTTTTATTTGATCATACATACTCAGTATGTTTGCTTATTCTTGTTATAAGATAAAATAAGAAGAATAAGCTACTCATTATAATATATAAGAAGAAAGCACCGCTTATATTACAAAGGAAGAAGATATATCGTTTAAATGCAAATAATAGTTGTTTATTTTCTGTATCACGTTTGCCCTAAAAAAGCAATAGCTCAAGAAGTTTTAAAGATAATGCATTAGAAAGCAACAAATTTTCATTTATATAAACATAAAACTATAATAAGTAAGCAAATAAATAAGAAATAAGGATAAGTGGCTCAGTTTTTATTGACAAAGCACCTATAATTAGCTGCAATATAAAAAAAGATGTAATTGACTTATATGTTATATCTATCTCTTTTCTTATACTGCTCATAATAAAATAGAATAATAAGTTACTCGGTATCTTTACTTATTCAAGCTTATAACAAAGATACTATCAATAGTGAAATTCACTGTCTTTCTTATTATATAATGAGTGTTCAACTTAGATAGTTGATATTTTCCGCCAATCAGTTTGTACATTATATCCGAATACGCTTGTTATTCCTTGTTGAAAACGCATAAACTTCAGATAAATTTTTATTTTATTGATAAAATGCATTGACTTTTGAATAAAAATATGATAAAATTGAATTGTTAAAAGAAGTATAAGTTTAGTGTATCTAAGTCATTTAGATGCTCTTTTTTTGTATCAAAAAATAGAGAGCTCACATTCGTAAAAAAAGAATGTGGGCTCTCTTTTTGCTTTTTCGTCGTGTTTGCGAAATATGACAAAAAATTCACCTCAGCAATTCCAGCAGGAAACATTTGTTGAAGTAAATTAAAACAATAAAAAATCTGAACATGCTCATGATCCATATTGTGGTATGTCAGCTCAACAAAAGTATTTTACATTTAAAAAAACAATATCTTTAATTTGAAATAATTCAGGCTATACTATTTGCTATTGATTTACGTAATATGAAATTGACAAGCTCAACGATACTAACAAGGAAATACTTGTTTAAAAAAGTCCAACATTGCATTCCTGATTTTCGGAAACGCAAAAAACAGTTTTGTAAAAAATATGTAGTTGAATAAACAGTTAAGACTAATAACGTCTTGTATAGCATATATGATCGTTTTTTATAATATTGGCATATATGAAACCTATTCCATTCAAAATCTAATAAAGGTCTATTCCATAGATCTTTATTATAAATGCACTGACCCACTTTGTTATAGTTTGCATTATAAATCATACGGTTTGTAGAAGCTTTTGGCATTTTACAAATTTATTAATAAAAAAATATAATACTCCCAAAATGGTTCCACTAATTGTTTTTTAGATCAATTAGTCTACCTGACCAGTAGCGCGAGGTTCGGCGTAAGAGAGCCACTAACACTATAAAGGTGTCCACTGAGCATGTCTTTCGAAAGACATGCGTCTTCATTTGGTGGTCGGTCTATAATCCGATTCACTGGCCTTTGGTGCTGCTAAATAACACCTTTATACTGTTAGTATCAACCGCACTTGACCCCACCCACACACAAAGCAAGGACCCTAAAAAGGAGTATTTCGATGAGCAAGTTTAAAATTGTAAATAGAATTATTGACGGTAAAAATGTAGAGGTAGAAATTGGTAACAACACGTTGCAGTATGTCTTGACTAATAGGCTAACTGGAATGCGTTCATTCGGTCAAAAGAAACACCGATTCAAGGTTTTAAAAAAGAGAAAGAAAGCTAAGGCTGTTAAGAGTCTAAAAAACAAAGGCTTTAAAGATGAAGAAATCAAAGAAATTTTGAAAGGAATAAACACTTTTAAATGGAAGATATTCTCTGAAGGCACTTTTAAAAGATATCTCGGCGTCTTAAAACAATACTGCAAATATCTTAATGCAAAGTTTCAAACAAGTCATTTAACAATGAATGAGGCTGTAAAATATATACAAGAATACATTGATGTACGAGAAGCTAGGGGGTTGTCAGCTAACACTCTCAACACTGATCTATCTGCGTTATGCAAGATTTTCGGTCAAAAAATAAGTGACTACAGACACCCTCCACGCCACGGAGCTCATCTTAAAGATGATCCGACAAAATACAACACTGAAACGGGTGAAACAACCCGTGATGTTGCATTAACCACAGGCTTAAGACGCCGCGAGCTCGGCCACTTAAAAGTCGATGATATAAAATTCATTGACTGCGAAACTGTCCACATTTTTAGTATAGGAAAGGGTGGCAAGCATAATCGTACTGTATTGAAAGGTATAGTCGCAGTTTCGAAGCTAAAAGAATACATTAGAGAAGCAGAGGAGAAAGGTAGTGATTTTTTGTTAACAAAGGCCGAAGCACGAGTTCCAGATGCACTTCATTACTGTCGAGCAATATGTGCACAGAATACCTATTATGCCGTTTTGCAGGAAATGGAAAATGATCCTGCAAAGCGTGCAGAATACATTCAGAAAATCAAGGACGAGTTTAAACGTTGCGGTAGAAAACTCAAAGAGAATCTCGACAAACCTTATCGACTTCGAGGATATAACAGAGAAGCAGCATTATCAATAGGCAAGCCAGTTGTCTACGATCGAGTAGCAGCAATGTATGTGAGCTTGTTCATACTCCACCACTTCCGCACAGATACTACTATCTTGCATTATTTGGTGAAATAACATCTTATATATGCAAAAAGCAAAGCCTGTTCATTATGGGCTTTGCTTTTTTTGTATTTAAACGTGCTAAAGTCCAGCCAAATTTGTAAACATAGAATGGGTGTGTCGGCGTAGCAGAAATAGTTTCGCCGTTTACTACGATAAAGCCATATCTATTATAGGGATAATTTAGAACAGTAATCTACAATATACTGCTCTAAATTCTTAATGAAGCGTGATTAAGAAAAGATTATCTTTATAATGCCATACATTTTTGCCATTTGTCATCCCCCATTAATCTATCTATAACGTGGCTTAATTCCCAAACTGCGCAGACCTCCAAATTCTTACATTCTTCATAAGTAGATGGAACAATATCACCGTTTGCATAGTAAATGGAATACTCACCAGATATACAATCTCTTATATATGTCGGTGGAGAAGTTACCTCACTTTCAGTCACATATGGTCTTTTTTCAACATACTTCATTAGGGAAACAGAACTATTATAAACCCCCACAATAAAGGCATAATCTTCAGTTTTCGGCAAATCCTTTTCATTCTTACCAATATGCCTATAAAATGCAACATCAGCATATTTGAAAATTCTTCCGAATCCATACTCACCATTTGGAAGCTTAAAAGCTCCGACATTCCCAACTATTCTCCTCATATCAACTCACCAAATTCATCTGTAGCAGATTTCATGTATCGATTCTTTTTCTTGTTATTAGGACTAATACCATTAATTGCGTTGCCTGATGTTCCTCTTTGAGATTTAGCACCACCATTAGAGTCTATCAACTGCTGCTCTCGACCACGGATAGCATCTTTATTGGTACTTGATTTATCAAGCGCCGCTGGTCCAAATCCTTTGTCATTCATATGATGCTTCTTATCTCGCCTTGAAACATTTTCTTTAGGTGTCCCATAGCCACTTGTTCTGCTAGAGTATACTTCTCCAGTTTCAGGATTTGTTTTAGTGTATGTTTGATATGTCTTTTCATTTTTACAACCTTGATTATGAACCCAAACTCCACTTTCACCAATAAAATAAGTATGGAAGTCTTGAACCTCAAGATTATAAACATTTACAGACTTTTCAAGTATTTCGTGCTGAACCCATTCAACTGTTACAAGTTCGCCATTTGAAAGTACAAGTACATCGCCTGCACGAAGTGAACGTGCTAAAGTCCAACCAAGTTATTGATAGCAATTATTTTTACAATCCTAATTATACTATAAAATCTGTAAAAAATCAATAACCAAATACAGAAAAAGCAGACGTGGCAAAACGTCTGCTCAGCTATTTGGAGCAAGCAACGGGAATCGAACCCGCATCCCAAGCTTGGGAAGCTTGTATACTGACCATTGTACTATGCTTGCAATAAGCAAAGCCCATTCACCACGGACTTTGCTCATTCTTGTATTTTTTATTGTATTTCATCTTTAAACGCCAAGATGTGTATCCCACGCATGCCCCAAGAGTGTTGTTGAAAACATCGTCAAATTCACAAAGCCCTCTGCCTGTGATATACTGCGTTATCTCGATACCTGCTGAAAAGGCAAGGGAAATAAGAAAAACGCTTTTGAACTTTGTGATGTTTAAAAGATACGGCAACAAAACACCCAAGGGGATAAACATTGCAATGTTTCCGAAAATCTGTACCAGCCAAAAATCCCGCAGATACTTGATGCTTATGTTCTCCAAAAGGTTTCGCACCTCCCAGAATGGCACAAGTTCCGCCTGACGTTCTCCCCACTGTCTGTCTATGAGTGTGAGCCAGAGGACGGCGAAGATGTACACTGCAAACAGCGATGTAAGTATTTTTCTCTTTTTACTCCACCGTAACGCTCTTTGCAAGATTTCTCGGCTTATCAACGTCATAGCCCTTTCCTACTGATACATAATATGACAAAAGCTGAAGCGGTACTACTGAAAGGCTTGCCGCAAAAAGGTTATCTATCCTTGGAGTGTAAACTGTGAAGTCAGCAACGTCCTCCATAGCATAATTCCCATAGGTAGTAAGTCCGAAAAGCTTTGCTCCACGGCTTTTTACCTCGACCATATTGCTTATGGTCTTTTCATAAAGTGCAGACTGAGTTACCACGCTGAACACGACAGTTCCGTCCTCGATAAGGCTGATAGGGCCATGTTTAAGCTCGCCTGCCGCATAAGCTTCGGAATGGATGTAGCTTATTTCTTTGAGTTTAAGGCTTCCCTCCATGCCTACTGCATAGTCGATACCTCTGCCGATAAAGAATGCGTCCTTTATATTCACTACCTTTGAAGCGAACCACTGCAAGCGCTCCTTATCCTCGAGGATCTTCTCTATCTTTTCAGGGATAGTATTGATCTCCTCAACGAGCTGAGCAAATCTTTCGTCGGA
>OLNQ01004173.1_pt1 | contig 11102 bp, 9 predicted proteins | sample 1672821 | NCBI WGS metagenome assembly OLNQ01 (sample SAMEA3136727, study PRJEB25190) | human gut metagenome | biome: human gut; feature: human-associated habitat; material: faeces | place: Austria | collected 2013
CTTCCGATCTCAAGGATGAGCTGCTTGCAAAGTGTGCTGAAAAGGCTGCTAAAAAGCAGTGTCTTTGCACTGCTGGCCGGAACTGCTACCACTTTTAGTGTGGCAACACCGCTTATGGCAACTATTATCAGTGAACTGTTCCATGTTGCCGTTAGTCGCACGGTGATTAACATTATTATTCTTCTGATTACCTGTGCTGTATACACATATTCCTTACTGCACGGATTTAAGGGAATCAGCAAGCTAGCCAATATCTGTATTTATATGTTTTTTGGTCTAATTGCCTTTGTCCTGTTGTTTGGAGGAGAAACACGGTACATTATTGAAACCGGTTTTTCTTCCCTAGGACGGATGATTCAGAACTTTGTTGATCTGTCTACGTATACTGACCCACTCCGTACATCGAATTTCCCGCAGAACTGGACAATTTACTATTGGGCTTATTGGATGGTCTGGTGTGTGGCTGCTCCGTTCTTTATCGGTAGCATTTCTCGTGGCAGAACAGTACGTCAGACAATTCTTGGTGGCTATATATTTGGCGTTGGCTCTACGTTGACGAGCTTTATTGTACTGGGCAACTACTCTATGGGAATGCAGGTGACTGGAAAAGCTGACTTTATTGCACAGTATCTGGAAAGCGGAGATCTGTATGGCATGATTGTGTCTATCATCAAAACGATGCCGGGCGCTCCGGTTATCATGGTAGTTGTTCTGTTGACGATGATTGCTTTCTATGCGACTTCTTTTGATTCGATTGCTTTGACAGCATCCTGCTATAGCTATCACACACTGGAGGATGGCGAACAACCGAATAAAGGCATTCAGTTGATGTGGTGTGTTCTGCTTATTTTGCTTCCGATTGCTTTGCTGTTTGCAGAAAGTTCTATGAACAATCTTCAGTCAGTGAGTATTGTTGCAGCATTCCCGATTGGTGCAGTGAGTGTGATGATTGCTGTCAGCTTTATGAAGGATGCTAAAAAATATATGGAAAGTCTGGAAGATAAAGAATGAGCAATCAAATAATATTGTGGGTGTAAATAACGATGTATAAATGATTTGTACTGCATATAAGGAATCTATGAAATGGTTTTCACAAGGCAGAAATGCTCAATTCATTACACCGGAATTGTGGGTTCCTAATTATCTGAATGATGGTTTCTATCACCGGAATAGTGGCTCTGCTATACCGGAAGGATGGCTCTCAAAGTTCGGATGGGTGAATCAAAAGGAGACGGAATACTCAAGCATCAAAAACCATTAAAAAAAGGAACGGTATTTCTCTTTTGTAGTAGATGTTCCATAAACGTACCTATGGAGCGTTTACCCATTTACAAATGATTTATGGTAAAATATTACTGATAGTTTGTTAAGGAAAAAACATAATATATTCATTAAAATATACGAAAGTGGTAGACATGGATACATACTAGATTTATAATTAAGCTCTATATCATAGGAAATGGATTTGACATAGCTCATAAATTGCCAACATAATATTGGGATTTTAGAACTTATCTTGAACGGAGAGATTAGCATAAACAAAACATGCATGAACTGGAAATAGATGATAAAGGAAGTATAAATTTTATGAAAAAACAATTGACAAAAAATAAAAGGGGAAATAAAGACTTTGACAGACAGACAGACAGACAGACAGACAGACAGACAGACAGACAGGGTAAAATTAGACTTTTATTAAGTTTGCTTATACTTTTACTGTGTGTTGCGGGAAGCTACTGTATATATCGTTATATAAAACATGAGACTTTGCAGAACAAAAAAATCCAAGGCTTGTCAGATTATGTGGGTGAATTGGAAAACAATCTGAAAAATCAAAATCAACAAATCGAAGAACTTACCGAACAATTAGAAGAATTGCAACATTCATCGGTGACATGGCTTGATCAAGGAATTAACTATTTTGCAATTGGCAATTCGATTACATCCCATCCGATAGCAGATTATTGGTGGAACGATGGTGTTGGGATGGCTGCATCATGCGAAGAAAATGATTATGTGCATCAAATAAGCAAATGGTTAGAAGATAATTATAATGAATCAGTAGAAACGAAAGCATATAATTTTTACACTTGGGAAGTTCAGGCAAATGACAGAGCAGAAACTTTGCAGCTTTTGGATAAATACTTAAGTGATGAGTTGGATTTAATAACAATTCAGCTCAGTGAAAATGTTTCAAATGTTAGCACCTTTCAAGAGGATTTTGAAGAATTATGCAGATATATAATTCAAAAGTCACCCAGTGCACAAATTATTGTAATTGATGATTTTTGGGATAGTGGAGAAAAATCTTCAATGAAAGAAAATGTTGCAAGATCTTGTAATGTGGATTTTGTATCTCTAGATGAGATTAAAGGAAATGCTGATTACCAAGCTGGATTAGGCTCTATTGTTTATGATCAAAATGGTAATGGACACGTTATAGAACATGAAGGAGTAGCTGTCCATCCAGGGAATAAAGGTATGAAATATATTGCGGAAGCTGTAGAAAAAAAGATAGAAGTAAACTAATTCAGAAAGAATGGCGAATCGTTTGGAAAAGAAGTATCAGTTTTTTATTTCATCAACATATGAAGATTTAAAAGAGGAACGCAATAAAGCTATTCAGGCGATTCTAACCATGAATAGCTTTATTGCGTTCCTCTTTAACCATGAATCAATTTCCAATTGGCATGGAGATGTTCAGTGTTGCCGATGATGATCAATGGAAAATTATCAAAGAAGCAATCGACTCGTCAGATTTCTATATTCTTATTATCGGAAATAGGTATGGCTCAATCGAAGAAATAACCGGAATCAGTTATACAGAGAAGGAATTTAATTATGTAGTTGAAAGAAAAATTCCTGTACTGGCATTTATCGTAGACAGTTCCACGAGCATGATTCCAGATAGGTTCGATTTGGAACCACAAAAAATAGTCAAATTGAATGCGTTCAAAGAAAAGGTAAAGCAGTCTGGTTGTTGATAGCATCCAACTTGAACTGCTTGGTGTGACGAGTTTTTTGTCATGACATAATGAGTTCCTCCTCTTGTAGATTATACAACATTTTAGGGGATATCTCATTTTGTTTTGTACTATTTAGATGCTAACACTACTATGGAGCAGAATAAAATATACGAGGGGATTTGTGATGATTGCAATATTGGCTATTACTATACCACCACTTGTGTGTGTATATATCAGAAATAAAATATTGGAGAAAAAAAACACGGGAGTTTGACAGTTGAATATCAAGAAAAGTACTTGCAGGTCTTATAAAACCTGCATTTTTTATGTCAATTTTTATGTTTTATATGCTGTTATTTTATGTTATTGTGTGTTATAATAAGCATTGGAGTGGTGCTTATGAATCTACATATAACAAAATCCAAAAATGCAGAATCCTTTTATATTGCAAAATCTTATACCAAAGCCAATGGCAAAACATCCTCTGTCATTGTCCGTAAACTCGGCACTTTGAACCAGCTCATTGTCGAACATGGACCAACCAGGGACGACGTTCTTGCATGGGCAAAAAATGAAGTTAAGCTTGAAACCGAAAAATATAAAAAAGATCAGCAGACAAAAGCTGTCCAGATAACCTTCCATTCTGATCATAAGTTAGATTATGGACAGCAGGTTCTCTACCGTGGCGGTTATCTTTTCCCACAGACTTTTTATTACCGCCTCAAGCTTGATAATATCTGCCGGAAACTCCGCGATAAATATAAATTTAAGTATGATATCAACGCGATCCTATCTGATCTCATCTATGCCAGGATCTTAGAACCTGCCAGTAAACGGTCTTCCTATAAAACAGCTTCTGAATTTCTGGAAAAACCATCCTACCAGCTGCATGACATCTACCGGGCACTCGACGTTCTTGGAAATGAATGTGATTTTATCCAGTCGGAAGTTTATAAAAACAGTCATCTTCTCGGAAAGCGAAACGATACTATCCTGTATTATGACTGTACAAACTATTTCTTTGAGATTGAGCAGGAAGATGGGGACAGAAAATACGGCAAAGGCAAAGAACACCGTCCTAACCCGATCATCCAGATGGGGATGTTTATGGACGGTGATGGGATACCTCTTGCTTTTTCACTTTTCCCCGGAAACGCAAATGAACAGACTTCCCTGAAACCGCTGGAAGGAAAAGTCCTCCAGGACTTTGGCTGTACAAAATTTATTTACTGCAGTGATGCCGGACTTGGTTCCGAAGCCATCAAAAAGATAAACCATGCCGGTGAACGTGCTTTTATTGTCACCCAGTCCATTAAAAAGCTGAATAAAGATGATAAAAAATGGGCTCTGGACAAGACCGGCTTCAAACGCGTATCAGATGATATGCCTGTTGAACTTTCAGAAATCCCGGAAGACGATAACGGATTGTATTATAAGGATGAGCCTTATACACCCCACACGCTGCACCAGCGTCTGATCGTAACCTATTCGCCTAAATTTGCAAGATATCAAAAAACAATACGTGATCTTCAGGTTGAACGTGCCAAAAAAATGCTGCAGTCAGGAAACATAAAAAAAGAACGGAGAAATCCAAACGATCCGGCACGTTTCATAGGAAAGACAGCCGTAACGGAAGACGGTGAAGCCGCAGACATCCGCCATTATCTGGACACAGACAAAATCGAAGATGAAGCACTTTATGATGGAATGTATGCAGTTACTACTGATCTGTTGGATGATGATGTAAAAGACATCCTAAAAGTCAGTGAAGGGCGTTGGGAAATTGAAGAATGTTTCCGCATCATGAAAACGGATTTTGAAGCAAGACCTGTATTTGTCCATGCTGACGCACGCATAAGAGCACATTTTCTCATCTGTTTTCTTTCCCTGGTGATATACCGGTATCTTGAAAAAGATCTGGGACAGGATTTTACCTGCGAGATGATCCTGGATAAGTTGAAGTCCATGAATTTCGCAAATATACAGGATCAGGGATTTATCCCACTTTATACACGCGATAGACTGACAGATTCCTTACATAAGATCTGTGGTTTTGATACAGATTTCAAATTTATCACCAAAAGCCAGATGAAAACCATCCAGAAAAAAAGTAAAGGAAGGGAATAAAATACTATAGTTTAAAACAACAGTCAAAATCGCTACAACGCCTATATTTTCTGGCGTTGCAGCGATTTTATTTTTTGAAACTGTCAAAAACAGGATTATATAGAATCGAATTTCCGTTTTCAAGCAGTCTGCTCAGAGATTTCAAAAAAGTTTCGAAACAAAACGAGAAAAACTTGTCATTTTACACAAAAAAACAAATATAAAAACGTGAAAAATAGCAAAATCGATATTAATATTTGCAAATTCGTTGACAAAAACGTTTCAATAAACTAAAATTACCTCAGATACGAAAATTCACGAAACAATTCGTATAGGTTTTGAATGCGGGATCATTCCAACAGAACGGGAGGAAATGAATTGGGATCAAAAGAATTGACCAGGGGAGCAGGAGTCCTGCTGGCAATCACAAGCTTACCATCTTCATATGGAATAGGAACATTAGGGGAAGCTGCATTCCAATTTGTTGATTTACTTGTCGATCTCAAGCAGAGGTACTGGCAGGTGCTTCCGATCGGTCCTACCAGTTTTGGAAACAGTCCGTATCAGTCCTACTCCGCATTTGCCGGAAACCCATATCTCATTGATCTGGATGATCTGGTGAAGGATGGATTGTTACAGGAGACGGAGATCCGCAGTTTTAACTGGGGAACGGATGATGCAGATATTGATTATGCAACCATCTATGAGAACCGTTACAAGATTTTGCGAATGGCTTTTTCGAGATTTTCTGCGAAGAGTGAAGACTTCCTTGTTTTTACAGAAAAAAGCGACAGATGGCTGTCTGATTATTCTCTTTATACCGCATTGAAACGGCATTTTGGAGATATAGAATGGCAGAGCTGGGACGTGCCGCTCAGGGACAGAGATCCGGAGGCAGTGAAAGAGTATCAGGAAATATTACATAATGACATCATGTTTTGCAAATTTTGCCAGTACGAGTTTTTTAAGCAGTGGATGCAGCTGAAGCAGTACGCAAATAGCCGTGGAGTCCAGATCATCGGTGATATGCCATTGTATGTGGCGTCAGACAGCGTGGATGTATGGGCGCACCGTGAGATGTTTTTACTTGAACCGGATGGAAGACCGAATGTGGTCGCAGGGGCAGCACCCGATGCATTTTCCGAGAGCGGTCAGGTATGGGGCAGTCCGGTATATGACTGGAACGTCATGGAAGAGGATGGCTTTGCATGGTGGAAGGCAAGAATGCTTGAGAACATGGAATTATTTGATGTGATCCGGTTAGACCATTTTTCCGGTCTGGTGCGTTATTACACCGTTTCTGCAGATGCAGAAGACGGAAGAAATGGCAAGTGGAGCAAAGGACCGGGCAGGAAACTGACAGATGCCATGACAGAGGTTCTGGGTGATATGCGGGTGATCGTGGAAGACATCGGACCAAAGGGCGGGCTTCCGGGAGTGAAAAAGTTAAAGACAAAAACCGGATGGCCGGGCATTAAGATTTTAATGTTTGCCTTTGATGATGACACCGCGAATGAGCATCTTCCACATAACTATCAGGACACGAACATGGTCGTATATGCAGGAACTCACGACAACGAAACGATCGTTGGTTATTTCCGGGATAAGTCAGATTACGAGCTGGCATATCTGTATGAGTATCTGAACATTCATTATAAAGAAGAAATACCGGATGCACTGATCCGGGCAGCCTACGCAAGTATCGCAGATGTGGCCATTATCCAGATGCAGGATCTGATGAAGCTTGGAAATGAAGCCAGAATGAACGCACCTTCCACGGTGGGACGCAACTGGCGCTGGCGTATCGGAAAAGATACTTTGAGCGAAGAACGGAGAGCATGGATACGGACTCTGGCAACCGTATATCGCAGATAACAAATACGCTATAAGATGCATAAGCATTTTATATAGAAGTCTTATTCTAAAAAAGGAGAGGAATCAAATGAAAAAGAAAGCAATCTCATTATTACTTGTTGCAGCTATGACAGCTACAATGACAGCAGGCTGCGGCGACAAACAGGAAGCAGCAGACAACACAACTGCAGGAAACGATGCGGCACCTTCTACAGAAGCAGCAGCATCTGATGATGCAGCAACAGAAGAAGAAGAGGAAGCATGGAGCGGTACATTGACTGTATGGAGCCCACAGGAAGATCAGGATACAGGCTGGTTACAGAAAGAATGTGACGCATTCAATGCGGCTCATCCAAACTGGGATGTCACATTTGAGTATGGTGTATGTGCAGAGGGTGATGCAAAAGCTACTGTCACAACAGACGTTGAGGGATCTGCAGATGTCTATATGCTGGCAAACGATAACATCCCTGATTTAGTAGCAGCAAACGCACTTGCTGAGCTCGGCGGATCTTATCTTGATTATGTAACAAGCACAAACTCCGATTCCATTACAGCATCTGTTACATACAATGATGCAGTAGTAGCATTCCCATTTACATCTAATACATGGTTCATGTACTATGATAAGAGTGTATTCTCTGATGAGGATATCAAGAGCTTTGACACAATGTTGGAGAAAGGAAAAGTTGCCTTCCCATTATCTGATTCCTGGTACATTCAGGCATTCTATGTTGGAAATGGCTGTTCATTATTCGGAGATGGTACAGACGCAGCAGCAGGTATCGACTTCGATGGAGAAAAGGCAGCAGCTGTTACAGATTACTTAGTTGATGTAGTTGCAAATCCTAACTTTATCAATGATGCAGACGGAGCTGGTCTTGCAGGTTTACGTGACGGAAGCGTAAACGCTGTATTCTCCGGTACATGGAATGCAGAAGCTGTAAAAGAAGCACTTGGTGACAACATGGGTGTTGCAGCACTTCCATCATTTAACTTAAACGGAACAGACTGCCAGATGAAATCCTTCATCGGATCTAAAGCAATCGGTGTAAACCCAAATGCTGAGAACATGCAGGTTGCTATGGCATTGGCAGCTTACCTTGCAGGTGAGGACGCTCAGAAAGATCACTACGATATGAGAAACATCCTTCCTACAAACACAAACATTGCAGTTGATGATGAGATTGCAGCAGCAGTTGCAGACGCAATGATCAACACATCTATCATGCAGCCATTAGTACCTGAGATGAGTAACTACTGGTCACCAGCTGAGAACATGGGTAAAGCACTTGTAGCTGGCGAGGTCACACATGATAACGCTGCAGAAAAGACAGCAGATATGAATACAGCAATGAACACAGACGCAGCACAGTAAAAAGAATACAGAAGATTCTTACATGCAAAATACAAACCTCGGGGCGCATGAGCGCTCTGAGGATTGTTTGATACTAAGGAATCTATTTTTATTTTAAGGAGGCCCATAACGTGATACAGGCTGGAAAAAGAAAAAAAGAGTTTGCGGATCCATATACCGTGACCGGTGCGGTTACAAAAGGAAACATCATTACAAAGCTTTCCCTGCTTATTATGGGCTTGGGTAATATCGCACACAGACAGATCGCAAAGGGACTGATGTTCCTGGTTGTTGAGATTGGATATATATGGTTTATGATCCAATCCGGAATTTATAATTTATCCATGTTTCCATCATTGGGATGGAGAGAGCAGGAAAAAGTCTGGAATGAAAAGAAAAGTATCTATGAGTACACTGCCGGTGATCAGTCATCCCTGATCCTGTTGTATGGAGTTGCAACGATTTATATTACATTGATGTTTATCGTTGTGTGGAGAGAGGCAGTAAAAAGCTCTTATAAATCAGAAGTGCTTGCAAAATCAGGAAAGCACCTGAACACCTTTAAAGAAGACTTCAAGAGTTTGTTTGATCAAAATTTACATAAATTATTACTTGCAGCGCCGATCATGGGAGTATTGATCTTTACGATCCTTCCACTGATCTATAATATTTCCATGGCATTTACCAATTACAGCAAGGTAAATGATCATCTGGTATTATTTGACTGGGTTGGGCTTGCAAACTTTGCAAAAATCTTAAATTTGAACGACAGTATCGGTAAGCAGTTCTATTCCGTACTGACATGGACGATCACCTGGGCGATTTTTGCAACAGCATTAAACTATATTTTCGGTATGATCCTTGCAATCGTGATCAACCGTAAAGAGACACATTTTAAGGGATTCTGGAGATTCTGCTTTGTATTATCCATCGCAGTACCTCAGTTTGTTTCCCTGCTGATCATGAGAAGTATGTTACAGCCAACCGGTATCGTGAACACTTTATTATTAAAATATGGTCTGATCGATACGGCGCTTCCATTTTTCTCAAGTGCGACATGGGCCAGAGTGACAGTTATCGTTATCAACCTGTGGGTAGGTATCCCATATACGTTACTTCAGGTAACAGGTATTTTACAGAACATTCCGGGTGAATTATATGAGGCAGCGAAGATTGATGGAGCTAATGCAGTCCAGATATTCTTCAAGATCACATTGCCATATATGTTATTTGTCATGACACCATACCTCATTACACAGTTTACCGGAAATATCAATAACTTCAACGTTATCTACCTGCTGTCCGGCGGTAATCCGACACCGGTGGATGCAACAGCCGGTAAGACAGATCTGCTTGTTACATGGCTGTACAAACTGACCGTTGATAAGAACTACTACAACTTAGGTGCAGTAATTGGTATTATGACGTTCATTGTCCTTGCGATCGTTGCACTGGTAACATATCGTAATACCGCATCCTACAAAGATGAGGAGGGATTCATGTAATGAGTAAAAAACAAGTGACATCTGGCACAAAAGCAAAGAAAACAATTGTGAATATTATTATCCATATTTTTCTGGCAATCCTGTCATTCATCTGGGTGCTGCCGATTTTCTGGGTAGTCCTGACAAGTTTCCGCGGTGAGAAAGGTTCTTACGTAACCACTTTCTTCCCGAAGACTTATACGATCAACAACTATGTGAAATTATTCACAGATACAAGTATTTTGAACTTCCCGAAAATGTTTGTGAATACTTTTATCATTGCGATTTTTACATGTATCATTTCAACCATTTTTGTACTTTCAGTATCTTATACAATGTCAAGAATGCGTTTTAACATGAGAAAACCATTTATGAATGTGGCAATGATCCTCGGATTGTTCCCATCCTTTATGTCCATGATCGCTGTTTACTATATTTTAAAGGCTCTTGGACTGGCAGAGGGATCTATGATCCGTATCGCTTTGATCATCGTATTCTCAGCAGGATCCGGTGTTGGATTCTATGTTGCAAAAGGTTTCTTTGACACGATCCCGAAGGCACTGGACGAGGCTGCGATCATCGATGGGGCAACAAGATGGCAGGTATTTACCCAAATTACCGCGCCGCTCAGTAAACCAATTATTGTTTATACCATTTTGACATCCTTCATGGGACCGTGGGTAGACTTCATTTTTGCAAAGGTTATCTGCCGTGCTGATGCACAGTACTACACCGTATCTATCGGTCTTTGGAAGATGCTTGAAAAAGAATACATTGACAGCTGGTATACCTGTTTTGCCGCAGGCGCAGTTGTGGTATCCATTCCGATTGCAATTCTGTTCTTACTGACACAGAAATTCTATGTAGATGGAATGAGTGGAGCTGTAAAGGGTTAACCCGGGCAGCGGATAAGTTTTGGCTGTGTGTGGGACTGTTGTATGAGAGTGAAAATCTTGATACAGCAGTCCCTTTTTTGTAAACATAAAAACGCTCCGCGAGGATGCACAACTCGCGGAGATGAATATATAGCTACGCTATCCGCTCGTGTGCGAAAGTGTGCGCAAGCGCACACTTTGTTGTATAATACGAAGAAGAGAAGCTTTAAATGATATGAGAAAGGCATGGTTATAGGAATGAAAAAACGTTTGATCGCAGCCCTGTTAGCAGGAATGATGTTGGTACAGACAACCGCTTGTGGAAATAGCACCAGTGGAACCGTAGGTACTGTGGATAATACAGAGACAATGTCGGAGAGTGGGACGGAGACAGATACAGAAAGCGCTCCCGGAATTCCACAAAGACAATGTTCGATTTTTACATCAAAAGTGTCCACAA
>OLNQ01004189.1_pt1 | contig 11070 bp, 6 predicted proteins | sample 1672821 | NCBI WGS metagenome assembly OLNQ01 (sample SAMEA3136727, study PRJEB25190) | human gut metagenome | biome: human gut; feature: human-associated habitat; material: faeces | place: Austria | collected 2013
ATCACTTTATGGAGCTCACCGAGCAGTACAAGGATCGTATCGCAGCCATCATGATCACCTATCCGAGTACACACGGCATTTTCGAGAGCAATATCCGCACCATCATCGACCGCATCCACGAGATCGGCGGACAGGTCTATATGGACGGTGCCAACCTCAATGCGCAGGTAGGCTGGACCAACCCTGGCTATATGGGAGCTGACGTATGCCACCTGAATCTGCACAAGACCTTTGCGATCCCCCACGGTGGTGGCGGTCCTGGTGTCGGCCCAATCTGTGTCGCTGAGCACTTGGTCACCTATCTGCCCAAGCATGTGGAGCGCTGGTCTGATGCGACGAACCAAGTGTCGGCAGCACCCTTCGGTAGTGCAGGGGTCTTCGTCATCACCTACGCTTACATTCGCCTCCTAGGCTACGAAGGCTTGCGTCAGGCGACCGCTATGGCGATCCTCAATGCCAACTATCTGAAGGCACTCTTCCACGACAACTACGGTGTCGTCTATACAGGCGACCGAGGCTTCGTCGGACACGAGATGATCCTCGACTGTCGTGGTGTCAAGGCTCAGGCAGGCGTCGACGAGGGCGACATCTCCAAGCGTCTGATGGACTTCGGCTATCACGCTCCGACGGTCTCCTTCCCCGTTCACGGCACGCTTATGATCGAGCCGACCGAGAGCGAGAGCAAGGCTGAGCTAGATCGCTTTGTCGCTGTGATGAATCAGATCTACCAAGAGGCTCAAGATATCGCCTCGGGCAAGGCCGATGCTACGGACAACGTCATCAAGAACGCACCTCACCCCCAATACGAGGTCTGTGCCGACGAGTGGCATCACGCTTACACACGTCAGCAGGCAGCCTTCGCACTACCCTATCTTGAGGAGAATAAGTTTTGGGTCAATGTGGCTCGCATAGACAATGGCTTTGGCGACCGCAATCTGATTCCTGCTTTTTGTGCCTGCACACCAGAAATCATCGATGAACTAAATAAATAATACTATGGCTAGTTTCAAGCAAGAATTCAAGGAATTTGCCCTCCGTGGCAACGTCATGGATATGGCGGTCGGTATCATCATCGGAGGAGCCTTTGGCAAGATTGTCTCCTCGCTCGTTGATGACATCCTGATGCCTCTCATCGGACTCATTACGGGCGGAGTCAACTTCACCGACCTGAAGTGGGTCATCAAGCCTGCTGAGATCAATGCAGCTGGCGAGGAGATTGTTGCAGCTACGACGCTCAACTATGGTCTCTTCATTCAGAACGTCGTTGACTTCCTCATCATCGCGCTTGTCATCTTTATGATGATCCGTGCGATCAATAGTATGAGGAAGAAGCAGGAGGAACCCGCGGCACCCGCTCCCGAGCCCTCTGACGAGGTCAAGTTGCTGACCGAGATCCGCAACCTACTCGACAAGAAGCAGTAAGCCGACTCAATCGGTAGGCTACAGAACTAAAGCACCGCCCTCGTAGGTCACTCCTACGCGGGCGGTGCTTTTTTGTCTCTTGCCACTTCGCAGACGATCTCCACGTGGAGAATGGCAAATCTCCACGTGAGAAATCGAAAATTCCCACGTAGGCGAGAAACATTTCCTCCGAAGTTTCATTTGATTCTTCCGAAGTTTTATTTCGTCTCCACGTGGAAAATGCTTCTTCCCTACGTAGGGATTTTCGATTTCTCTCGTGGAGATGCAGGGAGGCGATCTCAAGCCCCCTCAAAGGGCCGAAACGCTCTCGGTAAAGGATCAGGGAGCAAAGCTGGACTTTTAACTCCTTCTCACAGCTCCTACCGATAATTGATGAGAGACACAGGCTAAAATACCTATTAGTGGTTATTTCATCGGGAATGAAGCCGACGTACCTTTGCAGAGGTTTTTATGCTTCCCCTATGAGTAGGTCTATCCGTAGAGTTCTTCTGTCCTACATACTCTTTTCGTTGCTCTCCTGGAGTCTATATGCTCAGGGTGCCCGTCACACCCTCACAGGAGTGGTATGCGAAGCGTCTACTGGCGAGCCGATAGCCTACGCTTTGGTGGCTCTCTCTGCCGAGGGACGCAAAGATGTGGTAACCTACACGGATGATGACGGGCGCTTTACCTTTCAGTCGGTACTAGCGGGACGATATCGCCTACAGGTGCGCTATACGGGTCTGCGCAAGGAGCTGACGGTCACCTTGCAGCGAGACCAACACCTACGTATCCCCTTTAAGCTGGAGCAGACACTAGGCGAGGTGGTCGTGACTGCGCAGGAGGGACGACAGCTGACCAGCTCCTCAACAATTGAGCGGGCAGCTATAGATCATCTGCAGCCTAGTAGCTTCTCCGACCTGACGGCACTACTACCTGGTGGCAAGAGTAGCATACCTAATATGAGTGGTGTCAATAATCTCTTGCTCCGTGAGACGGGCACTATCAATATGCAGGGCAATAAGACAAACAACCAAGACTACGCCATCAGTTCGCTAGGTACCCTCTTTATGGTAGATGGAGCTCCGCTCAATACGGATGCGGATATGCAGTACACAGCCTCGCCGTCTGGCTCGCTCCTAGGTGCTGGCAAGGTCAATGTGAATCGAGGTGTGGATATGCGCACGCTGCAGACGGACAATATAGAGCGGGTCGAGTTCATCCGTGGTATCCCCTCCGTAGAGTATGGCAATATCACCTCGGGTGTGGTTCTGGTGCATCGTAAGCGACAAGCCTCGCCCGTGCAGAGTCGCTTTAAGGTAGATGGCTACAGCAAGCTGGTCTCAGTGGAGAAAGGGTTTGCCCTCACACCCTCCCAGCGCCACATCCTCAATGGTGATGTGAGCTATCTAGATGCTAAACCTGACCCGCGTGTCCCCTTTGAGACTTACCGGCGCTTGACTGGTTCGCTACGCTATCATGGTACGAGTAGTGACCAAGTGCACAGATGGGAGGTAAGCGGAGACTATACGGGAACCTTTGACAAGAATAAGGTAGACCCCGACCTCTCCTACGGACGCACCGACGAGTACCGCACAGACTACAACCGCATAGCACTCACCTCACGCTATACTTACGCTCCGTCAAGCCACAGGGAGGGCTTACAACGGGTGGAGCTAACACTATCCGCTGCGCAGCAGTTTGACTACCTACACCAGCGCCGTCTCGTGGCTCCAGACCGTATGTCTATAACCCCTACGGGCGACCAGGCTGGCGAGCACGAGGCTAGACTGATCGGCGGGGAGTATATAGCGGACTATGTGAGTGATGGTAAGCCTCTGACGCTTTTTGCTAAGGGGCAGACACTATATAACATAGAGTGGGGAAAAGCTTCGCATAGGTTGAAGGGGGGCTTTAACTATGAACTATCCAAAAACTTCGGTCGCGGGCAGGTCTACGACCTTTCCTATCCACTCTTCCCCAAAGCGTGGGACACTCGTCCACGACCCTACTACCAGATCCCAGCCTTGCAGCAGCTAGCACTCTATGCGGAGGATCTATATAAGCAGCCGCTCGGAGCGCATACACTCCAGCTAGAGGCAGGCGTACGACTCTCCATGCTCTTAGGCTTAGCACCACAGTACACGCTGAGCTATAAGCCTTACCTAGATCCACGTGTCAATCTGCGCTGGAGCTTGCCTGCCTGGGAGCTGCTGTCACGAGACCTCAAGCTCTCACTCGATGCCGGATGGGGGCTGACGACTCGTATGCCTACGCTCAACTACCTCTACCCTGACCCACGCTACGTAGACATAACGCAGCTAGCTTACTACGACATCAACGCTCCCTATGAGCGCAGTCTATACTACGTCCGCACCTACATAGAGGATGCGACGAACTACAAGCTACGTGCTACACGCAATCAGAAGCTAGACCTACGTCTCTCGGCCGAGTGGGGACGCAACAGGATCTCCGTGAGTTACTTTCGCGAGTTGATGACCACAGGCTTTAGATACCGCTCCACAGCTCAGGTCTATGCCTATAATAAGTATGACGCCTCGGCGATCGACTATACCCAGCTGACGGGACAGCCCGACATATCTACCATTCCCTACACTCCCGCTGCGCGTATCGAGTCGACAAGTCGCCCTGAGAATGGCAGTATGATCCGCAAGGAGGGGGTAGAGCTACAGATTATGACGGAGCGCATTCCAGTGATCAATACCAGTCTGATCCTAGGGGGCGCATGGTTTCGCTCTACCTACTCGAATAGCGTACCGCTCTTCTATGCCGTCTCTGGAGTCTACGGAGATGTGATCCTATCGGATCAATACTTAGGCCTCTACAACTGGCAGGATGGATCGGAAAATCAGTCGCTCTCGACCAACCTGCTCCTCGACACGCAGATCCCGCAGTGGGGACTTATCCTGACGACCGCCATAGAGAGTACTTGGCTGGTCTCTCGTCGTCGCCTCCCCCAGGATGGTCGTCCGATAGCTTACCTAGATGTGCACGACGGTAAGCTGCACCCCTACACAGCGGAGTCTGAGCAAGACACCTATCTGCAGCATCTCTTGATACGCTACAGCGATACGCTCTTTAAGCCGAGTCGCATACCTCTAGCTCTTGGGGTCAATCTAAAAGTATCCAAGCAGCTGGGAAGGCTCTTTACGCTATCTCTCTTTGCCAACAACGTCTTAGACTACCTGCCCGACTACAAGGTGGGGAGCGCTACGCTCAGGCGTACTGCCACACCTTACTTTGGCATGGAGCTACGCATCAAAATATAATCAATCCAACAAATAGATCTCTATGAAACGATTACTGTATATACTCCTCTTACCAGCCCTGCTGGTCGCTGTGACTGCCTGTCGTCCAGACCCTGTCACACCAGACAACCCCAAGGAGCAAAAAGCCATCGCTTGTCTCTTCGAGCGCACACAGCCTGATGGTGTCACTGACTTGACCATACAAGAGGAGCTCCTCACGATACACAATACCTCCACGGGTCAAGACGTGGAGTATAAGACGCTAGAGGGTATCAAGCTGGCTCTAGGTCTGTACAACCTAAACTACACAGCGACCTGTCGCTATAAGCTACACGGGGTCGCAATGGAGGGACGGCTGGTCGCACAAATTGAGAATATGGAGGTGACCGACCAAACGACCGCCCCACTCAAGCTACGCTTAGAGCTCCGCATCGTGCCTACCGTTCAGGACTTTGTCATTCAGGAGATATTCTTTACGGGCACACTGACCCCTGCAGGCAAGCAGTATCATGGGACCAGCTATGTGGTTCTCTACAACGGGACAGACAGAGTACTCTATGCTGACGGGATCGCCTTCTGTGAGAGCGGGTTTAACCCCACACGTAAGTTTGACTACAAGCCAGACATACGTCAAGAAGCTATGGCGGTACACGCCGTCTATGTCATCCCTGGCAGTGGTAAGGAGCACCCAGTGAAGCCTGGCGAGCGGCTGATACTCTGTGATATAGGCATCGATCACAAGGTGAATAATCCAAATGCTTTCGACCTCTCCAAGGCTAACTTCGAGTGGTATGACGAGTCTAGCTCACCAGCACACCAAGACTTTGATAGTCCTACAGTGCCTAACCTAGATAAGTGGTACTGCTACACGAAGTCCTTTTTCATCCTACACAATAGAGGCTTTGCATCGTACGCTATAGCTCGTATGCCGATAACCAAGGAGGAGTACCTCAAGGACTACAAGTATGACTACACCTACGTCTTGACACACAATGGAAATAGCTATGACATGTCAGGCTCGTGCTATAAGCTACCCAACGACTGGATCATAGATGGTGTCAATTGTAGTGTCGAAGCGGTGCATCAGTGGACGATCCTACCTGAGACGATAGACGCTGGATATACAAACTGTGGTACGGTAGACGGACAGAAAGATCGCTACTTCCACAGCGTACGACGTAAGTACCTAGGCAAGGATGCCAAGGGACATGTGATCCTGCAGGACACCAACAACTCGTTTGAGGACTTCAACCCAATGGTCACGGCCTCGCTTATTGAAGAGCAAGGTACTGCGATCAATGCTAAGGGTACACCCTGCACGACTAAGACTTATGATGGGGTCGTGCCTATTGAGCAGTAAGGTCTCTTCGATAGACTATGGTGCATCATTCTTCAGTTTGTCTTAGCAGATCTCTTGCGCTCTTACTCTGTCTCCTAGGTGTGCTTACAAACTCGCTCTATGGACAGCAGCAAGAGCCAGAGAAGATCTCACTACCTGCAGATACCCTCTCGGTGGCAGGGTCGCTCCTAGAGCAGGGGCGACCTGGCTACGACCTGTCGGTATCGCCAGTAGTGTCGCCACTCTACTTTTTCTCAGAGCGAGGCTCTCGTACAGACCTCTCTCTGGGCGGAGCTATGCGGCGAGATGGAGGCGAGGCGATGATCCCGCAGCTGGGCAAGCAAGACATCGATGGATCGGTGCTTATCGAAAGTGCTTTACGTCAGCACAACAACTTCGCTTGGGGTGCTGCCTCCTACACTTATCGTGCTACGGAGGGGATACGCTTCAACGAGACGACAGACTACCCCCTCCTCACGCCCTACGTCATGGGAGACACGGCGCATACAGCGCGCCTGCACCAAGATCTCTACACCTTCGGCGCAGGTACGGTGCATCGTCTCGGCAATTGGCTCCTCTCCCTGACGGCGGACTATCGTGCCACCTTTGCCTACCGTATGCAAGACCCTCGTCCTCGCAATTTGGCTACACGCTTAGAGGGGCAGATCGGCATCGGCTATCAGCTTACCGACTATGCGCTAGCTCTAGCAGGGACGCTAGGTCGCTACAAGCAAAATAACCAGGTAAACTTCCTGAGTGAGCTCGGAGTGGCTAGTGAATATCACTTTACGGGCATCGGGGGAGACTACTATCGCTTTAGGGGAGGCAATACGTCGCTCTTCTATCAAGGGCTGTCTTATGGCATCTCGCTCGGGCTAACCCCTACCAGCGAGTCGCATCAAGGCTTCTATGCTCTGGTTGCGTGGCATCTGCTGACGACCGACCGTATCATACGAGAGCTCAACAACCTCCCCCTCTCGACACTCTCCAGTCACACGATAGATCTGCAGGCGGGATACACCGCCCGCTCAGCACGACTGGGACGTTGGGGCGTAGCGCTCTACACACAGGGCGACATACGTCGAGGTGCTGTCCATCTCTTCGGTGATCCTAAGGGAAATATCTACCCACGCATAGCCACGGAGCGGTCATACTATGGCCAGACCTTAGAGTTTGGAGCTAAAGGCTTTTGGTATAAGGACGCTCCTCGCACGCCTTGGTCGTGGGGCGTATCCACTTCGCTCGGCTATCGACTACATGAGGAAGACTTGCTACCTCAAGCAGAGCGACTCTTCTACCATCTAGGAGGGACATTGGCTCCGTATGTTAGCTTTCATCGCGGGCAGTACTTTGTCTCTCTGACTCCTACTTATAGTATCTGGTCGCAGACGGGACACCCTTCGCTACAGTTAGCACCTCAGCATCAGCCTATACCTACTTATGCTGAGACACTGGAGCGAGCCTTCCAGATAGCTAGTTCCACGCAGATGACCTATGGACTCTCTATGACTCACGGCTATCAACTTAGCAGTAGATATGCGCTGTGGCTCTCACTAGACTACCTCCATACGCAGACGAGTCTGTGCGGTAGCAACTACGGAGCCATACGCTGTGGCATCTCATTCTAATGGCAAAACAGACTAATCAAACAATCTAAATATCATCAGTATGCGAAAACAACTACCAGTATTACTTATACTCCTCACGCTCTTCTGTACGGCGAGTGTGACGATAGCACAGACTCCAGACGAGGGCGTCGCAAAAAACTTCCTCTGGTATCGTCTTATTTCCAATAGCGTAGAGCGTCATCAGATACCTCAGCAAGTGGTCGCCTCTATGGATGGCAATCTCTTTGCGAGCAATGCCTTCTATAGTAAGGAGCGCACTGACGCTAGCTCGGTCTTCAACTTTGACGCATCAGACGATGCTGACAAAGCGATCTCCTATGGCGATGACGGCTCGGCGGCCAACGGCAACACCGCCCTCACTATCTATAAGATGACTCCTGAGGGCAAGCTACTCTGGTACATATACAACAGCCGCGGAGAGATAGCAACCAATGTCAACTGTATCACGGCTACTCCCGACGGAGGCTTTGTGACCATCTTGATGGTACGGGATGCTCAGTCCAAGTCTAAGAGCGATACAGACACGCTGCGTCTGGTCCAGGCTGACGGCAAGCCTTACGATGTAGAGATGAAGTCTCTATTTGTCGGAGTTGGCGATGATGCCTCCGCAGGAGCTACGCGTCGCAAGATCATGCCACTCCTTGTCAAGGTTAGTGCTGCGGGACAGATCGAGTATCACAAAGCTTTCGAAGTAGACCACACCCCTATGGCCGATGCAACTCGCTATAGCTACGGGACCCCTACGGGCTGCGACTTTAAGGGCACAACTATAGATCCCGAGGGCAACGTCTATGTCTGTGGCTTCGTCCGCACGGCCATAACCATCGGCGAGACAACCATCAAGGCAAAGAACAATGTCGGGTGGAATGGTGACTCACAGAAACAGATGGGAGACTTCTTCGTCCTCAAGTTTGACAACAAGGGTAACCTCCTCAAGCATCTCACCGAGCAGGGAGACCCCATAGGGCGCTCTATGCTAACGGTCATCAAGTATCAAGACGGCAAGCTCTATGCGGCTGGACGTTTCACAGGAACTAAAGAGAAGACCCCCATAACCATCGATGGCAAGCAACTCATCCCTAGCGATAAGGAGAGCCTTGTCACCCTCTGCCTAGACACAGATCTAAAGGTGTCGTGGATCTCTCAGATTGATGTCAAGACTGTACCCGAGCACACTTCGACGCTTGCTTTTGTCGATGGGATAGCTGTCGGCAAGGACAAGGTCTACATAGCGGGACGTGGTGCTGGAGCTTTTTGCGATGCCGAGGGGAATGTGATCCTCGAGCAAAAAGTCAAGGGACACAGAGGCTATGCTCTAGCAATAGACAAAGCTACAGGCAAGCCCAATGCAGAGTGGCATACGCTCCTCCCAGAGAAGGGGATCTCCAACTGTACGGCTATATCCACTCAGGGAGATCGTGTCATCTTGCATGCCTATGCTCTAGGAGGGCAGACCTATTATCGTGTGCTGGATCTCAACCTCTCTGAGGGCTCTGTACAAGACTACCCTATGGTAAGTAAAGCTATGACCTCATTCGGAGGCGATGTCGTAGCCAATAGCTATGTGGCAGGTGCGCGTTGTCGCAATAGTGCTAAGCTCCTTACGACCGAGGGCTATAAGGAGATGATATACAAGGACTGGTTTAGCCTCTTTGTTGCCCACAAGCTCCCCTTCCCCTCAGTCTCTGCTAGCTGCAAAGCTATCCACCTATCAGAGGGCAAGGGTACCCTACAAGTCCTAGCGTCTGACCTTAAAGATCCGATCCAAGTGACATGCTCTGGCGAAGGCTTTACGGCACAGCTCAAGGAGCTACCCGCTACGGGTGGCGCTCTCGAGGTACAGTTCAAGACAGCTGTCACCAAGACGCCCGAAGAGCGTATCGGCAAGCTCACCCTCACTTCTGGTGGAGCTAGCTACGAGGTCTACCTCTACGCAATGACCGAGACAGAGCAGTACATCAAGGTATCTCAGAGCGAGATCGACTTCACGATGATACCTGTCGGTGAGCATAAGTCTGTCGATCTGACCGTCACACAGAAGAACCTTATGGACGCTATCACCTGTACGATCGAGGGTGAGGGTGCTAAGTACTACTCAGTAGACAAGAGCGAACTAGCCGTCTCCAATGAGCCTGCGACCCTCAAGGTAACCTACACGCCTGACAAGACCATCGCAGCTAATGCCAAGGCTACAGCTCAGCTCGTCCTAACCTCTGGCGGTGTCAAGACGATTGTCACACTATCTGGTCAGACCAATACAGCTATTGAGGAGGTTGCAGCAGCCAAGCTCACTATCGCTACCGCTGCTGGTACGCTCTACGTACATAGCGATGAGACACGTCCAGTAGCTATCTACACGTCAGCTGGTGAGATGGTTGCACAGCAACTACTCTCTGGTGATATGGAGCTCTCACTACCTGCTGGTATCTACTTCATCCAGACAGATCGTGAGGCCTATCGTGTCTACATCCCCGCTATCTAATCTGTCTCGTTCCTCTTCTCCCTATGTGGAGGAGAGGGACTATCCTCTTTATATAAGCAACTCTGTGAAGCTCGCACTTCACACCCTATTGCCTCAAAACACAATTATCACATCAACACAGTATGAACAATAAACTATCTCTCGTGCTTCTCGCAGCACTACTTTCCTTAGCCCTCATAGGCTGCAACAAGCAAAAGCAAGATCAGACCGCAACCGCAGAGACGGAGGCTCCGACCTATATGGAGGTAGACGCACTCCTCGCCTCTGCCGATAGTCTCGTCGGTCAGACGGTTACTGTGCAGGGCATCTGCACTCATCTTTGCAAACATGGTGCCAAGAAAGCTTTCCTTATGGGCAGTGACGACACCAAGGTGATCCGCGCTGAGGCTAGTGAGGAGATGGGCGCCTTTGCCCAAGAGTGTATCAATAGTATAGTCACCATCACAGGACAGCTTGTCGAGGATCGTATCGATGAGGCTTATCTGCAAAACTGGGAGGAGCAGCTCAAAGCTCAAGCCGCCAAAGAGCATGGCGAGGGCAAGGCAGGCTGCGCCAATGAGAAGAAAGCTCGTGGCGAAACGGCCGATACACCAGAGGCTCGTATCGCAGACTTTCGCAAGCAGATCGCTGAGCGCGAAGCTCAGGAGGGCAAGGCATACCTCTCCTTCTACCACATCGATGCTACAAGCTATCAGATAGAGCAGCAGTAACATATCTGAAGCTGAAAGATCTCTATGAGAGTAAACTTTAAGGCAGTAGGTAGGAGCGTGCGTCGCTGGAGTAGATTACTACACCGTGACCTCTCCTACCTACTTGCTGCACTTATATTCATCTATGCCCTGTCGGGTCTCTATATGAATCACCGAGACTCGATCAATCCACACTACATCATCACCCAGCGGGAGTATCAGATTCCGCTAGAAGAGCTACAAGCTGCTGGACGCCTTGACG
>OLNQ01004207.1_pt1 | contig 11025 bp, 7 predicted proteins | sample 1672821 | NCBI WGS metagenome assembly OLNQ01 (sample SAMEA3136727, study PRJEB25190) | human gut metagenome | biome: human gut; feature: human-associated habitat; material: faeces | place: Austria | collected 2013
CGATTGCAAAGGATGTAGAACTTGAGGACGCATTCGAGAACATGGGCGCGCAGCTCGTCCGCGAAGTCGCCACCAAGACCAACGACATCGCCGGCGACGGCACCACCACCGCTACCCTGCTGGCGCAGGCCATCGTCCACGAGGGTCTGAAGAACGTCTCTGCAGGCGCGAACCCCATGGTCATGCGCAAGGGCATGGAAAAGGCCGTTGAGACCGCCATCGAGACCATCAAGGCCAACTCCGAGACCATCAAGGGCTCCGACGACATCGCAAGAGTCGGCGCCGTCTCCTCCGGCGACGAGTCCGTCGGCAAGCTGATCGCGGAAGCCATGGATAAGGTCGGCGCGTCCGGCGTCATCACCATCGAAGAGTCCAAGACCGCTGAGACCGGCCTGGAAGTCGTCGAAGGCATGCAGTTCGACCGCGGCTACATCTCCCCCTACATGGTCACCGATACCGATAAGATGGAAGCCGTCATCGACGATCCGTATATCCTCATCACCGACAAGAAGATCTCCTCCATCCAGGAGATCCTGCCCCTGCTCGAGCAGATCGTCAAGACCGGCAAGAAGCTCGTCATCATCGCTGAGGACGTCGAGGGCGACGCGCTGGCTACCCTGCTCGTCAACCGTCTGCGCGGCAACTTCACCTGCGTGTGCGTCAAGGCTCCCGGCTTCGGCGACCGCCGCAAGGAAATGCTCAAGGATATCGCCATCCTGACGGGCGGCACTTATATCTCCTCCGAACTCAACATGAACCTGCCTGATACGCAGATCACCGATCTCGGCACGGCTCGTCAGATCAAGGTCACGAAGGACAACACCGTCATCGTTGATGGCGCAGGCGATGCCAATGAGATCAAGGCCCGTATCGCGGAGATCAAGAACACCATCTCCGTCACCACGTCTGATTACGACAAGGAGAAGCTGCAGGAGCGTCTTGCTAAGCTGTCCGGCGGCGTAGCCGTTATCAAGGTCGGCGCACAGACCGAGGTTGCCATGAAGGAGCAGAAACTCCGTGTGGAGGACGCACTGAACGCAACCCGCGCAGCTGTCGAAGAGGGCATCGTGGCCGGCGGCGGCACTGCCTATGTCAACGCAATCCCGGCTGTTGAAAAGCTGGTCGCCAAGCTGTCTGGCGACGAGAAGACCGGCGCGCAGATCATCGCAAGAGCGCTGCAGGCTCCGATCCGCCAGATCGCGGAGAACGCCGGCGTCGACGGCTCCATCGTCTACGACAAGATCCGCTCGAGCCGCAAGGTCGGCTATGGCTACAACGCCTACACCGAGACGTACTGCGACATGATCCCGTCCGGCATCGTCGACCCGACCAAGGTCACGCGCACCGCTCTGGAGAACGCCGCGTCCATCGCCTCCTGCGTCCTGACGACCGAATCTCTGGTCGCCGACAAGCCTGACCCCAAGGCCGACGCTGCCATGGCAGCCGCAGCCCAGGGCGGCGGCATGGGCGGTATGTACTAAGAGCCACTTAAAAGTCTGAATCCCAATCATTAAAACCCGGCGCCTGCCGCAAAAAGCAGGCGCCGGGTTTTTTTACTTCTTTTCCCGAAACGGTAGGTATTCTATAAATTTCTGCACCGCGGGAGGCAGGGCTTTCATGCGTTTCATTGCCAGCCCAATCGGGCGGTAATACGGGGTTTGCAGGGAGCGTATCTCAATTTGATAGGGGATACTTGAGCAGAGAATTTTCCATGCAATATCCATTCCATTTTTCGATTTGAATTATTTGAATTATTTATAATATTCCGCCCAAAAACAAAATCGCAATCCGCACGAACGGTTGCGATTTTGAAACGAAGAAACGCCCCGTCTGGCATCGATCCTCACCGCAAGGCGAGGATTCGTGCTGTAAGGGGCAATTTTAAGAAAAAACAAACCTGCAATCCCCTGCAATCCAGCGTCAGCGATTGCGATTTTGGGAGGAGCTGCGACAAAATGAGTGAGAAGTGACTTTTCATGCGAAGCATAAAAGGCGCTGCAGACCAATGATTTTTTCGCGGCACACTCCCCCGCTGTTTTATGGTCTCAGCATGGTCACGTCATTGATCAGGAGGGTGTCGGGGCGGAAGGGGTGGATCTTTTTGAGGTTTTCCGGGGTGGTGAGGCCGACTTCCGGGGTCCAGGTCATGATCCACAGCTCTTTTCCATATTGACGGACACGCTGCGCGGTATCTGCGTTCAGCCATCCTTCGATCAGACGGATAGCGTCCGCCTGCGTTTCGCCGAAAGCGGAGATGCTTTCCACGTCCGGCAGGAAGCCCAGCACTTTGATCGTGCTGTCATACGCTTTGACTTTTTTTACTGCCTCCGGACTCTGGACGCCAAGCACCACTTTATGAAGATAGTCGTGTTTTTCGATGCTTTCCGGGAAGCTAACAAGGACTTTATCTTCTGCTGCATAAAACGTGCGGCAGCGTCGGATGGTTCTGGTGCTGCCGCATGTTTGCTTACGATCCTGTTTTGTCCATCAGGCGCTTTTCTCTGCTGCGCAGCGCCTGAGCAGCTGCTGGATGCAGATCGTGACGCCGGCCATGACGCATGCGGAGGCCAGCAGCATCGGCTGATAGGTGCCGAGACAGTCGAAGGTCAGATTGGCGATCGGCGTGCCGACGGCGTAGCCGGCCGTATTGACGGATACGATGATGCCAAGCATCTTGTTGTACTGCGGCCCCTGAAACAGGTCCTGCGCGATCAGCGGGAGCATGATCGTCTCCAACGGCAGCGCCAGCGCGGACAGGATGCCGTACGCCATCGCCAGCACGCGGCCTGTGGGCGTGGCCGTGACCTCTGCGAGAAGGATCAGGACCGTGATCGCCGCGCAGTCACACAGAAGTACGGTCCTCCGAAGTCCCGCATGGTCGTGAATGACGCCCGTCAGGAATTTGCACACGGTCTGGCTGAGCGCATGGGCGCTCACGACCGCGGCAACATAGCCCGCATCCAGGCCGACGTCCTTCATATGCGCTGCGCTGACGCCGGTCGTGCTCTGAAGGATAAAGCCGGTCAGGAAGACGCAGACAAGGAGCAGATAGAACCGGGCACCGCGCGCGGTGCTCTGCCCGCTTTCAGCCTGCTGCGGTTCTTTTTCTGCGCTCGTGCTTTCTGGGATTTTCTCCGGCGGCTCGCGATAGAGCGCGAGGACGATCCCGGCGGTCACGGCCAGGATCAGCGCCACGAGCTTATAGGCATTGCGATAGCCGAAGGCGTCGCCGGGCGCATAGATGATCGGTGTGACGATCTGCGTCGCGACTGCCGCGCCGACGCCGTTTGCCGCGAGGATCAGGCCCATGATCTTTCCGGCGTGCGCCGGACACCAGCGGTGCACGATGCTGCCGACCATCGTCGTTGTCGTCCACGCAAGGCCGAGGCCCAGCAGCACGCCGCCCAGATAAAACAGATAGATGTTCGGCGCGTAGGCATAGAGCAGCATGGACGCGATGAGACAGGCGAAGCCCGCGGCGATCAGCCGTTTGCGGCCGAATCTCGCGCACAGCGCGCCGAAGAAGAGATTCACGACGGCCGTTGCGATATAGCGGCAACTGTCATTGATCGAGAAAAGGCTGCGCTTGATGCCGAGGGCCTCGGTGATGGCCGCGAGATAGAGGCTTTTACTGCTGCTGCAGAAGCCGAGACAGACAAAGACCATCAGGAAGCTTGCGGCGACAATGACCCAGCGATACCGCTGCGGGGAGATCTCTGTGTGCTTCATCAGACGCCTCCCTATGGTACGAGCAGTTCCCGGTGATCCGCCGGAAGGAGGATCCCGTGCAGGACCTTTTCATGCAGGCGCGGCAGATCTGCACGCTCCCAATCGCAGAGGGGATAGCGGTATGCGCCGTCTGCATCCGGTCTGTCCGCCAGCACGTCAGAAAAACGGAGCAGGCGCACATCGTAGTTTTCCTCCGCGTCCGCCGCAGTCAGGATGTAGACCGGCAGGATCTGAAGGCCGGTGACAAAGGTCCTCGGTCTGCCGTCCAGCTCTCCCTTTGCGAGCGTATAACGCGGGACATAGGTGATGCGGCTGTCGCGGCTCTGCGGGTGAAAGCTGACGAAGTCGCCGAGCGAGTAGAAGATCAGGCAGCTGCGCTGCTCGCCGTTTTGCGTATAGGTGTACTTTTCCATCGGCTGTGAGACGTGCGGATGCGTGCCGACGATCACATCAACGCCCATTTCCGCGAGCTTGTGCGCGTATTCCACAGTCTTGGGGTGCGGATACAGCTCAAATTCCCAGCCCCAGTGCGCGTGCAGCGTGATGATGTCCGCCTTCTGCGCCTTTGCCGAGGCGATGAGCTGTTCGATGAGCGTAAAATCGCACGGGGTGTCGTTGAAGCGCACCTCATTCAGGAGCCACTTCTTTTCATACGCACGGTCGTTGAGGTCGAAGGTCGCGCTCAGCTCCGCGACGCGCACGCCGCCGACGTCCAGCACGAGCGCCTGCGTCTGCTCCTGCGGACTGCGGTTCGTACCGGAATGCGCCGCGCCGCGGCGGTCAAGCTCGTCGAGCGTTGCGAGCAGACCCGCCTCGTCATAGTCATAGCAGTGGTTATTCGCCGTGGAGAAATAGCGGATCCCGGCGTTCACAAACCGGTCCAGCATCCCGGCGGACGTGTTCATGCGCGGATTGCAGTCTGTCCTGGTCTGGCCGGGCAGGACCTTCGGCTGGTTGCGGCCGAAGGGCGCGGCGGGATAGACCGTCGATTCCAGATTTGCCGTCGGCAGGTCGGTGGTCAGGTAGAAGTCCGCGATGGAATCGAACAGGTGCGGCGTGTACGCATCGCAGATGCAGTCGACTGCCATGCAGTCCGAGCCGTGGCTGACGGTGATGCGCCGCTCCTCGCGGAAGCCGGCAGGCAGCGGGAACTGCAGATCCTGCTGCCGGAAAAACTCCGCGAGGTTAGATCCGGGCATGGGCTGCTCCAGCGCGTGCCCCCAGCATTTGTAGCACCAGAATTCCTCTTCCTCCCGCGAGGAATAGACGCCGGGGCACGGATGCGGCTGGCAGAAGCGCACAGGATCTTCGGCGGCCATCGCCTCGAGGCGGGCGATGGTCTCCCGCGGGATCTGACTTGCGTATTTCATTTCAGGCGTCCTCCTTACTTATGCAGCGAGTCCATCGAACGCGGCTTGACGCCTTTCGGGATGGGGCATACATAGCCCTCCGGGCCGACCAGACGGCGGTGCTCCTGCTTCGCCCGCTCCAGCAGCTCCGCGTTGACCATCAGCTCCGCGCCCATCGCGGCAAGGGATTTTGCGATGTACAGCGTCATCTTGTGCGCGAGCGGCATGACGCCCTGCGTCACAGCCTGCCAGCTGTGGCACGGCGTGCCGAAGGCCCACGTCGCGGCCTTGGCCTGCACCGTGGGGCAGACCCAGCTCACGTCGCCGACATCGGTCGAGCCGCATTCATACTCGATCTGGCCCGTGTAGGGCAGCAGCTCATCGTGGATGGGATGCACCGGATCGGCCTTCGGATACTCCATCAGCGCCTTTTCAGTCAGCTCGCGGGCGAGGGCCTCGTCGGCTTCGGTGATCTCGGGCACGCCGATCTGCGCCATTTTTTCATAGAGCACGCGCTGAAGCGTGTCGTTCAGGATCGTATCAGAGCAGGCCTTCACAAAGTCGATCTCGACCGTTGTGCCGGTCATGAGGGCCGCGCCGCGCGCGATGTCGTTGACGCGTTCATACAGCTCCTTGACCTGTGCGCTGCGCGGCGCGCGGATGAGATAGAGGACCTCCGCGTGCGGCTGCACGACGTTCGGGCTGAAGCCGCCTGCGTCGGTGATGGCGTAGTGGACGCGCGCCTGATCGATCATATGCTCACGGAGGTAGTTTGCACCGATATCCATCAGTTCTACAGCGTCCAGCGCACTGCGGCCCAGATGCGGCTCGGCGCCGGCATGCGCGGCCTTGCCGTTGAATTTGTAGAGCACCTGGCAGTTTGCGAGCGAGGTCTGCACGCGCACGCCTGTGTTCTCGTCCGGATGCCAGCAGAGTGCGGCGTCCAGCTCGTCAAACACGCCGTCGCGCGCCATGAACGCCTTGCCGGAGCCGCCCTCCTCGCCGGGGCAGCCGAAGAGGATGACCGTGCCGGGGCACTTCTGGGTCTCCAGAAAGCGCTTGATGGCGATGGCCGCGCCGAGGCTGGCCGTGCCGAGCAGGTTGTGCCCGCAGCCGTGGCCGCATGCCCCGCCCGCGGAACGCTTTTCCGTCACACCGCCCTCCTGGCTCAAGCCGGAGAGCGCATCAAATTCCGCCAGCACGCCGATGACCGGATGGCCGGAGCCAAAGCGGCCGGAGAAGGCCGTGGGGATCCCGGCAAGGTTTTCTGTGACCTCGAAGCCCTCGCTGCGCAGCGCGCTGCAATAGCGCCCGGCAGCGTGGAATTCGGTAAAGGCGGTCTCCGGGTCCGCCCAGATGCCGTCCGAGAAGTTGTAGAGAAATTGCGCTTTTTCGTCGAGAACAGACAAGAAATCAAGCTTGACCATAAATAAACCTCCCGAAATTTCTCTGTTTTCATTATAGCCCCGCATCTGGGAAAGTCCACCGCACCGCGTGTTGTTTCGTGAAGTTGCGCGGAAATTGCGTAAAAGTTGCGTGCAGGAATGCACGCATGTCCACCGGTCATACGCTCCAAATACAAAAGCACCGCCACAGCCGGAGCGCATGTGCGCCCCGCCGCGGCGGTGCTTCGTATTCTTTCTATTCCATGCGGCCCGCAGCTTTTTCCCGGCGGGCGCTGCTGACGATCAGGAAGCAGATGCTTCCGAGGATCAGCACACAGGAAAGCATCTGGCGGAGCGTCAGCTGCTCATGCAGGAGGATCGCGCCGATCACAATGCTTCCCAGCGGCTCAAACACGCTCAGGATCGCGCACAGCCCCGCCCCGGCATACTGCACGCCGTATTGCAGGAAGACCGTAGCACAGACGTTATTCAGGAAGGCGATCAGCGCAATGATCCCGAAATTCGTCAGGATGCTCCGAAGCTGCAGCGTCGCGGTCAGCGCGCCGTAGATCAGGCCCACAACGGCCATGAGCAGGCAGATATAGAAGGTGAGCGTCTGCCGGTCTTCCTCCTCCAGAATGCCCGAGCGCTCCATGTACAGCAGCTGGAACGTCCACGTAAGGACGGACAGCACAGCAAACAGGAGGCCCCGCTCCGCGCCCGCCGTGACATTTTCAAGAAGGAGCCCCATGCTGATGGTCAGGACGGCCAGGGTGATGATGGTCGTTCCGGGCAGCTTCTGCCGGAACAGCACCGCCTCCATCACCGCAACAAGCGCGGGGTACATAAAGTGGATCGTTGTGACTGTTCCGACCGGCAGATACAGATACGCCAGATTCAGAAAGATCTGTGTCGCCACCGTCCCGAAAACGCCGTACAGCGCGATCTTCGGCAGACTGCGCAGTTTGACGGCTGGGGGCTTGCGCCGGATGCAGCCTGCCAGAAGCAGCAGGAGCATGCCGCAGCCTCCGCGTCCGACCAGCAGCGTCGCGACGGACATGGACTCCTTTGTCGCCAGCTTGATGAGCGCCGCGCCAAGGCCGTACAAAAGCGCCGAGGCCGTCGCAAATACGGCGCCTTTGAAGCGTGTCTTTTCCATTTTTCTCTCTCCGATGTAAAAAAGTCGTATGCGCTCCGAAGAATGCCGCCGGTGGTCCGGCGGCGTCACACTCAGAGACGGATCTGGGCGGTATCTTCGTGGTACTCGATCAGTTCCCGGTCGCGCAGGATGGCGTCCAGCGTGGCAAAATACGCTGCCTTGCTCTCATAGGGCGCGTGATAGCGCTCCACGACCTGCTTTGCGCGCGCCGCGCCGTTTTCCATCAGCAGCGCCATGAGCAGCAGCTGGCCCTTGGCCGAGTTGACGCAGGCCATCTCGCGGTCAACGAGGTGATAGTCATCGCCGTGCGACTTTCCGGCCGCGCCCGCGATGTGCGGATGCAGGACCGGCATGATGCAGCTGACGTCGCCCATGTCGGTGCAGCCCGTCGTCCACTCGTTTGTGATCTTCACGCGGTCTTCGCCGAGCAGCGCACGCATGGCCTCGCCCACCGCCTGGGCAAGCTCCGGGCTGTTGACCAGCGGCGCATAGCCGGGCCGGTCGCTGACCGAGACCTTCGCCCCGAGCGCCAGCGCGCCTGCGGCCAGCGCACGGTCGACCTTCCGGTTCGCGTCCAGGATCGCGTCGAACGACGCGCCGCGGATGTACGATTCCAGCGTCGCCTCGCAGGGAATGATGTTGACGCACGCGCCGCCGGAAGTCATGATCGGATGGATGCGGATGTGGTCATCGTCGCGCAGCGTCTCGCGGATGGCGTTGATGCCCTGCAGGCCGAGCGACGCGGCATAGAGCGCATTGACGCCCTTTTCGGGGCTCCCGCCCGCATGGGCCGCGACGCCTTCATAGCGAACGGTCTTTGCAATGCAGCCGTTCTGGCCGTAATGGCAGTCAAAATCGCAGTCGGTGCGCGTGCTGGTGTGGAATAGAAACGCCAGATCCACGCCGTCCATGTATCCGCGGTGCATGAACTCGGTCTTGCCGCCGAGATAGTGGATCACGCCCGCGCGGCGCAGGCCGTCGCGGAAATCCAGCTCGATCAGCTCCTCCGCCGGGACGCACATCAGCCGGACCGACCCGCTCAGGCCGTCGAGCGCGCCCGGCTCCTTCAGCGCCAGCGCGATCCCGGCCATGGCCGCGCACTGCGCGTGGTGGCCGCAGGCATGGGCGCAGCCGTCCACCGCCTGCACATGGTTCGGCGCGCTCAGCGCATCCAGCTCCGCCATGATGAGCAGCTTCGGGCCGGGCCGTCCGGTCTCGATATCCGTGTAGAAGCCGGGGATATCCCCCGCCTTGACGAGCGTATAGCCCGCCTTTTCAAACACGTCCTGCATATACGCAGTCGTCTTCCACTCGCGGAAGCCCGTCTCCGGGTGCCGCCAGATATAGTCCTCCGCCGCGAGGATCTCCTCGCGGTGCTTGTCAACGAGTGTCTCATAGAGCTTGGTCTGCATGGCGTAGCCTCCTCATGATCCCATCATTATAAATCAGGCCGGAAGCGCAAAACTCCGCATTCCGGCCCTGGGTGTATCGCTCAGATCTCGAAGTATTCCTGCATCAGCCGCATCGACAGCTTCGCGCCGTTCGGCAGCTGATCGAGATCGATCTCCTCCTGCCGCGTATGGCAGCCGCGGCCCACCGCCGCGCTGACGCAGATGGCCGGGATCCCGGCCGCGAGCGGAATGTTGGCGTCGGTCGAGCTGGGGCCGTGGATCGGCTCCGCGTCAAACAGCTCGCGCACGGCGCTGTCCGCGCGCGCAATGAGCGCATCCAGCTTTTCCTGCGGCACATCGCCGCCGCACGGACGGTCTCCGACCAGCGTTACCTCGACCTCCACGCCCATCGCGCGGTAGGCCTCAAACGTCTTTTCAAAGAACACACGCATGGTCTCCAGGCACTCGCGGTCGTTCGAGCGGTACTCGCAGAGCATCGACGCCTCCTGCGCGATGGTGTTGACCGATGTCCCGCCCTCGATCACGCCGACATTGTAGGTCGTCTTGACGCCCTCCTTCTGCGGCACCTTCATGGTGTAGATGGTGTTGATGATGGAGGACAGGTAATAGATCGCGTTGCGGTTCCCGAACGCGCCGTAGCTGTGTCCGCCCTCGGTGCGGACGGTCACGCGGTAGCGGTGCGAGCCGACCGCGCTCGTCACGACGCGGCGCAGGTTCGTACCGTCGAAGGTGTAAAATTCGCGGATGCGGCTGCCGTAGTCCTGTACGATCCGGCGGCTGCCCTTCAGGTTGCCGAGTCCCTCCTCACAGGAGTTCGCCACGAACAGCAGGCCGCATTTTGCCCGCAGCCTCCGCTGCACGAAGTAGCGCGCGCTGACCATCATCACGGCGAGATTTGCCGTATCGTCGCAGACGCCGGGCGCGTACATCTTCTTTTCATCCTCGCGGAAGGGCATCGGCTCGGTGTCCGGGAAGACCGTGTCGGTGTGCGCCATGAAGACGACCAGATCATTCTCGTCCGTCACCTGATACCGGCACACGACGTTCAGCGCCTCATCGATCTCCACGTCTTCAAAGCCGTTGGCCCGGAACCATGCTTTGCAGTATTCCGCGCGCTTTTCCTCGTGGTGCGAGGGCGCAGGGATGGCGCACAGGTCCCGGATGATCCGCTTGATATCCTCGATATTTTCCGCAATGTACGAAAGCATTTCCTTTGTCAGCATCGTTTTTTCCCTCCGCTTTACAGCAGGACCGTTCCGGTCCCGTCGCTGCCGATCTCGATCTTCGTCCCATAGGGCAGGCTCATTTCCGCAAGCCGCTCCAGAATGCCGCTGTGCGCGTCCGGGGCGGGCCAGCCACCGACCGAGCGCTTTTTCCCGAAGCCGAGCTCGACCGGCAGCAGCTTCAGCTTGCGGAGCTTTCCGTCCTCCGCCTCCCAGTACGGGACGATCGCCTCAAACATGACGCGGCTGTAATACAGGCCCTTTCGTCCGTGGTCCGAACGCTTTTCAAACATCTCGTCCAGTCCCTCGCTGCCGGTCATGCCCTGCTTTTCGAAGAAGCCCACCGGGGCCTTTTTCACGGTCTCCAGCTGGATGATGAAGTCGCCCAGCGAATAGAAGATCGGGCAGCCCTTGTAGATTTCGATCGGGCGGAGCATGTGCGGCCCCGTGCCGACGACGGCATGCGCGCCTGCGTCGATGCAGCGGTGCGCAAATTCCACGCAGAACTCCGCAGGCTCGCTCTTCACCGCGCCCGCGCACTCGTGCGAGTGGATGGACACGATCACATAGTCGGCCATGAAGCGCGCCTCGCGGATCATTTTTTCCGTGCGGGCCATGTCGGTCTCGTTTACGCGGGTACGGATGCCCGGCTTGTCTGCGCGCGCGATGCGCATGGTGCCGAACTCCGCCGCGCCGTCGGGCAGCTCAGGGAGATAGCCCTGCGAGCGTTCCAGCTCGCGGTCAGCGTTGAGGTCCAGCGCGGCCGCG
>OLNQ01004209.1_pt1 | contig 11024 bp, 4 predicted proteins | sample 1672821 | NCBI WGS metagenome assembly OLNQ01 (sample SAMEA3136727, study PRJEB25190) | human gut metagenome | biome: human gut; feature: human-associated habitat; material: faeces | place: Austria | collected 2013
GAATCGAGCATCCGCTCGTTCGCCAAGGCCTGCTTCCAGTATGCCATCGACACGAAGCAGGACCTCTGGTTCTCCACCAAGGACACCATCGCCAAGGTCTACGACGGCGCGTTCAAGCGCATTTTTGAGGAGGAATACGAGCAGACCTACAAAGCGCAGTTTGAGGCGCTGGGACTGACGTATTTCTATACCCTGATCGACGATGCGGTCGCCCGCGTCATCCGCAGCCGCGGCGGCTTTATCTGGGCCTGCAAGAACTATGACGGCGACGTGATGAGCGACATGGTCTCCACGGCCTTCGGCTCGCTCGCCATGATGACCTCCGTGCTCGTCGCGCCGGACGGCACGACGGAGTATGAGGCCGCGCACGGCACGGTCACGCGCCATTATTATAGGTATCTGCAGGGCGAAAAGACCTCGACCAACCCCATGGCGACCATCTTCGCCTGGACCGGCGCGCTGCGCAAACGCGGCCAGCTCGACGGTCTTGCCGACCTTGCGGCGTTTGCCGATAAGCTCGAGGCCGCGAGCCTCGACACCATCCGCGCAGGCGTCATGACGAAGGACCTTGCCGGTCTCGTCGAGGGCCCCGCGCCCAAGGCCGTCACCAGCGAAGACTTCCTGCACGCCATCCGCGCGCGCCTGGAGGCGTAAGAATGATCAGAATCCCTGCCCGGCGGCTTGTCTGCCGGGCGGGGATTTTTACACATTTTGTGCGGCTTGCATATTGTCATTTCGGCGCGTTGTGTGCTAAACTGGAATGTAAAATTTTAAGAGGTAAAAATAGCACAGGAGCGTGAATTATGAGTCAGGAACCGAAAAACAAGGAAGAGGGCTTTATGTACAAGTTCGCCAGCTTCATCGTCGACAAACGGAATCTGATTTTTCTGATCGTTGCGATCGGGCTGGTCTTCTCGGTCTTCTCCCGCAGCTGGGTGCAGGTAGAAAACCAGCTGTCCGCCTACCTGCCGAAGGAGTCTGAGACGTACAAGGGCCTGCACCTGATGGAGGACGAGTTCACCACCTTCGGCACGGCCAAGCTCATGCTGGTGAACGTCTCGTATGACGAGGCGCAGGCCGTCTCCGAGCAGATCGCGGATATTGACGGCGTGCAAAGCGTGAGCTTTGACGACACCAGGGATCACTACACCAACGTCTCCGCCCTCTACGACATCACCTTCGACTATTCCGAGGACGACGACCGCTGCGAGACCGTCATGAACGACATCGAGTCCGCCCTTGACGGCTACGACATGTACGTCTCCGCGACCTTCGGCGATACCGCGTCCAAGACGCTCGCGCAGGAGATCGGCGTCATCGTCATCATCGTGGCGATCGTCGTCGTGTCGGTGTTGGTTTTGACGTCGCAGACGTATGCCGAGGTGCCGGTGCTGCTGCTGACGTTCATTGCGGCGGCGGTCTTGAACATGGGCTCGAACTTTTTGCTCGGGACGATCTCGTTCGTGTCCAACTCCGTCACGATCGTGCTGCAGCTGGCCCTGTCGGTCGACTACGCCATCATCCTCTGCAACCGCTATAAGGAGGAGCATGAAAAGCTTCCCATCCGCGAGGCGGTCGTCGTCGCGCTCAGCAAGGCCGTGCCGGAGATCTGCGGCAGCAGCCTCACGACGATCGGCGGTCTGGTGGCCATGCTCTTTATGGAGTTCCGCCTGGGCTTTGACCTCGGCATCTGCCTGATTAAATCCATCTTCTTCTCGCTCTTTGCCGTGTTCTTCCTCATGCCCGGCCTTCTCATGCTCTTCGGCAAGAAGATCGACGCCACGCGCCACAAGAACTTCGTCCCGAAGATCCCCTTCGTCGGCCGCTTCGCCTACGCGACGAAGAAGATCATCCCGCCCATCTTCCTCGCGGTCATCATCGTGGCCATGCTCTTCGCCAACAACTGCCCGTATGTCTACGGCTTCAGCTATCTGAAGACCACCAAGCAGTCCGCGCAGCAGATCGCGGACAATATGATCGATACCACGTTCGGCTCGAGCAATATGGTCGCTGTCGTGGTCCCGGCGGGGGACTACGCGTCGGAAAAGAAGCTGCTGGACGAGCTCGGGACCTATGACGAGGTCGACTCCACCCTCGGCCTTTCCAACGTGGAGGCCATGGGCGGCTATATGCTGACCGACGCGCTCACGCCGCGGCAGTTTTCCGAGCTGACGGATCTTGACTATGAGGTCGCGGAGCTATTATACGCGGCCTATGCGGCCGACGGCGGCAACTACGGCAAGATCATCGGCGGTCTGCCCAAGTATTCCGTGCCGCTCATCGATATGTTCACCTTCCTCTACGGCGAGATGCAGGACGGCTACGTCTCGCTCGATGCCGATATGACCCAGACGCTCGAGGACGCCTATTCGCAGATCACGAACGCGAAAAAGCAGCTGCAGTCCGACGACTACAGCCGCATGCTCGTCTATCTGAACCTCCCCGTGGGCGGCGATGAGACCTACAACTTCCTCGACCAGATCCGCGCCGTCGCGCGCAGCTATTATCCGGACGGCGACGTGTACGTCGTGGGCGATTCCTCGTCCGAGCAGGACTTCAAGACCTCGTTCTCGCGCGACAATGTCGTCGTGTCGGTGCTGTCCATCCTGATCGTTCTGGTCGTGCTGCTGTTCACGTTCAAATCCGCCGGTATCCCGGTGCTGCTGATTTTGGTCATTCAGGGCAGTATCTGGATCAATTACGGCATCCCGACCATCACCAATAGCCCCCTGTTTTTCCTGAGTTATCTGGTCGTCTCGTCCATTCAGATGGGCGCGAATATCGACTATGCAATCGTCACGACCAGCCGATTCATGGAGTTCAAGGACAAAATGCCCAAAAAGGACGCGATCATCGAAACGATGAACATGTCCTTCCCGACGATCATCACCTCGGGCCTTATGATGGCCATCGCCGGTATCCTCATCGGCCAGATGACCTCCAACGCCGCGATTGCCGGTATCGGCGACAGCCTTGGCCGCGGCACGATTATCACGATCTTCATCGTCATGTTCATTCTGCCGCAGATTCTGCTTCTGGGTGAGAAGGTCATTGATAAGACTGCGTTCGATATGCCCTCTGCTGTCTCTTCGCATCAGTCTTCGGGACGCGTGCGCATCGATGGTATGGTGCGCGGAGAAATCCATGGTCAGATCAGCGGCGTTGTCCACGCAGTCGTGGAGGGAGACGTCAATATCAGTCTGCTCTCCGGCACGGCCGAACCAGAGACTCCGCCGGAGGAGCCCGGCACGCCGGAAGTACCGGTGACAGCGGAAGAGGAGGATGCAGAGCATGAATAACCACAGAACGCCCCGGGCCCGCGTGACGGCCCTGCTGCTCACGCTTGCACTGTGCCTCGCGCTCGTTCCGGCAGCGGGGGCAGCAGACAGTGCGCAGACCGTCTATCTGGACTCTGCGGCCGATTTTGCCGCGTTTGCGAAAAACTGCTCCCTCGATACCTGGTCGCAGGGCAAAACCGTTATCCTGCGCGCCGACATTTCGCTCTCCGGCGTGGACTTTACGCCCGCAGCTTCCTTCGGCGGCACGTTTGAAGGGCGCGGGCATACCATCTCCGATTTCAATCTCACGCAAAATGCCAGCCCCGCCGGGCTGTTCGGCACGATCCTGCCCGGCGGACGCGTGGCAAACCTGAATGTTGCGGGCTCTGTAGCTGCGGGCGGCGACAAGATCGCCTGCGGCGGCATCGCGGGCGAAAATTACGGCAGAATCGTCTGCTGCACGTTCACCGGCATGGTGCAGGGCGACACGCAGATCGGCGGCATCGTGGGCCGCAATCAGGCCTCCGGGCAGATTGTCAGCTGCTCGTTTGAGGGCAAGGGGCAGGGTACGAACGCCACGGGCGGCATTGCGGGCCAGAATGCGGGCACCATCCGGCATTGCACGAACAGCGGCAGCGTCAATATCAATAATGTAGACACTGCGCTGAGTCTCAGCGATATCCAAATCGATATGACGCTCGACCTTGCCAATCTCACCACTACGCAGACCTTCCTCACCACGACCGCCACAGGCGGCATCGCAGGCCGGAATACTGGCCTGATCGCAGTCTGCGAAAATACCGGCACGGTCGGCTATGAGCACGTCGGCTACAACGTCGGCGGCATTGCGGGCGTGACGAGCGGGTATCTGCTCAACAATACAAATTCCGGCACGATCTACGGCCGCAAGGACGTTGGCGGCATCGCCGGTCAGGTCGAGCCGTATGTCGCTGTGACTGTCTCCGAGAGCACAAAGGAGCAGCTGCAGAACCAGTTGAAGGAATTGAAAACGCTCACCGATCAGGCAACCGCTGACGCAGGCGGTGCGGCAAGCGACCTCGGCTCCCAGCTGGCCGGAATGGGAACGTATCTCGACAGCGCCTCGAATGCAGCCAATAATCTCCGCGCGACCGCAACTATCGATGCGGGTGCGCTGGCAAATGGCGGTGTGAGCGGCGGGGCAGACCTCACCGTCGGGGACGCGTCGGCAGGCATTGGCGCCGTCATTGGTGCGGGAGCGGACGGCGGCATCAGCGTCGATACGCACCCGCTGGAAATTGAAGGCCACAAGGACGCCGGGATCGGCGCGGGCGTGGGCGGATTCGTTGACCCGTCTGACATTTCAATCTCCGGCGGCACGGACGGCTCCGGCGCGCTCAGCGCGTCGCTGCAGATGAATGCAGACGCTTCCATGCCGGAACTGGCAAGCGCGCTGAGCGGCATGGGCGCACAGATGCGCGCCATCGGCTCACAGGCGGCGAATCTGTCCGAGACGCTGCAAAAAGACGTGCAGGCCGTCAGCGACAAGCTGGACGAGATCAGTACGACCGTCTTTGACGCTATGGACAGTCTGGAAAACCGCGATCTTGTAACCGACGGCTCGCAGACCGATCCGGAGAGCATCACCATGGGCGCGCTGCGCGGCTGCGAAAACACGGGCACGGTGCAGGCTGACCGAAATGTCGGCGGCATCGCGGGCGCGATGGGCATGGAGGCCGGCGCCGACCCCGAAAGCGATGTCAGCAAGAGTCTGTCTTCGACCGAGCGTAAACAGTACGAACTGCGCGCCGTTTTGCAGCGCTGCGTTTCCAGCGGTGCAGTCACAGCCAAAAAGGACTGCGCGGCGGCGATCTGCGGCCGGATGGATCTCGGCCTGATCGACAGCTGTGAGGCCTACGGCAGCGCAGAGAGCCAGAGCGGCGATTATGTCGGCGGCGTCGCGGGCATCTGCAGTGCGGTGATCGAAAATTGCTGGGCAAAGTGCGCGCTTTCCGGCGGGCGCTATGTCGGCGGCATCACCGGCACGGGCGTGACGGACAGCGTGACCGGCAGCGGCAGCACCGTCTCCGGATGCACATCACTTGTATCCATCACCGATTATTCACAGTATGCAGGCGCGATCAGCGGCAGCGGCGCGGGCGCGTTTGCGGATAACGTTTTTGTCTCCGATACGCTGGCCGGACTTGACGGCGCAAGCGTTGCCGGACAGGCGGAGCCCGTGGTCTATGAGGCGCTGCTGGTAAACAAGGCGCTTCCTGACGAATTCCAAACCTTTACCGTGCGGTTCGTCGCAGACGGCGAGGTGCTCAAGGCTGTCGCTGTCCGTTATGGTGATTCGCTGCCGGACAGCGCGTACCCGGATATTCCTGCTGTTGACGGACAGTACGGCGAGTGGGACGTACAGACGCTGAACAACATCCGATTTGATACCACTGTGACCGCACAGTACCATGCCAGTATCGACGCGCTCCCGAGCGACGCACAGCGCGCGGACGGCAGACCTGTCTTCTTAGCCGAAGGCGCGTATACGAGCAGCGACCGCCTGCAGGCGCAGCCGCAGGCTATCACGCCGGCCGCCTTTGGTGAGATCTCAGCCAGCATCCCGGAGGCAATTCGGAAATATTGCGAAAACATTGCGGACGGCCATGCGCCCGCCGCGCATGTGGCGCGTTCCGTCGTCGAGCAGTGGCAGCTTCGCCTGCCGGATGACGGCGCAGACACGCATACGATCCGCTTCCGCGCGCCCGATGGGCAGAGCGGAAAGCTGGATCTCTATGTGGAAAACGAAAACGGCGTTTGGAAGAAGGTGGAGACGACCGAGGTCGGCAGCTATCTGGCCTTTGAGGCTGCCGGGCAGACCGTACAGCTTGCGGTGCTGTCCACGTTCCCCGTCTGGTGGGTGTGGATCGTGCTGGCCGGACTTGCGGCGCTGCTGGTGCTGCTCATCATTCATCTGATCCATAAGCGTGGCAAGGCCCGCCGCCGCCAGATGCAGGCGCTGCGCAAGGCCATGCAGGATGAACAGAGCGCGACCGACGCCGTCATCGGCGTCATTGACCCGGATGCGCAGGCGGAGCCTGTCACGCTGGAGCAGGTGCAGAAAAAGAAGAAAAAACGCCGCGTCTGGTGGATTGTCGGGGGCGTTGTCGTTGCCCTGATCATAGCCGGAATCCTCATCTACCGGGCCAGTCTCAAGAGCAGTGTGGATGCGCTCCTGCTGCTGAAAGATCTCTCTGGCCGCAGGGAACTGGACATGACCGCATCTGTGCAGATGGATCTCGGAGACGAGACGCTGCAAACGGATGCGCGCCTGTTCCGCACGCAGGCCGGCGGAAACACGATTCTCTGCATCGAGGAAAACGGCGTCCAGCTATATTACTATGACGGCGCAATCTATCTGGAAAACGGCAGTGCGTACCGTACGAACGGTCTGTTCCCGGACTATTCCACGCTCGGCGAGCATCTGCTGGAACTCTACAACGCGACCGATGTGACCTACGCCCGTGAAAGCGGTGAAGAGGTCTATTCCGTGACCGCCTACGGTAAGGATGCGGAGCAGGCGCTCTCGCTGCTGACGCCGACGATTGCAGACTCGCTCAGCGCCGTTGAGAGTATCGACCTGTGCATGCACGTTGAAGACGGCGTAATCTGCTCGATCGAAGCCTCCGGCAGCTGTCAGGCGGAAAACAGTGCAGGCCAGATGCAGCCGATGACTGTCTGGGCTGAACTCACTGTCCAGCCGGACGCGCAGACAGCGCACGCCGTCCCTGCGGCTGTGACCGACGCGATTGCAAACGGCGGCTATCAGGGCAAGCTGGAACTGACGGAGGATCTGGTGCGCGTGCTGTCCACTGCCTCTGAACTTGGCCGACGCGACCCGCTGTCAGCCCGCGTCAAGCTAAGCGCCAACTGCGGCCCCGTGATCTTTGATACGTCGCTGGATTACACCCGTACCGTAAAGGAAGGAAAAACCGTCAGCTGCATCCGTGCGGGTGTGCTGGAACTCTATTTCTCGGGGGAAACGGTTCTCTCCAAGGATGGCAGAACGCCCACTGCGAGCGAGCAGACGCTGGTCAAATGTGCGGATCTGATTGATCTGGCCTACCGCGCTTGTCTGGAGGACAGCGTTACGAGCGAACAGACGGAGAACGGCTGGCGCTATACGCTGAGCCTCAGCGCCGAGCAGACGAAGCAAGCAGCCTGCGCCATCGCGCCGGAGGCGGAGAAGCTGGATGTGCAGTATCTGCTCGGAACGCTGGAATTGGATGTGCAGGACGGGGCGATCACGGCCCTCCGCGTCACGACCGGCGGCAGCGTGCAGGTTGGCGTTGTCGATACGCAGGTGTCGATCTCGGCACAGTTTGACTTCCAGACCGACCTGAGCGCAGACGACTGCACGGTTCCGGACGCAGTGCTGGAAAAGCTGTAACAGGATCACAGAAATAGAACGTCCCCGGTTTTCAGAGAGAAAACCGGGGACGATTTCTTATAGTGTGGGGGGATCAGTTCATTTCCTCAAAGTCCGCGTCAACGGCATCGTCGGTGAAGTCGTTGTTTGGATTTTCATAGCTGGCCGAGCCGCGGTATTCCGCGTTCGGGTCGATGTGCACGCCGGCCTCGTTAAGAAGTGATTCCAGTTGGTCAGCTGCGCTGTTCATCTGTGCGGGATCCTTGGACTTGATGGCGCGGCGGGCATTTTTGACCGCCTCAGCCAAGCGGGCCTTGTCTTCTTTGGGAAGATTTTTCGCGTTTCCGGCCTGGAAGATCATCTGTTCGCAGCGGTCGCGCGCGGTAGCCTCGGCTTTCAGCTTCGCGTCCTCGGCGGCGTAGCGCTGTGCTTCGCGCACGGCGCGGTCAATGTCCTCGCGGCTCATGTTGCTTGAGGCGGTGATGGTGATCTGCTGCGCCTTTCCGGTGTCGAGATCCTTGGCCGAGACGTTTACGATGCCGTTGGCGTCGATAGAGAACGTGACCTCGATCTGCGGGACGCCTCTGGGCGCACGGCGGATGCCGGTCAGCTGGAAGCGGCCAAGTTCCTTATTCTGGTGCGCCATGGGGCGCTCGCCCTGTAAAACGTGGATATCGACGGACGACTGAAAGCTGGAGGCCGTTGTGAAGATCTGGCTCTTGCGGATGGGGAGCGTTGTGTTGCGCTCAATGATACGCGTGCACACGCCGCCCAGCGTCTCGATGCCGAGCGACAGCGGCGTGACATCGAGCAGCAGAAGTCCTTTTACGCTGCCGGACAGGACGCCCGCCTGCAAACATGCGCCCATGGCGACACATTCGTCAGGGTTGATGCCCTTGAACGGCAGAGAGCCTGTCATGGACTGCACCAGATCCTGCACAGCCGGGATGCGGCTTGAGCCGCCGACCATGAGAACCTTGCTGATCCGTGAGATGGAAACGCCGGAATCGTTGATGGCCTGGTTGACCGGCTCGCGCGTGGCCTGGACAAGATGATAGGTCAGGTCGTTGAACTTTGCCCGCGTGAGCGGGATCTCCATGTGCAGCGGCCCCTGCTTGCCGACGGCGATATACGGCTGCTCAACGGTCGTCTGGGTCATGGACGAAAGTTCGATCTTGGCCTTTTCAGCGGCCTCGCGCACGCGCTGCATGGCGGCGGGGTCCCGCGTCAGGTCGATTTTCGTCTGCTTCTTGAATTCGGAGACGAGATAATCGACGATGCACTGGTCAAAATCGTCGCCGCCCAGATGATTGTTGCCTGCCGTGGCAAGCACTTCGATCACGCCGGACGAGATATCCAGAATGGACACGTCGAACGTACCGCCGCCCAGATCGTAAACCATGATCTTCTGCGACTGCTCTTTATCAATGCCGTAGGCAAGGGCGGCTGCCGTCGGCTCGTTGATGATGCGCTGGACGGTCAGCCCCGCGATCTTGCCCGCGTCCTTCGTCGCCTGCCGCTGCGCGTCGGTAAAATAGGCCGGGACGGTGATGACGGCGTCGGTCACAGGTTCGCCGAGGAAGGCCTCGGCATCCGCTTTGAGTTTTTGCAGGATCATCGCGGAAATTTCCTGCGGCGTGTATTTATGCCCGTCGATGGAAACCTTGTAGTTGGTACCCATCTGGCGCTTAATGGAAGAAATGGTGCGGTCATGGTTTGTGACAGCCTGCCGCTTTGCAATCTGGCCGACCATGCGTTCTCCGGTCTTGGAAAACGCAACGACAGACGGCGTTGTGCGTCCGCCTTCGGCGTTGGGGATGATAACGGGTTCGCCGCCCTCCATCACCGCCACGCAGCTGTTGGTTGTGCCGAGATCAATACCGATTGTTCTGGACATACGGAGTTCCTCCTGTGAGATAGGTACGCTCAATACCAGCTTCCGGAATCCGTGCCGGAGTCGGTCTGCGACTGGCTCTGGCCGGAATAGATTCCCGAATCGCTGTAGCTGTAATTGCGGTAATAATATGGGTCATAATACGCGCCGCGATAGCCGCAGCTGCCGAACAGCATGGCGACAATCTGGATCAGTAGATAAATGCCCAGCAGCCGCACAAGAAAATTTCCGCGTCGGCGGGTGCGGTGGTACGTCCAGCGGTAGCCGCCTGGGGCGTCACTGCCGTCCTGCTCCTCGTCAGAAGAACGGTAGGTGTACCATGTCTGCCAGCCATTCTGGTTTGTCTGCTGCCAGTCGCTCTGCTGACTGTCGTTTTGCGAGCCCCAGAAGCCGAACGGATCCGAGAACGGATCGTAATATTGCTGACTGGATTGGTTATATTGCTGCCGGGCCTGCTGCTGGGCTTGCTGCTGCGCCTGCTGCTGACGATAGGCCTGCGGATTCTTGATCGCGTCATAGGCCGCGTTGATCTCGTTCATTTTCTGCGCAGCAGTTTTGTCGCCGGGATTCAGATCGGGATGGTATTTCTTTGCCAGCCTGCGGTATGCCTGCCGGATTTCATCCTCCGATGCGTTCGGAGACACGCCCAGCACCTGATACGGATCTGTTCCCATGCAGTTCACTTCCTCTTTGTTTCGATTATGCTGATTATAGCGCCTTTATTCGGGTGATTTGTAAAGCATTTATAAACGATATGCAAAAAAATTGCGGACTTTTCAAAAAATAGAGACTTTTTATGCGCCGTCCGCCGCAGAAGTCAAAAAAATCCCGGCAGTCCGTGGCATGCGGACCACCGGGGGAGTATTACTTTGCGGTTCCGAGATACGCGGCTTTGACCTCCTCGTTGGCGGCCAGTTCTTCGCCGGGACCCTGCATGAGAATGGACCCGGTCTGCATGACGTAGGCCCAGTCAGCGATTTTCAGCGCCATATTTGCGTTCTGCTCAATGAGCAAAACCGTGATGCCCTGGCGGTTAATTTCGCGGATGATCTCGAAAATGCCCCGGACGACGATGGGGGCAAGGCCCAGGGAGGGCTCGTCCATCATGATCAGCATCGGCTTGGCCATAAGCGCGCGGCCAACGGCCAGCATCTGCTGTTCGCCGCCCGAGAGCGTCCCGGCCTGCTGCCACGCACGCTCCTTCAAACGCGGGAAGAGGTCGTAGACCCGGGCCAGATCGTCCGCCAGCGGGTCCTTGCGCAGATATGCGCCGATGCGCAGATTTTCTGCAACAGTCAGGTTCTCGAACACGCGGCGGCCCTCCGGCACGAGCGTAACGCCGCTCGAAACGATCTGGTCGGTCGATTTTCCGACCAGATTCGCGTCGTTCAGGAGAATTTCACCCGATTTCGGCCTGACCAGTCCGGCGACTGCCTTCAGCGTG
>OLNQ01004222.1_pt1 | contig 10993 bp, 7 predicted proteins | sample 1672821 | NCBI WGS metagenome assembly OLNQ01 (sample SAMEA3136727, study PRJEB25190) | human gut metagenome | biome: human gut; feature: human-associated habitat; material: faeces | place: Austria | collected 2013
GCTGTTTAACCGCTATGGTCTCAACCATCAGCTCCACCAATTCGTTTATGTCCATCTTCTCTGTAGGATGGCATTGAAGCAATCCGTCATAATCAATATTATCTTTGATAAATGAGCGCACTTCATCCATCCTATCCATCGTATCAGTTTTCACGCCTGTGCCTGATGGAATGATAGGATAGGTAATCTCCTCCGTATTCTCTGTAGTATTCTCTGTATTTGTCTTACAAAACTTTGTATGAGGTGGTACATCGTTTTGTGGGAGGGTGGTACAAAATTTTGCAGGAGGGTCATACGAAGTTTTGTAGCAGGCTTATTTACTTGGTTTTCCGTAAAAGTCCGATAGCTTCATTCTCCCCTATAACCTTGAGGAACAACAGCGGCAAAATGAGCGTGACCTGAAGGAGTTGCAACACTACCAGAAGGAAATTGACACCTATCTAGGGAAAAAGCATGAGGATATTTAGTCCTCATGCTTATCAGTAAAGATTTTATAGGAAGATCATCCATATTCTCATTTCGTAAACTCTACGGAGTAATAATACATATAATCATTCTCTGTATTTAGATTATCTCCGGAAATATCCTGTATCGGTAACATACTTAATCCATTTTTACCATAAACCAAAGCCGCTAACCCCTGCTCTGTTCCAAAATCTATCGGACATGTATGGTTTATGCTTGTCGCCGATCTTCCATAATATTCCCGATCTTCAACATCATTTAAAATTGGATTTTCTGTTGTGTATTTCGTATAGTTATCTGCCACAATTAGACTTGCAGAAAATTTTTCAAAATTAGGAACAACCACTATCATTCCAGTTTCGGTAGATTCTGTACCATTAAAAGATATTTCTGCAATTTTCTCATGCGATACTCTTTTTCCGGATTGATATTCAGACAAGTAAACAAAAAGGCATTTATAGTTATCCTTTGTCTTATACCGAAACATCATTACCCCATCTGCTCCAGACATCAGTTCCGCAGTTTTCATTTCCGCACTATCCGGCGATACTTCTTCTATGAAATTTCGGGGTTGTCTCATCTTCTTACACGCTATAACAGCGATTACAGTGATAAGTCCTGTCAGAATAATACAAAGTGCTACAATGATTCGTCGCAGAAATTTCTGTTTATTCTTTCCTTCCTTTGACACCTGCAATAGCGTTTCATCAGACTTTTCTCTTACACTATCTTCGCTGATATCTTCACCGGCTAAAAATTCATTGACGCTGATTTCCAATATTTCACACAGTTCCATATATACTGAAACGTCTGGAAGGCAAATTCCACGTTCCCATTTTGAAACAGACTTATCACTCTTCCCGAGCTTATCTGCAAGCTGTCTCTGTGTCAGCCTAGCTCTTTTTCTTTTTTCTGCGATATATCTTCCAATCTTAGCAATATCCATAGGTCATTCCTCCTTTCATCATGATAATCTTATCTTATCACAGCAAAAAAATACACCCCTCAAAGGTAGAATTGCCACATTTACTGCCTATATCCAATCACAGCCACAACTTTTCCATTCTCTGCCTCTATGTTTGATAGTCACGATATTATATCTGTACGGCTTGTATTTCTGTATTCGCTCGGTGTAACTTTGTATCGTTCCTTAAATACCCGATTGAATGTTCTCTGACTTTCAAATCCGCTATCATAGCATATATTTGTAATGGCATCACTGGTATTTTCCAAGCGATGGCAAGCATAATTTAGTCTTGCATCATTCAGATATTGATTGAAATTACGATGGAATGTTTTGGAGAATGTTCGTGATAAAACATACTTGCTCACTCCCAAATCTCTTGCCATATCATCTAACGAGAAATTCTTTCTAAAATTACCAGACACGTACGATACTGCCTGATAGACAAGATCTTTACTTCCCACATCTCCTTTCTCGACCAGTTTCAGCTTTCCAATGCATCTTGCAATCAAAATCTGCATGTATGCCTGTATAACTGCTATATCCATGTGGTCTGTATCTAAGATGGCATTAATTGCCCGGTATACTTCCGGCTCCACCATTTCTGCCTTTATGATTGGGTAATCCGGTGCCATCGTCTGTATAATATCAGCATATTTCCCAATCGCAAATGGTGGAGAAATAATGTAAACCGCCTTATTCACTCCCGAAGAGAAAACCTGATAATGATGGATAATATCAGGAAATACAAAACCAATATCTCCCTTTTCCATGTGGTATAACTCTTGTCCAACTCCCAGCTCCAGTGTTCCATTTGTCACACATACGATCTCCAATGCATTATGTAAATGCGGAGCAACATGCTTCGATTTTCTTTTTAAAGCTAATATTTCTTCTTTTGTATCAACAAATGATAAATGCATTGGTTACGCCCCCTTTGCAAGATTTGTCTACTTTTTCTTTCGATTTGGCAAGCAATCACATTGTATTTATTCTATAATCAGCTTGTAAGTAAGGAAAGGAGGTACGCATTATGAACAAGTTTAAGAATTATATGAACAACCTTTTAGTATTCTACGCTGATTACTTTGAACATGTATATCATGCATAAAATACTAAAAGGACTACTTTGTGAAAACTGAATACCTAGCTTGCAGACCATTTCACAAAAATGAAATGGTCCTTTTTATAAATTATCAATAAATCTATTGAATGCAGCAATTCCATCTGGTGTTCGTTTATAAACGCCTGCATCCTCTAAAACCTTTGTAAAGACAATTCCGATTTCCTTTTGCACGATAGAATGAATATTCTCCGACGTAATGTCATACTTAGGGATCTCTATTATTGTATTCGCCTTCAAAATATACACCTTCTTGCACAAAAAGCATTGCCTTTCTCGAATGTTCAATTAGACAATGCTTTTCATTACATATAAACCTTAATACTCTGTTGCGTCTGTTACTTCATCAGACTTAATTCCCTTTTCAGCTTTCAATTTTTCATTTACAGCTTCCACGTTCATTCTGGAAAGAACAATCATAATTAACACATCAAGGATCAATGGCAACCATAAATACATAAACTGCATCATATCAAGTGCTGACTGCGGCTGTGTTGCATTTGTTCCAACATAACCACTAAGCTCTAATAACCAGCCACATACTGCAGTTCCGATTCCTCCACCAATCTTTACACCCAGTGATGTACAAGAATACATGGTTCCGTCAATTCTCTTTCCCTGTGTCAGATAAGTATACTCTGAACAAGAAGCAATCACTGCGTTCATATCTCCCTGCCATGGGCCCTGTCCAAGTGCTGCAAGGGCTGTAAATGCCAGCATAAGAGGAATACTTCCCATATATCCTGCTACAACAACCAACGCTCTACCAATAACTGCAATGATATATCCTCTGAGATTCAGCTTGTACATACCATTCCACTTGCCAACGAGTGTCGGAGTAAAGATAAGAGCTATAATAAGCGGGATATTCACCGCCCAGGCGAACTGACCAAAAAGATTCTTGTTCTTCAATACCCATGTCATGTAGTAGATACCAGCACCGATCATGGCACTATAAAGCTGCTGTAAAATATATGTTCCACATATCATCATATAATACTTGTTCTTTACAAGAAGCTTAAATGCCTGAACCAGTCCATACTTTTCTTCATCTCCTTTTACTTCTCCCTCGTTAAGCTCCTCCTCCGGAAGCTCTTTTACGGAGAGCGCTGAGATTGTATTTACAATCAGACCGATAATTGCATAGATGATTGCTACCGTTCTCCATGCTGCTGCATCTCCACCGCAGTAATCAACAAATTTTACGGTTACAGACTGGATCAAAAGGCTTGTAGAAAATGCGAAGATGAAACGATAAGATCCCATCTGCACACGCTCTTTACTGTTCTTCGTAATCAAAGAAGTAAGTGCAGAATACGCAATATTATTTGCTGTATAGAACACACCATTTAACAATGTATATGCAATAAAGAACCATGCATATTTTGCTGTATTTCCCCAGCTTGTAGGAACCGCAAAACAACATACCAGTGTAATCGCACATCCAATGTAGCCGTAAAGCATCCACGGTTTCGCCTTACCCATCTTGCTGTGTGTCTTGTCAATCATCGAGCCAAAGAAAATGTCTGTAAATCCGTCAAACAGTTTGGAAACTGCGATCAACGTACCTACTATACCTGCTGCAAGTCCGACTGAATCCGTCAGATAAATCATCACAAAGGATGTTAAAAATGCATATACTACATTTCCTGCTATATCGCCGGATCCGTATCCGACTTTGTTATACCATTTTAAATACTTTTTTTCTTCCATAGAATCACTCCTCATCTTAATCATGTTTAGAATTTCATGTGTCAAACAGTCTGATGCCTATATTATTCTAAATGCTTTTACTTTTGTTCTCTTGTATCCCGAATATCCCCGTATGTCCGGACTTATACGTCGATATTCGGGAAAATACTGTGTCAACGAGTTATATCATTATCCTTTCACATACGGAACCAGTGTAAACCGGAACCGGAATAATCTATCATCAAATCTGTATGCTTCTAACACGTCTGGTCCGCAGCTGTTAGAGCCTATTCCATTCTGTGCATAATCAAGACAGAATACCGTACTGTCCGATTCTATCAATTCATAGTTATGTGCCTTTTCTTCCAGCTCCTCCTGTGTATAGAAGGACGCATTGAATGAAAATGTATCTTCCTCTGCAACGGCAGTGATACCGTACTGGCTGTTGCCAAGCTCCACATAATCGCAGTCGTAGTGACTTCCGTTTTCCTGTGGGCGGATATAATCCTCATGCATATCGGAAACCTTCAGACGATACAATCCGTGGCTTGCTGCTCTATGCTTGTCCCGGTAGCTTTCCTGCGGTCCCATACCGAAGAACCCTGCATCTGTAAGCTTCTTATCTAAGAACATCCGCACACCAAATCTTGGTAGATCCGGGAACTCCTCATCCTTTTTCACTGCGATATCCGCTCCAATTCTTCCGGCTGCGTCAATCGTCCAAGTGATTGTCACATCCATAATTTTCTGCACGGTTGCTGCCACGACCGAAGCCTGACTTGTCACAGTTACTCCGTGCTTTCCCTGAATCACCTCTGACTTGTATGCTCTTGTATAGGCTTCGTTGTAGTGGGCTTTCTTCCACTCTGCCTTGATATACATATCGTTATCCGTCGGTGCTCTCCAGATGTTCAGTTCCATCGGATGATTCATATATTCTCTGCCTGCAAATGTCAGGCTGTCAAAAAGTGCCGTCCGCTTGTTGACCGTATAGGAGAAATCCCGTCCCTTTATGATGATCTCTGTATCATTTTCCTGTACCTGAATACCCGTATCAGGCACTTCCTTTGTAAGCCAGCCTACTGCCTGCTGATTCTTTGCACCCTTACTGCTTACATCTATCTCGTCAAAGCCTAAGACATACGCCTTGGAAAGAAGCGGAATGTCCTTCTTCAGCTTATAGAACAGCTTCAGATATACCTTTCCATTCTCCGGAATTGAAAGCTTTAAGGTCGTGCTTCCATCACAATGCGGTAATACGGATCCTTCAGAAAGCTTCCCCTTTCCGATCACAAGTCCATCCTGTGACAGCTCGTAAGTAATCTCAACATAATCCTTCAAATCATCGAAATCCATATAGTTGTGAAGCACCAGCTCACCGCTTGCTGTATCATACGATACTACTCTTGCCGGTCGGTATACATTCTTGTACTCCAAAAGCCCGGTGTGTATCCTTCTGTCCGGATATACCAGACCATCCATACAGAAGTTGCTGTCATGGATTACTTCGCCATGATCGCCGCCATAGGCATAGATCGTCTTGCCATTTTCGGCTACACCATGGGCGATTGCATGATCGCACCACTCCCACACGAAACCGCCGCACATCTTATCCTCTGCCTGTATCATCTGGAAATAATCTTCAAAATCTCCGGGACCATTTCCCATACTGTGGCAGTATTCCACCAGAAGGAATGGTTTGCTGCCATCCTTTTCCAAATATTCCTCTATCTCAGTAAGTGCCGGATACATACGGCTGTATAAGTCCAGATTCTCGTAATCATAGGTTACATCGTAATTGCGGTATCTGGCACTCTCATACTGCGTGATCCGCTCCGAATCGAACTTCTTTGTCCATGCCAGTGCCTTCTCAAAATTGCAACCATAAGCGCTTTCATTTCCCATAGACCACATCACGATACAGAACCGGTTCTTGTCACGCTCCACCATCAGCTTCACACGGTCAACAATCGCAGCTTCCCATACCGGATCATCTGCTATCTTCTCATTCCAACGCTTAAAGCGGTTGTAATCCGTATCCTCTTTTCGATACAGCATAAATGGTCCATGTGCTTCGATATCTGCCTCGTCAATCACCATAAATCCATAGCGGTCGCACATTTCATAGAAAAATGGTGCATTTGGATAATGGCTGGAACGAATGGCATTGAAGTTGTGCTGCTTCATCAGGGTAAGGTCTGTCTTGATCTGCTCCATGCTAATTGTAAATCCGGTGACCGGATCGGAGTCATGGCGGTTCACACCACGGAATTTAATCTTCTGTCCATTTAAGTAGATTACCTGATTCTTGATCTCGATCTTGCGGAGTGCTATATGGTCTACGATTACCTCCTGCTCCGTCTCCAGAATAATCGTATACAGATACGGATTCTCTGTATTCCAGAGTGTATAATCTACAATCTCAAAAGTCGCTTCTCCACTCTCGGAAATAACACCCTCGGAAACAACTGCTCCATTCTTATCCTCGAGCTTTACCCGAACCTCTGTCGGCTCGTAAAATGCTGCTGTAAGATTTATCCTTGCAATGTCTGAATCTAATTGTGTTGTAATGCGATAATCACGGATTCCCTTTTCCGGACGTTTTAAGAGATACACATCACGGAAGATTCCGCTCATACGGAACTTGTCCTGATCTTCAAGGTACGAACCGTCGCACCACTTCATCACAAGCACGGAAATCCGGTTCTCTCCTTCCCGCAATACGTCTGTCACATCAAACTCACTGGTCATGTGGCTCACCTGACTGTAGCCTACATAGGTGCCGTTTAACCATACATAAAAGCAGCTATCCACACCTTCAAAGTTAAGATATGCCTTTGGTGCTGCAGCATCCTTTGCATAGTCAAAGGTATGCACATAAGCTCCACATGGAATATCCTGTGGCACATATGGCGGATCAAACGGAAATGGATAACGGATATTTGTGTATTGGTGTGTATCATAACCTGCCATCTGCCATACACTCGGAACTTTGATCTCGTCAAAGCCCTCAACCGAATAACCATCCTCATAAAAGGCATCTTTCATATCATAGATGCTGTCAAAATACTGAAACTTCCATGTACCATTCAAAAGCTGCATTCTGTCTGACAGCTCTCTGTGCTCTACCAGGTCATCCATCCGCTTGGAAGCCGGCATGTAATAAGCTCTCGCCGGCATCGTATTGTCATGTAATACACTTAAGTCCTCATAGTAACGTGGCACGATCATAAATAATCCTCCTTCATTCATACAGTTTATACACTTTTTTGTTGCTTGTACCCTTGCTAACAGTTTTCTCCTTACTGTCTGCTTTTTTTCCTTCTCGCTTTTGTTAGATTTATATTACCTTAATCCATTTCTTATGTCTATAAACTAGAATGGACAAAATATGCACAAAATGATACAATAATCCCATCAAGCAGAAAAGTGGACGAACTGCTTGCAGCATCTGACACTTTTCTATTTGATGGGTAAACAGTCATAAGCACGCAGGACGATAGTCCGGAGTGCGCATGGCTGGCACGATTTCGAGAGTTCGAAGAACGAAGAAATCGTGATTATTGTATCGAGTGAAAGGAGTGCTGCCCTATGTACATGAACACCGGTTATTTGAACCATTCACATATGGATTTTAAGGATAAAAGCCGACCACTGATTGTCGGTAGCTGCGGAATCTATCGTTTGTCTGAGCACACAAAGATGCCAACCTATCGCCCAAGAGGACGTGTTGATTTTCAGATTATATATATTGCAGCCGGATGCGGACATTTTCATTTTGATACTGTTGATAATGAAACAATTGTTCCCGCTGGTAACATTGTCATATTCCGTCCAAAAGAGCTTCAGAAATATGAATACTATGGGGAAGATAAGACAGGAGTCTACTGGATTCATTTTACTGGAAGTGATGTAAAAAATATCCTAAGAAAATATGGTTTCCCAGATAACGAGAGAATATTCCCGGTTGGTACATCCATAGAATATGAGCGTGTATTTAAGAGAATTATTATAGAATTACAACGTTGTCAGGATAACTACGAAGAAATGCTCACATTATTGCTCCGTCATCTTCTGATCATATTCCAACGTGAGCTTACCAGAGAGCAAGTTTTAAAAAATGAATATCTCGACCACGAGATGGATACCGCCATGACATATTTTAACGAAAATTATAACCGTGATATCAATATAGAAGAATATGCGACATCCAAGGGGATGAGCGTCAGTTGGTTCATACGAAGCTTCAAGAAGTTCACGGGTTCTACTCCTATGCAGTTTATTGTTGCGCTCCGTGTCAACAACGCACAGGTCTTGCTTGAGACAACCAACTATTCCATCAATGAAATATCTAAGATTGTAGGCTACGATAACCAGCTCTATTTCAGCCGATTATTTCATAAGCTGAAGGGATTTTCTCCGAGGGAATATCGGAAAACCAGAAAGTCGGAAATATAAAACTAAAGCCAGGAAAAAGTCACGCATATAATGCATATTCTGTATCATTTCATTCATTGTTTCGTATGTAATATCCATCTATAATAGGAATAACTACTATTATGGAGCTGTTGGTTCTGTAGGCATGATAAGTTTCTTATTTTTCTCATTATGTACGGGACTTTCCTCCGGCATAGGCGTAATCGTTTCTAACTGTTTTGGTGCAAAAAAGAAGAAGAAGTGAAAACTGCGATTGCTAACTCCATATATGTGATGAGTGGAGGGTACGGACAAAATTCTGGACTACTATAGGGCTTCGAAAGGAGCCTTTTTATGTATTCAAAAGAACAAAAGGATATTGCACTACGGATATATCATCAAACAGAGTCTGTAACTGAAACTATTAGGATATTTGAGTCCTATAGAGTACAGACATAGACTTGGATTGGTCACTTAGATAGTCCAAGAAAATGTCCGCACCCTCAATTGCATCTGTAAGTGTGTAAATTGACATTACCATTGCGCTACCAAGTGACGGTATTATAACAAATATGGAATAACTGTCAATTACTTATAAAACCGCTTACTCACTTTAAAAGATTTTACACTACTCCATTTGCCTTTGTCTTTTCCAACTATTGCTCTCACTCTTACATAATATCTTTTTCTAACACGTAATTTTCTTAACAAATATGTAGTTTTTCCTGTACGTTTTGTTCTTACGTTTTTCTTAAATTTTCTGTCAGTTGAATACTGTATCCGATATATTTTAGCCTTACTTACCTTTTTAAAAGTAATTCTCACTTTTCTATTTTTAAGTTTTTTTACTTTTAGAATTTTTGTTTGCTTTAAACTCTTTTTATTTACACCGTCAACACGAGTTGTAGTTTTTCCGTTAGTTGTTGGTTCATTTTCCTTTGTTACAACTTGTCCAAAAGTTGTAGTTGATTCTTTTTCTGATGTTGTATTTTCTGTAGTCAATATTTCAGTTGTGGGTTCTACTGTGACAGTTCTCTCAGTTTGTTTCTCAGTTGTTGGTTCTAATGTAGTTGTCACTTCCGTTGTTGGCTTTAGTGTTGTTGTCACTTCCGCTGTGGTTGGTGCTTCTGTTGTTGGCACTTCTATAGTTGGATTCTCCACTTTGTTCTCCAATTTTGTGTATACCTTTATTCTTCCTACATAATTTTTAAGTTGTGTCCATCCACTACCATTGTTTATATATGACATTTCCCTGCCATTTTTATATGAAGTCATTATTTTGGCGTCGCCATTTTCATTTGAAACACTTACTATTGCAGAGAACCATTGGTCTTTTTCAATCTTTACCGGCTGATTCAGTTCTATTGTTACATATCCACTGTTTTCAAAATACGCCGTTGTAGTATTTGCCAGGTAACCACCTGAAACTGGTACATTGTCCTGTCCGCCATAAGGATAATCTACATTTTTGTATATCTCCACTTTAACGGTTACATTTTCACCACCAATAGCCACATTTACTGCTTTTATATATTCATCTTTTAAATCATCAGATTTTTTTGCTTTAAACACATTTGCCACTGACTTATCTTTTCTTAATGGGAAATCGTCCATGCTTCCATCATAGTAATAATTAAAGTCATACTTGTCCTTTGGTGCAAATGAAAATGCATAAGAACAACTGCTTGTATTGTCATATGACAGCCAAAAATACTCCAATGATTTGTAACTGTTTTTTACAAGCCAGCCACCCTTTTGGGTAGCACCATTTGGCACAAATTTGTCTGATGGGATATTGTCATCCCAGCCAATGATTGTGCATGCATGTGGAGAAATTGTACTGCCCTGTTCATTCTTTGGATTGTAGTATAATGTTTCTCTTGCATTGTTGTACTGAAATGTTACTGCCCCATATTTTGCTATGGCTTTTTTTATTGACCTAATGTATTCTTCCGGATTTGATTTGTTTTCAGGTATATAAATTGCATTTTCAAATCTATATGATGGATTTTCATATGGGTTTGTCGTAACCACATTACCCGATACCGGTGCCCACCACATTGAATATAACTTGGCAATTTTTAGTGGGTCTCCTGACTGCGTCAAATAATTTACTGATTGCCAGTCTCCATCTGTATTTCCCAATGGATCGCTTTCTCTCTTAAAAACTCTATAAGCTGCCGCCATCGGATTTAATGATAATGTATCTTTTGTTACTGTAGGATCAATTCCACTTTTCAAAATGGATGATTCTGCTGCTGCAATGCTTGAATATGCCCAACACAAATTGGTATCTCCCTGATCTTTTACCGGTGTTACTATGCCATCGTCCC
>OLNQ01004223.1_pt1 | contig 10991 bp, 9 predicted proteins | sample 1672821 | NCBI WGS metagenome assembly OLNQ01 (sample SAMEA3136727, study PRJEB25190) | human gut metagenome | biome: human gut; feature: human-associated habitat; material: faeces | place: Austria | collected 2013
AGTTCGATTGCGTTTGCCAAGCAAGTCATCCTTTCTGTCTTGGAATTCGCTCCGCATGCTTGTCAGGCAGCCGCGCCGGCGGCCCGGAGACTGTGCGGAAAGCCTGTCCTTCCAACGCGGGACGGAATTGAAAAAACAGGGAATCTCAGTTAAAAACTATAGTTATTCTATCATTTTGTGAAGGAATTGTAAATACGCTTTCTACGAAAAATACAAAAAAATACTGTGTACCTAACAAATTTTTAGTTAGCATGCAAAACCTTTCTGAAATAAAGCGCCAGCCGCCTCAAAGCCTTCCCCTATGAGGGGAAGCCTTTGGGATGCACCCTGTAGGGGCGGGGCTCTGCTCCGCCCGCGGGCCGCGATCTTATCGGAACAACGGGCGGAGCAGAGTCCCACCCCTACCAGGACTTAAGCTAATTTACCGCATCAGAATCTCCCCACTTGTTATTTGCTCCGGTTTCGTGTAAAATAGAACAAATATTGATTGCAATTTGAAAGATCTCCGGCTTCGGAGATTGGGAGGATTATCATGCAGTGGATTGAACTGACCATCAAGACGACGCCGGCAGCCATTGACCTTGTCTGCGACCGGCTGACCGTTTTGGGTTTTGACAGCTTCATTATCGACGATCAGGAGCAGTTTCATGACTTTCTGGAGCAGAACCGCCAGTATTGGGACTATGTAGACGAGGGCCTTGAAAAACAGATGGAGGGACTGTCTCAGATTCGGCTCTATCTGGAGCAGAGCGCGTCCGCGCCGGAAACCATTGAGGGGCTCAAGAGCCAGCTGGCCGCACTGCGCACGCAGTATCCGTCGGTGGATTTCGGCTCTCTGGACGTTCAGCTGGCCAACGTCAAGGACGAGGACTGGGAAAACAACTGGAAGCAGTATTATCAACCGCTGCCCATCGGCGAAAAGCTTCTTGTCGTACCCGAGTGGCTGCACCCGGAGAACCCGGAGAACCGTGTTGAGGTTCTGCTCGACCCCGGCATGATCTTCGGAACCGGCGCGCATGCGTCCACGCAGATGTGCATGCGCGAACTCGAACGGGCCATTCAGGGCGGTGAGCAGGTGCTCGATCTCGGCAGCGGCAGCGGCATTTTATCTATCACCGCCGTTCTGCTCGGCGCGGCCCACGCCACGGGCGTGGATATTGACCCAAAGGCCGAGGATATTGCCCGGGAAAACGCCGCCATCAATCAGATTTTCTCCGACCGCTTTACCGCCGTTACCGGCGATGTAATCGGCGACAGAGCCATGATGGAGTCGCTCAAGGGGCATTACGACGTGGTGCTGGCCAATATCGTGGCTGATGTTATCATCCCCTTAAGCCGCGTTGTTCCGGAATTTTTGCAGGAGGACAGCATTTTCATCTGCTCCGGCATTCTCAATACACGGCTGGACGAGGTTCTGGCCGCGTTGGAGAAAAACGGCCTGCAGATTCTTTCCTCCGAGCAGCAGGAGGACTGGTGCCGCGTGACCGCCGCGCTACTCGAAGCATAACGTGGAGGCAGAAACCCTATGCGTATTTTTTCTTACCGCAACAAGCGGACGCTGCGGCGCATTGCGCTGATCGCGCTGCTGGCAGCAGTCCTGCTTGGCCTTCTCATTCTTGCGCGCATCAGCTATCTGGGCCGCTATGTCGTGTATTCGCCGGATGGCGTGTATTTTGACAAAACGCAGAAGCTTCAGCGCACCCCGCAGACGGTGCCGGACACATCCAACGCAGAGGAGTATCCGTTTGAAACAATCCTGTCCGCCGCTTCCGATGAGACAGACGTAGACCCGAACGCTGTGCAGCTTCAGGGTTTTTATATCTCTACGACCATGCTGGCAAACGGTGTGGATGAGGTGCGGCAGGCGCTTGCGGACGCAGACGGCTACAACGCCGTGCTCATTGACGTCAAAAGTCCGCTTGGAAACTTCTATTATTCGACAGATATCGCCGATACGCAGACGGCCGACGCAGACATCGACGCCTGTGACGCACTGATCAAAGAACTGACCGAAACGCCCGATCTGATTGTCATCGCACGCGTCCCCACGTTCTCCGACCCGAACTTTGTCGCTAAGCATTATTCCTCCGCTCTGACGACAAAATCCGGCGATCTGTGGATGGATGAACGCCGCTGCTACTGGCTGCGGCCGGACTCGCTCGACGCGCGCAGTTATCTGGCTGCCATCGCACTGGAACTCGACGCACGGGGCTTTGACGAGGTTCTGTTCGACAATTTTACCGTACCGGACGATTCCTCCATTGCATGGGACACCGAGGCTATCACGCAGATCGCCGCGCTGGAGGACTGCGCGGAGACACTGGGTGCAAATCTGACCGGAAGTTCCATCCGCCTCGCACTGGGCACGACGGTCCCGTCCGTCGCACAGTACGCCAGCCGCGTCTATATCACGACGGAAAAAGCCAACGACGTAATGACTGTGACGGAGGACATGGCTGAGGTGCTGCCGGATCCGTCCACGCAGCTTGTCTTCATCACGACCTCCCACGATACCAGATTCGACGCCTCCGGCGTCATCCGCCCCCTGCTCGGCGGCGACGGCGGAGACTGAAACCAGCCGCCATAGGCACAAGAGGAAGCACTCATGATCGATATTTCTGTAAAAGATCTCGTCAAAAGCTTCGACGCCGACACCAATCTGCTGGACGGCGTCAGCTTTGACATCCAGGCTGGCGAGCGTGTCGGCCTGCTTGGGCGAAACGGCGCAGGCAAGACGACGCTCTTCAAAATACTGACCGGAGAACTGGACTACAACACCGGCGAAGTGCGCTTTGCACCGGGCCGGAAGGTCGGCCTTATCTCCCAGATCCCGCATTATCCGGCAGGCTATACGGTAGAGGACGTGCTGCGCACGGCGTTTCGGGAACTTACCAATATCCAGGGCAAAATGCGCCGTCTTGAAGAGCAGATGGCTGCGCACCCGGATAAGGCCATGCTCACCGAGTACGATGCGCTTTCCACGCGCTTTCAGACCGGCGGCGGCTATGAGACAGACATGCAGACTGACAAGATCTGCAACGGTCTTGGCATTCCCGCCGCACAACGGCAGCAGGACTTTGACAGTCTTTCCGGCGGAGAGAAAACGCGCGTGAATTTAGCGCGGCTGCTGCTGGAAAAGACCGATATTCTGCTGCTTGACGAGCCGACGAACCATCTGGACATGCACGCGGTCGAATGGCTTGAGGGCTATATTGAAAAATTTAAGGGGACCGTCCTGACGATCTCCCATGACCGGTATTTTCTTGACCGCGTTGTGACCCGCATTGTCGAACTGCACGACGGCAAGGCAGAGTTTTATTCCGGCAATTATTCGTTCTATGTGCAGGAAAAGCAGGCGCGCTTTGAACTTCAGCTGAAGCAGTACGAAAAAGAACAGGCCAAGCTTTCGCAGCTTGGCTTCACGCTGGAGCGCATGAAGGGCTGGGGTATCAATAACCGCACGCTCTATCGCCGCGCCATGTCCATTCAGCACCGTATGGAGCGCATCGAAAAAACTGACCGTCCCACACAGGAGAAGACCATGCGGGCGAAATTCGCCCAGCGGGACTTCTTCGGCGACGAGGTTTTGTCCGTCAAGGGGCTCGGCAAGGCATACGACGGCCGGACACTGTTTTCAGACGTTGAACTGCAGGTCGCGGGCGGCGAACGCATCGCACTGCTGGGCGACAACGGAACCGGAAAATCTACATTTCTAAAGCTTCTGCTCGGCGAGGAGGCCGGCGCAGGCCGCGTGAAGTTCGGCCCCACGGTCAAATGGGCTTATCTGCCGCAGATCATTCATTTTGCCCACCCCGAGCGGACGCTGCTTGACACGATGCTCTATGAAAAAAACTGCACTGTACAGACCGCACGCGACCGGCTGGGCGCGTATCTGTTCGAGGGCGAGGACGTATTCAAGACCGTTTCAAGCCTGTCCGGCGGCGAGCAGAGCCGTCTGCGGCTGTGCATGCTGATGGATGAGAAGATTAATTTGCTGGTCCTCGACGAGCCAACGAACCATCTGGATATCGACTCGCGCGAATGGCTGGAGGATGCGCTGGAGGACTATGAGGGCACGCTCATCTTCGTCTCCCACGACCGGTATTTTGTCAACAAATTCGCCACGCGCATCTGGGAACTGGAAAACGGACATATCCGTGACTTCCCGTGCGGGTATGAAAAATACCGCTCCATCAAGGAAAAGGAGGCCATCGCGGCTCCTGCACCGGAGAAGCTGAAAAAGGAACGAAAGGAAAAGCCGAAAGCCTCCGGCAGTAAGATGCTGGAAAAGCAAGTCCGTGCGCTGGAACGTGAGATTGAAAAGCAAGAGCAGCTTTCCGCTCAGCTGGATACGCAGATTGAAGCCGCCGCATCTGATTATCAGGAACTGGCGCGGTTGATGGAAGAAAAGCAGGCTTGCGACGACACACTCACCGGCCTGATGGACGAGTGGGAGCGGCTTTCGTCTGATTTGGAGGGTGCAACATGATTCCGGTTTGGGTGATTGCGCTGCTTACAGTGCTCGGCGCAGTATGTCTGGCGCTGCCGCTGCACATCGGCATGACGGGCATTTGCCTGCTGCTGCTTGCGGCGGTTTTGCTGGCGCTGCGGATTTTGAAGAAAAAGAACGCACCGGAGCATTGGAGCCGTCTATTGACCGGTCTGACTGCCGCAGGCATGGCGGTGATTTTCGGTGCGATGGGGTATATTGCCGTGCAGGGACAGGACAGCATCATGGCACAGGACGAAACGCCGGCGTTTATCGTCGTACTCGGCGCGCAGGTGCAGGGCGATGGGCCGTCGCTGACGTTAAAAAAGCGGCTGGACAAGACGCTCACTTTCATGCAGGAACACCCGGATAAAACCGTGATCGTCTCCGGCGGACAGGGACCGGACGAAGCGCATACGGAAGCGTCCGTCATGGCCCGGTATCTGATCGAACACGGTGCGGATGCTTCCCGCGTCATAGAAGAGGACAAAGCATCCAACACGCGGGAGAATCTGCTGTTTTCGTCGAAGCTTGCCGAGGCGGCGGGATTTGATACGTCGCGTGTGCTGATCGTCACAAGTGATTTTCATATGTGCCGTGCAAAATATATCGCACGGACGCTCTCCATGGAGCCATACGGCCTTGCAAGCGATACATGGCCGTGGATCCTGAAGGTAAATTATACGCTGCGTGAGGTCTTCGCCTTTGCCAAGGCATTCTGGCAGGCAAGGCACGGTTGACGCCCAAGCAGGCAGGAAGGGAACGGATATCATGACCGATAAGGATCTCAGACATCTCAGCCGCGCAGAACTGCTGGATATTCTCTACGAACAGCAGAAGCGGTATGAAGACAGCCTTGCGGAAAATCAGGCGCTGCGGCAGCAGCTGGAGGACCGGACGCTTCGCATTGCGTCCGCCGGCTCTATTGCCGAAGCGGCCATTCAGGTAAACGGCGTATTCGAGGCTGCACAGGCCGCCGCTGACCAGTATCTTGCCTCCGTCAAAGCTGCAACAGCCGACATGGTGCAGAAGACGGACGAGGCACAGCGGCAGCGCGAGGCGATCTTACAGGACGCAAAACAGCAGGCTGATAAGATCGTACAGGACGCGCAGGCGCAAGCAGACCGGCTTCTGACTGAGTCTGCCGCGCAGATCGACGCACGCTGGACCGAATTTCAGAAAAATGCCGACGCGCTGATCCACGCGCACGATGAACTGCGCATGCTGATCCAGAACCGGCAGGCGGATGTTTGACTTTTCCCGCTTTGGTGGTAGAATAACAGCAAACGACACAAAAAGGAGTGTTTTTTATGAGCGGATGCAGCGGCAACTGTTCCAGCTGCGGAGAAAGCTGCTCTGACCGCAAGCCGGAGAGCCTGCTGGCAGAGCCGAACAAGAAATCAAATGTCAAAAAGGTCATTGCAGTCGTCTCCGGCAAAGGCGGCGTCGGCAAATCGACCGTCACGTCGATGCTGGCCGTCGCCATGCAGAAGCTGGGGTACAAAACAGCCATTCTCGATGCAGATGTCACCGGCCCGTCCATCCCCAGAGCCTTTGGCCTGCACGAGCAGATCGTGGGCAGTGACGACGGTATGCTCCCCGCTGAGACGCCCGAGGGCATTAAGGTCATGTCCATCAATCTGCTTCTTCCGAACGAGACGGATCCCGTCATCTGGCGCGGCCCGGTCATCGGCGGCGCAGTCAAGCAGTTCTGGACGGATGTCTGCTGGGGCGATGTGGATTATATGTTCGTCGATCTGCCGCCCGGAACGGGCGACGTGATGCTGACGGTGTTCCAGTCGCTTCCGGTTGACGGTGTGGTGATTGTCACAAGTCCGCAGAGCCTCGTGTCCATGATTGTCTCCAAGGCCGTCAACATGGCGCGGATGATGAACGTACCGGTCTATGGCTTTGTGGAGAACTACAGCTATTTCCAGTGTCCGGACTGCGGCAAAAAGGTGGAGATCTTCGGAAAGAGCAAGCTGGACGAACTGGCGCTGCAATTCTCGCTGCCGGTTCTCGCGCGGCTGCCGATCGAACCGAACGTTGCAGCGCTGTTTGACGCAGGAAGCATGGCGCAGGCCGACGTCAGCGGCCTCATGCCCGCTGCCGAACTGATGGCAAAGGCATAATTCAAATCAGCAGTGCCCATGCGGGCGCTGCTGGTTTTTTGCGGCATAGCATCAACCGACGCTATGAACACTTTATGAATTTTGTAAAAACCCCTTGCAAACGAGGAAAAGTGTGCTAGAATACAATTAGCACTCAAGAAGTACGAGTGCTAATCTGCAAAGGACGTGACATTCAATATGGCAAAGAAACAGTTCAAAGCGGAATCCAAGCGTTTGCTGGATCTCATGATAAACTCCATTTACACGCATCAGGAGATTTTCCTGCGTGAAATTATTTCCAACGCCTCCGACGCCATCGACAAGCTGGCGTATCAGGCACTGACCGATGAAAACGTCGGCCTCAGCCGCAGCGATTTTGCGATCGAACTCAAGCCCGACGAGGCTGCACACACGCTGACCGTCAGCGACAACGGCATCGGCATGGACAAGGACGAGATGGAAAACAACCTCGGCACGATCTGCCGCTCCGGCAGCCTGCAGTTCAAGCAGGCGCTGGACAAGGAAAAGGCCGCCGACACCGATATCATCGGCCAGTTCGGCGTAGGCTTCTATTCTGCGTTCATGGTTGCGGACAAAGTGACCGTCATTTCAAAGAAATACGGCTCCGATGAGGCTTGGAAATGGGAATCCGAGGGCGCGGACGGCTATACCATGACCCCGTGTGAGCGTGCAAACGCCGGTACGGACGTGATCATGCAGCTGAAGGCCGACACGGACGACGAAAAATACTCCCGCTTCCTGAAAACATGGGAACTGCAATCCCTTGTCCGCAAGTATTCCGATTATATCCGCTACCCCATCCGCATGGCGGTTGAAAAGAGCCGCATGAAGGAGGGCACGGAAAAGAGCGACAAGCCCGAATATGAGACGTATACCGAGGTTGAGACGCTCAACTCCATGGTTCCGATCTGGAACCGGAACAAAAAGGATGTCACTGACGAGGAATACAACAATTTCTATAAGGAAAAGTTCTTCGACTTTGAAGACCCGCTAGCCGTCATCCACGCGAACGTCGAAGGTGCGGTCACATACAAGGCCCTGCTGTTCATCCCCGCGAAAGCGCCGTATGACTTCTACACCAAAGACTTCAAGAAGGGTCTGCAGCTGTATTCCTCCGGCGTGATGATCATGGAAAACTGCGCTGATCTGCTGCCGGACTGCTTCCGCTTCGTGCGCGGCGTGGTCGATTCGCAGGATCTGAGTCTGAATATTTCCCGTGAGATGCTCCAACACGACCGTCAGCTGAAATTCATCGCAGGAAACCTCGAAAAGAAGATCAAGACCGAACTGCAGAAGCTGATGGACAACGACCGTGAGAAATACGAAAAGTTCTTCGCAGCCTTCGGCCCGCAGATCAAGTACGGCGTTCTGGCCGATTATGGCGCAAAGAAGGAAACGCTTCAGGATCTGCTGCTCTACTGGTCGAGCAAGCAGGGCAAGCTGATCTCTCTCAAGGAATACGTCGCTGCCATGCCGGAGGATCAGAAGTATATTTACTATGCCAACGGCGAGAGCCGCGAGGCGCTGCTCCAGCTGCCGCAGATGGAAAAGCTGCAGCAGAAGGGCTGCGATGTGCTGTTCATGACCGATGAGGTCGATGGTTTCGTACCGCAAACTCTGGCAAAGTATCAGGAGAAAGAACTCAAGGCCATCACGGCTGGTGATCTGGGCCTCGAAACAGAAGAGGAAAAGAAAGCTGCCGAGGAAAAGAGCGAAAAATCGAAGCAGACGCTTGAATTCGTCAAAAAGACGCTGGGTGAGCAAGTAAAGGACGTACGCTTGAGCGACAATCTGGGCAGCCATCCCGTCAGCGTCGTCCCCGACGGCGGCATGACGTTTGAAATGGAGAAATATTTCAAGCGCATGAACCCCGAGGCCGGCATGAAGGCCGACCGCATCCTCGAACTGAACGCCGACCATCCGATTTTTGCGAAGCTGCAGATCGCAGTTGCACAGGACGAGAAGAAGGCGGAGGATCTGGTAAAGATTCTCTACACGCAGGCGCTGCTCATGGCCGGTCTGCCGGTCGAAAACGCAGGCGAATACACCGATCTGGTATGCAGCCTCATCGGATAAGCCGAACAATACGCTGCTTGTACAATTTAACTTCTTAGACAGCCGGAGCCGGCGTTCCAAAATGGGAACGCCGGCTCCGGTTTATTTTCTTACCTCGATGCTTCCGCCGTCGGCGAGCGTTTTGCCCTCCAGCAGCACAAGCTTCTCCGCGAACAGGTTCGTAAATCCGCTCAAAATCGCAGCGGAGACGATCATCTCCGGCGTGTCGCGGACATTCAGTTCCGTCGTGACCTCCCGGTCAAACATGGCAGCAGCCGTCAGACGGACCTGCTCGATGAAGTACTTCGCACACCGCTGATGGCGCAGTACAAACGCAGCATAGGCCCTTTTGACATCCTCCTCCGGAAGATCGCCCGGCAGGAGCGTGGACAGCATCGACAGCCGCAGGCTTTGCTTGAGCGTACAGATCATGATGAGATACGCGATATGGATGCGGTAATAGCGCTTTTTGCGCGGCTCCGGCAGCAGCTTTGTACGGACATAGTTGTTGATGGCCGCTGCCGTGATGGGCTCCGCCTGCTTGAGTTCCGGCGGCAGATAGTCCAGATACTGCTTCAGAAGCTGCACGACCTGCTCCATATAGAGGCCGAAATCCGGAATGGCGTCCCAGTCCGGAAGCCGATAGGCCGCGAGAAACTTTTCCCATCGCCGAAGCTTGCCGACGACAAGATCATTGTCAAAATTCATTGCTGCACACACCTTTCGGAACTAAGTATATCACATCCGGTAAAAAATGCAAGAGCAATTCATTTGAAAGATGAATTGACATTGCAGTCAAAATGTGATAATCTAATATTTAAGATTACATCAAGAAAGAAGTTCCGTTATGTTTAGAATCGTTACCGATACATCCGCAAATCTTCCGACTGACTATTTGCTCTCGGAGCAGATCACCATCATCCCCTACACCTTCCAGAGCGGCAAGGGAGAGCAGTCCTGCATGGATCTGGCAACCTTTGACGCAAAAGATTTTTACACACAAATGCGCAGCGGCGTGAAGGTCACGACCTCGCAGATCCCGCCGCAGCGCTATATTGACGTTCTGACGCCGATGCTGGAAGCCGGTGAGGACGTTTTGTTCGTCAGCATGTCCTCCGGTATCAGCGGCTCATATGCCTCGGGTCAGATTGCCGCGCGGCAGCTGCGCGAGGAATTCCCGGACAGGAAACTGCTTCTGGTCGATACCTACAGCGCATCGCTGGGCGAGGGTCTGCTTGTCATGCACGCGGTCAACTGCCGCCGTGAAGGGATGTGTATCGACGAAACCTATAAGACGCTTCGCGCGCTGCGTCACCGCATGGCGCAGATCTTTACCGTTGACGATCTGCGCTATCTGCGCCGGACGGGCCGTCTGTCCAATCTGGAGGCTGCTGTCGGAACAGTCTTGCAGATTAAGCCGCTTCTAAAGGGCGACCCACAGGGAAAGATCGTCTGTTTCGCCAAGCTTCGCGGACGGCAACGTGCCGTCGAGGCCATTGCCAAGCGGTATGAGGAACTTGTTGTGGATGCGCAGGACCAGACCGTCGGCATCGCCCACGCCGACTGCGCGCCCGACGCGCAGATCCTCGCGTCCCTCCTGCGCCGCAGCAGCAAGCCGCCCAAGAATATCCTGATGGTCGATTATGAGCCTGTGACCGGCTCACACGTTGGCCCCGGTGCGCTGGCGCTGTTCTTCCTTGCAGACGAGAACGTCAGAAACATCTAAATTTGCCCTCAAGCGCCCGGCAGCGGAGTTTTCCGCCGCCGGGTTTTTATAAGGCAGCATGAAGCCCCGGACAAGCATCTGTCCGGGGCAGTGTCAACCTTGTGCGGTGTCTGCGATCGTTTGCAGGCAGCTAAGCAGTTCCTGTTCAGTCGTGACGGTGTAGTCCGGGCAGACGTGCTCCGGCTTTTCGCAGCGCCGATTCATCCAGACCGTCTTCCAGCCGCAAGCAGCGGCTCCGGCGATATCCTGTGAGCAGGAATCGCCCACAAACAGGCACGGGCCGCCTCCTGCGGCCTTTTGCGCCATATGGAAAATTTCCGGCGCAGGCTTCATCACGCCGACGGCATCTGAAATCAGAATAAGCGGCACAGCCGCCCAGCGCTCCATCCCAAGGCTTTTCAGCTTTCCAGTCTGCGAGGCAACGCCTCCATTCGTAATAACGCCGACAGCAGCGAAGCGATTTTTGCACACATCCAGCACACGGCACATCGTATCGCTCAGCGTGATGCGCCGCTGCTGTTCGGCATAGAGCGACTGAAAGCGCAGCGCCTCGTCCGGCGTGATGGAAATGCCGACGTCTGCCAGCCCC
>OLNQ01004226.1_pt1 | contig 10986 bp, 9 predicted proteins | sample 1672821 | NCBI WGS metagenome assembly OLNQ01 (sample SAMEA3136727, study PRJEB25190) | human gut metagenome | biome: human gut; feature: human-associated habitat; material: faeces | place: Austria | collected 2013
GACCTCTTCTTCGGCGGAGGGGTCGATCTGCTCCGGCTCGCCCTCGATGGGCGGGACGATCAGCGCGTCGGACGCCTCGTTGCGCTTGCCGTATTCCAGCAGCGCCTCCTGCAGCTCCTGCGGGGTCTGATAGCGGTCCTCGGGCTTGAATGCGCAGGCCTTCAGCAGAATGTCCGCCATTTCATAATCTGCGTACATGGGAGCCGGCAGCTGCTGGCCGGTCACGCGCAGCTTGTCTGCCGCGCGGGCAGACGTTTTTTCGTCCTCGAACGGGCCGTGGTTGCCGTTGTAGATGCGGTAGAGGATCATGCCGACGGAATAGATGTCGGTCGTCGGCTCGATCGTCCCGAGCAGGCTGAACAGCTCCGGCGCGGAGAACGAGCTGAGCATGGTTTCCGGCATGGAGCAGTATTTGAGCTCGTCGATCTTCGCGATGCCCAGATCGCCCAGCAGATAGTGGCCCGAGCTGCTTAAGTAAACGTTCGACGGCTTGACGTTGCGGTGGATGAGCCCCGCCTCGCGCAGGCTGCACAGCGCGCTGCACAGATCCACGCCCAGATTCACCGCGCCAGACTGCGTCATGGGCGTCCCGGCCAGCACCTCGGCGAGGGTCTGGCGGTATTCGGCGAGCAGGTAGATCTCAAAGCCGACGCCGTCTTCCTTGGGCTCGATCTGGTAGCTGCGGTAGCAGCCGATGTTCGGGCTGGCCGAGAGCTTTTCGAGTGTCTCGAGCTCCGCCTGATAGTCGGCGGCGACCTGCTTGTAGTAATTCTGCGCATCCTCGACCGTGGCGGCCGCGCCGGTGAACATCAGCGCGTCGACCTGCTTCTGCGATTCCGGAATGCAGATGTGCTTCAGATAATAGGACTGATTGCTTTTTGTGCTTTTGACAATATAGACAGATGTACCGCTACGCACGCTGACGCATTTAACGAGTTCCATGTTCGTCAGCAGCGGCGATATCATGTTCAGTTCTGGCAATTCGTTCGCCTCCTTTACAAACACATCTTTATTCTATGTCATTTTCATAAAAAATGCAATACAATATCTTGGCCCATCCACTTGGAATCTGTAACAATCTGTGATATACTGTCTCCTGAGTCTGAATAAACGCAATGCTCCGCTGCACGGAAAGGCGGAGCACGATAGACGGAGGCCCATGTATGGAATTAAAAACCTGTGAATATTGCGGTACGGCGTACGATGCGCGCCTGCGGCAGTGTCCGCTGTGCGGACGTGCTGCGGCGGGCCAGACGGGTTCTGCAGAGCCGGAACGCACGGCTGCCGCACCGGAAAAGGCCGCGCAGAGCGCACCGGCACCGGAGCGTCCCGCGCCGGGCAGGCGTCTGCGGCAGGAGCCGGGCGCGCCGAAAGCGGCCAGAGGCTATGCGGGCAAGCGCCTGCGCACCGGCGCTGCATCAAAGCCGTCTGACGTACAGAGCACGGCCGGAGCCAGTCCTTATGCCATCCCCAAGTGGACGATGATCGTCCTCTGTGTGATTCTCGGCGCTGCGGTGCTGGGCGGAGCGCTGCTGGCGTTCAGCCGCCTCGGCTGGTCGCCGCTGTACCGCGAGGCAACACTCGAAGCGCCTGTGCAGGCCGCCGAGCCTGCGCAGCCGGAGCAAGAACCGGCGACAGTCCAACAGCCTGCCGAATCGGCACAGCCGGACGAGAACCGATACATGAATGAAGAAGACCAGCAGCATGACCAGACGGCTGAGCCCGCGCAGGAGGAGGCCGGCGTAAGCTGCACCAGTCTGACGCTTTCCGCGCCGACCGTGACCTTTGAGGAGGCGGGCCGCTTCTTCAACATCACCTTCACGCGTACCCCCGAGGACTGCACCGAGTCCGTCACATTCTCGTCCAGCGACGAAGCGGTTGCGACTGTCTCTGAACAGGGCAAGATCGTCGCTGTAAACGCAGGCTCCGCCGTCATTACCGCCCAGTGCGGCGAGCAGACGGCTCAGTGCCTCGTGACCTGTGACTTTGCGTATGTTGGAGCAGAGACGTCGGAAGAGGAACCGGCAGAATTGGCGCTGAACAAAGACGATTTGACGTTCCTGAACCCGGGCGAGCAGTATACCCTCTCCGTGACCGGCGCACCAGAGGGCGCACGGATCGCATGGCAGAGCAGCGATGAATCGATTGTTACCGTCTCTGAAAACGGCGTCCTGACCGCCAAGGGCAAGGGCACGACGACGGTAAAAGCCACAGTTGATGGCAGCAGCGATTTGACTTGCATTGTCCGCTGCAATTTTGAAGACAGCAGCGACACCGAGGGCACCTGCACCATCAGCAACAGCGACGTCACCATGGGCGTCAAAGGCGAGACGTTCCAGATCTCCCTGCGCGACGCAGACGGCAATAAGATCACCGGTCTTCTGTGGGTCTCGAGCGACCTTTCCGTCTGCTCAGTCGATGGCACCGGCGTCGTCAAGGCTGAGGGCAAGGGCACAGCCTATATCTCCACGACCTACAACGGCGTCACCTACCAGTGCATTGTGCGCTGCAATATCAAATAATTATAAAAAAACAGCGGACGCAGGAACCTCCCGCGTCCGCTGTTTTTATGCCTCCGGACGGCTGCGCTTCCGGAACAGCATTGTAATGCACCAGAGACCGGCAATGCCGACGATCGCGTAGATCACGCGGCTGACGCCTGCGGTCTGGCCGCCGAAGATCCACGCGACCAGATCAAACCGCGCAAACCCCACAAGGCCCCAGTTGACAGCGCCGATAATGGCGAGGATCAGACAAAGTGTGTCCATACGTCCATCTCCTTGACTTTAGAATCAAAGATAGTATGGCCCGAATCGTCCGCTTCATGCGTCTTTGTCAAAAAACTTGAAATACCTGTTGCTTTTACCGCAGGATTTTGTATAATGAACATAGAGCCTGCTATTTTTTTAGGCTTCCACAATTTTTTTTAGCAGAGGGTATGCACATGGATATTACCTGCCTGGATCTGGAGGGCGTTCTCGTACCCGAGATCTGGATCGCGTTTTCCGAAGTCAGCGGCATTCCAGAATTGCGCCGCACCACGCGCGACGAGCCGAATTACGACAAATTGATGAGCTGGCGCATGGGAATCCTGCGTGAGCACGGACTGGGGCTGAAGCAGATTCAGGACGTTATTGCGCAGATCGATCCGCTGCCCGGCGCGAAGGACTTTCTGGACGAGTTGCGCGCGCAGACGCAGGCTATCATTGTCAGCGATACGTTTGAAGAATTCGCACAGCCGCTCATGAAAAAGCTGGGCTGGCCGACGATCTTCTGCAACTCGCTTGAGGTTGATAAGGACGGCATGCTCTGCGGCATTCGCATGCGCTGCGCACACTCCAAGCTGACAACGGTGCGGGCGCTGCAGTCCATGGGCTTTGAGACGATCGCTGCCGGCGACAGCTACAACGATCTGGAGATGATCCTGGCCAGCAAGGCCGGTTTCCTGTTCCGTTCGACGGATAAGATCAAGGCAGATTATCCCCAACTGCCCGCATTTGAGACTTACAACGAACTTCTCAATGGAATCAAGGCCGCTATGGCCTGATCGATATGAAAATTTAATGTGAAAGGTGATTCAAGATGAACGCATTTTTACCCGCTGATATCCTGATGCCCAAAACAGACCATATGGAAAAATGGGCGGTCATTGCCTGCGATCAGTTTACGTCTGATCAGGCGTACTGGGACCGTGTGCGCAAAAATGCCGAGGGTGCTGTGTCCACCATCAACCTGATCCTCCCCGAAGCCGAACTCGGCACCGAGAAAGAAGCGAAACACACTGCCGAGATCAACGCCACCATGAAAAAGTACATGGAAGACGGCGTGTTCACGGTCTATCCCAACAGCTACGTCTACGTTGAGCGTACGCTCGAGAACGGCTCCATCCGCGAGGGCCTCGTCGGCATGGTCGACCTGGACGCGTATGACTACACCCCCGGCGCGACCAGCGCCATCCGCGCCACCGAGCGCACCGTACCCGAACGCATCCCGCCTCGTCAGCGTGTCCGCCGCGACGCTCCCATCGAGCTGCCGCACGTGCTGATGCTCTGCGACGACCACGACAAGAAGCTGATCGAGCCGATTGCCGCGAAAAAGGACTCGCTCAAAAAGCTTTACGACTTCGATCTCATGGAAGACGGCGGTCATATTACCGGCTGGCTTGTTGAGGGCAAGGATGTAGAAGACTTCAACAAAGCGCTGACCGAATATACCGCTGCGGTCGGTGAGAAGTACACCGGCCTCAAGGGTACGCCCATGGTTTTTGCTGTCGGCGACGGCAACCATTCCCTCGCAACCGCAAAGTCCTGCTACGAAGAACTTAAGAAGAACAATCCCGGTGTTGACCTCTCCAACCATCCGGCGCGCTATGCACTCGTGGAACTTGAGAATATCCACGACCCGGCACAGGTCTTCGAGCCCATCCACCGTGTGATCTTCAAAACCGAACCGAAGAAGCTGCTCAAAGCGCTTGAAGAGGCCTGCGCAGGTGCCGAAGGCTTCCCGGTTAAATGGTACGCGGGCGAAGAGTCTGGCACCATCGTGCTCGACAAGAGCAAGGGTGAACTGGCTGTCGGCATTCTGCAGCACTTCCTTGATGATTATCTGAAGGAAAACGCGGGTGAGATCGACTATATCCATGACGACGATGCGCTCATCGGCTTTGCCAAGCAGGAAAACGCCATCGGCTTCCTGCTGCCCGCCATGGAAAAGAGCCAGCTGTTCAGAGGCGTTATCGCCGACGGCGTTCTGCCCAGAAAGACTTTTTCTATGGGCCACAGCCGCGAGAAACGCTACTATCTGGAAGGCAGAAAGATCAAGGCGTAATGAAGGAATTCACCGAGGGCGCATTTGCCAAGGTCAATTTGACGCTGGATGTTCTGGACAAGCGCGAAGACGGGTATCACAATCTGCGATCCATTATGCAGACCGTCTCCCTGCACGACGATGTGCATGTCACGGTCGGCTGCGAGGGCTGGCAGGTTCACTGCTACCGCGAGATCCTGCCGCCAGACGCGGCGGAAACGACCGAACCGGAACTTGTCACCTGCGGACTGCCGCAGGACAGGGACAATCTGGTGTGGAAGGCCGCGGAAGCGTTTTATGCCCGCACCGGCAAGACCCCGGAGGGGCTGGAAATCTTTATCAACAAGCGCATTCCGCTCGAGGCCGGTCTTGGCGGCGGCAGCGCCGACGCGGCGGCAGTTTTGCGCGCGCTGAACCGCGCGTATGACAGCCCGCTGTCCATTCCTGCGCTCTGCGAACTTGGCGCGCAGGTCGGCTCCGATGTGCCGTTCTGCGTCATGGGCGGCACTGCACTGGTCGAAGGGCGGGGCGAACTTCTGACAAGACTTTCGCCCGCACCGGAGTTTTTCCTTGTGGTCTGCAAGCCGGATTTCTCCGTTTCCACGCCGGAGTTATATCAGGCACTTGACGAGACGTTCATCGAAAAGCGGCCTGATCAGAAGGCGATGCAGCTGAATCTGCAAAAGGGCGATCTGCTCGGTATCGGCGGCAGCCTGTGCAACGTGTTTGAGCCCGTCGTTATGCAGAAGCATTTCGATATCAATTATATCCGCTCCATGATGTACACCTACGGCGCATATGGCGCGCAGATGACCGGTTCCGGCTCCGCCGTGTTCGGTATTTACGATTCGTTTGAATATGCGACCGTCGCCTGCACGATGCTCAAGGACAAGTACAGCCAGATTTTCCTGGCAAAGACCGTATAAACTAGCAAAACACCGTCTAAACTGTCTGTAAAAAGCAGTTTGGGCGGTGTTTTTGTGAAAAAGCGGATCATATCTCTTGTGCTGCTGGGAATCAGCGTACTTACCGTAACGGCCTGCGCCGTTTTGCAGGCGCAGAGCCAGCGAATGGCGGAAAAGATCATCCGCCTGCACGTCGTAGCGAATTCCGATTCCAACGTAGATCAGGCGGTGAAGCTTTGCGTGCGCGACGCTGTTCTGCGTGAAGCGCAGCGCGCACTTTCCAGCGCGGCCGATGCGAAGCAGGCGATCCTGACGGACCTTCCCGCGCTTGAAGCAGCGGCAAACGCAGAGCTGCAGCGGCAGGGGAGCGGGGATACCGCCCGCGTCAGCTTCCACCGCGAGTTGTTCCCGACGCGCGACTATGATACGTTTTCTCTGCCGTCCGGCGTTTACCAGTCGCTGCGCGTGACCATCGGGAAGGGTGAGGGGCACAACTGGTGGTGCGTGATCTTCCCCTCGCTCTGCGTTCCGGCTACAGCAGACGGCTTCGCCGACGCCGCAGCGGCAGGCGGCTTTACAGATGCCGAGATTAGCCTTATGACACGGGCAAACGGTGCGTATGTGGTTAAATTTCGCTCACTGGAACTGCTTCAGGCGCTGAAAAAATACCTGTTCGGGGAATGAACGCCCAAAGGGGGAGGGACGCTGGCTCGCAGGGCCTGAGGGAATTCGAGTGTTGCAAATTTTGGAGCACGCTGAAATTTGCAATATATCCCCTCCGTTATTTGCCCCGCAAATGCCGCCTCCTCTTATCGTGCAGGACAGGACAAGGAGGAGGCTTTCGCATGTGCTATTTCTGTTTGCTTTTGCGTAGAATCAGCGTCAAAGCATCCGCTCCATGACAATCTCGTCCTCCTCAACCTCGCCGGTGGGACGGAAGCCAAGCGCCTCATAGAGCCGCTGTGCGGCCTCGTCGCCATCGACATAGCAGAGTACGACCTTCTCAAATTTTCCGTCTGCCTTCAGTCTTTGCAGAAGCAGCCTGACGGCCTCGGTACCGTAGCCCCGGCCCTGGTAGCGTGCATCGATGAAAAGCTGTGAAAGATTATATGCGTGCAATTCATCCAAATCGTAATACAGCGCCATGCCGACCGGCGTATTGTCTGCATAAATGACCAGCGCCTCGCTGCGCTGCGCGCGGTAGGCGTAGGCTCTGGCAAGAAGTCCGGCGCTGTCCGCCGCGAAGCAGTGTTGATCCTCGCGCACACGCAGCCCGCACCGCCAGTTTTCCGGCGTTACCGGTTCCAGATGGATCATGGTCATTCCACCTGTGTGTGTATTTTTACGGATTTCAGACCTTCTTCGGCGGCAGGCGGCGCAGGAGCAGATATCCGGCAACTCCGAGTACCAGCACGACCCCTGCGGCGATCACGTCTGCCCAATCAAAAATTTGCGGTCCGGCAATGAAAATTTCTGTCGGCCCGTCCGCGCCGCCGATGACACCGATGGACGCAAAACCGCGCAAATTCGTGACGGTTTTCAAAAGCCCAACCAGCAGAGCAAGCACCGCTGCGCCGAGGCAGATGAAGCGCAATGGACTCTTGCGGAACGCGTAGCCCGGCAGCTGCGCGGTAAGTTCCGACGCAGCCTGTTTCGCAGAGCCAAGCGCAGCGAGAATTTCCGCGTCTGTCTGCCCAGCTTCACGCCGTTCGTTGATCGAACTGCGCAGATTATCCATCACCCGGTCCTTCATCTTCTTCGGCAACGTCAGCCGACGCCGGACGGCGCGCAGATAGCGCGCAAACTGTTTTTCATTCATGCTCTGCATCCTCCCCGCAAAAGCGGTCCACTGCCGTTCGGAATTCAGCCCAGAGGCCAAGACGGCGTTCGTTTTCTTCTCTGCCTTTTTCCGTTGCGGAATAAATCTTCCGTGGAGCCGCACGGCCCGATTCCTGCTGCCAGACCGCTTCGATCAGTCCGTCGTCCTCCAGCCGGTATAAGATCGGGTAAAGCGTTCCCTCTCGGAGCGTAAACAGCCCGCCGGAGCGGCTGCCAAGCTGCGCGATCAACTCATAGCCATAGGTCGGTCCCCGGCAGATCGTCTGCAGAACCAGAAGTTCCAGCACGCCCTTTTTCAGCTGCTGCAAAAACCGTTCGTCCATTTGCTTTATCCCTGCATTTCTAAGTATTTTGCATTACTAAATATAAAATAGCATATTCTCTGCGGTCTGTCAAGCAAAACTACACCCGTGCCAGTGCAGCATTGAAAAGAAACACAATGTACTACAAGGATACTGCGAGTCTTGCACTGCTTTGATATGCTTGAACGCCCCGCCTGTCCGAATGAACAGGCGGGGCGCTGTTTTACTTGTGCGAGGCAGGGATGCTTATGCAGCTTCCTTGGTCATGTTCATGAGGACTTTTGCACCCATTGCGCGGGTTGCAGTGCCCGTCGGGTTGAACGCGCCGTTGGAGCCGGCCAGATAACCGGCGGCGGTGCAGTAGGTGACGGATTCAATCGCCCATTCGCCGATCGCATCAACGTCGGTGTAGGTAAGTTTTTCTGTGATGCCCTCGGCGTTCTTGCCGCCAACCTTGTCGTAGCCGTAGAGAACCTTGGCCATTTCCTGACGGTTGATGGCCTTGGTGGGCTTATAGGTTCCGTCCTCATAGCCGTTGACGATGCCATTTGCACTTGCCCACAGAACGGCGTCGGCATACCAGCTGCCGTCTGTGCAGTCGGAGAACTTTTCGCTGACCTTGCCAGTCACAGCGGGAGAGCCTGCCATGCGGTACAGAACGGTTACGAGCATGCCGCGCGTCAGCGCACCGTTCGGGCCGAAGGTCGTCTCGCTCAGACCCTTCATGAAGTTCTTGTCCGTGACGTAGTTGACAGCTTCAACTGCCCAGTTGCCGTCGAGCACGTCGGTGTACGGGGTGGCAATGACCGTGATACGGCCCTGCGGAGCGGCATATGTAGCGGGAACGACGCCGCCCAGACTGTCCTTGATGTAGTTGATCAGAACCTGATTGTCCAGCATGACGGAATCCTGCAGCAGCTTGTTGTCGGCGAACATATTGATGCCGTCGCCGGAATCCTTGAGCATGTAGTTGTGGGACGCGACTGTGTAAGTAGCCTTCGGGTCAATATCGACATACTTGCCGTTCTTCAGAACCTTGACGTTTTTGACGCGGTAAGCGCCGTCAACAGAGACGAACATGGACTTGTCGTCACCCTTGGCAGAAGACTTAACCGTGGTGTCGATGGTGTACTTCAGACCGGAAACCTGCAGGAAGCCGCCCATTTCGCCAATAGCGTTCTCGCCGTCGGAGAAAGTCGCCATGGTGTTGCGGGCTGTCCATTCCAGCGCGTCAATGATCTCCTGACCGGTTGCTTCGACGACGCAGAGTGCGTTGCCATACGGATGAACCTTGATGATCTGGCCGTAAGTAATATCGCCCGCGGGGATATCGGCGCGGATGCCGCCGCCGTTGACGAGCGCGATATCAGCGCCAGAGACTGCACGATAAGCGTCGGCGCAGAGGTCGCCGAGGTTGGTTTCGCGGTTGCGGATTGCGCGGGTTCCGTCTGAATGCTTGGTGGTCAGGTCAACGGAGGTTCTGGCAACGACCGTGTTGACAAGGGCCTCATTCTTCTCCTGAATGGACTTGACAAATACGTCGGTCGTGTCGTCCTTGGCCGCGTAGTCAGAAACCAGTTCCGTGGTGAACACGCCGTCGGAGATGGTCAGCTTGCCGATGTTGACAAGCTTCGTGCCTGTGGAGGACAGGGGGATTTCCTTGCCGTCCTTGTTCTTGACCAGTTCCATTGCAATGGTGGAATGGGAGTGACCGTCAAGCACAGCGTCGATGCCGGTCGTGTTGGCAATCAAATCGGTCGAACGCCACGGCTCGGAGGATTCGTCGATACCCAGATGCGCAATGGCGACGACATAGGTCGCGCCGTCCTTCTTGGCAGCGTCAACGGTTTCCTGCACCTTGTTGTAAAGGTCAGCGCCGTTATTGCCCTCGCAGAAGCCATAGATGTAATTGCCGTTGGCATCCTGGAAGTAGGTCGGGGTGGACTTGGTAAAGGTCTCCGGCGTGCAGACGCCGACGAACGCGACCTTCACGCCCTTGACCTCGAAGATCTTATAAGCGTCGAAGTAAGGCGTGCCGTCCTTGCCGGTGAAGTTGGCGGAGAGATACGGGTACTTGGCCAGATCCTTGGCAATGTGCAGGAACTGATCCATGCCGTAATCGAACTCATGGTTGCCGGGAACGGCCGCATCGTACTTGATGTAGTTCATGATGTCAACGATATACTCGCCCTTGGAGAGCGTACCGATGACATCGCCCTGAACGTGGTCGCCCGCATCCACGAGCAGATCCGCGCTCTTGTGCAGCGTTGCGACCTTGGCATACTTCTCGTAGTCGCAGTGAACATCGTTGGTGTGCAGAATGGTGATGTCTTCCTTGGGGGCGGCGGCATTGACCGTCACGGCAAGGGAAAGGACCATCGCCATCGTCAGCAGCAGGGACAAAAACTTGCGCATAGCTTTTTTCCTCCTGAAAATTTTTGCCGGAGCGCTTGTCCGTATCGGGCGCACAGCTTCGGCAGGATATGTTTATTGTATCTTCTTTTCCGCTTTTTCACAAGCCGCATTCTCTCGCCATAATCACAGATTTTCACCGCGCTTTCTTGTCGCTTTTGCCGATTTCTCTTTTCCTGTGGAAATCGCGGCAAAAACGTGCTATGGTAAAGGTGTATGAATATTTTCAGACAAAGGAGCTGAATGGATATGAAAAAATTGCTCAGGGGCGGCTTTGTCGTTACGCCCCGCGGCTCCCGCCGCGCGGACGTCCTGCTCGACGGCGAGAAGATCGCCCAGGTCGGCCACATCTCCCCCGCCGAGGCAAAAAGCGCCGAGGTGACGGACGTTTCCGGCTGCTACCTCTTCCCCGGCTTCATCGACGCGCACACGCACTTCGATCTCGACGTGTGCAACACGACCACCGCCGACGATTTCGCGTCCGGCACCCGCAGCGCCATCCGCGGCGGCACGACCACCATCATCGACTTCGCCTGCCCGAACAAGGGCGAGACGCTTGCCTACGGTCTTGGTCTCTGGCACAAAAAGGCCGACGGCAAATGCTCGTGCGACTACGGCTTCCACATGACCATCGACGACTGGAACGAGGGCATCGAGGGCGAGCTGGACGATATGTTCGCCGCTGGCATCACGTCCTTCAAGATGTACCTCACCTACCCCGC
>OLNQ01004233.1_pt1 | contig 10974 bp, 6 predicted proteins | sample 1672821 | NCBI WGS metagenome assembly OLNQ01 (sample SAMEA3136727, study PRJEB25190) | human gut metagenome | biome: human gut; feature: human-associated habitat; material: faeces | place: Austria | collected 2013
CTGATTGAAAAAGCAGATAAACTGAATGAAAGTGATTATACCGCAGAAAGCTGGGTAGAATTTAAGGAAGTACGAGATGCGATTGAAGATGTAGATGCGATTCCAGATAAATATGTTGGTACAGTTTTGCAGAATTTGCAAGATGCAATAGATGGATTGAAAAAAGCTGAAAATGATACGAAATTACAGCTTGATGATGGATATTACATAGCTAATTTAACTTGTGGAACTTTTCAAAAGGGGAATTTATTGGAGAAATACTCAACAGGTGGAATTAGTGGAACAGCATTGATTACTGCAAAAAATCATAAATACACAATCACATTAAATGCGGTTGCTGGTAATACAATAGAGTATTTTGATGTCCTTAATAAAGAATACGATCAAGATGATAATTATCAAAACAAGCTAGGAACAAAAGGCTGGTTGAATGATTCAGCAATTGTGGATACTAAAAAATATTCCGAAGCTGTTAGAAATGGCGCAACAGATGAAAATAATAAATATTGGCAAGATGTTGAGTGGAAAATAAATAAAGAAAATGGAAATGCAACGATTTCATTTTCGATGGATGATCTTGAAAGACAACTTCTTATTTATGAAACGGTATCTAGCAGTTACAATGGTGCAACATCAAAAATTTATAGAGAAAATTTAACAATAGATACTCAGAATGCTACAAAAATTGATAAAGACAATATTTCGACAAGCGGAACAATTTCTTATACAGCTAATGGAGACAGCTTTTCTATGTTTACAGATGGAGAAGCAGAATGGAATGTAACTGACAATGTCGGAACGGCAACATATACAATTGATACAAACTGGTTAGAAAATCATAGTCAAAATATTCGATGGATTAAGGACGATGCAGGAAATACAATCGATTTAAGCGAAGGTCATGTAGAACTGACATACGACTTGAATGATTATACAACGTTAGCATGTGGAAGATCTATCATATATCAAGAAAAAATATCAAATTCAATTTCAACTTACATGATTACTCTTGTTCCTAAAACTGGCAAAATTACACAAGTCAGTTTAATTGATAAAGAAACAGGAACTAAATTGGAAACGACAAGTGATATTGTAAATCCAGATGCATCGTTGATTAGTGAAGAAATTGTAGATGATCCAGACAACAAAGAAGATCCGTATGATTGTTTGATGGCTAATATTGATGGATTATACAAAAATTATTATATGGCAACATATAAAATTCAATATAAAAATGGCAGCAAACTGATCGATACAAGTAAAAAGGTTACTTTGAAATTTAAAATTCCAGATGATTGGAATGCAGATAAAGTTCAGTTAGCAACGTTTATTGACAATCTGGGAACAAATCCAAATGTAAGTGGATCAGTTGAAAAAACAGATGATGGAAATTATTTTGTAATATCAACCAATAAATTAGGTCATTATGCTCTTTATGAAACAAAAACTACACAGGATGCTGACAAATTAGAAAATGGTACATATAAAATTCCTGTATCGGTTTACCATTTGACAAAAGAGGGGCAGTTATCTATGGCAAACAGGTGCCTCGGTGGAACGGCAGAATTGGTAGTGAATGATGATGTAAAAACATTATATATGGATTATACATCTGTAGAAAACATGTCACTTACTTCTTATATGACAAAGATGTGGATTTATGGTGCAGACATGGAAATGAAGGGTAATCAGCCAACAGGTTCGTTGATTCCAGTTGTATTCACATCTTATTATAAGAATGAAGATGGAAGCTATTTGACGGATTCTTTTAATGAGGGAACACTTAACTACTATCCTAAGACGGGATATGTTCAATTGGTGAGTGATAAGGCTCAGTGGCCGGCAAGATTTAAAGTACCGATTATGGACGCTATTGGTGGTGGAAACTTTGAACAGGACGCATGGCTCACATTAGATTGGGCTAATGCGAAAAAAACATCGGATGATATACCAAATGTTCCAATTAAGAGCGGATTGAAAGAACTGTTATCAATTGAAAAAACAGCTATTCGGGCAGAATATACAGCAGATTCATGGTCAAACATGACAAAGGTATACGATGAAGCTGAAAAAATTTATAAAAATGATTCTTCCTCTGAAGAGGAACTGACAAATGCTTATATAAGTTTAAGAACAGCAATAGATAGCCTTGAAAAGGAAAAAGCACCAGAGCTTACAGAGGGTGTCTATACTGCGAATGGAAAAATTGATGATACGGAATATATTACTGATACAAGATTCCTTGTAGGGGAAGATGGTAAAAAATCAGACATATATCTGAAGTCAAAAGATATTCAGCAGTTTGAATATTATGATCTTACATCTCAGGAATATAAAGAGGCTAAACTGATTAAGAATGACAAAGAAGAAGTTACTGGAATTGAGTTCGGCTTAAATGAGATGGCAAATTCTGTATCTGTTAGATATCAGACCGCAGATGGTAAAACTGCACAAGGATTATTAACATTTGCAGATATGTCTAAGCAGGAAGTGAATAAAGATTCCTTAAAAGAAATTATTAATACTGCTCAGGAAAAATTAAAAGACGCTGCAGAAAATCCGGAAAATTATGATTCAAAAGCTGTATCTGCATTACAGACAGCAGTTTCAAATGGAACAGAAGTATTTAAAAATCCGGTTTCTATTCAGAGCGAAGTAGATGAGCAGGTTGATGCAATCAATGTAGCAATTAATAATTTAGCTAAAGTTGCAAGTTTGGATAAACTGAATAAAACAATTGAAAAAGCTGAAAGTAAAAATGAAGAAGAATATACAGCAACGTCTTACAATACAATGAAAGAATTACTGAATCAAGCACAGGAATTGGTTAAAAATGAGAGTGCCTCAGTAACAGAAATTGATAAAATGACGTTAGAATTGAATGCTGCTATTAAAGGCCTGGTGAAAAGAGCATCAGATTGGACAGCGTTTGATGAAATGTATGAAAAAGCAACAGGAATTATGAATGATGCGAATTATCCGGGATGGGATGCATTACAAACAGTAATTGCTGAAGCAAAAGCATTAAAAGAAAATCCAGATGCGACACAGGATAAAGTTGATGCAATGACAAAAACACTGGAAACAGCAATTGCAAATCTTCAGGGATCGGTAGATAAGAGTGAACTGATTAAAATGATTTCTAATGCAAAAGAATTGGATACAAGTGCATATATGCAAAACAGTGTTGATGCATTTAATGCAGCAATTGATGCAGCACAGGCAGTTGTAAATAATCCGAATGCATCACAAAATGATGTTGATAAACAGATTCTTGCTCTTCAGGCAGCCGCAGATGCTATGCTGGAAAAAGAGAAAGAAAATGTTGTTTACGATGGTGTTTACACAATTGATGGAAGAATGTGGCACGCATCAGCAGACCAGCCGTCTATGGGAAATGCTGCATTATTAAAACCAATGCAGGTAGTTGTTTCAACAGATAAAGAGACTGGAAAAACGACAGCAGTATTGCGTATGGAGTATGCTCCATTAACAACAAGTGGATTTGAAGGTTACTTAGCAGAATTAAACTATTTCCCTGGCTGGGAAGGTGGAAAAACTGGATATGATATGCCAGATGGTGAAACACCAGTTCCAGCAACTGTAGAGTCTTACTATGAAGATACTTACGATTCCTATAATGATCCAAAGACAGGAACAGATAGTAATGTAAAAGGAAAATTATATCCGCATATTATGAATCTGACATTGGATTCACTCGGTGATAGCGAAGTGTGGATACAGGTTTATGTTCCTGTTATGGAAGCACTTAATACAGGAAGTGGTCGTCAGTATGCAAAGATTCAATTAGACTGGGATAGTAGAAAGCAGATTTCAGGTGTTGAAACAGATAAGTCTAAACTGAAAAAACTGATTGATGAGGCATCAAAACTGGAACAGGGCGAGGCGTCTGATGAAAGTTTTGCAGCTTTACAGAAAATGATTCTTGCAGCAACAGATGTTTATAATAGTATGAATGCTGGACAAGATTCTGTAGATAATTCAGTAAAAGCATTACAGGCAGCTATTAATGCACTGACAAAAGATGAAGTAAAAACAGACAAATCAGAATTAAAGAAAGCGATAAAGGCTGCTGACAGTTATCTGAATAATTCAGACATTACATATTCAGATGCATCAAAGGCATTATTACAGCAGGCTAGAGATGAAGCACAGAAAGTATTTGATGATGAAAATGCATCTCAGACACAGGTAAATAAGTGTATTGATGCAATTAACAAGGCAATCGAATCGTTAGAAACAGTAGGTGCAGATAAAACGGATCTGAAAAAAGCCTTGAAAAATGCAAAAGAGTATCTGCAGGAGACATCAAAGTATACAGCAGCATCAATTGAAGCGTTAAAATCTGCATACGACACAGCAAAAGGTGTTTATGATGATGCAAATGCTTCACAGGATAATGTGGATTCACAGGTTCGAGTATTAGAATACCTGGTGAATCACATGTCAGAAGTTTCTGAAATAGAAGTAGATAAGAGCGGATTACATGATTTGTTAGTAACGGCGTCAAATTTAGCAGGAAGAGAAGATCTTTATACTAAGGAATCTATTTCAGCATTGAAAAAAGCAATAAAAGCTGCTGAAAAAGTATATGATAATAAAAAGGCAACACAGGATGAAGTTGTTGCACAGTCCAATGAACTTGTTTCTGCTATTATGAGTCTGGAAGCGAAACCATCGGATTCCAACAATAATGGAAATAATAATAACGGTGGCAATAATAATGGTGGCAATAATAACGGTGGCAATAATAACGGAGGAAATAACAATAATGGAAATAACAGTGGATTAGATATAAAAAATCTTGCGGATGGTGTATATTCCATTACTGGAAATATGGTAAAAATTGATAAGACTACAGCATCTATGTCAGATGCAGCTATCAATCATACAATAAAATTAACCGTTAAAAACGGAAAATATTATATTACATTGAATTTCAATGGACTCACTATTAGTCAGAAACTTGGATATTTAAGTCAGCTGAAATATTTCACAACAGGTTATACACTTGATAAGTATGGTAATCCGCAGGGAACACTTGCGGATGTTACAGTTGACAGCTATCAGAAGAACAGCGATGGCTCACTGGTTTCTGACCAGTACGGAACAAATTATCCAGATGAAGTAACATTCGAATTGATCCCGGAAGCTCTGAAAGATGGATATGTTCCGTTACAGGTATTTGTACCGATTATGGACGCTATCAGCTCTGGCACAGGTACACAGCCAGTATTCCTGAAACTGGATTGGAGCTCATTAAAAGCAACAACAGCTGATGATCCGGATTTTGATAAGAATGACAACAATGGCAATAACAACAATAATAATTCCAGCGGAAACAACAACAGCTCTTCTCTTGGAAACGGTTCACTTGGAAATAATACCCTTGGAAGCAGTTCTCTTGGAAGCAGCAAACTTGGTTCTTCCTCACTTGGAAGTGGTTCGTCATTGAAGAGTGGAACATCAAGCCTTGGAAGTGGTTCATCATTAAAGAGCGGAACATCAAGCCTTGGATCAGGTTCCAGCCTGAAATCAGCATCCAATGTTAAGACGGGTGATGTTGTACAGAACAATACCCTGTGGGCAACTATCCTTCTTCTCGGAGAAGTCGCTTTACTGGCAGGAATCATGGAGTACAACAGAAAGAAAAAAGCAAACGTAAAATAATAAGTAGTGATTTGGCAGACGAACCCTCCCATTCCTTCGGGACTGGGAGTCTGCCAAATTCATTTAACAGGAGATAAGGAATGAAATTAGCAGCGAAAAAAAACAAAATATTGTCTGCCATTATGACTTGTGTGCTTGCCATTACTTTAATGGCAGGCTTTCCTGCTGTTAAGGCTTACGCCGCAAGCGGGACAGTGTATAGCTGTGCGATCAACAGATGTTACGCACACCCGGTTACCGGAGTAATCGAAGATTCCGGTGGAGAGAGTTCCTATGCAACAGGACAGGGCATGGTGGAAGGTTGTGTATACAGCAATGGTATCTTGGAAGTAACAGACGATGGAGCTTATTATCTGACCATCCGCATGAGTCTGATGGACTACACCAGTGGACATAGCTTTCAGGTACAGAATGTAGGTGATTCCGGCTGGTCAACACCATCCGAGATCGGCGTAACAGGAAATGGTACAGACAGCAACGGTACAACCGCAGATGTTTGTATGCGTGTGCCGAGCGAAAACTGTGTAGTCAGAGGTTCCATGTATGTAGAACCGATGGGAAGAGATGTTGTTTTCTATCTGTACCCAAGTAATTACAGCGAGGGTAACAATACAGACATGAACACAACAATGGTAACAAAAAGTTCTGATGGAACAGCAGTAGAATCCAGTGGCTCTGGCTCGGTAGATAATTCAGGTTCTGCTTCAAGTGGAAGTTTAAGTTCTGGAAGTTCTTCCCTTCAGAGTTCTGGCTCATCCGATAAAAGCAGTTCTTCCAGCTCATCAAAGAAACTGGAGAGCAGAATTACAGAAGCTGCAAAACCGAGCAGTGATTCCTCTTCACTGGATACGGAAAATGCAGTGAATTCCGCAGAGGGACTGAGTCTTTCTACTGCTAAAGATGGAACAAGTGACAGCGATTCCGATAGCGGAAATACTTCTTCCGGCAACCGGATTTTCCAGATTGCGTTGGCAGTTGTAGTAACAGGTCTGATTCTGCTTGGAGCAGTATCCGGAGTGATTTATTTCTTCCGCAAGAACTGGAAACGTTGGGGAGGTGCCCAGGACGATGATGAATAGGCGTTTGAAAAAAGCATCGGCCGTTCTCCTTGCAATGACCATGATTTTTTCTCTGGCAGGTTGTGTAGACCAGAGTCAGGGAAAGAAAAGCAGTGATTCTGCTACGCAGACAGAGAGCAGTACAGATGAGACTGCCAGCAGTAAGACGGCAGATAAAAAGACTTCTGATAGCAAATCGGACAAGGATTCTTCCAATGAAGATGCCAAGTCTCTCTTAGAGATTGATGATCCGGAAGAAAAGGCAGCCGTAGAAGCAGCCAAGAAAAAAGTACAGGCAATGAAAGAAAGCCCAAGAATCATAGCGACTTCTCCGGCAACCGCAGATATCTGTGACAAGCTGGAACTGGATCTGGTTGGTGTTTGCAGCAGTACCGTGTCCACAATTCCAGACAGATACAAAGATGTGGAAACCGTGGGAACAGCCATGAGTCCGGATATGGAGATTGTATCCTCACTTAATCCAGACTGGATTTTAAGTCCGGTGTCATTGCAGAGTGATCTGCAGCCGAAATATGAAGCAATCGATACAGACTGGGCGTTTTTGAATCTTAGAAGTGTGCCGGGTATGTACCGTTCCATTCAGGAATTGGGTGAGATTTTCGACAGAGAAGATCAGGCACAGAAACTGGTGGACGAATTTACTGAATTTTACGATGACTATAAGAAAAAGAATGAAGGAAAAGACCATCCGAAGGTTATGATCCTGATGGGACTTCCTGGCTCTTATATTATCGCAACACCGAATTCCTATGTGGGAAGTCTGGTGGAACTGGCAGGCGGAGAGAATGTATACTCTGACACCGATCAGGAATTTTTGACCGTAAATACTGAAGACATGAAAACCAAAGAGCCGGATATTATCTTACGTGCCGCACATGCACTGCCGGATCAGGTGGTAGAAATGTTCAATAAAGATTTTGCGGAGAATGACATCTGGCAGCATTTCGATGCGGTGAAGAACGGCAGAGTTTATGATCTGACTTATGAATATTTCGGTATGAGTGCTACGTTTAAGTATCCACAGGCACTGGAAGAATTACAGCCAATCCTTTATCCGGAAAGTGATGAAGATTCAGCAAAAGCAAAAGAAACCAGTGATAATGCACAGAAGAAAGCAAAGGATTCTGACGCAACTGAAAAATACAACGAACAGCAGAGCAAGTAGAAAGGAGAGGACAGATGAAAGAGACAGAATTAAAAAATACTTCTGAGACTTCCGAAATGGAAGTCCAGAACCTCTCCGGTCAGGATAAAGCAAGAAAGCATCGGAAAACAGCAAAAGCAGCAATTTCCTTTATTGTAATGATCGTATTACTGGTTGCACTATTCTTTGCGGCAGTGAATATCGGAAGTCTGAAAGTCAGCTTCCCGGAACTACTGAAAGGATTATTTGTAAAGTACAATGAAGACGTGGCAACAATCTATGACTTACGATTCCCACGAATTGTAATCTCCATGTTAGCCGGAGCTGCGATAGCGGTATCGGGTGTGTTATTTCAGGCGGTATTAAAAAATCCACTTGCCGATCCGGGAATCATCGGTATTTCCAGTGGAGCAAGTTTTGCGGCGGTACTCATTACCGCATTTGCACCGACTTTATTTTTCTTCACTCCATTATTTGCATTTCTTGGTGGTGTGATTGCATTTGTCTTAGTTTACAGCCTGTCATGGAAAGGGGGATTAAGTCCTCTGAGAATTATCCTTGTCGGTGTGGCAGTCGATGCAATGTTCACCGGATTATCCAGTGCGTTGAATTCAATGAATGGCGGAAACATGTCTGGCGTGGCAGCCATCGTCAATGGTAATATCACAATGAAAACTTGGGATGATGTGAAAACCTTAGTACCGTATGTAATTGTCGGACTGGTTCTGGCACTGATTATGACGAAGATGTGTAATCTGTTAGCACTGGAAGATAAGACAGCACGAAGCCTTGGAATCAATGTCAATGCAATGCGTATCGTGATTTCACTGATAGCAGTATTGCTTGCAAGTATTTCCACCGCAGTAGCTGGAGTGATTAGTTTCTTAGGACTGATTGTTCCGCATATCGGAAGAATTTTAGTAGGAAGCGACCACAAGGCATTAGTTCCATTTAGTGCTTTGTTCGGAGCGTTTACGTTCCTACTGGCAGATACCATCGGAAGAACGATAGCTGCTCCGTATGAGGTATCCGCATCCATCATTATGAGTGTGGTCGGAGGCCCATTCTTCATCATTCTGTTAAGGAGGTCTAAGAAGTATGCGAAGTAAAGAAAAGAATATGGATTTGACTTCTACAGAGAATGAAGCAGCAAAGAAAGTGAAAAAAGCGGATAAGTGGGCAGACAAGCCTGCGATGGAAGTTAGAGATCTGCACTTTTCCTATGGAAAAAATAAAGTCTTAAAGGGCGTATCCCTGAAGATTGAAGAAGGTAAAATCACAACGATTATGGGAGCAAACGGATGTGGAAAATCTACATTGTTTTCCCTGATGACGAAAAACTTATATCCGAGAAAAGGAAATATTTTCCTCAAAGGAAAGAATATCCAGAACCTGAATTTAAAAGAATTTGCCAGAAAGGTTGCGATTGTTCAGCAGTATAACAGTGCATCAGACGATATCACCGTTGAGAATCTGGTGGCATTCGGAAGAACCCCACATAAGAAAATGATGCAGGGAGACAGTGCCGAAGATGAGCGTATGATCCAGTGGGCATTGGAAGTAACCAATCTGACAGAATATCGTGACAGAGAAGTGTCAAGACTTTCCGGTGGACAGCGTCAGCGTGTATGGATTGCAATGGCACTTTGTCAGGGAACAAAGACGCTGTTCCTCGATGAGCCGACTACCTATTTGGATATCCGGTATCAGATTGAGATCCTGCAACTGGTGAAAAAACTCAATCAGGAATTTGGAATAACCATCATCATGGTACTGCACGACATCAATCAGGCAATCGCATATTCAGATAATGTCATCGGCATGAAAGATGGAAAAGTGCTGGTGGAAGGTGATCCGGAAGAAGTGATTACGGAAGAGAGCATCCGGGAACTGTATGGCATTGAGCTTGGTGTGACAAGGGTTGATGGACGGAAGTTTGTGCTGGCGGTGTAAGAAGGAAATAGTAGCAGAACGACAAGAAATAAAGGGGAGGAAAACTCCCACAGGAGAACAGAAAGAAGATGAAAAATCCTTTAAAAGTAGTATGGATCGTGCTTGGATTTCTTTGCCTGGGACTTGGTACGATAGGAATTGTACTTCCTATTCTGCCAACCGTTCCGTTTTATATGGCAACACTGTTTTGCTTTGCAAAGAGTTCTAAGAAACTGCACGACTGGTTCGTAGGAACGAATCTTTATAAGAAACATCTGGACAGTTTTGTTCAGAAAAGAGCCATGACAATAGGAACAAAATGCAAGATTATCGGAATGGTAACGGTAGTCATGGCAATCGGCTTTATCTGCATGAAGAATGTACCAATCGGAAGAATCTGTATCGCAGTGGTTTGGGTATGCCACCTGTTATACTTCTTCCTTCGAGTGAAAACTTTAAAAGTGGGAGAAGAATTACCGGAAGGTGCAGAAGTGGAATAATATGATGGATAAAGTAGAAAAGAAACGACAGAAGGAACAGCATGTCGTGGAAGAGATGATCCGGCTGTATTGCCGGAAAAAACATCCGAAAGAAGACAGGCAGGCAGGGCAGATTTGTCCTGTCTGTCAGGAACTTTTGGATTATGCAAGACTTCGAAGTGAAAAGTGTCCTTTTATGAAAGAAAAGACATTTTGCGCAAACTGTAAAGTGCATTGCTATAAGCCAGAGGTGAGAGAACAGATCAGGCAGGTTATGCGGTTTTCAGGACCAAGGATGCTGATTTATCATCCGGTGCTTGCAGTATGGCATTTGATATGCAGTAAAAAAGAATCGAAAAAATAAACAAAAAGGTAAGATAAACTATGATTAAAACAAGACTGGTGGGGCTGTTGTCCCACGCAAAAAAGTATATCGTGTATACGATTTTGTGGCAGTGGGCAGCCCTCCTGTCGCAGGTATTGGCAGTCTTTTCTATCGCAGATTTACTGGAACGGGTAGTGTACCGGGCAGTAACCGTACCGATCATTGAGCGGACGATACTGATTTTAGTCCTGGTTGTGGTGATCCGGTTTGTATGCGAACGGATGGGAGCAAGGTCTTCCTATCTGGCATGTGTGGATGTAAAGC
>OLNQ01004240.1_pt1 | contig 10962 bp, 9 predicted proteins | sample 1672821 | NCBI WGS metagenome assembly OLNQ01 (sample SAMEA3136727, study PRJEB25190) | human gut metagenome | biome: human gut; feature: human-associated habitat; material: faeces | place: Austria | collected 2013
TAGGCGTCCACTGACGCCCTCGACACCAGGAGCTTCCTTCCGAGCCTGTACGAGTCGATCTCTCCCGACCAGATGAGGTCGTACGCCTTGTTTCGGCTCGCCCTCATGTACTGCTGCATCTCGATCACCGTCATCCATTCGTCCCGATCTTGGCTTCCCTCGGGCGCGGCGCATTCGGCTGTGCGTGCCATGGTTCCTCCAATCTTCCCGTGCGGCACCGCGCGAGGACACCGCACGACACCGTGTGCCTTTTCGTCTGCGCGACGATTGAACCGCCTGATGGCGATTAGTGCGCACGGCGCGAGCGGAGATGGGTCGAGGTGGGTCGAGGTGGTCGGGCCTCCACGAAACGGCCATGAGCCGCGCGCCTTAGCTGGCAGCTAAGTCCCTGAAAAGTAAAAGGCGCCCATGCGGGCGCCTGCCTAGGAGCGATGTTCGTTCGGTTGTGGTTGGAATGCTTCTCTTCCGCGGTGCTGTCGTCCGGGGTCCGGCATCTGTCGTTCGCCTCTTCTGTCGTGTTTGATGTTGCGTGTTCTGCGAGCGACCTTGCGTGGGCCTGCCGGCCCGTTGCCCCAGGTGCACCCTGATAAATGGTACCCATCCGTTGGGACACGGACATTGCGGGAGGGCTTTCTGGGCAAGCTGGGATGGACGAGCGGCGGGGTTCTGAATGTAATAATTCGAGCTAGAGGGCCTTGTGCTCTGTTTTGCAAAACGCGAGGGACGCAATCAACTCGACGATTTCCCCGAACCCTTTCTGAACCAATGGGGAGCGAATGCGGAAGCCATTGAGGCATGCAAGAAATAGGGGCAAAAAATAGGGCAGAATCGCTTTCACGATCCCGCCCCGCAAACCCGAGGGTTTCTAACTGGAACCTATTATGCAGCTAAGTGGCGTCTTATCAACCCCCCGCGTAACAGACTCCATTGTCGGTAAACGCTCCGCCAAGGGCCGATCGCCTCTCTAGACGAGCTTCTTGCGCGTCTCCTTCAGTATGCCCTTCTTGAAATCGGACCACTTGCCGAAGAACTTCTCGTCCGTCGCGGTGGCGGTGTGCTCCGCGTATTTGATCGCCGTGAGTTCCATGGTGCAGATGTAGTCCGCCGCCTGCGAAAGCCGGTACTCGGAGGGCTGCGCCGATCGGTAGACGACGGCGTCCTTCGACAGCGCGTACTCGATTGCGCGGTGCAGCGACTCGGCGATGGAGCGCTGGCCGTTGTCGTAATAGACCTTGACCATATCGTAGGATTGCAGCTCCGCGAGGTTGTCGAACAGGAAGTTCACGATATCCCTTCGCATCGCCCCCGCAAGCTTGTCGAGCGAGGCGAACTGCTTGGTCGCGTATGCGAAGGTGTGGTACTTTACGGGCATGTGGCGGAAGAAGACGCGGAACGAGCCGAGCATCATCTTGCGCGTCCTCAGGCCGAGCCCCGAGTACTGGTCCTTGCCGTTCATGAGCGGCGACGCATGGAAGGGTATGTCCGGGAGCCCCTTGGCGCGAAGGGCGCCCTCATATGCCGCGATCGAATTCGCGATGTTTTCGGATTGGTCGTGCATGACGACGGTGAGCAGGTAGTGGCGGTCGGAGAGGCCGTCGCTTCCCGACTCGTCGACGAAGATGCTGAGTTCTCGCATTGTTCTCCTGGATAAGAAAAAAGCCGGGGAAAACGTCCCCGGCACTTGGAAGCCTTCCTAAAGGAAAACCAATTACCTTATATCATGTACTGTCCGGAAATTCAAGGGAGCTCGATGCGTTTCCGGACGTCGGCGGAATCTCAAAGCCCGCTCGTCTACTCATGGGCAAGCCACCTGAGACTACTCACTTCACCCGCGGACGACGAAGAGCTGCGGCCTGCGGTTTTTCAACCAGCATGAAAGCCGCCCGCGTTAATTCACTTGCGATTGTAGCTGGCGGCTTGCGGGCAAAAGGGCGATTGAGTTTCAAAACGGGCGTTTTCGGCAATATCGAGCTTGCAAAGGCGTCCCGCCGCGCCCTTTGGGACAAAAACAAAAACTCAAAGCCCTGAGTTTGAAAAAAGTTTTTAGAGTTGTCCCAGCTTTTGTCCCCGAAGCCGACGAAACGCGACATGGTGTCACCTGGCAGCACTCGGCTCGAGGCGGCACCGAAAACTGGGTGCAACTGGAGTGACGGAACGTTAGAACCGAAGCCATCGAGTGGGAATAAACGATATTCGTTGATTTCAAGCCTCTGACCTGCGAAAACAGGTCGGGGGCTTCTTATTTTGCAACCTCTGTGCAACTTTTGCGGTTTCGCGCCCCGTGAACAGGGGACGTAGCACTGTTCACGTCTGGGCCCATGTCGGCACCGATCAATGCCCGCGCTGCTTCTGCTTCAGCTTCCGCTGCTCGAGGCACGTCGCCCGGTGTTCCTCGCCAGAGGAGAGCTGGCCGTTCCTTGCGAAACCGCGAGGCCAGCTATATCCGCTTGCTGCGGGCTTGCTTGAGCCAGTTCCTCTTGAAAGAGCCTATACCTCCGAAGAACTTGTTGTACGTCTCACCGTTCTCCTTGGCCTCGTACTTGACCAAGGCAAGTTTGATAGTACAGAGGTAATCCGCCACTTGCTCGAGGCGGTAGTCGGTCATCGAGGTCTTGCGGCGTCGGACGACCCCTTTTGAGAGGACCTTGCCCACCGAGTCGTCTCGCCCGCGGAACAGAAGGAGCGCATCCTCGCGACCTTCGGCGACCTGTGCTGCGAGATGGAGGGCTGCACCATCGCGCAGGGCCCTTTCCAAAGCGAAGTGTCGAGCCGAAGTGTTGAGCGTCGGCCCTGAATGTTCAATGGCCGTTGTTTTCTGCCCCTCAAGTGGTGAACTTCTCCTCGGGGCTGTTGATTCCCCCACGCGCCCCCTTCCGTTCTCTGTGTTCCCCTTATACTCCTTGTACAAGGAGGTAAGAAGTCATGGACAAGACCGCACAGGACAGCTTGGCAAAGAAGCCCGTCGACATGAGGGACAGGATTCTCGAGCATCTCGAGGCCCTCACCTCTGCCGTCTCGCTCGACGACCTTGCCCGTCTGTCCACCTCCGACATCGCCGAGACGCTCATCATCTCCAGGAGCCTGGCGAGCCAGTACCTCAACGACCTTGTTCGCGCCGGCCTTGTGGTTAAGGTGGCGGGCAGGCCTGTCCGTTATTTTCATCGCCGCGCGTTCCAGAAGCGTTTTCAGGTAAAGCTCTCTGCAAGCGAGTACGCCTCGCTCGCCGACCTCATCCAGGCGACGGGAATCGCCGATCACCGTGACTTCGCGCGTGCCGTGGGCTTTGACCTGAGCCTCAGCTCCGTTGTCGAGCAGTGCAAGGCTGCGGTTCAGTACCCTCCGTTCGGCCTGCCCATCCTCTTGAGCGGCGGCGTGGGTGTCGGTAAGTCTTTCCTTTCTCGCCTTGTGTACGAGTACGGCAAGAACCAGGGCTTGCTGTCCCGCGACTCCTCCTATGTGCGCATCGACTGCGCCGGGGTCCCGGATGCCGCCTCGTTCAACGGGCTTCTTGACGAGTCGATCGCGAAATCGCGCGGGGGTGTGGTTTTTGTCAACGGCATCGAGGCACTCTCTCCCTCTGCGATGGAGCACTGCCTTGCGACGGCCCTCGGGCTCGATGCCTCCCAGGATGCGCCGCGCGCTCGCCTCGTTCTTTCGACGACGCTTTCCGCCGATGACCTGAAGGTTTCCTCGGCCTACAGCAAAATGCCCATCTGTGCCCGCGTCCCCTCACTCAAGGAGCGGACCCCCGAGGAGCGCGAGGATCTCATCTTGAGCTTCCTGCGTAGCGAGGGGTGCCGAATCGGTTCTGATGTGAAGATCAGCCGCGGCGCATACCGTTGCCTCGTGAACGCGGACTTTTCCGATAACATCGCCGGCTTGCGCGCCTGCGTGACGAACTGCTGCGCCAAAGCGTTCCTCAATCGCGAGGGCGACTACGTCGTCGTTCGCCCGTATCTTCTTCCCAGCGGGCTCCTCTCCTCCGCGCAGATCGATCAACAGCCCGACGATGGCGTTCTGATCGACGCGTCCCTGGATGCCGCCGAGAGCACAGGGCCGGTCGAGCAGGCGCTCGATGCCCTGTGCGCTCTCGATGAGCGATTCTGCGCCGGGGAGCTCTCTGTCTCCGAGCTCGTCTCGCAAGCTGTCTCCGCTGTGCGCGGCGTTGAGGATCACTTGATCTTCGGCCGCGGCGTTACCTCCTCGAGGTCGCGCGCCTTCGAGCGCATCGTGGGCGCGGTCCTTGCCGACGCAGGCTCTTCTTATGGCATCGAGCTTTCGAGGAAGGTCGCTTTTCTGCTGGCCCAGGAGATTTGCCTGCAGTTGTGGCCGGGCATCGGCCTGGCTAAGCGAAAGTCTGCCTGTGCGGAGCAAATCTCCCATCTCCTCGGTGCCGTGACCTCCGAATTACCGTTTGCCTCGAGCGTTTCCGATCAGGTCGCCGCAGACGTGGAAGGGGCGCTGGGAATCTCGCTCGATCACTTCACGAAGACGCTTCTGACGCTGTGCGTCGCATCGGAGTCTCGCGACGCGAAGGCCCTTCGAACGCTCTGCGTCATCTTGTCCCACGGCTACTCAACGGCGACGAGCATCGCCGACGCGGCGAACCGTATGCTCGGCATGCATGTGTACGAGGCGGTCGACATGCCCTACGACCAGCAGCTGAAGGACATCGTCGGTCCGCTCCAGCGCCTCGTCGACCGCCATTCCTACTGCACCGGGGTTGTGTTCCTCGTCGATATGGGCTCCTTGGAGGAGGCCTATAAGGCCCTCGAGAACGTTACCGACTCCACTATCGGCGTGGTGAACAACGTCTCTACCGGTCTTGCGCTCGAGATCGGGGTCGGGCTGCTCGGCGGCAAGTCCATCGCCGAGGTTCTTGGCGATGGACTTGCCGCGTGCGTGACGCACTGCAAGGTGATCGAGCGCATCAACCGTGAGGACGCCATCGTCTTCTGCTCCGAGTCCGGGGTCGACGCCGCGGAGAGGATACGCCAGCTCGTCTCGCAGAGCCTCCCGCGCACCATAGGCGCGCGCCTGCTCACGAGGCCCTTCAAGCAGCTCGTCGCGAACGGGTCGAACGACGCCGTTTTCTCCGAGCACCGCGTCTGCGCCGTCATCGGCACGGGAGACCCCGGGGTCGCCTCCATCCCCTTCGTCGCCCTCGAGGACATCATGTCGACGGCGTCCGCCTCTAAGGTCGATGCCGTGTTCGGCAGGTGGCTTGACGCTTCCGAGCTCTCTTCTTTCCACGAGAAGCTGCTCTCGAACATGACGCTGCAGAACGTCATCCGCTCCATCACCATCCTCGACCCGGAGCGGCTATTCCACGAGATCGAGAGCGCCGTGCACGAGCTTCAGCGCAGGACAGGCGAGAAGATCGGCAGCAACGCCATCATTGGGCTCTACGTCCACCTCTGCTGTCTCGTTGAGCGCCTTGTTACCAGAAACCCCATTGAGACCTACGTTGGCCAGGACCGCTTCGAGGAGGAGCGTGCCGATTTCATCGAGTCCTTCAGGCAGAGCTTCTCGAGCATCTCGACGCGCTATCGCGTAGAGGTTCCCGTAAGCGAGATCGCATATGTCTTCGACTACATAAGCGTGAGCGCCGCCCCGGCGCGAGAAGAGCGCCTCGGCTCCTCGGACCTCCTGCTCGACGAGTGACCTTCCCCGCGCCGCCGCAAGCTGACTGCGCGTCCTCAATAATCCGATAACCCCTTGCCCGGCGCGAATCCGGATAGCGCCGAGGCAGTACCGAACGTAAAACTTCATTTGATAGGAGCAAACATGAGTGTTGTTATGGCACGAATCGACAATCGCCTGCTTCACGGCATCATCGTGACGCAGTGGGCCCCGGTGTCGGGCGCGACCCGAGTCATGGTCATCGACGACAAGGTCGCTGGCGACGAGGTCCTGAAGTCCACCATGAGGATGGCGCGCCCCGCGGGCATGGCCGTCTCGATCATCTCCGAGCAGACCGCGCTCAAGAACTTCGCGGCGGGCAAGTACGACCGCGAGAAGGTCTTTGTCATCGCCAAGGAGCCCGAGACGATCCTCCACCTGGTCGAGTCGGGCATCGAGCTCCCGTCGCTGATCGTCGGCGGCTCGCTCGTCAAGGAGGGCGGCGTCCAGCTCACCCAGCGCGCCTATGCCTCCGCCGAGAACGTCCAGAGCTACAAGGCGCTCATCGCCCGCGGCGTCAAGGTGACGGCACAGTTCGTGCCCGCCGACAAGCCCGTCTCCGTCGCCGACCTCATCTAAGGAGGGATCATGGTCAACTTCACTATCCTGCAGGTCGTCCTTTTGACCCTGCTGGCCTTCATCAAGCACGTGGACTACTACGGCATCCCGATGATCTTCGTCAACTATGCCGTCTTCTGGGGCCTTATCACCGGCGTCGTCATGGGCGACTGGCAGACCGGCCTCGTCATCGGCGGCACCATCCAGCTCATGCAGCTCGGCGTCGCGGGCTTCGGCGGCTCGTCGATTCCCGACTACGGCACGATGGCCATCATCGCCACCGCCTACGGCGTGACCCTGGGCTCCGACACGGGCCTCGCCATCGGCCTGCCGGTCGGCATGCTCGGCATCCAGCTCGACGTCATCGTCAAGATCCTCAACGGCTTCGTCGTCGAGAAGTCCCAGAAGTTCTGCGACGAGGGCAAGTTCAAGCAGATGAACGCCATCCTGTGGGTCTGCCCCGTGCTCTTCGGCCTGTGCGCCGCCCTGCCCGTCTTTGTCTCCGTGACGCTCGGCCAGCCCGCCGTCAACTGGCTCCTCGAGGTCATGCCTCAGTGGTTCCTCTCCGGCCTCACCCTCGCCGGCAAGATGCTCCCGGCCATCGGTATCGCCATGCTGCTCCGCTACATGCCCACCGGCAAGTACTTCCAGTACCTGCTCGTCGGCTTCTTCCTCTCGGCCTTCCTGAACGTGCCCATCATCGGCGCCGCCATCGTCGGCGTTGCCCTCGCGATCGCGTTCTACCAGCGTGCCGAGAGGGACACCGAGCTCGCCGCCCACGCTTCCGCAGATGCCTTCATCGGAGAGGATGAGTAACCATGGAAAACGAGAACATCACCGCCGTCGCCGAGGGCAAGCCCTCCGGCTACAAGGTCACCAAGAAGGACCTGCGCAACGCGAACTGGCGCTGGCTCATGAGCGTGTGCACCTTCAACTACCAGACCCAGCAGGGCGCCTCAGTCGCCTACGCCCTCTCGCCGGTCCTGAGGAAGATCTACACGAACGACGAGGACTATAAGCAAGCGCTCAACAACCACTTCCGCTACTACAACACCCAGCCTTGGCTCGCTGCCATCATCCTTGGCGCCTGCGTGGCCATGGAGGAACGCGACGGCCTAGCGGCGGCGGACGCCGTCCAAGACCTAAAGATCGGCACCATGGGACCGCTCGCCGGCGTCGGCGACTCCCTGCTCATGACCATGATCCCGACCATCATGGGCTCCATCGCCGCCTACATGGCCATCGAGGGCAACCCCGTGGGAGCCGGCATCTGGTTCGCGCTCATCCTGGCCATCTTCTGGGTCCGCATGCACGCCCTCGAGTTCGGCTACAAGCAGGGCGTGAAGCTCGTCACCGACTTCAGCGAGAAGCTTCCCAACCTCACTGCCGCCGCCTCCGTGCTCGGCCTCACCGTGGTCGGCTGCCTCATCGCCTCGGTCATCGGCGTCACCTGCCCGATTAGCTTCAGCTTCGGCGACGTCTCGATGGAGATTCAGCCGCTGCTCGACAAGATCCTGCCTGCCATGATCCCCGCTGCCATCACGGGAAGCGCGTATTACCTTCTTACCAAGAAGAACGCGAGCATGACGGCCCTCATCCTCGTGGTGATCGTCCTCGCGATGGTCGCCTCCGCCGCCGGCATCCTTGCCTAGCTTCGACCCAAGAGATTGGTGAATCAATGAGAAAGATAGTTGTGGCGAGCCATTCCCTTCTCGCCCAGGGCTTCAAGGACACCCTCGAGTTCCTTACGGGTAAGAGCGACGCCGTCAACGCCGTGTGCGCCTACGTGAACGACAACGGCGAGGGGCTCGACGCGGCGGTCGAGGCGGCTCTTTCGGGCACTGACGAGGTCGTCGTCCTCACCGACGCGCTCGGCGGCAGCGTGAACCAGCGCTTCTCCCGCTTCGCCTCCGACCGGATCCACGTAATCGCGGGTGTCAACCTCCCGCTCGCCATGACGGTCGCGCTCGCGCGCCCCGACGAGAAACTTGACTTCGACGCCCTCGTCGACGAGGCGCGCCAGCAGATCGTCTACGTGAACGGTGCCAGTTCCGCCGAGTGCGAAGACGACGAATAGAGGAGGTCGACGATGAGAGAGTTCCTTAAGGACGTGTGGATGCACGGCGGTGAGGAAAGCCGCGCCATCACCCCCGAGAACATCACGGGCGAGAAGGGCCGTGCCGCCATGTCGGCCAGCCACCTCGGCGTCGGCCGCAAGGGCTCGTGCTGCGTGCCCCTTGAGTCCGGCGAGACCATCACGCTCGCGGACATCGAGGGCCCCGGCATCATCCGCCACATCTGGATGACCGTCCCCGACAAGACCGCCGCCGGCAGCTTCGTCATGCGCGACCTCGTGCTGCGCTTCTACTGGGACGACGAGGAGACCCCCTCGGTCGAGTGCCCTGTCGGCGACTTCTTCTGCAACGGCTTCGGTGAGCGCGCCATCGTCAACTCGATGCCCATCTGCGTGAACCCGACGGGCGGCATGAACTGCTACTTCGAGATGCCTTTCAGGAAGCACGCCAAGGTCACGCTTACGAGCGAGCACCCCGGGTTCATTAAGTACATCTTCTACACGTTCAACTACGCGCTCACCGACGTGCCGGACGACGCCATGTACTTCCACGCCCGTTTTAACCGCGAGCGCAGCACCCGCAGGGGCGTCGACTACACCGTGCTCGACGGCGTGCGCGGTAAGGGCTACTACGTCGGCACCTACATGGCCCTGTGCGCCCTGGAGCGCTATTGGTGGGGCGAGGGCGAGATGAAGTTCTTCCTCGACGGCGACGAGGAGTTCCCCACGGTCACCTCGACGGGAGCCGAGGACTACTTCGGCGGTGCCTGGGCCTTTCTCGACAGGCCGCCCCACGCGCTGCCCGAGGCGCAGTGCTTCAACACGCTGTTCGCCGGCTACCCGTACCGCTCGACGCGCGACGCCACGCGCGACCGCTTCAGCGCGGGCAAGCCGAACCCGAACCCGATGCTCGCGACCAACGACGACGCGCTGCCCAGGCACGGCCTCTACAGGTGGCACCTTCCCGACCCGATCTCGTTCAAGGAGGACCTGCGCGTGACGTTCCAGGACCTCGGCAACGACGACATTAAGCTCTACGAGCGCGAGGACGACATCTCCACCGTCGCCTACTGGTACCAAAGCGAGCCGCACGCCGTGCTCGCCCCGTTTGCCGCAAGGCAGGACCGTGTGCCCAGGTAGGGTCGCCTCGAAACAAGCCAACGTTATGGGCGCCCGCGGTTGACCATGACTGCGGGCGCCCCTTTGTAAGGAGGATCACATGAGCGAAAAGCAAATGAGGCTCGGCGCCCTCGAGGCCGGCGGGACCAAGATGGTCTGTGCCGTGGTGTCCGGCGACGGCGAGGTTCTCGACCGTATGGAGACCCCGACGCTTACGCCCGCCGAGACCGTCCCGCAAATGGTCGAGTGGTTCACCGCCCGCGATGTGGACGCGTTGGGCATCGGCGCCTTCGGCCCGACCTGCGTCGACCCCAACGATGAGCACTACGGTTCCATCCTCCAGACGCCCAAGCTCGCGTGGCGAGGCTATGGTCTTCGCGCCGCGTTCGCCGACGCCCTCGGGATTCCGGTGGCCTACGACACGGACGTGAACGTTGCCTGCCTCGGCGAAGTGGTCTTCGGCCGCTGCAAGGGGCTCGAGGACGCCGTCTACGTGACCATCGGCACCGGCGTGGGCGGTCCAGTACAATAAATTCTTTTCCGTTTTCGCACGGCATGCTGCACCCCGAGGCCGGCCACATGCTGGTAAGGACCCGTCCCACCGAGGAGGGACGCTGCGTCTGCCCGAGCCACGCGAGCTGTCTCGAGGGCCTCGCCTCCGGCCCCGCCATTGCCGCGCGCTGGGGAAAGCCCGCGGCCGAGCTCGCGGACAACGATGAAGTGTGGGCGCTCGAGGGGGATTATCTGGGGCAGATGTGCGCGAACCTCGTGCTCATGTACTCGCCTCGCCGCATCGTCCTCGGCGGCGGCGTGATGCACCAGGAGCAGCTCTACGGCATCGTCCGCAAGAAGACCCTCGAATATCTGGGTGGCTACATCCAGACCGCCGAGCTTAAGGACATGGAGAGCTACATCTGCGCCCCGGGCTGCGGCGGCGACCAAGGAATCCTCGGCGCGGCCGAGCTGGCAAGAAGGACGCTCGCGTAACTTGCGCTCTTTCCGCCATACAACACGTTAAGAAAAGACGAGCGCTTCTTGCCAATTGAGCGGCAAGAAGTGCTCGTCTTTTGCATTTTTGTCTCTCAAAATCTTATTTTCACGATTTGCATTTTCATCCCGTTGTCACCGACCCTTGCGAGAAACCGGAAAAAGCCGCTGACAGAAGGGTCTCTCAAATCGTTATAACCCAGCATATAGCCGCGACTTGTGACCTGCAGACGGCTGTCCCACGTGCCGATTTCCTTGGCGGCATCCGAAACCGCAAAATATGCCCCCACATCCTTGATTTTTGCAGTCTTAAGCCATGTTTTTGCGATCATCTTTACTGCTGTCCGATTGGCAGCATCAAAGACCAGCACACCGCCGGGGAAAGCGTCCGCCATCTCCCGCACCAGTTCCCGGACCTGCTGGGTCAGAAAGTAATAGAACACCCCGGAGGCAAAGAACACCGCCCCGCCGGAGGCATCGATTTTGCCAAACCATGCGGGGTCTTTCAGGTCGCAGGGGATGTTTTGCTCCCGCTCCCCGGC
>OLNQ01004242.1_pt1 | contig 10956 bp, 7 predicted proteins | sample 1672821 | NCBI WGS metagenome assembly OLNQ01 (sample SAMEA3136727, study PRJEB25190) | human gut metagenome | biome: human gut; feature: human-associated habitat; material: faeces | place: Austria | collected 2013
CCTGCCAGCCCGCCGTCCTTCGCTACGACGTCGCGGTTCCCGGCGGGACGCTTTCGGTACGGTTTTCGCGGGAGGCCGCTACGGAACACTACTCGGACATCCGCCTCACGGGGCCCGCGCGGCGGGTCTTCGCCGGGGAGTTCGGGACCGAAGATTTCTGAAACACCATTCAACCGTTTTTCACCCATGAAAACACAAAAGGGAGTCCGCGAGCAGCATTCGGACGAACTTCGGAAGGCCCGGCGCCTCGAACCGCTCCGCAAGAGCGGCAAGGAGCGCCACACGCTCTACAACAGCCTCGGCGACGAAGACGACGAGGAGCTTACGCCTTATCCCCGGCGGGAGTCGGCCCTCGACTACCTCGACGACGACCAGCGATAAAGGCCGCGCGGCAGACGCATCCCGGCGGCACGACATACCCGGCGGAGGCCCCTCCGGCCCCGTCGCAAGGACCTCGCGCCCTTCCGAAAGAGAAGGGCGCGGAAAAAGAACGCATATGACCGAAAAATTCATCATGGCGGGGCGGACGGCCCTGCACGTCTGCGACTCGGAACGGGGCGACCGGTGCGTCGTGCTGTTGCACGGCTACCTCGAATCGCTGCTGGTCTGGGAGGAGTTCGTACCTTATCTTTACAAGCACGTCCGCGTGGTGACGCTCGACCTGCCGGGCCACGGCATCTCGGTCGTCGCGGGAGAGGTTCACACGATGGAGTATCTGGCCGACACGGTGGCCGACGGACTCCGGGCGCTGGGCATCGCCCGCTGCACGGCGGTCGGGCATTCGATGGGCGGCTACGTCGCCCTGGCCCTCTGCGAACGCCATCCCGAGCTGCTCGACGGCGTGGTGCTGCTCAGCTCCACGCCCAACCCCGACACGCCGGAGAAGGCCGAAAACCGCCGCCGCGAAATCGCCCTCGTCCGGGCCGGCAGGAAGGACGCGCTGGCCCGGGTGGCCCCGGAAGCCGGATTCGCCGAGGAGAACCGCCCGCGGATGAAAGACGCTATCGAGGATCTCGCCGAGCAGGTGTTCGTCACCGAAGACGAAGGCATCGTCGCCCTGCTCAACGGCATGATCGCCCGCAAGGACCAGAACGACATGCTGCGCGCCTCGAAGGTCCCGCAGCTCTTCATCCTCGGACGCCGGGACGGCTACATTCCCGTCGAGACCGCCGAAAGGATGGCGGCCGCCCATCCGCAGGCACGGGTCGCCTGGCTCGAACACAGCGGACACATGGGCTTCCTCGAAGAGCCGGAGGCCACGGCGCAGGCGATCCTCGGCTTCGTACGCGAAACGGGCGGCCCGGCCGAATAAACGCCGCACGCCCGGCGCCGGCGGAGACCGCTTCGGAGGCGCCCGAGACCGCCGCCCCGGCACGGCGGCATCTTCTCCGCTTCTGCAACGGACGACCCTTCGGGGCCGTCCGTTTTCGTATCCCGGGGTCTGCGTTCCGCCTTCCGCACGTCTCCGGAAGAGCCTTTCGGCCGCTTTCCGGACCTCCCAAGGATTTACTTCGCCGGCACACGGCATAATTTACAATCAGTTATCGAGCAACGCATTACGATAACAATCCGATTGAAAAAACCTACTTTCCGGTTTAATATCCATCGTGAAAAGAAATATTATGGTGAAATTTGTGTGACAACCTGACCGACCTTATGAGAAACCTCTGCTCGCTGACGACTTCGTTCCCGGCCGACCGGCTGCGGCCTCTTCCGCCGCGCACGGAGCATACCCGTCCGGCATGTGCGAAGAGTTTCCCCGCCTTGCGAGGGGGGGGGAATTTCCACCGCGGGAAATAGTCCGCAAAACCGGTAAACCGACGCGCGTCTTCCAAACATCCGACGCACGATCCACACCTGATAATATAATCATAGCCGATCCCGACGGCGGAGCGTACTCCGGCGCCGGTCCGTCGTGCGCCCTGCGCATCCGTTCCTCCGCCGGGAACGGACGCCCCGCCATGCCCGGCAAATCCGATTTCAAATCCATAACCCAACAGAAAAAGCCTATGAAACACAACCGACTCCGTTTTTCCGGCTCCCCTCCGGACGCCGCTCTCCACGCCGGGTTCCGGCACGCAGCAAACGAAAAATCCATCAATTAAATCAAACGTTCCCACATGGACCAAAAACGAAGCATAGAAACACGCCTCAAGGGCGTGGGTATCCTGCGCAGAACCACACGGTATCTGCTTGTCACGATGCTGGCCGTCCTGGCATCGGCGACCGCGCTGCAGGCGCAAAACACCGTCATCAAAGGCGTCGTCACGGACAAGGGCGGCGCCCCCATCGCCGGCGTGACCGTCGTGGCGAAAGGTACGACCGCAGGCGAAGTGACCTCGAGCGACGGCTCCTACACACTCAGCGTTCCGGCCGGAGCGGAGGTGCTCCAGTTCTCGTTCATCGGCATGGAGACCCAGGAGGTCGCCATCGGCTCGCGGACGGAGATCAACGTCACGATGGCCCCCGGCTCGCTCGGCATCGACGAGGTGGTGGTGGTCGGCTACGGTACGCTGGCCAAACGCGACCTCTCCTCGTCGGTGGCTTCCGTGAAGAACGAAGACCTCACCGAACGCACCACGGCCTTCAACATCATGCAGGGCATCGCGGGCAAGGTCGCCGGCGTGAAGAACGTCTCGTTCTCCGGACGTCCGGGCGGCTCCTCGGCGCTGCGTATCCGCGGTATGGGTTCGATCAACGCCGGCAGCGACCCGATCTACGTCATGGACGGCGTGGTGGGCGTCGATCCCTCGCTCATCAATCCCGAAAACGTGGAGTCGATCGACGTGCTGAAAGACGCCGCCGCAACCTCCATGTACGGTGCGCAGGGCGCCAACGGCGTGGTCATCATCACCACCAAGTCGGGCAAGAAGGGACAGGGAACCGTGACCTACAACGGCAAGGTGGGCTTCGGCTTCCTCAACCGCAAGCTCGACCTGCTCGACGCCGACGAATACATGGAGGTGCAGCGCCGCGCCTACGCTTACAGCGGCAAGGTGATGCCCCACCTCGAGACTCCCTACGAGAACCTCTTCTACTACGCCAAGGACCCCGCCGGCAACTTCCAGCGCGACGAGAACGGCTATCTGATCGCCTCGCCCAAATACGACACCGACTGGCAGGAGGCGCTGACGCAGACGGCCATCACCAACGACCACACCGTTTCGTTCGCTTCGGGCAACGACAAGACGTCGGTCTATTCGAGCATCGCCTATCAGAACTTCGAAGGTCTGGTCAAATACACCAACTCGGAGCGCATGACGGGAACGGTGAACGTGAAGAGCGACATCACCGACTGGCTCAACGTGCAGACCGTCGTGACGGCCGGCACGGACAAGACCAACGCCGCCGACGGCGAGAGCGGATTCGGACAGGGTCCGGTGCGCAACATGCTCGAGATGCCGCCCATCGTTCCGGTGCGCTACGAGGACGGCACGTGGGGCCGCAAGGACGACTACCCGCTGGGCGAGCTGGCCGAAAACCCGCTGCGCCTGCTCCAGGAGAAGAAGAGCGTCACCGAGACCGACTACGCGATCTTCAACGTCATCGCCGACATCCACCTGACCAAGAAGCTGACCTTCACGGCCAAGGGCGACTATCAGATGACCAACCGCCGGACGCTGAGCTACGCCAAGGCCGGCCTGCACGGCGAGACCGACACCAACGGCGGCTATGCCGACATCGGCAACACCAAGTCGCGCCGCTGGTCGAACGAGGACTACTTCACCTATGCCGACTCGTGGTTCGACGACCAGCTCAAGTCGAACTTCGTGCTGGGCGCCAGCTGGTACTACAACCACTCGGAGAACTCGTCGGCGGGTTCGGAGCAGTTCTTCGACGACTTCTTCGGCTACCACAACCTCGGCGCCGGCACGGTCTATCACAAGCCCTCGTCGGGCATGAGCCAGCAGACGATGAACTCCTACTACTTCCGCATGAACCACACCTTCCGCGACAAGTACCTGCTGGGCTTCACGCTGCGCGCCGACGGCGCCTCGAACTTCGGCGCCAACAACAAGTACGGCTGGTTCCCCTCGGCCTCGGCGGCGTGGATCATCTCCGAGGAGCCCTTCTTCGACGCGGCCCGCAAATGGGTGAGCAACCTGAAGCTGCGCGCCAGCTACGGTACGGTGGGCAACGCCTCGATCCCCAACTACAGCACGATCTCGCAGTACAGCAACGACCAGATGATCCTCAACGGCGCGCTGAACCCCTACGTCGTGCTCTCGAACCTCGGCAACGCCGACCTGAAGTGGGAGACCTCGAAGCAGTTCAACGTCGGTCTCGACGTCTCGCTGTTCGACAACCGGCTGGAGCTGATCATGGACTACTACAACAAGACCACCACCGACCTGCTTTTCCAGAAACAGGTTCCCTACACGACGGGATACGCCACGACGTGGACCAACCTGGGCAAGATCCGCAACAAGGGTTTCGAGCTCACGATCTCGTCGCGCAATATCAACCACAAGAATTTCCAGTGGACGACCGACCTCGTCTTCTCGACCAACCGGCTCATGGTGATCGACGTCGGCGGCGAGCGCATCGACCTGGGCAACAACGCCATCGCCGAGGCCGGCAAGCCGTGGGGCTCGTTCTTCGTGCTGAACCGTCTGGGAACCTGGGGCCTCGACGAGGTGGACGAAGCCCGCAAATACGGCAAGAAACCCGGCGACCTGAAGTTCGAGGACCGCAACCACGACTACGTGATCGACGACAACGACCGCCGGATCATGGGCAACGGAACCCCCAAGGGCGACATCACGCTGGTGAACACCTTCCGCTACAAGGGCTTCTCGCTCATGGTGGACCTGAACGCCGCCTACGGCTTCAAGATCATGGGCATCACCACGACGATGATGGAGAACCGCCAGCTCTACGGCAACTCCATGAAGTCGGTGCTCAACGCCTGGACGCCGGAGAACCAGAACTCGATGATCGCCGCACTGCGCCTCCCGTCGGACGTGAACTTCGGCGAGAACGAGAAGGACTCGCGGATGCTCTACGACGGCGACTTCCTGCGCATCCGCAACATCTCGCTTTCGTACGACTTCAAGCCGGAGCTGCTCCGCAAGCTGCGCGTCATCAAGGGCCTGAGCATCGGCGTCAATGTCGAGAACCTGCACGTATTCACCGAATATCCGGGCTACGACCCCGAGGTGGGCGCCTTCAACACGGACCGCGGCCAGAGCATCGACTTCTACTCCTACCCGCACCCGACGACCGTCTCGGCCAACATCAAGATCACCTTCTAACAACCGAATCCCTATGAAAAGAGAGATATTGAACATCGGCTGGGCGCTCGCCGCGACGGCGGCGCTGTCGTCGTGCGACTCGTTCCTCGAGGAGTCGCCCAAGACCTTCCTTTCGCCGAAATACTACTTCCAGACGGAAAACCAGATCACCGCCGGCGTGAACGGCCTCTACACCTTCGTGGACGACATCTTCGACGGCGACATCGAGGTGGGCACGCAGAACTTCATCTTCCTGGACTACCTGCCCGGCTACGGCATCCGCCCGCGCGCCGCGAGCAGCCTCTACCTCTCGCAGGCGCTCAACCTCTCCGTCACCGAGGAGAGCACCCACGTCGAGAACCTCTGGAAGTCCTCCTATTTCGCCATCGAGAACTGCAACGGCGTGATCGCCGGCATCGAGGCGGCCAAGAACGTGGAGATCGCCGAGGACACCCGCAACAAGCTGCTGGGCGAAGCCTACTTCCTCCGCGCGTACAACTACTTCAACCTCGTGCGGCTCTACGGCCCCGTGCCCCTGAAGACGAAGACCACCTCCGACCTGTCGCAGGCGCAACTGCCCCTGTCGTCCGAGGAGGCGATCTACGAAGTGATCGTCACGGACCTCACGCAGGCCGAGAAACTGATGGAAAACGCCCCCTGGACGAGCACCGACGGCCGCGTGACGAAGGGAGCCGTGAAGTCGATGCTGGCCAAGGTCTATCTCACGATGGCCGGCTATCCCCTGCAGAAGGGCGGCGAATACTACCGTATGGCCTACGAGAAGGCGCATGAGGTGTACGAGAGCGGGCAGTTCCGCCTGTTCGACACCTACGCCGAGATGCGCGACCCGGCGAACGCCAATTCGGGCGAGTTCATCTGGATGATCCAGCGCGAAGCGGACCGGGCCGGCTCCCCCGTGCACAACGACATGCTGCCCTATCCCGAACCCTCGAAGGCGATCTCGCAGAACGGCGCCTACGGCGGAGCGCTGGCTCCCGCACAGGCCTTCTACGAGTCCTACCCCGCCGGCGACCTGCGCACGGCCGAGAAGGGCTACTATTACACCGAGCACGAGGCGCAGGACGGCTCGGGCGTCGTGGAGCTGGGCGCTCCCTTCATCTACAAGTACTGGGACGCCAGCGCCGCCGAAACGGGCAAGTCGGGCATGAACTACGCCCTGCTGCGCTATGCCGACGTCCTGCTGATGATGGCCGAGGCGAAGGCGCAGGCCGACGGCGGCTCCACCACCGACACGGACGCCGTGGAAGCCTACTACATGGTCCGCCACCGCGCCCTGCCCGACGAGGAGAAGCCCTCGAAGATCGACGTGAATCAGGTGCTCAAGGAGCGTTTCTGGGAGATCTGCTTCGAGACCCAGACATGGTACGACATGCTGCGCACGCGCAAGGCACTGAATCCCACGACAGGTCAGATCGTGGACCTCATCGGCTGCCAGACCCCCGGCCACACCGAGGGCGCACGCTTCGAGGAGGCCGACCTGCTGCTGCCCTACCCGCTCCGCGAGAAACGTCTGAACCCCAACCTGGTACGGAAATAACCGGCCGGGAACGTCAAAAAAAAACGTGAGATGAAATTCCGATTCAGATATGCGGTCCTCCCGTGCCTGCTGCCGGCCTTCGCGGCGGCATGCAGCACCGAGGCCACACACCGCAGACCCAACATCTTCGACGACGAGGAGTCGTTCGCGGCCGTGACGTTCTCGTCGAACGCCGACTCGCTCTTCCTCTCGTGGGAGCTGACCGACGACCGCATCCAGTTCGACAGCTACCGGATCACGGACAACAAGTCGCAGCAGGTACTGACGGTCGGCCGCGACGAGACCTCGTGCCTGCTGACGCACGTGCCGTACAACGAACCCGTAGCAGTCTACCTGTCGCTCGTCGCCGGCGGCGAGGTGGTGAAGACGGCCAAGACGGACGTCGTGATCGACGGCCTCGACAAGACGACCGCCGCGACGCTGATCCCCGACCGGGGCAGCGTCACGGGCGGCGACGGGACCTACTCGATCCCCCTGCCCGACGGCCGGAGCATCTTCCTCATGGGAGACTCCTACATCGGGCCGGTGACCAACGGCCAGCGCCCGACCTCCGACCACATGTTCCGCAACACCTACATTCTCTACGACGAGGGGCGGGTGAGCGCGATCTACGGCGCCGGAGGCGACAGGAACGCCTCGGCGGCCGTACCGCCGGGCGTATCGGACGAGAGCAGGAAATGGTACTGGCCCGGCCACGGATTCGTCGAGGGCAACACGCTCTACGTCTTCCAGACGGTCATGTACCAGGGAGCCGAGGGCATGTGGGGATTCCGCTACGAGACGACCGACATTCTGGAGTACGAGCTGCCCTCGCTGACGCTGCGGCGCACGACCCGCATTCCCTTCCGCGGTTCGGAGGACATCCACTACGGCATGGCCGCGCTCAACGACGGCGACTACGTTTACGTCTATGCCCAGGTGGACGTCACCAACGACGCCGATCCGATCTCCGAGGTGCTGGTCGCCCGCACCACCCCCGCGAAACTCTGCACCGACTGGGAGTACTACACCGGTTCGGGCTGGAGCACGGACCCATCGGCCGCCGAGCGGCTCGAAGGGCTGGCGAGCGTGCCGGTCTCCTCGCAGTTCAACGTCTTCCGCCTGCGCGACAAGTACGTGCTGCTGACGCAGAACAAGCGTTACAACAGCGGCGAGATCTACACCTTCACGTCGGACAGCCCCGCGGGACCGTGGCGCAACAAGCAGCTGATCTACAGGATTCCCGCCATGGAGAACAGGAAACTGTTCACCTACAACGCCATGGCGCACCCCCAGTTCGAAAAGGACGGCATGATCCTCGTCAGCTACAACGTCAATACCGAGGAGTTCTCACAACAGTTCAGCGACGTCAGCACCTACCGGCCCCGTTTCTTCTGGATCGGAATCGACCGGATATTGAACAGCAAGCGATAACCACAAAAAACAGAAACCATGAAAAAATACGCATTGATACTCACGTGCGCGGCGGCCTGCGCGGCGCTCACGGGCTGCGAGGATGTCTCGGACCGTATGTCGTCCGACTACCCGAGCACCTACGACATAAAATACGGCATCCGCCAGGTCCTCCAGTACGACCCTATGAACATCAACGGAATCGACGTGGCGGAGAAGTTCGACTTCTTCGGCACGCTGCGCTTCACGATCCACGTCAAGGACAACCGGATGGCCAGCCTCGAGTTTTCGAACGGCGACGTGCCCTTCTCGCCCTACGCCTTCGAGATTCCCTCGGGCGAGGTCGAATGCTACCTGGACACCGAGGCGCTGCCCAACGAGCTGCGGATCAAGGGGACGGACAACGTCGTCGCCTACTTCCAGAACGGCGAGTTCTCGGTCCCGTTCCAGCTCGACTGCGAGGAGCTCAACTACAAGTACACTTTCAAGGAGATTGTCGAATAATTTAACCCGGAACGCGTTATGAAACCTCTGAACAGATTCAAATATTGGATAATGACCGCCGTCGCGTTGCCGCTCATCGGCATCGGCTGCATGGAGATCGTGGAGATCATCCATCCCGAGGATGCGAAGGTGAACAGCGACATAGACATTTCGGTGAAGATCAAGTTCACGGCCGAGACCGACCACCGCTCGGAGATCGCCTTCGCGATTCTCGCGCCGAAGGCCTGGAACATCCGGGAGAACGCCTCGCTGACGCTGACCACCGAAGGGTACGTCAATCAGGGATTCGCCGAGGTCGTGGACGAGCAGATGACGCCGATCCCCGAGGGCGCCATCGAGCCCGGCACGGGCCTGCCCTGGCCGGACGCCTACCAGAGCCAGATCGGCCTGATGGGCAACACCGGCCCGATGGAATGGGTGATCTTCCAGTCGAAGACGTCGTTCGACGTGAACGACCAGCGCGAAAACGGCAAGGAACCGATCGTCGGCACGGTGAAAATCCGCCTCAAGACCGGCCCGCAGGCCATCAAATGCTTCATGGGCTACGGCTGGTGCAGCCTGAACAAGGGCTTCGACGTGGGCGGCGACGACGGCAAGGGCAGCAACCGGCGCTACAAGGAGAACGAGAAGTCGAAGGTGCTGACCGTGACGGGCGACGACCTGCCGATGCTCGACTACACGGTGGAGAGCCTGGTATCGACCGTCCCGTCGGTATTCGGCTACGGCGACATCTTCTCGGTGAAGTTCTCCGCCGTATCCGGCTCGACGGAGACCGCCCTGAACGGCCAGGAGAAGGTCTATCTCTGGGGCAAGGCCGTGTACGACGGCGGCAAGGAGGTGATCGTCGATGAAATCAGCGACAAGACCCTCATGGAGAAGATCAGCGAAACGGCCTACCAGAAATACATCTACCCGCGGCACTTCTTCGGCCTGCCGGCCGACGCCGAGATCGAAGCCACCTACTTCCACTTCACCAACGAGGACCGGAGCATCGTCGTGACGGACCCTGCCTCGGGCGAGGACTTCCTCGTCTCGGAGACCGTGGAATAATCCCCACCCCACACGACCGAAGGGACCGGCCGGGAAATACCCGGGCACGGTCCCTTCGGCCGTTTTTCGGGCGTTCTCCTCATCATGACGCCCCGACCGATCCGGGAATCGTTCCGGAACGAACGGCCGGTTCCGTCCGGCGCAGCCGCACAATCGCGCAGCCGCACAACCGAAACCGGCCCGAATTTTCCCGATTCGAACACGCGGCGCAATTCACTCCCCCCGCCTCGCACCCCGCCCGGGCCGCAGTACCGTCCCGACCCGGTCCGCCGTCGCTCCGACCCGCCGGATTTCCGCAGCCTGCCATTCGATTTTTCCTCCGGTCCCACACGGACATTCCGCAGACCGGGCACCGAACGCCGCATCGTCTTTCCCCGCAAACCAGCCCCGTCATCGTCCGGCGCGATTCCGATATCCATCCGACATGGATCGGTCCTGAAGAACAACAAATGCGTCCTGCATCAATTTTTTATTCTAAAATTTGGATAATATCTACAATATTCGCTATATTTGAAATACGAACATACCCGAAAGTATGTTTGGCTGTTCAATCAAACGAAACTACCAAAGCAACTCACCCACAAAGAACAGCCAGGGACGTATTATGCACGGTTCTTGGCTATTTGTGGGAGTATTGGTAGTACTCGTTTGAAAGTCAGGAATCCGTGCATGTCCTTGGAACCATTTGAAACCGAATGAGGATATGCCGAATGGAAACGATTCGAATGCAGGCGGGAAAACGCTCTCCAAGCCCCTGACCGGTTACCGGACAGATTCCGGATAAAGTTTCGTCGTTTTCGGACGGATTGTCCCCTCAAAGCGCAATGCCCGGCATCCATGATTCGCCCCGGAATTTTTCCGGAGCCGTCCGGACATCCGTCGCTCTGCGGGACCGTACGCTCCCCGCTTATCCATTTCGACCCTCGAGACTGCGGCGCAGCAGCCTCATACACACACCCTGCGGATCCGCGACGGAGAAGAATTCGTCGTACAGTGACGCAACACACACGCAGGAGGGGCCGTCCGGTTCGTGCCGGCGGCCTCGTTTTTTCGGCCGAAACCGCAGTCTCCATGTCCCGTGTTCCCGAATCATCCCGAATATGCCCACCCTCGCAAACCGGAATCCAACGAACCGGCCGACAGCAAAAGAAAAAGGCCCGACGGTCTTCGACCGTCAAGCCTTTCCATCAGTCGGGGTGACTGGATTCGAACCAGCGA
>OLNQ01004250.1_pt1 | contig 10937 bp, 10 predicted proteins | sample 1672821 | NCBI WGS metagenome assembly OLNQ01 (sample SAMEA3136727, study PRJEB25190) | human gut metagenome | biome: human gut; feature: human-associated habitat; material: faeces | place: Austria | collected 2013
TCCGGCTTACCAACTTCTAGGAGTCGCCGATCTTCCGCAAATGCGCCTTGACCGATCGCAGATAGCCCAACTTACGCAAATCGTTATCCTCCTTGCTATAATAATCGATCAATTGATACACCAACTGGATATTCTCATCGATCACCGAGGTAGAAATCTCCTCATTCGCCTCCAGAAGCAGCTCATAGAAAGAGAGATAATGCTCATCCATCTCGATATAAGGGCCGTTCCTGCGGATCACCTCACGCTCGATCAGGATATTCAATTTATTCTCATCGATAATATCCAACGCATAATCATAGCGAAACGGTAATGATTTTCTTTTCTCAAATAAGACCTCCAATAGGTCCTTTCCCAGATTTAGCGTGTTCGTTATATGGGGTATTGAATTATATATGTACATCCTAAACAATTAAGGACACAAAGGTAATAAAAATACAAGTAACCCTTTTTTCTCCGTGATGGAAAAAGAGGAAAATCACGAAGAGTTATCAATCCGCCGGATACACAATTCCCAACTGCCGGCGTACTTCATCGATAATCTCCAATGTAATCAAAGAATTATCAAGGCTATTGATTTCTGACTCCCGCTTGCCAGACAAGACGAGGTTGATAAATTCCGCTACCTCATAATAGTACTCATCCTTATCGGCGACCACGCTTAGGTCTTCCGGAACCGGTTCCGGGCCTTTTCCCATCGCCGGAGCTAAACGGGGAGAATACGTCACTTTACGGATGATATTGATCCGGTCCAAGGTCAAGTTCCCCTCCTCCCCTTGTATCTCGGTAGGCAAGGCGGAGTTGGCGATCTTAGAATAAAGCACCGTGGCGTTCATCCCCTCATACAAGAAATTCACGGCCCCTTGCCCGTCCGCTCCTGAGGACAGGACTATGCCCGAGGCATCTATCTTCTTTGGGCGACCAAACAAGACAACCATCGGATAGACCGTATAAATACCGATATCCATCATGGCCCCATTAGACAACTCCGGCTTGAAAGCGTTCAACACGATTCCTTCCTTGAACTTATCATAACGGGAGGAATACTGGCAATAGCAGGCGAAATAACGACGAACCGTACCTACACGCCCAAGATTCTCTCGCACGGCAAGAAAGTTCGGCGTAAGCGTAGGCTTCATCGCCTCCATCAACGTGACATTATATGTACGGGAAGCCTCGATCATCGCACGTACTTCTTTCGCATTGGAAGCGAAGGGTTTCTCGCAAAGAACATGCTTGCCATAGCTCATGCAAAGAATACTCTGGGAGGCATGAAGGAAGTTCGGGGAGGCAATATACACAGCGTCGATCAACGGGCTTTTCGCCATCTCCTCCAAGGAGGTAAACGTATACGGTATATTATGTTTCGAGGCGAAAGCATCCGCCGTCTCCTGAGTTCTCGAATATACAGCTACCAGTTCAAAACGCTCATCCTGCCGGGCTCCGGCAATTACCCAATCACTTATGAAATTGGTTCCGACTACACCAAAACGTACTTTATCCATATTCTATCGTATTATGTTCTTTATTTACAAATGTACGATTTCTGTTTAACATAAATACTCCGTGGAAATGTTATTGTATCTATAAAATGGATAAGCCGCAGGAACTTTTTCGCAACGACGCTGTTTAATCTATACAATTTAAAACCGTTTTAAAACTAAATCAAGTATGAAAAGAATTGTATCTTTTATCGTCGTTCTCGCTGTCGCTATGTGCGGAATGACACAAGTAATGGCTCAAAAATCGATAACAAAGGAAGCCAAAAAAGTAGAGAGAGAAATCAAAAAACAAGAGCGTCTGGCACAAGATGCCGTAGAAGGCCAAGAAGAGTTTAACGCCGCTGTACAAGCTATCAACAACCAATCATTCGTATTGGAGGCTAACAACATACAACCGATGAACGGACAGGTATTCTACGTAAATTCAAATACGAACTTCGTATCTTTGAATGACGGACAGGCTATGGTCCAGATCGCATCCAACTCTCCGTATCCCGGTCCTAACGGATTAGGTGGTATCACCGTACAAGGTAGCGCCTCCAATATCCAGACCAAGCAGGATGACAAGGGCAATGTTTATCTGAACATGAACGTACAGGGTGTGTTTATCTCCGCTACCGTTAGCTTGATGCTTACCAACGGAACAAACAACGCAACCGTTACCGTAGACCCGAACTTCTCCGGTAGAAACTTGAGAATGACCGGTACCCTACTTCCGTACTCACAATCGAACATTTTCCAGGGAACAACATATTAATCATGTCCAACTTTTCTATAATAAGGAAGGCGGTGCTCCGTGAGGAACATCGCCTTCGAACTATTTATAGATAGCCTTATCTCTTATTTACGGAAAGGAGCCTTTACCACTTGAGCCTTCAAGTTCTTATTACGCACCTTGATAAAGATATCCGTACCCGCTTTCGCAAACTCAGGTTTCACGTATCCCATACCGATCCCCTTCTTCAATACCGGAGACATCGTACCGGAAGTAACCACGCCAATTACATTCCCTTCCGCATCGGCGATCTCATAGCCATGACGGGGAATTCCCTTTTCCTGCAACTCGAAAGCACACAACTTACGGGTTACGCCCTCTTTCTTCTGACGCTCCAATTCCGCACGATTCGTAAAGTTCTTACCCTCGGCGAACTTCGTGATCCAGCCTAAACCAGCCTCGATCGGAGAAGTCGTATCATCCAAATCATTTCCATACAAGCAGAAGCCCATCTCAAGACGAAGCGTATCGCGTGCTCCCAAACCGATCGGCTTGATCCCTTCCGGCTTTCCAGCCTCGAAGATAGCGTTCCAGATCGTCATCGCATCACTCGGATAGAAATACAACTCGAAGCCACCCGCACCGGTATACCCCGTGTTGGAGATAATCACGTTCTTGCAACCGGCGAACTCACCCGTCACAAATGAATAGTAAGGAATAGAAGATAAGTCAACCGGAGTAAGACGTTGAAGAACCTCTTGTGCCTTCGGGCCTTGGATAGCCAATTGAGCCGTACGGTCAGAAGAATTCTCCAACTCGGCACCTACCGTATTATGGCTTACGCACCAATCCCAATCCTTGTCAATATTACCGGCATTTACGACCAGCAAATATTTCTCCGGCTCGTAATGATATACCAAAAGGTCATCCACGATACCTCCCTTGTCATTCGGGAAGCAAGTATATTGAGCCTTGCCAAGCGGCAAGACAGAAGCGTCATTAGAAGTTACGCTTTGAATGAAAGCCAAGGCGTTCGGGCCTTTTACCCAAAACTCGCCCATGTGGGAAACATCAAACACACCTACACCATTCACTACAGTCATGTGTTCGTCGATAATTCCGGAATATTCGATAGGCATATTGAAACCTGCGAATTCGTGCATCTTCGCGCCCAAGGCGATATGCACGTCGGTAAACGGAGTTGTTTTCATGTAATTATTGCATTTAAGATTTACGAGCCGATAGCTCTATGATTTTTATAACTGTTTCCATACTCTTCTCCAACGAACGAACGGGCAAGAACTCATAACGTCCGTGGAAATTCAGGCCTCCCGCAAAAATATTCGGGCAAGGCAATCCCATAAACGACAGGCGGGCACCATCCGTACCTCCCCGGATCGGTTTCACGATCGGTTCTACCCCAACGGAGGTCATCGCCTCAAACGCCAAATCAACGATATGCTTCTGGGGCTCCACGACCTCGCGCATATTGTAATATTGATCCCGAAGCTCTAAATGCGCACATCCCGGATGCGCTTCATTCATCTTATCAACCAACGTACGAAGCAATTCTTTCTTCTCCTCGAACAACTTCCGGTCATGGTCACGGATGATGTAAGATAGAGTAGCTTCCTCAACCGAACCGGTCATACCGGTCAAATGGAAGAATCCCTCATAACCAGTCGTATGCTCCGGACGTTGCTCGGCCGGCAACCAAGAAGCAAACTCGATCGCACGCAAGGAAGCGTTTTGCATCTTATCCTTGGCGTATCCCGGATGTACGTTCAAGCCCTTGAAGATAATTTTAGCGCCGGCGGCATTGAAATTCTCATATTCCAACTCACCGATTTGTCCACCGTCAATCGTATATCCCCAATCACAACCGAACTTCTCCACGTCGAAATGATCGGCACCTTGTCCGATTTCCTCATCCGGGGTAAAAGCGATACGGATCTTACCGTGCTTGATCTCCGGATGATCCTTCAAATATTGCATAGAGGCGACGATAGCGGCTACACCTCCCTTATCATCGGCACCTAATAAAGTCTTACCATTCGTTACGATAATATCCTGTCCCTTATAATCAGAAAGCTCTGGGAACATCGATTGAGATAGTACAACATTTTCTTCCGCATCCAAGACAATATCACCACCCAGATAAGTCACGATACGAGGTTGAACATTCTTACCCGACATATCCGGACTCGTATCCAAATGAGCGATAAAACCGATAGTCGGGATTTTCTCGTCCGTATTAGCCGGCAGAGTAGCCATTACATAACTATTCTCATCCAAGGAGATCTCCTCCATACCAATCGCTTCCAATTCCTTCACCAAAGCCTCGGCAAAGACACGTTGTCCCGGCGTACTAGGAGTCGTACCCGTCTCCTCGTTCGACTGGGTATCGAACGTAACGTACTTTAAAAATCTATCTAAAACTGTCATAACTCACTCTTTTAAAACAGCCATAAAAGTAGACAAAGCAAGTTACATGACAAAAAAATAGCGAGACAAATTGTCCCGCTATTCCTGTTTCTCTCAAAAAATGTCATCAAAAGCAGCTTGAACCGTCGAAGCAGTGCGTACAAACCTTACACTTAGGCAAGCCGATCGCCTCCACCAAGGTTTCCAGCGTATTAAACTTCAAGGAACTCAACCCGAAACGCTCGGCGATAATTCCGACCATCTTCTTATATTCCGGAGAGTCTGTCGTAGCATATTTATCCAGATTCTTATTCTCATCCCCTTCCAGTTCCTTGATAATCTGACGAGTTATCAACTCCAAAGGACTCTTGGAAGAAGTAAAACCGATAAACGGGCAACTATAAATCAATGGAGGGCAAGCGATACGCATATGTACCTCTTTCGCCCCATAATCATATAAGATCTTCACGTTATCACGAAGCTGTGTACCACGCACGATCGAGTCGTCGCAGAAAAGGATGCGTCTGCCTTCCAGCATCGCACGGTTCGGTATCAATTTCATCTTAGCCACCAAAGCACGCATCTCTTGGTTAGCCGGGGTAAAACTACGAGGCCACGTCGGTGTATACTTAGCGATAGCCCGATGATAAGGCACCCCCTTACCTTCCGCATATCCCAAGGCCATACCCACGCCGGAGTCCGGTATACCACAGGCGCAATCCACCTCCGAGTCATCCTTCTGCCCCATCTTATATCCACTCATAAACCGGACATCCTCCACGTTCTTACCCTCATAGCAAGAAACCGGAAATCCATAATACACCCAAAGGAAAGAGCAGACCTGCATCCCTTCATTCGGTTTACGCATCTGCTCCATACCATCGGCACGCAAACGGACGATCTCGCCCGGGCCTATAAATTTCTCGATCTCATAATCCAAGTTCGGAAGACTGCTAGACTCACTGGTCGCCGCATAAGCTCCGTCTTTCTTCCCGATTACGATCGGCGTACGCCCCCACTTATCACGGGCGGCGATAATACCATCCTCCGTCAGGAGCAACATAGAGCAAGAGCCCTTTATCTTATTGTAAACATTCTCAATACCCTCCACGAAGTCCTTGCCTTGTGTAATCAGCAAAGCGACTAACTCCGTCTGATTCGTTTTTCCGGAACTCAATTCCGAGAAATGCATGTTCGCTTCCAATAACTCCTTTTCCAGCTCGTCCAGATTATTAATCTTCGCCACCGTCACGATCGCGAATTTACCTAAGTGAGAGTTGATAACGATAGGCTGCGCATCCGTATCGCTGATAATACCGATCCCGGCTTTTCCTTTGAATTTAGGAAGCCCCGGTTCAAACTTGGTGCGGAAATAAGAATTCTCCAGATTGTGGATCGAACGCGTAAACCCTTCTTCCTTATCGTACGTAGCCATACCGCCTCTGCGGGTTCCTAGATGAGAATTGTAGTCTGTACCATAGAATAAATCCGTAATACAGGCTCCTTTAGAAATAGTTCCGAAAAAACCACCCATTGTTTTTTATGTTTGTATTTATGTTTGAGACCGCAAAGTTACAAGTTTATTTATATATGTTCCAAAATTTACTTCATAACGTTTATTATCATCGGCAATAAAAAAAGGATACCCCTTTTCAGGATATCCTTTTCCTTATTCTTTGGTCGCAGAAACTTAAGCCTCAGCAACAACTTCTTTTACAGAAACAAATGATCTGTTTTCTTTTCCTCTACGGAAAGTAACAACGCCATCTACCAACGCATACAACGTATGATCCTTACCGATACCTACGTTCTCGCCCGGATGATGAACCGTACCTCTTTGACGAACGATGATGTTACCAGCTTTAGCAACCTCACCACCAAAAAGCTTAACACCTAATCTTTTACTTTGTGATTCACGGCCGTTCTTAGAACTACCGACACCTTTTTTATGTGCCATTTCTTTTCTTCTCCTTTAAACGTTAAGCAATAACTTCTTTAATACTCACCTCAGTGAACTGCTGACGGTGACCGTTCAATTTACGGTAACCTTTTCTTCTCTTCTTGTGGAATACCAGCACCTTGTCACCTTTTACCAGCGGAGATAATACCTCGCATACTACCTTTGCGCCCTCTACAGTAGGAACACCCACTGTTACCTCACCGTTGTTATCTACTAACAACACCTTGTCAAACTCCACAACAGCACCGCTTTCCGCGTTCTGAATGTGATGAACGAACAATTTCTTGCCTTGCTCAGCCTTGAACTGTTGTCCGTTAATTTCTACGATTACGTACATCTGTCTTAAAATCTTTTAAACAGGTTAGGTCCCGGGGGTGGGCTCCGTCTCCGGCTCCACTTATTTACCCTCTGCGGAAAATCGAGTGCAAAGATAGAGTTTTTTATTTAATTCCACAAACATCTTCTTGAACTTTAAAAAAATGAAGATTCAACTTAGAAGTGCAACTTATCTAGGGTAGAGTCAACTAGCAAGTGCAATTATAGTCATAAAAATGAAATTCCTCCAAAAATCGTCATTGTTAAAAGAAAAATCAATAAAGATTTGCAAACTTTAAAACAATCGTTTATATTTACACATATCAAAAGCTTGATTATGAAAAGAGACCGAAACCTTGACATCAAAAACAAAAAGAATTATTGACCAAAGCCTGGCTATGATTAGTAAGTTTTGTACGGGTGGTATCTATACCGCCCATTTTTGTTGCTCCCATTTCTCGAAAAAACACTCTTTGGGGCTTCTGAAGTCCAGCTTCTCCCGGGGCCTGCGGTTGATCTTCTTCTGTATCTCCTTGATGGAATGGTCAGTAATCGTGTTAAAATCAGTGCCTTTTGGAATATACTGCCTGACCAGCTTATTGGCATTCTCTATGGCTCCCTTTTGCCAGGAACAATAGCAGTCCGCAAAATAAACGGTGGCTCCTGATTTTTTCGTGATAAGTTCATGACAGGCGAACTCGCTGCCGTTATCCGTTGTTATGGTTTTGACACCTTTGCCCCTATAAGGGAACAGGAGACGGCTCACCACTCTCGGCAGGCAGGCCGCCTTCTTGCCTTCGGGGAACTTTTCCATCAGCAATAAGTCGCTTGACCTCTCGGTCAAGGTCAGGATGGACCCCTTACCTCCCTTGCCGATGATCAGATCCATCTCCCAATCGCCGAAACGTTGGCCATCCGCTTCCAAAGGACGTTCACGGATACTCGTGCGGTTGGGGATGCTCGTGGCTTTTGTGGGACGTGGACGGGATATATGCCGGCGATACTTCATCTTGTGACGACAATGGGAAGCTAGCTCACCGCTGAGATCCGCACGTATACGTTTATAGAGGGTCTCATGGGAGATCTGATACCCTCTCCTCTTCAAATAACCGGATATTTGCATGGGAGACCAATCCTCTCGCACTAATAAACGCAAAGCCTCTTTCTCCACGACGCTGTCGATTTTACGGTTCCCCACCAGACGTTCACGGCACTCGCGTAACATCTCGTCAGCCAGGCTATAACTATACACACGATGACTTTTATTGCGTCTGAGCTCACGACTTACCGTACTGGCAGACACCCCTATTTGAAGAGCTATCGCTTTTTGCAGCTTACCTTCTTTTATTCCCAAAGATATTGCATATCTTTGCTCACGGGTTAATTGTTTATACTTCATAACAATACAAAAATAGTTAATCCTTAGGAGACTTCGGTCTCCTTTTTATTGTATTGCTAATTGACACTACGTTCTCAGGGGCTATGCGTCCCTGCCGCTGGGCAAACCCGCAGTGTTTTTTTCATAGGGCACACACTGATAAGTTGCACTGCTAAGTTGAATCTTCACTTGACGGAATTGTTCGGGAGAATAGCAAGTTTCGTGACGAATGCGCATCCGGTCTTCTGATATAATAATGCCGTCACCAAAGCGGTATCGTCAACGCTCCGCCCGCACGGGATTGTTCAGGAAATCATCGTAAGCCAGACGGATGCCTTCCTCCAATTCCGTCCTGTAGGTCCATCCCAAGGCTGCGGCCTTGGACACGTCAAGCAGCTTGCGGGGCGTTCCGTTGGGCTTCGACGTGTCCCAAAGGATTTCTCCCGTATAGCCTATCGCCTTAGCCACTAATTCTGTCAATTCCTTAATCGTTAATTCCTTACCTGTTCCCGCATTGACCGTCTCATCACCACTATAATTGTTCATTAAGAACACACATAGATTGGCCAGATCATCTACATACAAAAATTCACGAAGTGGAGAGCCATCCCCCCAGCAAGTCACTTCTGCTGCTCCACTCTCTTTCGCCTCATGAAAACGGCGGATCAACGCCGGAAGCACATGGCTGTGTGTCGGATGATAATTATCATTTGGTCCATACAAATTGGTCGGCATCACCGAAATGTAATCCGTCCCATACTGTTTATTCAAAAACTCACAATATTTCAACCCGGAAATTTTGGCTAGTGCATACGCCTCATTCGTCTTCTCTAATTCTGAAGTAAGCAGGCAGCTCTCTTTCATTGGCTGTGGTGCCATTCGCGGATAAATACAGGAAGACCCTAAAAACTCAAGTTTCTTACAACCGTTCTTCCATGCAGAATGAATCACATTCATCTCCAAGATCATATTGTCATACATGAAATCTGCAAGCGCATTTTGGTTCGCCACAATGCCGCCAACTTTTGCTGCTGCCAAAAAAACATACTCCGGTTTTTCCTGCGCAAAAAATGCTTCTACCGCATCCTGTCTGCACAGATCAAGTTCTGCATGAGTACGCGTAACAATATTCGTATATCCCTGTCTTTCCAACTCTCTGACTATTGCAGATCCGACCATTCCCCGGTGCCCTGCAACATATATTTTGGCATCTTTCTCCATCATTTCGATCACATGTCCTTTCTTTACATCACTATACATCTGCTTTTGTCACTGCACGTTCTCTCTTTCTTTACATCACTATGCATCTGCTTTTGTCACCGCACGTTCTCTCTTCGCTAACATACGGTCATGTTCCGCCATGATACGAACCAGTTCTTCATAACTTGTTTTCTGTGGATTCCATCCAAGTACTGTCTTTGCCTTCGTAGGATCTCCCCAAAGATTATCTACATCGGTTGGGCGGAACCACTGCGGATTAACGCTGACTAACAACTTGCCGGTCTCTGCATCATATCCCTTCACCTTCCCAACGGATCTGCATTCCATTTGCTGCAAACGCCTTTTCCGTAAAGTCGCGAACCGTATGCTGCTCTCCCGTTGCAATCACAAAATCTTCCGGCGTATCATGCTGTAAGATCATCCACATACATTCTACATAATCTCTCGCATATCCCCAGTCGCGCAGGGAATCCATGTTGCCCAGTTCCAAATGATCCTGTAATCCCTCAGCGATACGTCCTGCTGCTAACGTAATCTTGCGGGTTACAAAATTTTCACCACGACGCTCCGATTCATGATTAAACAAAATGCCATTCACTGCAAACATGTTATATGCTTCACGATACTCTTTTACAATCCAAAAGCCATACTGTTTCGCAACCGCATATGGACTGTATGGATGAAATGGTGTTGTCTCTCTCTGTGGCACTTCTTCCACCTTACCAAATAATTCAGATGTAGATGCCTGATAAATCTTAGTTTTCTGCGTTAGTCCCAAAATACGGACAGCTTCCAAAATACGAAGTACACCGATCGCATCAACATCGCCGGAATATTCCGGGACATCAAACGACACCTGCACATGCGACTGTGCAGCCAGATTATATATTTCATCCGGCTGAACTAATCCAATGATACGAACCAATGAAGAAGAATCAGACAAATCTCCATCATGCAATGTAATAGCATTCTTTTCTAACAAATGGTCAATACGTGATGTATTGGAGATTGAAGCTCGTCTTGTAATGCCATGTACCTCATATCCCTTTTCTAACAAAAACTCTGCCAAATAAGATCCATCCTGACCTGTAATTCCTGTAATTAACGCTTTTTTCATAATATAATAAACTCCAATTCTGCACACGTTTTTCCAGCATAACCATTTGTATCCTGTGTGCGCCGATACAAATTGCTATGCTCTTATTTCATAAATACAAGCGTTATTTTACGCACAAAAAAAACGCAAAACAAGACAATATATTGGCATGTTTTACGCTTTTTAGCACAATATTGGTTTTTATTCATTACTCAAACTTTCCATACCTTAATATCTCACGCATAGACATATTGCTTATTATGTCGATGGACTAATTATATTTTGCAGCCGCTATATAGTGAGTCCTGCCATCAAGAAACTATAGC
>OLNQ01004256.1_pt1 | contig 10927 bp, 9 predicted proteins | sample 1672821 | NCBI WGS metagenome assembly OLNQ01 (sample SAMEA3136727, study PRJEB25190) | human gut metagenome | biome: human gut; feature: human-associated habitat; material: faeces | place: Austria | collected 2013
CGCGGAGCCAGGCTCCGTGGAGCGGCCGTCAAAGATGATGTGGAAGAATACCTGATCCAGTCCGGCGTCCCGGGCCATTTCGCAGATGGCCAACGGGTAGTCGATGCAGCCGTGAGAGGATTTATAGGTGAGATATGCCAGCAGATGCAGCGCCGTGCCGTTCTTTTTGGCGTGTTCGATGGCCTGCAGGAAGATGGGGTTCTTCTTGAAGCTGCCGTCCTTCACAGCGGCGTCCAGACGGACGTCATCCTGCATGACGCAGCGGCCTGCGCCCAGATTGGAGTGGCCTGCCTCGGAGTTGCCGGCCTTTCCGCTTCCCAGGCCCACATGCTCGCCGGAGGCGTGGAGCTTGCTCCAGGACTGCTCCGCCAGCAGGGAATCCCAGTAGGGGGTATCCGCCAGATGGATCGCGTCGCCGTCATCGCCGGAGCCGAGCCCCCAACCATCGCAGATGATGAGCAGCATCTTCCGGTCCTTGCCGAAATCGTGTCCCTCCGCCAGAGATTTGCCGGTCATCTCCGCAGGCTGGGGGATACCCATGACGTTCAGCACCGTAGGCGCCACGTCACCCAGACAGCCGTCCCGCAGGGCAATGGGGCCGCTGTGGGCGGGGTCCATCAGAATGAAAGGCACCAGATTGGTGGTGTGGGCGCCGTCAGGCTTGCCTGCGGCGGTGTACAGCTTTTCAATGTTGCCGTGGTCTGCGGTGACGGCCACCACATAGCCCTTGGCCAGCGCGTCATGGACCACCACATCCAGATAGTGACTGACATGCTTGCAGGCTTCCAGCTTGGCAGCGGTATTCAGGGTGTGGCCGATCACGTCGCCGTTGGCGAAGTTGGTCACCACGAAATCGTATTTGCCCAAAGCGCCCATGACCTGATCCGCCACGGCAGGCAGGCTCAGCTCCGGCTTCTGGTCAAAGTCAATGCCCTTGGGAGACGGCACGCACACGTCATCCTCGCCGGGGAAGGGCGCGTTCTCGCCGCCGTTGAAGAAAAAGGTCACATGGGCATACTTCTCGCTCTCCGCGCAGTGGAACTGATTCTTCCCCGCCTCGCTGAGGACCTGAGCCAGAGGCTTCACCACATGAGACGGCGCAAAGGCGATGGGCAGATCCTTGAATTTGTCATGATACATGGTCATGATGACGAAATCCAGATCCTTCAGCTGGTTCCGCTGCACCTTGTTGAAGTCCGGATCGGTGAACAGCTCCGTCAGCTCGATCTCCCGCTCACCGCGGCGGCAGCAGAACACGGCGGCATCGCCGTCTCCGATCTTGCCTACAGGCTTGCCGTTCTCCACCAGGACCATGGGTTCCAGATGGTAGTCATCCTGCCCCGCCTGATACGCTTTTTCCACGGCCCGCGCCAGTTGTGCGCCGCCGCGCTTAGATTCAGACATAAAAAGTACCTCCTTATGAGTCGAGCGGTGCGTGAAACAGTTCTTTCCCGCGCCACTGCGCATTTTTTTATCCGACCGGGTCGAACTTATTGTCCATCCTCCGGCGGGATCAGCTTTTCCACGGCCACCTGCCCCCGCTTGGGGAAAATATCCAGCAGGTCCGGGAACCGATAGACCTTGGCATCCGGGCGGTTTTCCGCTGTCAGCTTCAGGGGCTTATCCTTCTGGTACTGCACCGTGACGGTCATACCGAAATCGACGGCCTTGGCGCCGATGATGTCCCGGTTCAGATTGTCGCCCACATAGCAGCAGTTTTCCGGTTCGGCTCCCACTTCCTCCATGGCGTAATAGTAGATCGCGGGGCCGGGCTTGCGGATATAGGTGACCGAGGACTGCTGGACCGTCTGGAAATAGGGGCGCAGGCCATCCTGATCCAGCCACTCGTCCACTTCCCGTCTGCCCACCAGATCCGAGATGATGCCCAGAGTGTAGCCCCGGCGGCACAGCTCCTTCACTGTATCTGCGCCGCCCTCTACCACCGTGCGGCGGCCCTTGGTCTGCCGGTACTGGTAGCAAAGCTCCGAGGCATTGTGCCGGATCAGCTCCGGATCGCAGTCATAGGCCAGCCAGCGCCGCCACAGCACCTCTTCCGGGGCCTCGCACATATATTTCAGCGCCCATTCCCGGTATGCATCATACCGCTTGTCGATCACATCCTCGAACCACCGGGTAGGATCTTCCGTCTTCACGCCGCACAGCTCTGCGATTTTCGCCCGGGCGGCAGCCAGATAAGCCGGGTCCTCGTCAATGACCCGGAAGGTACCGCCCAGATCCAGAAAAATATAACGGATGTCCGTATTCATGGCTTGCTTCCTCCTTTTCACCGGGCCGCTGGCCCGGAACGCATCAGGGCAGAATGTTCAGGATCTCCCGGAAATCTTCAATGACATAGTCCGGGCGGTTTTCCTCCGTAAATTCCACGGGATGCTTCTTCTCCGGAGACCGGAAAATAATATTGCAGCCGATACCGGCCTTCTTGGCCCCGGCAATGTCGCGCTTGATGTTGTCCGCAACGGACACGCACTCCTCCGGCTTCACGCCGATCTGCTGGCAGGCCAGATCGTAGATCTCAGAGCAGGGCTTGCGCATGTGGCATACGGAGGAGAGGATCACCGTATCGAAATAGGAATCCAGACCGTCCTCCTCCAGCCAGTCGGGCACCTCGTTCTCACCGATGAGGTTGGAGATGATCCCCAGCTTGTAGCCGCGCTCATGCAGGCCCTTGATGACCTCCACGCCGCCGTCTACCACCTCGCGGCGCCCCTTGCACTGCCGGTACTGGAAGCTCAGCTCATGGCACACCTGACGGATCCGGGCCGGGTCATAGTCCGGCAGCAGCCATTTGCACCACAGCTCTTCATCTCCGGATTCCTTGAACTCGCCCAAAGCCCACTTGCGGTACGGCTCGTAGCGCTCCTCGATCATCTGATAGAATTCCTCATAAGGCATATCCGTGCCTGCGATCTCCGCCATTTTCCGACGGGCGTGGCGCATATAGGCCTCCTCCAGGAAAGCAATGCGCAGAGTGCCGCCCAAGTCGAAAAAGACGGCTTTATACTGTTTTTCCATAGGTCCTCCTTTAAGCCCGCTCAGGGAAGATGTCCAGCAATTCAGAAAGGCTGGTGATGACATGATCCGGGGTAAACTCCTTGCCGGTGGCCTTTTCCTTGTTCAGCGTATCCGGCTCGTCGATCCGGATCATCATACCGAAGCCGGCAGCCTGAGTGCCCTCCACGTCCCGCACCGGGTTATCGCCCACATAGGCGCAGTTGGCTTCCGGCGTGCCGATGCAGCGGCACGCCAGGTGATAGATGTCCGGGTCCGGCTTGCGCAGGCGCACCTTGGAGGAGAGGATCGTGGTCTTGAAGCACTGGGCCACGCCGTCAGCGGCCATCCAATCGGGGATCTCCGTCTCCGTCACGGTGTTGGCGATGATGCCAAGGGTATAGCCCCGGCGGTGCAGCTCCTTGATGGTGGCTACGGCGTCCGGTCGGGCCACCCGGCGGCCGTCATGGTCGCGCCACAGGCGGGTCAGCTTGGGGGCGTTGGCAAAAATCATATTCGGATCATATTCCGGCAGCATGTACTGGGTCCACAGTTCTCCCTCGGAAGCGTCCAGCAGGGTGGTCTTGGACTGCTTGCGGTATGCCTTCCAGCGCTCCTCCAGCTTGGCAAACAGGGCGTCATGGCTCTCCGTGGTGCCGATCAGTTCCATGAGACCGGCTTCCGCCCGGTCAATAAACTCCTGGTCCGGCAGGACAATGCGCAGGGTGTTTCCTACATCGAAGAAAATGGTTTGGATATTGGCGGTCATGGCAGTTCCTCCTTTGAAATTCAGGGTCGCGGCCCAACTGCGGGAAAGCACGGCGATCCTCGGAGGTGTGACGCCCCCGAGAATCGCAAACGTTTGCGATTTCTGTTTTTATTTTATAGGAGTTCGCCCCTTTTTGTCAATATCCCAAATGTCAAAGCTCAGACACTTTTTTTGCTGGATTGCCCAAAATGCCTTAAAAATTTAGGTTGATATTGACAGAAGAGCAAAAATCAGCTATTCTTGATTCGTCTGAAGTACCTTGGCAGTTTTTTCTGCCAATTTTCTTAAAAAGTCGGAAACGTTTGCACAAACACAACCTTCGCAAGGGAGTCAACTTTATGAAAAATGTAACATTAAAGGATGTCGCCAAAGCAGCAGGCGTCTCCTATGCTACCGTATCCCGTGCCCTTTCCGGCAGCTCCCAGATCGGCAGCGAGACCCGGGAACGGGTTCTGAAGCTGTGCGATGAGATGGGCTACACCACCAACTTTGTGGCCAGGTCCATGGTGACCAAGCGCACCAACCTCATCGGACTTGTGGTCCCCTCTGTGGACAACCAGTTCATGTCGGAGCTTGCCTACCACGCGGAAGTCAGCGCCCGTGCCCACGGTTATAATATCATGCTCTGTGATTCCGGTCCGGACCTGAAGCAGGAAAAGACCGTGTTCAAGCTGCTGCTGGGCCGGCAGGTGGACGGGATCCTCATCGTCCCTCAGAGCTCTAAATCCTACGATAACCTCAAATCCTATCTGGATCAGGTCCCCACGGTGTTCCTCAGTGAAAACCTGCGGAGCCAGCCCCAGAGCTATGTGGCCGTTGACAACAGCCGGGGCACCTATCTGGGTACCCAATACCTCTATGAGCTGGGCCACCGGGACATTCTCTATTTCGGTCAGCGTCCCGGTTCCACGACCCATCAGCTCCGAGCGGACGGATATATGAAGGCCTGTCATGAATTTAACCTCACGCCTCACTTTTTCAACAGCGAATATTCCCGCTCTTCCATTCAGGGTGGATATCAGCTGGCCAAGGAGCTGTTCCGGAAGCCTCTGGACTGCACCGCAGTCTTTGCCGCCACGGACTCCAATGCCTTGGGTATTCTGACGGCGGCAGATGAAATGGGCATTGATATTCCGGGGCATCTGAGCCTCATCGGCTTCGATAACATCAGCGCCACGGCCCTCTCCCGCATCGACCTGACCACCGTTGACCAGCCCAAGCGGGACATGGCGGTGCAGGCGGTGGATATGCTCCGGGACAAAATTGAAAACGGCACTCAGGGCTATGTCCACCAGATCCTGCTGCCGACGCTGATCCAGCGGGGCACCTGCCGGAAGCTGGATCCCTCCAAGTGATCTCACTGTAAATTCGGGACGGCCTGCCGCCCCTGGTAGAAAGGAACATACAACCATGCAAGGTTATCTTTACGATCCTCATACCCATACCGCGGAAACCAGCAAATGCGGCCATCTGCTTGCCGCCGACGTTGTGGAGCGCTATGTGAAGCACGGCTTTTCCGGTCTGGTGGTCACAGACCATCTGCATCCGGAGTACCTCTCCCGCATCGACACGGAGCATGACTGGCAGAAGGCCATGGACCACTATCTCTCCGGCTACAAGGCCTCCAAAAAGCGGGGCGACGAGCTGGGCTTCGATGTGATTTTGGGCGCCGAGCTGCGCTTCCCCCAGAATGACAATGACTATCTGGTGTACGGCATCGACGAGGACTGGCTTCGCTCCAACCCCTATATGTGCTGCACCAGTGCCCGGGAATTCTACGAGAAATTCCACAATGAGGTCCTCATCATCCACGCCCACCCCTACCGGGACGGCAACACCACCGTGTTTGAGGATGCTGTGGACGGCACGGAGATCATCAACGGCAACCCCCGCCACGAAAATCACAGCGACCGGGGCGTGGAGCTGTGCCGCCGCCATCCCAACTATTTCCGTCTGGCCGGATCTGACACCCACCAGGACGGTGATGAGGCCCGTGCGGGCGTCATCCTGCCGGAGCGGGTCCGGGACTCCTTCCAGTACAAGGCAATGATCGAATCCGGAAACTTCCGTCTCTGGGGCCCGGATTTTCAGGACCTCATTGACATCGACGAGGAAATGCGTCAGGGTAAGTAATTGTCTCCCCATCAGAATAATGACTGACTTTGAATCCCCGGCAGACCGCCGCATTTATGTTGGCCTGCCGGGGTTCGTTGTCTTTCCCGGCGAACTGCGGCAAATTTGCAAAACTGTCTCCCAAAACCAGTCATAGAAACGCAATTCCCCGTTTTTTGTCGGTTATTTGCGGATTTGCGCTTGTATTTTGCAGAAGAGTGTGGTAAGGTAATCCACGGTTACGGAATGCGGCGAAAAGGGGAGCGCCTTGGCGCCGCGCTCAGATTGATGACGAAACCAGATTGCGAGGGAACCCGTGTTCCGGGTTGAGAGGATCCCAGTAAGGATCGACCGCCCCTGTTTCCCCCGGTGACGCCGGGGGAGCTGTCAGCATCTGCTTGAAGTCAAATTCGGTATGTGCTGCAAGGCACATATTTTTTTTGCGCTTTGAGCAGAAAATCAAATCTGGAGGTAAATCCCATGAAAAAGTTTCTTGCAAGTATTCTGACTCTGGCTCTGTGCCTGGGGCTCGCCACCGGCTGCGCCGGCAAGCAGACCCCGGCGGAGAATGACACGGAAAGCGCCGGTGAGACCGGTGTGAAGGAGATCCCCTCTCTGAAGATCGCCTTCTCCCCCTACGCCGACGCGGACCAGATCACCACCGCCACGGAGCCTCTGGAGCAGCTGCTTCAGGCAAAGCTTCTGGAAAAGGGCTATGACGTGAAGGATATCGACATGACCGTGGGCACCAGCTACACCGCCGTGGGCGAGGCCCTCAGCGCCGGCAGCGCCGACATCGGCTTCATCTCCGGCGGCAACTACGTCCTCTTCTCCGACGATTGCGACGTGCTGCTCACCGCTCTGCGCTATGCCATCAACAAGGATTCCGAGAACCCTGCTGACTGGAATGACGGCACCATCGAGGAAAACACCAAGGATATGAGCACCTATTACCGCTGCATCATTCTGGCCGGTCCCAGCGAAAAGGGTCAGGAGCTGCAGGCCAAGGTCAACGCCGGTGAAGAACTGACCTGGGATGATCTCAACAGCGCCACCTGGTCCGTCCTCAGCCCCACCTCCGCCTCCGGCTACATCTATCCCTGCCTGTGGCTCCAGGATCACTACGGCAAGGGCATCAGCGATCTGGAGCACGTGGTCCAGTCTGACTCTCACACCACTTCCGTGGCCCGTCTGGCCGCCGGTCAGGTGGACGTGATGGTTTCCTTTGGCCATATCCGCATCAAGAACGCCCCCAAGTGGGAAAGCGAGCTGGGCGGCACCGCTCCCATGGTGGAGCAGACCGGCGTCATCGGCGTCACCGAGGGCATTTACAACGATATGATCGCTTACAGCAAGAACTCCGATACCATGGCGGATGAGGATTTCCGCAAGGCGCTGGGTGAAAGCTTCATCGAGATCGCCGACACCGACGAGGGCCGGGAGATCATCAGTGTGTTCAGCCAGGTGGGCTACACCTGGGGGCAGGACTCCGATTATGACGGCGAGCGGGCCGCGCAGGAGCTGCTGAAGTCTCTGGAAGGCTAAGTCCCCCCTTTAAAAAACACTTGCCCCGCGGCTTCTGAGAAGCCGCGGGGCTGAAAGGTTATGTATGCTGCTGGAAGTTCAACATGTCCGTAAAGAATTTCAAAACCGCACCCACGCCCTGACTGACGCCAGCTTTTCCGTCAGCCAGGGGGATTTTGTATCTGTGATCGGTCCCTCCGGTGCGGGCAAAACCACCCTGTTCCGCATCCTCAACGGTTCTCTCCGCTGTGACGGCGGCGTCATTCTGGTAAACGGCGTTCACTTTGAGTCTGCCGACCGCAGGACCCGCCGGGCCATTCAGACCACCATCGGCACCATCTATCAGGATTTCGCACTGGTGGAAAATGCCACCTGCCGCCAGAACGTGCTGAACGCCAGTCTGCCGGACATGGCGTTCCTCCCGGCGGTCTGCGGCTTTTTCGGAAAGGCGCGCGTCGCCGAGGCGGACGCCCTGCTGGAGCGGGTGGGCCTTGCCGACAAGGTCCACGAGCCGGTGAAGAACCTCTCCGGCGGGCAAAAGCAGCGGGTAGCCATCGCCCGGGCGCTGATGCGGCATCCCGCGCTGCTGTTGGCGGACGAGCCGGTAGCGTCCTTGGACCCCGTCACCGGGCGGCAGATTTTAGAATTGCTCCGGGACATTCAGCAGGATCAAAAGCTGACCGTTCTCATGAACAGCCACAATCTGGAGCTGTCACAAGAATTTTCCAGCCGTCTCATCGGTCTGAACCAGGGTGCCGTTGTGCTGGACGCCCCGGCGGACACCCCGGCGGAGGAGATCCTCTCCGCCGTCTACCACCGTCAGGAGGATCAGCCATGACCCGTTCCTCCGGAAAGCGCTGGTTGCGGACGCTGGCACTTTTCCTTCTGCTGCTGGCTGCGGCGCGGTTCACCGACTGCTCCCCCACCCTGTTCTGGGCGCGGCGGAGCCATCTGACGGACCTGATCTCCGCCATGCTCCCGCCGGATTGGGGGTATGCCCCCCGAATCCTGGCCCCGCTGCTGGCTACGGTGCAGATGTCCGTCACCGGCACGGCGCTGGGATCGTTTCTGGCGCTGCTGCTGGCCCCCCTGTGCGCGGAAAATCTCCATGCCCCCAAGCCGCTCCGGTGGACGCTGCGGCTGCTGGTGCAGGTGCTCCGCTCCTTCCCTACGCTGATTTTAGCGCTGTTGGCTACGCTCTTGTTTGGCTTGGGCACCTTCTCCGGTACCGTGGCCATTACGGTCTACACCTTTGCCATTTTGACCCGGCTGACCTATGAGGATATCGAATCGGCGGAGCTGGCCCCCTACCACGCTCTGTGCGCCATGGGCGCGGTGCCTGCCAAAGTCTACTGGCGGGCCGTTGTGCCGGGGATCGCCCCATCCTATTTCTCCAATGTTCTGTACCTGTTGGAGACCAACGTGCGCCACAGTTCCATTCTGGGCTATGTAGGGGCCGGAGGCATCGGTCTGCTGCTGAACGAAAAAATTTCATGGCTGGAATACGGCAAGGTGGGCATGATCCTGTTTTTCCTGTTCCTCACCGTCTGCGTCATTGAGGGGATCAGCAGCCTGCTGTCCCAGATCATCCGGGAGGAACGGAGCCTGTCTCCCCTTGGGAAGCGGCTCCTCACCGGCACTACCGTTCTGCTAATTTTGGCCTGTACGCTGTCTCTCCAGCCCCCGGACTTCTCCCATATCAGCCCCCGGGCGGTGCAGACCATGATTTCCGGCCTGTTCCACCCCGACTGGGCTTTCTTCTTTGAGACGGATACCAGCGGCTTGGGGTACCTGCTGCTGGAGACCGTGTGCATCGCTCTGGTGGGCACCTGCGCCGGAACAGTTATCGCAGTGCCCCTGTCCTTCCTCTCTACCCTCTGCCTGATGCCACAACTCCCGGCGCTGCTGTTCCGGGTGGTCATCATGGCGATCCGCTCTGTCCCCTTTCTGATCTACGGCCTGATCTTTATTCGGGTGGCCGGTCCCGGCCCCTTTACCGGCGTGCTTACCCTGGGCGTTTGCAGCGTGGGCCTTTTGAGCAAACGGTTCACGGAGGCCATTGAGTCGCTGGACTTCCGGGCCTATCACGCCTTGGAATCCATGGGCGTCCCCCTCCTGCTCCGCATCCGGTACGCCGTGCTCCCCCAACTGCTCCCGGCGCTGGCCTCGGCGGTGCTGTACCGCTTCGACGTAAACATCCGGGAAGCGTCGGTTCTGGGACTGGTGGGCGCGGGTGGCATCGGCGCGCCTTTGATCTTCGCCATGAACCACTACAAATGGAGCGAGGCCGGGGCCATCGCCCTTGGACTGATTTTGCTGGTCTGGTGCATTGACCGCCTCTCCGCCTCCCTCCGCCGGTAATATAAAAGAGCTGACTGCAATGCAGTCAGCTCTTTTTTGGGTACAAGCGAATGTCATTTGGACTTTTCTCAGCCCGCGTCGGCGGCGATGGCCTGATCGATGAGGGATTGCAGCGTCTCCGCCTGATTCTTCTCGGTGATGGCACCTACGATGGGCTCGCCCACGATGTTGCCGTTCCGATCCACTACATAGGTGGTGGGGAAGGCGAAGATGTTGGCGGTAAAGGCTCCCGCCGGGCTGCTGGAATCGAAATACACGTTCTGATAGGTGGCGCCCTTCTTGGCCAACACGTCCTTCGCGTCGGCGATGGCCGTCTCGTCGCCGTCCAGCGTAAAGGCGTTGACGCCGATGAGCGCGCCGCCCTTGTCCGCCAGCTCCTTGTTCAGCGCGTCCAGATCGCCAAGCTCACCCACGCAGGGGCTGCAGGTGGTGAACCAGAAATTCACCACGGTGACGGCGTTGGCGGAGAACAGCTCGTCGCTCTTGACCTCGTTGCCGTCCAGATCCTTGCCCTCAAAGGAGGGGAACTTCTGCACATCGCCGTTGGCGTCGGTCTCCTCATTCAGAATTTCGGGATGCTGCTTTTCCAGCTCGGTCAGCTTATTCTCGATCTCGCTGATCTCCTGCGCGGACTTCTTCAGCAGCGCGTATTCCTCATCGCTGAACTGGTCCTTGGCGGATTCGATGGTATCCAGCAGAAAATCGCCGTAATTCTTGCCGTCCTCCTGCATGGTCATGCCCTTGTCCGCCGCCAGAAAGACCTTTTCCCAAAGCTCCGTATTCTCCGACAGGATCTCGTTTTCCCGATCCATCAGGGACTTGTGGGTGGCGGCGGCCTCCTCCGTCTGGGCCGTGTCGCCGCTGTTTTCGGTCTTGCTGTCACCCTTCGCGCCGCGGGCGGCCAGAGACAGCACCATCAGCGTTGCCAGCAGCAGCGCGGTCAATTTCTTCATCTTCATGTTGATTCCTCCGTGTTTTCTTCAATGTTGATATTTTGTTTTCCGTCTCCAAAGCCATAGCGGAAGCTCACGGCCCCGGTGGGACAAGCGCTGACGCACATCCCGCAGCGGATACACTCGGTATGGTTGGGCGTTTTCGTCACATCCACGTCCATCTTGCAGGCTCTGGCGCATTTCCCACAGGAGACGCACT
>OLNQ01004258.1_pt1 | contig 10922 bp, 11 predicted proteins | sample 1672821 | NCBI WGS metagenome assembly OLNQ01 (sample SAMEA3136727, study PRJEB25190) | human gut metagenome | biome: human gut; feature: human-associated habitat; material: faeces | place: Austria | collected 2013
ATTTATTTTTGAGACATCTAGTCGCAAGCTCCGCTTCCGGGCCGGAAAGAAGGTCCGCTGGTTTGGCCGCCGCTGCCGCCGGGTCATCCGGGAGGCTCAGGCCCATCGGTTCCCGGAGTCCAACCGGAAGCCTCTGCAATTCCTGCTGATGCTTTGGGGGCTGCTGCCCTCCGCTGCCAGCCGGCTGCGGGAGATCCTGCTGGGCCGCCGCAGAGAGCGGAACCTCCGCACCAGCAGATTCGCCGTCTGGTTTGAAAAGGAAAAGCGCCTTCACTCCCTGATGTTCCTGGGAGGAAGCTGTGTACTGGCAGGCATCATCCTGTTCTGCTCCTTCTTCACCATCGGCACCACCGTCTCCTATGACGGGCAGGTGCTGGGGCGGCTGGCTTCCAAATCGGAAGCCGAAACCGTCCGGAAGGATCTGGAAAGCATCACCTCCCGGACACTGGGAGAGACCTACACCATCGATGATTCCCTGCTGCAATACGATTCCGGCTGGATGCTCCGTCAGGACATTGAGGATAAGGCCGTATACGAGGACCAGCTTTCCGACGAGATCGGTCTTGTGACCTCTGCATACTGCCTGTATGTCAACGATGTGCGCATCGGCGCCACTCCCTACGAGGGCGCGTTGGAGGAACTGCTGGACCAGCTGCAGAAGGCGGCCTCCGATGAAGATACCATTTCCTGTGAATTTGCAGAGGATGTTGAGATCCGGCAGGAGTACGTTCCCACCAGTGAGATCATGAACCTGGGCTATATTGCGGAGCTGCTTTACAGCACCAAGACGGCCGAGGTCACTTACGAGGTGAAAAAGGGCGATACCTGGTCTCAGATCGCCGCCAAGAATGACATGACCTCCGCAGAGCTGCTGGCGCTGAACCCCGGCTACAACATCAATAAGCTCCAGATCGGCGAAGTGCTGACTCTGTCCGCCTCTGTCCCCTACCTGACCATGACCGTGGTAAAGCAGGAACGGTATCTGGATGATGTGTCCTACAACATTGAGTACACCGACAGCGCTGACCTCTATCAGGGCGACTATAAGGTGACCTCCAAGGGTGAATACGGCAAGGCGGACGTGATGGCCAAGGCCACCTATGTCAACGGTGAGGAAACGGAGCGGACCATTCTCTCCTCCGTGACTTTGAAAGAGCCTGTCACCGAATACCGGCTCCGGGGCACCAAGGTCCGGCCCACCTGGATGCCTACCGGCAGCTTCCGCTGGCCCACCAGCGGTCGGATCAGCTCCTACTTCGGCGGACGGAAATCCCCCGGCGGCATCGGCTCCACCAACCACAAGGGCATCGATATCGCCGTCCCCAGAGGGACACCCATCTACGCCGCCGACGGCGGCACGGTGACCTACTCCGGCTGGATGAGCGGCTACGGTTATCTGGTGCAGATCGACCACGGCAATGGCTACGTCACCCGGTACGGTCACAACTCCAGTCTCACCGTCAGCGTGGGGCAGCACGTTTACAAGGGCCAGCAGGTGGCCCGGGCCGGCTCCACCGGCAACTCCACCGGCAACCACTGCCACTTTGAGGTGCGGTACAACGGCGTGGCGAAAAACCCGTTGAACTACCTGCCGTAACAAACTGCATTCCAGAAAAGGGAGGACTTTTGTCCTCCCTTTTTCTTGTGTTCCGGGAGCTTTTATGCTATGATATTTTAGTTAAGTTATGTGCTTTTTCTCCCGGCTTCAAGTGGATAAACACATAAGGCCGGGGCTCTGAAAGGAGTGCGAAATATGAAGTCCCTGAAGGTTTTAATGCTCAACGGCAGTCCCCATACCAACGGCAACACCGCCGTGGCCCTGCGGGAAATGGAAGCGATTTTCAAGGAGAATGACGTCGATGTGGAAACGGTGGTCCTGGGAAACCGGGACATCCGGGGCTGCGTGGCCTGCGGCTCCTGTGCCAAGACCGGCAAGTGCGTCTTTGACGATGGAGTAAACGAGCTGGCCCCCAAGTTTCAGGAGGCCGACGGTCTGGTGATCGCCAGTCCGGTGTATTACGCCTCCGCCAACGCCACGCTGATTGCCTGTCTGGACCGGCTGTTTCACAGTACGTCCTTTGATAAGACCATGAAGGTTGGTGCCAGCGTAGCCTGCGCCCGGCGGGGCGGCTGCTCTGCCGATATTGAGCAGTTTTTTTCAGAGCTTCCGCACCGCCACGTCGCCCAGCTGCACGCCGATGCCCCGGCTGCGGACGGCCTGGTTTCCCTTATCCAGCAGCTTTTCGCGATTTTTGGTCACCAGCTGCACCAGCAGCTGGTCCTTCTGCTCCTGGCTCATGGTTCCCAGTACCGTCCGGGCCACGGAGGCCGCCATGTCCGGGTTCCCGGCCAGGACGTTTCCCAGGATGCCGCCCTTTTCCTCCCGGCGCAGCTTCTCCGCCACCGCCGGGATCAGATACTCCGCAATGGAGTCATAGTCGATGTCGTCCACCAGAATACGCAGTTCTAACATAGGTTCTCCTTTTGTAAAAACCGGGCTGGGTTTCACGCCCAGCCCGGTTGCTGTTTCGTTACGCCTTGGGGCCTGCGGCCACCACTTCCGCGCTCATGCGGGTATACTTCTTGAAATTCTCCACAAAGCTGGCCGCCAGCTTCCTGCAGCTGGCCTCATAGGCCGCCTGATCCTCCCAGGTGTTGGCGGGGATCAGCAGCTCGCTGGGCACGCCCTCGATGGAGGTGGGCACCTGGACGCCGAAGGTGGGGTCGGTGACGAACTCCGCCTTCTCGATCTCGCCGGTCAGGGCGGCGGTGACCATGGCCCGGGTGTAGCGGAGCTTCATGCGCTTGCCGGTGCCGTTCCAGCCGGTGTTCACCAGGTAAGCCTTGGCGCCGCTGGCCTTCATCTTCTTCACCAGTTCCTCAGCGTACTTGGTGGGATGCAGCTCCAGGAAGGCCTGGCCGAAGCAAGCGGAGAAGGTGGGAGTGGGCTCGGTGATGCCGCGCTCGGTGCCGGCCAGCTTTGCGGTAAAGCCGGACAGGAAGTAGTACTGGGTCTGCTCCGGGGTCAGGATGGAGACCGGGGGCAGCACGCCGAATGCGTCAGCAGACAGGAAGATGACGTTCTTGGCTGCAGGTGCAGAAGAGATGGGGCGCACAATGTTCTGGATGTGGTTGATGGGGTAGGACACACGGGTGTTCTCGGTGACAGACTTGTCAGCGAAGTCGATGTGACCCTCGGCATCCAGAGTGACGTTCTCCAGCAGAGCGTTGCGCTTGATGGCGTTGTAGATATCGGGCTCGGAGTCCTTATCCAGGTTGATGACCTTTGCGTAGCAGCCGCCCTCGAAGTTGAACACGCCGTTGTCGTCCCAGCCGTGCTCGTCATCGCCGATCAGCAGACGCTTGGGATCGGTGGACAGGGTGGTCTTGCCGGTGCCGGACAGACCGAAGAAGATAGCGGTGTTCTCGCCGTTCAGGTCGGTGTTGGCAGAGCAGTGCATGGAAGCCATGCCCTTCAGCGGCAGGAAGTAGTTCATCATGGAGAACATGCCCTTCTTCATCTCGCCGCCGTACCAGGTGTTCACGATGACCTGCTCCTTGCTGGTGATGTTGAACACAACAGCAGTCTCAGAGTTCAGGCCCAGCTCCTTGTAGTTCTCAACCTTGGCCTTGGATGCGTTGTAGACAACGAAATCGGGCTCAAAGTTCTCCAGCTCCTCAGCGGTGGGCTTGATGAACATGTTGGTGACGAAGTGTGCCTGCCATGCAACTTCCATGACAAAGCGGATGGCCATGCGGGTATCCTTGTTGGCACCGCAGAATGCATCCACCACGTACAGGCGCTTGTTGGACAGCTCCTTCTGAGCGATGGCCTTCACAGCAGCCCATGCTTCCTGAGAAGCGGGGTGGTTGTCGTTCTTGTACTCGTCGCTGGTCCACCACACGGTGTCCTTGGAGTTCTCGTCCATGACGATGAACTTGTCCTTGGGAGAACGACCGGTGTAGATGCCGGTCATCACGTTCACGGCACCCAGCTCACTGACCTGGCCCTTCTCGTAGCCTTCCAGGCCGGGCTTGGTCTCTTCTGCGAACAGCTGCTCGTAAGAGGGGTTGTACACGACCTCGGTCGTGCCGGTAATGCCATACTTGGTCAGATCCAACTTTGCCATATTGCTATACCTCTACTTTCGTTTGATCCTTTACATTCTGCATGTAAAAGCACAGCGGCCTTCCGGCGTGGCCGGACGCTGCGCGGGGTGCGGTTTGCGTCGATGCAAATTCCCCTGTTTATCATTATACATAAAAGTTTCTGGAAATCAATGAACGAATCGTACCGTTTGCAGAAAAGAAACAAATTTCATAAAGAATCTTTGCCAGTTGAATTGAATTCAAGAAGCAGCACCCCTCAAAAACAAGGAAAAATTAGGCGGAACCTGCCCACCGCCGCATTTTGATAAAAGTTTGACAAACCGGGACGCAAGGTGGGACCCCGGCCCCGGCGGGGCAAAAAACACAGCAGGCAGTCCTATGACGCAAAACCAGGAAAAACGTAAAATGATACAAAAACTGAAGCGATGGTTGAAAAAAAGAAAGCAGTATGATACTATAGTATTAGGAATGACCACCCTTGATAAAAAACGAAGTACCGTGAGAAAGGAAGTGCTTTTCTATGAAAAAGATCGTCCCGATCCTGCTGGCCGTGGCTTTGGCCCTGGCCCTTTGCCTGGTGGGCTTTGCGGATGCAGAACGCTATGACGATGATCCATTGGAAGAAACGGCAGTTCCCACGTCTGAAGCGGTCCTGGAGGAGGCAGAGCCTGTCCCTGCCAGGAGCAGCGAGTGCGGCGCTTGTGGAAAAATGTCTTGCGTAACCATAAAAGAAGGTACTTTTGAGACCGGACCGTTTGAAGCGAAATGCATCCACTCTATCCACGGGACGGATGAAGTCTATCGCCAGAATGCCACGTATTATCGGGTCTGCGGTTCCTGCGGATACAAGTCCGATGCATGGACTGTGGACGAGGGAGAGACGCTCCGGTACTGCCACGGGTGGACGACGACAAAGCACTGAGTTCCGCGGAGAGCGATTTTTGTACGGCTAAATGGAGAGGCCCCTGTAGCAGGGAGCCGCTGATCGTTTCAAGAACTTGTGAGAAACAGCAGCCCAGAGCCCTGAAAACAGCTTTGGGCTGCTGTTTTTGCCCTTTTTTGCAATATTTTGGCCAGAAGAAACGTTTTAGTGGTAAAGGAACTTTACTTATGCTATACTGGTTCCGTATATAGATGATACTTTTCCCCCTTTGCCGGGGGCTGACATAAGGGAAACTGCCATGAAGACCATCTACATCCTGCTCACCCGTTCCGGCACCTTGCTGTCCAAGCTGGTCTATTCTGTCACCGGGGCCAACTATACCCATGCCTCCCTGGCCTTTGATGAGGACCTGAGCTGCCTGTACAGCTCTACCCGGAAAAACGGCTACACCATGTTCCCAGCAGGCCCCAGCCGGGAGTACCTGGACCGGGGCGTGTTCCGGCTGCGGCCGGAGGTGCCCTGTGCCCTCTACGCCCTGGAGGTGTCGGAGGAGGCCTACACCCGCGCCCGCCGCCGGGCCGACCACATGATGGCCCACGGCAACCTGTACCGCTTCAATGTGCTGGGGCTGATCCTGTGCGGGCTGCATATCCGCTGGCGGCGGCGTCGGCACTATTTCTGCTCGCAGTTCGTCGGCGAGGTGCTGGAAAAGAGCGGGCACTGGAGCTGCCCAAGCACAGCACCCTGATGCACCCCAACGATTACACCACCCTGCAGGACCTGCACTGCGTGTACGAGGGGCGGCTGTCCGGCCTGCCGCAGCGCCAGAACATGGACTTTGGCGGGGACGAAACGGTGGTCAGTGTTTACCTTGGGCTGGCACTGGGCCTTGTGAAGGCAGGCGTGCGGCAGATCTTTTGAAAAAGTTGAAATTGGGTGTTGACAAAGGTCGTACTCTGTGATAAACTAACCAAGTCGGGAGCGAAAGCCCGATGCAAAATGGACGTATGGCCCGTTGGTCAAGCGGTTAAGACAGAGGCCTCTCACGCCTTTAACATCGGTTCGATTCCGGTACGGGTCACCATTTTATAGTAGTAAAACGGTCATGTGCCGTTTTATATAGATGCCTCTTTAGCTCAGTCGGTTAGAGCACCTGACTGTTAATCAGGGTGTCGCCTGTTCGAGTCAGGCAAGAGGCGCCAGCAAAGCGATGGAAGTTTTCCATCGCTTTTTTCTTTTTCTCCGGCTGCTTTTGTTGACAGAAAAAGCGGGGCGGGATATACTGAAAGCAATGAAAAACGTGGAAAGAACTCCTTCCGTCATCGCTGCGCGATGCCACCTCCCTCTCAGAGGGAGGCTCTGGCGCTGCGGAGAGGTCCTTGGCGCTCCCTTTGGGAGAGCAGTCACCGCAGGTGACTGAGAAGGCAAGGCTCCCTCCCAGAGGGAGCTGGCAAGCCCGTCAGGGCTTGACGGAGGGAGTTCTCATTCAAAAGGAGAAAACCATGAAAAAAGTGATTCTGACGGGCGACCGCCCGACCGGACGTCTGCATGTGGGCCACTACGTCGGCTCCCTGAAGGAGCGCGTGCGCCTGCAGAACTCCGGCGAGTACGATGAGATCTATGTGATGATCGCCGACGCACAGGCCCTGACCGACAACGCCGACAACCCGGAGAAGGTGCGCCAGAACATCCTGCAGGTGGCACTGGACTACCTGGCCTGCGGCATCGACCCGGCCAAGACCCACATCTTTATCCAGTCCATGGTGCCGGAGCTGACGGAACTGAGCTTCTATTATATGAATCTGGTCACTGTGAGCCGCCTGCAGCGCAACCCCACCGTGAAAAGCGAGATCCAGATGCGCAACTTCGAGACCAGCATCCCGGTGGGCTTCTTCTGCTACCCCATCAGCCAGGCGGCTGACATCACCGCCTTCAAGGCCACCACGGTGCCCGCCGGTGAGGACCAGAAGCCCATGATCGAGCAGTGCTGCGAGATCGTGCACAAGTTCAACTCCGTGTACGGCGACACGCTGGTGGAGCCGGAGATCGTTCTGCCCCAGAATGCTGCCTGCCTGCGCCTGCCCGGCATTGACGGCAAGGCCAAGATGAGCAAGAGCCTGGGCAACTGCATTTACCTGTCGGAGGAGCCGGAGGACATCAAGAAGAAGGTCATGTCCATGTACACCGACCCCAACCACCTGCGGGTCCAGGACCCCGGCCAGGTGGAGGGCAACCCGGTGTTCATCTATCTGGACGCCTTCTGCCGCCCGGAGCACTTTGCTGAGTTCTGGCCGGAGTACCAGAATCTGGATGAGGTCAAGGCCCACTACCAGCGCGGCGGCCTGGGCGATGTGAAGGTGAAGAAGTTCCTGAACAGCGTCATGCAGGCAGAGCTGGAGCCCATCCGCACCCGCCGCAAGGAGTGGGAGCAGCGCCTGCCGGAAGTGGTGGAGATCCTGAAGGAGGGCAGCGCCTACGCCGAAAAGACCGCCGCCGCCACCTTGGCCGACGTGCGCCGTTCCATGCGCATCGACTACTTTGACAACGACAATCTGCTGAAATAAAACGCGAAAGGGGCTGTTACACGGGGCTGCTGTGTGACAGCCCCTTTTTGCAATAAAGGAGTGTTTTTATGCATCAGGCATCCGATGTACGTTATTCCTCCATGCCGTACCACCGCTGCGGCAAGAGCGGCCTGCTGCTGCCCGCCGTCTCGCTGGGGTTCTGGCACAATTTTGGTGACACGGGCCGCTATGAGACCATGAAGCAGCTCTGCTTCACCGCCTTCGACCACGGCATCACCCACTTCGACCTGGCCAACAACTACGGTCCGGAGCCGGGCAGCGCCGAGAAGAATCTGGGCCGCATCCTGCACGAGAACTTCATGCCCTACCGGGATGAGCTCATCATCAGCACCAAGGCGGGGTATACCATGTGGGACGGCCCCTATGGTGACTGGGGCAGCCGCAAGTATCTGCTGGCCAGCCTGGACCAGAGCCTGCAGCGGCTGGGGCTGGACTATGTGGACATCTACTACCACCACCGCATGGACCCCAACACCCCGCTGGAAGAGACCATGGGTGCGCTGGCAACCGCCGTGCAGAGCGGCAAGGCCATCTACGCGGGCCTGTCCAACTACAACGGCGAAACGCTGGAAAAGGCCACGGCCATCCTGAATGAGCTGCATGTGCCCTTCGTCATCAACCAGAACCGCTACTCCATCTTTGACCGCACCATCGAGAAAAACGGCCTGAAGGAGACGGCCAACCGTCTGGGCAAGGGCATCATTGCCTTCAGCCCGCTGGCACAGGGCCTGCTCACCGACCGGTATCTACACGGCATCCCGGCTGACAGCCGGGTGCGCACCGACGGCCGGTTCCTGAAGGAAAGCGCCCTCACCGAGGAAAAGCTGGCGCAGATCCGTGCCCTGAACGAGATCGCTGCCGCCCGCGGCCAGACCCTGGCCGAGATGGCGCTGGCCTGGATCCTGAAGGACGGGCAGGTGACCAGTGTGCTGATCGGTGCATCCCGCCCGGAGCAGATCCTGGACAACATCAAGGCGCTGGACAACACCGCCTTTACCGCCGAAGAGCTGGAGGCCATCGACCGCGCTTCCGGCTACGGCAAGGAGTGAGCATATGACAAAAACTGTCTGGATCACCGGCGCAAGCTCCGGCATTGGCCGGGAGTTTGCCCGCCGTTACGCGGCCATGGGCTGCCGTCTCATCCTCACCGCCCGCCGGGCTGACCGGCTGACGGCATTGGCAGAGGAACTGAATGACGCCCACGGCACCGTGTGCCGCATCCTGCCCGCCGACCTTGCCGACCGGGCGGACTGCGACCGCCTGTGCGCGGAGCTGGCAGGGGAGCGCATCGACATCTTCATCAACAACGCGGGCTTCGGCGTCTGCGGGAGCCTGCTGGAGACCGACCCCGCCAAAGAGGAAGAGATGGTGCAGGTGAACGTGGCTGCCATGCGGCGGCTGTTCCAGTTTATGCTGCGCCGGATGCAGGCGCAGGGCGGCGGCACCATCCTGAATGTGGCATCCTCCGCGGGGCTGCTGCCCGGCGGGCCCTACATGGCGGGCTACTATGCCAGCAAGGCCTATGTGGTCAGCCTGACCCGGGGCGCGGCCCAGGAGCTGCGGGAAAAGCGCAGCCCGGTGTACGTCTGTGCCCTCTGTCCGGGGCCGGTGAACACCGAGTTCAACGACCGGGCCGGGGTGGTGTTCGCGCTCAAGGGCATCACGCCGGAGTTCTGCGTGGACGAGGCCATCCACGGTATGCTACACCATAAGACCATCATCGTACCGTCGGCCTTTATGCGGCTGTGCACCTCGGCGCAGAAGCTGCTGCCCACGCCTCTGCTGATGCCCATCGTAGCCCGTCAGCAGAAAAAGAAGCTGGGCTGACAGGCAAAGCGCACAAAACGCCTGTGGGGCTTTTGTGCAGGCTGCCGAACGCCTGCCCGGGGCAGGTAGGACGTCTGCCAAAATCAGGACATTTGCATGAAAAAACTTGCCGGAAAGCGAGAAATGCAGCAAAATTGTAGGACAAAATGCCTTGACACTGCCCACAAAGCATGCTACCCTAGTATACAAGAGCGGCTGTGTGCCGGGGAGGGGAAAGGTGCCTTTCCCGGAGGGACAGGGCCGCGCAGAAGGTCCGCCTGCGTGAGGACAACAAAAAGAACTCTGAATCAGAAAAGGAGAGATCGTATCATGAAGATCGCAATCATCAACGAGAACAGCCAGGCCCCCAAGAACGGCATCATCGAAGCAGCCCTGAAGAAGGTCGTGGAGCCCATGGGCCATGAAGTGGTCAACTACGGCATGTACTCCGACGCTTCTCCCCGCCTGACCTATGTGCAGTGCGGCATTCTGGCTGCCATCCTGCTGAACAGCGGCGCCGCCGACTTCGTCATCACCGGCTGCGGCACCGGCGAGGGTGCCATGCTGGCCCTGAACAGCTTCCCCGGCGTGATCTGCGGCCATGTGGAGGATCCCGTGGATGCCTACACCTTTGCTCAGATCAACGACGGCAACGCCGTGTCCATGCCCTTTGCCAAGGGCTTCGGCTGGGGCGGTGAGCTGAACCTGGAGTACACCTTCGAGAAGCTGTTCGGCTTTGGCTTCGGCAAGGGCTACCCCGCTGACCGCGTGGAGGCCGAGCAGAGCAACAAGAAGATCCTGGACGGCGTGCGTGCCGTGGCCTTCAAGCCCCTCATCGAGATCCTGAAGGGCATTGACCAGGATCTGCTGAAGGGTGCCATTGCCGGTGAGCACTTCCAGGAGCAGTTCTTTGCAGACTGCAAGGATCCTGAGCTGGCTGCCTACGTCAAGACCCTGCTGTAAGGGCCGGAGACGAGGACACCATGCAGGGACTGTACCAACTCAATGCAACCATCACCCACTTTCTGGAGGGCTTTCTGGAAACAGCGGTGCCCATGATCGCAGGTCTGGCCGAAGTGGTCGGCCTGTTCATCATCATCACCAGCCTGGCCAAAGCCAGCTACCACTATGTGCGGGCGACCTTTTTCAACGACCACCACGACTTCCATCATGAAATGAGCAGCGGCCTGACCACCGCGCTGGAATTTCTGATGTCGGCCGAGATCGCCAAGACCTTCCTGCTGCAGAATCTGGAATCCGTCGTGCCGCTGGCAGCCACCTTCGCGCTGCGCGCCATGATGAGCCTGCTGCTGCACTGGGAGATGGAGGGCGGCCACCGCCCGGCCAATGCCAAGGGCGAAGAGGCTGGAGAAAAGAAATAACGGCAAAAAACATTTGCCAAACTTTTGCGGTGCAGGGGACATCGACGTTGTGAAAAACGTAAAACCTTGAGAGGATCCCTTGACACTTGTGCACAAACGGTCTATACTCGTGCCATCGAAAGCAAAGGCGCTGACGGAAGCAATTCCGCCAGCGCC
>OLNQ01004281.1_pt1 | contig 10870 bp, 9 predicted proteins | sample 1672821 | NCBI WGS metagenome assembly OLNQ01 (sample SAMEA3136727, study PRJEB25190) | human gut metagenome | biome: human gut; feature: human-associated habitat; material: faeces | place: Austria | collected 2013
GATTCCCCCTATCAGGGGGAAATGTCCCGAAGGGACAAAAGGGGTAGGGATGCTGTCACCGAAGGTGACTGAGAGGTTGCTGCAAATTTGCGGCGACCTCTCCGTCTCGGCTTCGCCGAGCCACCTCCCCTGGGAGGGGAGGCCTTGGGGAACGCACTCCAATGGCTTCCCCTATGAGGGGAAGCTGTCGCCGGAGGCGACTGATGAGGTGGACAGCGTCTCGTAAATGCAACTGCCGCCACCTCATCCGTCACGGCTCCGCCGTGCCGCCTTCTCCGCGTAGGGGAAGGCTTTTTGCGTGTGTCGGGTATGTTTCACGTGAAACATAAGAAAATATAAAATCGTGGGCGAATATTGCTTTTTTGAAAACGGGCCGGTATAATATAGGTTACAAAATTGTGCGCGAGGGAGTGTGAGGCGGCCTATGGGGCGGATCTTGGCGTTTGTGAACCAGAAGGGCGGCGTTGGAAAGACGACGTCGGCGGTCAATCTGGCGGCTGCGCTGCAGAAAGCGGGCAAAAAGGTCCTGCTCTGCGATTTTGACCCGCAGGCCAACGCGACCTCCGGTCTGGGCGTAGAAAAGAGCGCTGCGGCACACTCTACCTACGAGCTCGTGATCGACGGCTTCCCGGCTGCGGACGCAGTCATCCATACGCCGTACTGCGACGTGCTGGCGTCGAATGTGGCGCTGTCCGGCGCGGGTGTGGAGCTCGTCGGGATGGACGCGCGGGAATACGCGCTCAAGCACGCGCTCGAGCCGCTGCGCGCGCAGTATGACTACATCTTTATCGACTGCCCGCCGTCATTGGAGCTGCTGACGCTGAACGCGCTGTGCGCGGCGGACCAGGTGCTGATCCCCGTGCAGTGCGAATATTACGCGCTCGAGGGCCTTTCGGACCTGATGGTGACGCTCCGCGCGGTCAAAAAACGGCTGAACCCCACGATCTCGATCTTCGGGGTGCTGCTCACCATGTACGACGGCCGGACGAATTTCTCCGCCCAGGTCGCCGAAGAGGTGCGCCGCCACTTCCCCGGCAAGGTGTTCGCCGCGGCCATTCCGCGCAACGTCCGGTTGTCCGAGGCACCCAGCCACGGCATGCCCGTGTGCGCCTACGATAAGTTCAGCCGCGGCGCGGCGGCGTATGACGCCGTTGCGCAGGAGATCCTTGCAAAAGAGTCTGATTGAGAGGAGCTGCGACTATGGCAACGCAAAAAGGTCTCGGCAAGGGCCTTGGCGCCCTGTTCGGAGATATCAATGAGCAGACCAAAACGCCTGCGGAGGGCGCGGTCAGCCTGCCGCTGCAGAAGATCGAGCCCAATCCCCTGCAGCCCAGAAAAACCTTCGACCCGGACGAGCTCGCTTCGCTCGCCGAGTCCATCCGCATGCACGGCATCATCCAGCCGCTGACGGTTCGCAAGCTGCCGTCCGGCTTTTATCAGATCATCGCCGGCGAGCGCCGCTGGCGCGCGGCGCGGCTCGCGGGGCTTTCTGACGTGCCGGTCGTCATCATCGAGGCCGACGACAAGAAGGCGATGGAGCTCGCGCTCATCGAAAACCTGCAGCGCGCGGACCTCAACCCGATCGAAGAGGCGCTCGGCTATCAGGAGCTCATGGGCACCTATGAAATGACGCAGGAGCAGGCTGCGGCCCGCGTGGGCAAATCCCGCCCTGCGGTCGCAAACGCGCTGCGCCTGCTGAGCCTCAGCCCGGCCGTTCTGGAGCTGGTGAAGGACGGGGCGCTCTCCGCCGGTCACGCGCGGGCGCTGCTGCCGGTCAAAGACGAGGCGCAGCAGCTGTCTCTGGCGCAGAAGGTCATGGCCCTCGGCCTGTCCGTCCGGCAGACGGAGGCGCTGTGCAAAAAGCTCAGCAAGCAGGCCCAGCCTGCCAAACCCCAGCCGCCGCAGGTGGATTATCTGGCGGAATGTGAAAAGGAACTCACGGCCGGTCTCGGCCGCAAGGTCCGGATCGTCTCCGGCAAGCGCAAGGGCCGGATCGAACTGGAATACTACGGACAGGAGGATCTGCAGCAGCTCTATGACGCCCTGCAGACCATCCGCAAAAAGGAGCATCACTGATGGACGAAAACAAAAACCCGCAGACGCAGCCGGAGGCCGCGCAGGATCCCGGCAAGCCGCTGAGCGAAAAGCGCAAGGCCGCGCTGCTGCGCTATATGACGATCCTGTTTTCCGCCGCCTTTGTGCTGGTGCTGATCTCGCTGATTTTGCAGATGCATTCCTCGGAGGCGAAGATCTCCGAGCTGAATGCCGCCAGCACCAGCGCGCTCTCCAACGCCGAGGCGCTGCAGGCGGAAAACCGCAGCCTGCAGGACGAGAAGATCGCCCTGGAGCAGGAAAACAAGGAGCTGCAGGCGAAGCTCGACGAGCTGAATGAAAAGCTCGACGCCGCCTCGCAGGCCGAGGAGGACGCCGCTGCCGCGGAAAACGAAATGATCAAGTCCCTGCGCACCGAGCTCGACCGGACGAAGGAAGCCTACGAAGCGCTTCTGGAGGCGAAGAGCTGCGACACGCGCGAGGGGAACGTCACCTTCTCCCGCGCCATGCAGACGCTCGAGCGGCTGAAGGATTATCTGGGGCCCACGGCGCTGGAGGAATACCAGACGCTGGGCGGAGAATGACAGGAGGAGAAGAAATCAATGATCGATATCAGATTTTTGCGGGAAAATCCGGATGCAGTCCGCGAAAATATCCGGAAAAAGTTCCAGGATGAAAAGCTGCCGCTCGTCGACGAGGCCATCCGCCTCGACGCGGAGAAGCGCGCGGCCCAGCAGGAATGCGAGCAGCTGAAGGCCGCCCGCAATAAGCTCTCGAAGGCCAACGGGCCGCTCTATGGCCAGCTCAAAAAGGCGGACGAGGCGCAGAAGGCCGAGCTCCAGAAGCAGATCGAGGAAAATAATGCCAAGGTCAAGGCCGACGACGACCGCCGCGCCGAGCTCGAAAAGAAGCAGGCTGAGGCCGAGGACAAGCTGCGCGAGATCATGTATGTGATCCCGAACATCATCGATCCCTCCGTCCCCATCGGCCCGGACGACAGCCATAACGTCGAGGTCCAGCGCTTCGGCGAGCCCGTCGTGCCCGATTTCGAGATCCCGCACCACGTCGATATCATGCAGTCCTTCGACGGCATCGACAAGGATTCCGCCGGCCGCGTCGCCGGTATGGGCTTTTATTATCTGCTGGGCGACATCGCCCGGCTGCACGAGGCCGTGCTGGCCTACGCGCGCGATTTCATGATCGGCAAGGGCTTTACTTACTGCATCCCGCCGTTCATGATCCACGGCAACGTGGTCGAGGGCGTCATGAGCCAGACGGACATGGACGCCATGATGTACAAGATCGATGGCGAGGATCTCTATCTCATCGGCACGAGCGAGCACTCCATGATCGGCCGCTACATCGACCAGATCCTCACCGAGGACCAGCTGCCGCAGACCATGACGTCCTACTCGCCCTGCTTCCGCAAGGAAAAGGGCGCGCACGGCATCGAGGAGCGCGGCGTGTACCGCATCCACCAGTTTGAAAAGCAGGAGATGATCGTCGTCTGCCGCCCGGAGGAGAGCATGGACTGGTACGAGAAGCTCTGGCGCTACTCCGTTGAACTCTTCCGCAGTCTGGACATCCCGGTGCGCCAGCTCGAGTGCTGCTCCGGCGACCTCGCTGACCTGAAGGTCAAGTCCTGCGACATCGAGGCCTGGAGCCCGCGCCAGCAGAAGTATTTTGAGGTCTGCTCCTGCTCGAACCTCGGCGATGCACAGGCCCGCCGCCTGCACATCCGCATCAAAGGCAAGGACGGCAAGAATTATCTCGCCCACACACTCAATAACACCTGCGTCGCCCCGCCGCGCATGCTCATCGCGCTCCTCGAGAACAATCTGCAGCCCGACGGCAGCGTCGTCATTCCCGAGGCGCTGCGCGCGTACATGGGCGGCACGGAAGTCCTCGTGCCCAAGCACTGAAACTACAGAAAAAACAGGGGAGTCTGTATCATGAAAAAGCCCAGTTGGCTCGACGAATTCAAGGTTTTCATCTCGCGCGGCAACGTCATTGACCTGGCCGTCGGCGTCGTAGTCGGCGGCGCGTTCACGGCCATCGTCACCGCGCTCGTCAACGATATCATCAATCCGCTCATCTCACTCATCATCGGCGGGCTGGACTTCTCCGGCCTGAACATCGGCGTGTTCCCGATCGGCGATCTGATCATGTCCATCATCAACTTCCTGTGTATTTCATTCGTCGTGTTCTGGATGGTGAAGATCATCAACCGCTTCATCCGCAAGAAAGAAAAAGAGCCCGAGCCGGAAGCCCCGGCCAAGCCCACCACGGATGAGCTGCTGGCAGACATCCTCGCCGAGCTCAAGCTGCAAAACGGCCGCGCAGAGGCGGCCGAAACGCTTGACGCCTCAGAAAAGGAAGAATCTTCCGCTTCTGAGCGCTAAAATAGCACTTGACAACTCAAGGCTCATATGTTATAGTATATGAGCCTTGAGGGGTCAAGTTCATATCGCGGAGTGGAGCAGTTCGGTAGCTCGTCGGGCTCATAACCCGGAGGTCGCAGGTTCAAATCCTGTCTCCGCAACCAGATCAATACCCGGATTTGATACCATATCAAATCCGGGTATCTTTTTATATTACAAAGAAAGCTGGAATTACGCGAAAAAACGCGGGCGATTCCAACTTTTCCTTTTAACTGCCTGTTCGCTTTTCAGCACCGCGGCGGATAGATCAGATTGGCAGTAGGGCATTTCTATCGTTCATAAATCTGCTGTCGTTCTCGCTATTACAAACAACACTTTTGAATGGGTCATAGCCCGAGCATAGTCGGAAATCTGGGCCGCATGTTCTTCCAACACATTGAAAATATTGCAGTTCTTTGCTATAATGCTGTCACGAAATGCGCCAAGGGGGCTGTGACGTGGAGAGCAAGAATTACTTAACGGCTTTGTCAAAAACAAAATGTACAGACCCGAATGGCAATGTTTTTGATGGAATATAGCGTTCCTATGAAGGGGTTGTTCTGCACAGCTTAGTGACATCGTTCGGACTGGATTTTCTTGTACACGACCAGCAAGGCGGCGATGTTGATAGTATTCGCAGTGTTAGAAGCGCTGGCTTTAAGAGTGAGGAACATCGTGCGGCTTATGAAGCCCGCGAAGCATATGACACGAAAGCATATCATACGCATACCCCGGAAGTAGATCGCGCGATCGCGGATGCGGACAATGTGCGTGAGCAGATGAAGAAAGAAATTGCGGCATAAGCAAAACGAGGAAGTAGAGATCTGTGATATCAAACCGAAAACGATGGTGCGCAATGCTGCTTGCCCTGTTGATTCTGGGGGCCTGTGCCTGCGGCCATCCGCAGGCAGTGCCATCACCGACGGAATCTGCGGCGCCGGCTTCGGAAGCGGAGCACAAATGCGTCGTGATCGACGCCGGCCATCAGCGCCAGGGCGATTCCAAGCAGGAGCCCATTGGTCCCGGCGCTTCGGAGACCAAGCCCTGTGTTTCCGACGGGACATCCGGCCGCTTTACCGGCAGCCCGGAGTATGAACTGAATCTCGCTGTGGCGCTGAAACTGCAGGAACTTCTGGAGCAGCGCGGCTACCGCGTCGTCATGACACGCACCGACAACGATGTGAAACTTTCCAACCGTGCGCGCGCGGAGCTCGCCGCGCGTGAGGGTGGAGATATCTTTGTCCGCATCCACGCCAACGGGTCGGAAGATCCAGCCGCTCACGGCGCCATGACGATCTGCATGACACCGGACAGCCCGTTTAATGCGTCACTCTATCCGCAGAGTCACGCGCTCTCGGAGGCGGTCCTCGACTGTCTCACGGAAGCGACCGGCTGCGCCAGAGAGCGAGTCTGGGAAACCACTACCATGGCGGGGATCAACTGGAGCACCATTCCCGTAACGATCGTAGAGATGGGATACATGACCAACGAGCAGGAGGACTACCTCCTCGCCGACGATGATTATCGCGGCAAGATCGCCCTCGGGATCGCGGATGGGATCGACCGATATTTCGCCGGACAGACAGAGCAGCTCTCCGCCGCACCGGCGACAGACGAGGCGCTCCAGCAGCTTCTCAGCGAATTCGTGTCCGGCCGCGGCGACACGTGGGATATCTACGCCGCCTCTTTGACGAGCGGCGCGTCGGCGAGCGCGTCCGTCAACCTTCCGGCCGACGGATGCATGGTCTCCGCCAGCCTGATCAAGCTCTTCATTGCGGGCGCCGTATACCAGGCGATCGATCAGGGTGCACTCCGCTATGAGGAGGCGTCCGGCAGCATCCGATCCATGATCACCGCGAGCGACAACGGCGCGGCCAACCGGCTGGTTCAGCTCCTCGGCGCAGGCGATGCCGCCGCCGGAATGGAGCGGGTCAACGCCTTTGCGCAGAGCATCGGCTGCACCCACACGCGCCAGAATCGCCTGATGCTGGAATCCAACGGTCTGGAGAATTACACCTCTGCCACAGACTGTGCGACCGCGCTGTGTATGATCTATGCGGGGACCTACGTTTGCCAGCGCTGGAGTGAGGAGCTGCTGCAGCTTCTTTTACAGCAGACCGTGAACAACCGACTGCCGCAGGGTGTGCCGGCCGGCACGGCCATAGCGCACAAAACGGGAGATTTGCAGAATCTCAGTTGCGGAGATGTCGGCATCGTCTATGGACCTTCCGGCGCATATCTGCTTTGCATAATCAATAACCATTCCCCCAACGACAGAAAAACGGTCTCCGATTTTGTTGCATTGTCACGCCGTGTATATCAATTTTTTAATCCTTAACGGGCAGCATACGCTATAAAATGTAAAAACTGCGGTGCTGCCTCAGTTGGCGTCCCGGGGCTGATTGTCCCACGAACCGCGGGCGGCAAGCCCTTTCACTTTGTCTTGATACGACGGTTATTGCAGCGATCTGGATACGCTATGCATTCCCGCTTGGGTACCGTCAAGAATTCTGCGCATGCCGAAAAAAGCAAGACCGTTTCCGACGATGCCGGAACGTTCTTGCTTTTTTTGATATTCGGCTCAGCACCAAAGGCAAGATCCCCTCTGTTTTGGCATCACAGAGGGGATCTCTTGAAAAATGAAAGAAGGGAGAGAAGAAGTTAATCTATATCATACTTGCTGATATCGACGTCCTGAAAGCTCACGAGCGTATAGGATTCCGGCTTCGGCACGGGATACGTACAGTCGAAGCCCATCTTTGCCGCAAGGTTGTCCTTGACGACAGGGTTCAGCTCATGTCCGAACGCCCCGGGAATGATGATGATATCCTTCGCCGGATCGCAGCGCGTAACCATCGCGCGCTCGACCTGTTCGGGGTCATATATATCGATATCACTGTTGACGGCGGTGACCATTTGCAGATCGGGGAACGCCGCAAACGCTGCAAGGATCGCGTTTTTCGCCATGCCATTGTTGGGCGGGTCGATCTGGAGAATGACATGATAGTGGCTGCCGCCGGGCGTCATGTACACTTTCTTCAGCCCCGGCACCTGTTTGCTGATCGTCTGGAACAGATTCGACTCCACACTCAGCCCCTGACCGATCCAGACCTCGCGGCCGGGATGCAGCATATGGATCACGGGGTCGGTCTGCATGGTGATTGCTTTGACATGCACGACCCAGCGATCATCGCGGGTAGCATAGTAGCCGCTGACCTCGCCGAACGGGCCTTCCGGTTCGCGTACATACGGGAGGATCTCGGCTTCCATGATCATCTGTGCATCCGCAAGTCCCTCGACGGAAACCGTTTTGCTGCGGCACAGCCGTGCCGGCTCGCCCAGCAGATAGGACGCGACCGCAAGCTCATCCACATCGATGGGAGCAGCGGAGCTCGGCGTGGTCGCCGCGACGAAATATGCCGGATGCAGACCGTTGTTGATGGTGATCTCCAGCGGCTCGCCCTTCGCCTCCGCACGCTCATAATAATTTCTCAGATGCCGTCCCATGTCCATCAGCAGGCCAAGGCGGTCCTTGCCTGTGACCATCAGACGGTGGATCGACGTGTTTCGGACGCCGGTGTCCGGGTCCTTGGCGACGATGATGCAGTTGGAAAAATAGGGGCCGCCGTCTTTGAGCGCATGCGTCGGCACCGGGATGCGCCCGAGATCGACCTCGGGCATCGTGACCTGCTGCGCAGGCGCATCGTCAACGACGACGGGCGCCACGGGGTTTTGATGCAGCGAGCCGACAGCCGCGGCAAACAGAGCCGGAAGCGCATCCACGCTGCGGTCAAAAATCGCGGCAACGTTCTCACGGTTCCACCACATGCCGGTGGATACCGGATAATCATAGCCCTTCACGTGCTCAAACATGACCGCCTTGCCGCCGTCGAGCTTCGCAGCTACGCCGGACAGCTCATGCACCGCATCCACTTCGGTGTGCACATACGCGAGCCTGCCGGCCGCGTCCATTTTTTTGAGGCAATCTTTCAGATCCATTCTTATTGGTCCTCCTTTGAAAGATGGTCGCCGCGCCAGCTCTGAAATCCGGGCAGCACAATGCCAAACTGCATAAGCGCCTTGCCGAGCGCATGGTTTACCATGTCGTCCACGCTTTTGCTGCCGTTATAAAAGGTCAGCATTGGCGGAACGATGACGCACCCGGCCTCCGCTGCGAGGCTCATATTGCGCAGATGGATCCGGCTGAGCGGCATTTCGCGCGGCATCAGGACCACCTTGCGGCACTCCTTGATGCATACGTCCGCCGCACGGATCAGCAGCGAGTCGGAATAACCGTTTGCAATGGCAGAGAGTGTTTTCATGCTGCACGGCGCGACGATCAAGCCGTCGGTATAAAACGATCCGCTGGATATCGCCGCCGCCAGATCCTCCGGCGGATAGCAGACATCGGCCAGTGCCTCCGCCGCCGCGCGGTCCATGCCAAGCTCGAGTCGGAGGTTCGTGTCTGCATTGCGGCTCATAACCAGGTGGGTCTCCACATCGGGTATCTCCCGAAGCAGCTCCAGAAGTCTGACACCGATCTGCACACCGTCTGCGGCGCTGATACCAACGATGATTTTCTTCATGTCAGAACGAAAGCTCCATCTTTTCCGGCCGGAACAGCCGCTCGTCCATGCGCTTGAGCTCGGGGGAGATCTCGGGTACGAAGCCCATCTGGTCAAGGATGTCCTTCTGGAGGTCAACGCCGGGCGCGATCTCGGTGAGGATCATCCTGCGGTCGACCAGACGGAACACCGCGCGCTCGGTTATGAACAGAACCTCCTGATGGGTATCCTGCGCAAACTGTGAGGAGAAGGTGATATGGTCGCACTTTGGGATAAACTTGCCGGGCTTCCCATCGCGGCGGATAACCAGCTTGCCATCCTCGACGCCAATGTCGCACTTTCCGGAGTTGAAGGCAAATGCAAAGCAGATCTTCGGGGTGTTCTGCGAGATGTTGACAAAGCCGCCGGGGCCGACGCAGCGGCCGGAGAACTTGGAAACATTGACGTTGCCGGTCGCGTCCACTTCTGCGCAGCCGAGCACGGTCATGTCAAGGCCACCGCCATCGTAGAGACTGAATGTATCCGCAGAGCGGGAAATGGAGTCCGGATTCACGGCCGCGCCGAACAGCGGACCATCCAGCGGCACGCCGCCAAAAACGCCCGTCTCAAGCGAGAGCGTGACATCCCGGCTGAGGCCTTCCTCGTTCGCGACGTTCGCAACGCTGGCGGGAATGCCGATGCCAAGATTCACAAGCGCGCCCTGTTTGAGCTCCATGGCAGCTCTTCTGGCAATGATCTTCTTATAGCCAAAGGGCAGCGGCGCAACATCGCCCGCGAGCCCGCGGATATCGCCAACCATCTCGGGATGATACGCAAGCGCAACGTTGTTCTCGCCCTCAGCCTTCACGATATAGTCCACACAGGACTTGTGGATCAGCACGTGCCGCGGGTCAAGCGCGCCCGCCTCGCAGATGGAGTTGACCTCCACGATGACGATGCCGCCATTGTTGTGCACCGCCAGCGCCAGCTCCAGCAAATCGCCGTGAACCGGCTCGTTCTGGAGGGAGATGTTGCCCTCGGTATCCGCATAGCTCGCATGAAGGATGCAGGCATCAATGTGGAATGCTTTGTAGAAAAGGTAGTCCTTCCCGGAAACGTGGATAAGCTCCACCATCTCTCTGCCGTCGGCCTTTGCAAGCTCGTTCATCTTGCAGCCGTCCTGACGGGGATCGGCATAGGTGTTGAGACCGACGTGGGTAATGATGCCGGGGCGCTTGCTGCCGATGGCGTTCAGAAGCTGGCCGTACACGCCGAGCGGCATGGAGAACGCGGCAATTTTGTTTTCACTGCACGCCCTGCCGATCGCCGGGGACATGCGCAGATGGGAGGCGATCAGCGTCTTGATGATGCCCTCGTCCTTGATTTTGGACAGTCCGCAGCCATCCTCAACGAAATCGCCGGGCGCAACGCCGGAAACGATCGTCAGGTCGCGCGGGGTGTTTTGCTCTTTGAACTTGCGGCTCATCGCCTCCATCACATAGTCCGGAGACGCAAAAGCACCGAAGCCGCTGACGCCAAGCGTCATTCCGTCCTGAATCAGGTCGGCAGCTTCAGCCGCTGTAATTATCTTTGCCATTTTTAACCTCCTGCTGTTAGCAAATCAGGCGCAAGCTGCTTTCAGCGGCAGCCTGCGCCCATGGGATACTGTTTTTATACGATGTCGATCTCGGAAAGCTTGAGCAGCGTATCATAGCGCGCCTTCGCGTCGTTGATAATGCGCTCGGTAAGCTCGTCCGTAAGGCGATCGAAGCGGTGCTGGCTGTGCAGATACTCAGGGATCGCGTCAAAATCCGTGGGCTTGCGGTTGATGGTGATCTTGCCGCCTTCACGCTC
>OLNQ01004288.1_pt1 | contig 10850 bp, 10 predicted proteins | sample 1672821 | NCBI WGS metagenome assembly OLNQ01 (sample SAMEA3136727, study PRJEB25190) | human gut metagenome | biome: human gut; feature: human-associated habitat; material: faeces | place: Austria | collected 2013
CGCGCAATTCCTTTGGCTTCGCCATGGCCGGCGACGTTTTCAGCACGATGATCCGATTCTATGCAAAGCACCTCGTTTTCTTGAAACAGCAGGTTCAAGAAATGGACCGCAAAATCGCTGAGATCATGGATACCCTGGACACGCCGATCACTACCATCACCGGCATCGGTCCGACCCTTGGCGCGTACATCCTCAGCGAGATTGGGGACATCAATCGCTTCTCCTCATCGGCAAAGCTTGCCGCCTATGCGGGGATCGATCCAACCATGCGGCAGTCTGGTGAATACAACGGCGTCAGAAACCGTATGTCCAAACGAGGGTCGCCGTATTTGCGACACGCTATTTGGCTGGCGACTTCATCAGCAGTACTTCACGATCCGGCGCTAAAGCTTTATTTTCAGAAAAAACGGGATGAAGGGAAGCCCTACATGGCGTCCGTGGGCCATGCCTGCAGGAAGATGGTTTCCATCATTTACGCTGTTATGAGAGACAACAAGGCCTACACGCCCTATATCCCAAATGAGATTTCAGCTTGACAAATTATAGCCGGTCTGTACTAAAATCGAACGGCTATAACCATCCAGAAAATCAGCTCAAAAAGTTCGGATTTTCACCTAAAAACACTTCCTCGAATCTCGCCAAAAAGTTACCGTCACAGGCTCTATCTCAAACCGCTTCTCATCGCGTTCTTCAATTTCTCTCACAAACGTCCCACGTTCGCTTTCACTCCTGAAATCGAGGCACACTCAGCTCTCTGCGAAAAATCGCACACAGCGGCTTACACGCCGAAACACGGGGTCTTCCCTCCCTCGTCCACAGCGGGGCTTTGTGCCGCCAGCGAAATCGCCGCCGAAAGAACAGCCGGAGAAAGCGGATGCACATCTGTGGCGTGCGTCCGCTTCCTCCGGCGTCGCGGCCCCGCCGGGCTGTGTAAACTCATTATTTCATGTTTAATTTGCAACCAATTTTTGATTGGCGCTTCCGCTTCACCAAATTCTAAATTCCTTTGCTGATAATAGGCAAGTCTTTCAGTCATGGTAATAGCTACATTATAGGATGGCTTCTTCCATCTTTCTTACACAAGCGCAGGTCGGTGATAAGCTACTTGTACTCGGCATTAAAAAGTCTGGAGAAAATTCCGTTATCCAACAGCTCACACCACTCCGCTGCGATTTTCTCCTGTTTAACATACTTGAATTATAGCAGAAAAGTGCTGTGATTTCAACAATCACAGCACTTTTCCTTAAATGGCACAATATATCTGCTCAGAAGATACTCAAATCTTTTTCACTGATCTCGACCACACATCCAGGCCTCTCCTTTGAGCCAGGGGTATGTCCCGCTTTGGGCCCGCCGTTTCCCCCTACCGGAAACTCTGCCCGTCCCATTCAATATATTTCAGCTTGCTCCCCATCGCATCGCAGAACACATAGATACTCCCATCGCATGGGTCGCACCGCAAATGGCAGCGGATAATGGCCGTCAGCCCATCCAGCCCGGTGTACATGCTGGTCGTGCCGCACACAAGACGGACACGTTTCCCACGCATGCTACTTTTGTTAGCCCCGGCTGCAATATGCACGATCTGTCCCAACAGTAGTGACGCTTGGCCGGCCGCACCACCAGCAGGTTCACTCGACATGCGTCCGGTCCATTGCCGACAAGTAACAGAACCAGCTGCAATATTACCGCCGCGTGATATAGCACGTCGGTTCAAATGGTTGCCTGCAGTTCAAACGCTGCAGCGCTTGCCTTTCCTACTCATGGGAATGAGAGGGGGATAAATGACCGCAACACAGAGCTACGGCTTCGCTACCTTGAAGAAGTCTGCATTTCCCTACAACGCAAAGGATTTAAAACATAGCCTTTGGAAGGCTCAACGTTATCCGTCGAATGAAATGGCATCGAATCGCCGACGAGGGCGGTGTTCACTTATTCAACCTTTCTGCTGCAAGAGGAGCTCCGCAAGGGGGATGTGGAAGTTCTTTTCCCACAGAGACTGCGCTCCACAGATATCGTAACCCCTCCAAAAATCCTTTCGTTCCTCGTAGCGGCGCGAAATCGGCACATTCTCATAAATGAACACATCGTCGGGCAATACATTGTATTCTTCAGATGTTCTTTTCAGCAGAAGCGCAGTCTCTGCCGCCAGCTTTCGCAGTGCAACGGCGATCACTGGTATCGCATCCTCGCCGATCTGTTCAACGGCGGTAACAAGCAAATGAGAATAGAGTTTGATCGACAGCATTTCAAAGCCGTCCTTCCCGGAAAGGAAAAGCTCCGGTCTGCGGTCAGGCTCCCGATGGTCTTTGTCGAATTCGGCAAAGCACTTTACTCGAAGCTCCGCCGGCAAGTCTGCCGGACGTAGGATCACACGGAATGAGCAGTATTTGTCGTTCTCCTGCGTTTGCGTGCGGGCAAGATTTACGCTTGTATACCCGTAGCCGTATTCACTGTAGCAGGCGGGGTGAAATTCCTCACAATAAATGCGTCCTATCTCCTTCTGCCCGTGGCTCTCCCATATCGCGGCCATAGGACAGAACAGCGTGTGTGAAATACGCTCCTGCGGTGAAAGCGTCTGCAATTCACGCTTGAAACGCGGGTCAGAAGGGAGGTCGGGATAAAGCGAAAACAGATTCTTCATATTGATCTTTGCGCCAATGCTCAGATGCTTTTCCCGCAGCGTTGCACCCCTGTCTCTGCCAAAGCGCCGTGCAGCTTCGCGAACAGCGATCTCGCCGCGCAAGCCGAATTCACGGAGCAGCTCCTGCCCCATATAACCGAACATCATCGTATAGATATCGCCAAGGTTCATAATGCAGTGTTCATTCATCGTATACACAGTTATCACCTCATTCTGCGCAGGCAGCCGCTTTGTCATATCTTGCCGCAAGCGGCGCGGCCACGGTTTTCATAAAAAGAGCGCATGCCTCTTCTGCCGAAAGCCTGTCCCATAGCGTGGATGGTTCGCGCAACGAGAATGGAAAGGAGCTTTCCAGCAGTCTCCTGTCACACGGTATCCCGCGGCGAGAAGCGATATCCTCCAGCAGTGCCGCGCTTTCCTGTTCAAATGAATGCAGAGCATCGGCGAAACTCAGCAGGCCCGCATTGCCAAACGCTTCCTTTAACTCCGCACAGAGAAACGCACAGAACAGAACAGCTTTCTCCCGGATATAATCCGAAAATGAACCGACCGGCACCTCCTGCCGCACAGGCGTGCTTTCAAATGCTTTGCGCCGCTGTTCCAGTTCCAGATTGGCCGGGCGGAAATAGGCCGCAAACTGGCAGAGTATATCTCGCTTATCCGTCAGGACTTTGCTCAGGTGAAACTGTCCCTTTCCACCTGTGTAGCCGCTGAGAAACGCCCGCATATATTCCTCACAGTAAAAACGGCCGTAAGCTTCCGCGCTGTGCGCGGCCCAATAGTTCGCCATTGGACAGATATAACGGTCCCATAGGCAGACCTCGGTATTTCGCGTATGGACCGCCGCAGCAGAGCGTGGATCGCACACGGCACCGCGCCCATCCAAAAAGAAGGAATGCAGATTCGTGTTAAGCCCCATCTGCTCGTGCTCCTGCCTTTGCCACTCACCCTGCCTGCGTCCCGTTTCGGCGATTGCGCGTCGGATGACAGTTTCTCCCTCCGCCGGATGATCTGTGCAGATCTTCCGACAGAAGTCCATATAGAGCAGGCTCCAGAAATTCTGAAGATCCTGCAAGGGAAGTTCGTCTATGCTGTACATTTTAAACAGCTCCCATCCTCTCTTGATAAAATGAAGTCCATAGAGACAGCACTGTCATTTTCGTCAAAATACAGAATTTCAGGCCCTTTTTTTGAAACGATTTGACAAAATGTGCCATAGCCTCTTTTTGATATCTTATAAAGCGATAACTGCTATCTGTTTACGAGAAATATTGCACAACAGAATTTATCACTTCGCTTGCCAGCTGGCTCATAATATACTCCTCGCGCTTGATCCAGATGATCTCGGAAGTAATATCGCAATTTGCCAGTTTGAGCGTCCGGTAGTTGGCATAACAGCTGGGATTTCCCGTATCCAGCACATCAAAGGGGTAGGCAGAGTTGAGATAGTAGCATGACGTGTTAGACAGGATCTCGTACAGAGCCGACCGCGAGGAGACCACAAAGCGGCTCTTCCCGCCGGAGATATGAAGCCTGTCGCAGATATCTGCATAAGGTCCCGAATCCATATTGGAATACAACACCGGCGAAAGCTGCCGCAGATCTGCAGCGTTGACATAATCATTCTTCTGGTGATAAAGCGGGTTCTGTACCCCGACCGTCACAGCAATACTCAGGCTTGCTACATCGAAATGCTGTATTTTGTGGGCGCGTAGCTGCCTCAAATATGCGTTTTTGTAACAGCTCCACACGCGCACGATCCCGATCTCCGCCATCTGGCTGTCTACCAGATCCGCCACATTGTTTTCATGGTCCTCAAACTGTTCGATTCGGATACCGATCTCGCGGTAGCGCTCAAACAGCTCTGCACAGATGCGATTGAGAAAATAATAGCCCGAGCTGGCAACCGAGAGTGAAAACTCATGTTGCACGAAGTCCCGCCGAATCAGACCGTCAAGCTGTTGAAGCTGCGTCTGGATCGACGAGACATAGGATACAAAAGTATGCCCGAAGGGCGTCAGTGCGACGCCTCGATTGCTGCGCACAAAGATATCATGACCGATCTCCTTTTCCAGTCCCGCAATGGCCGCAGATACCACGGATTGCGAAATGAACAGCTCAGCCGCAGCTTTGTTGATCGACCCGGTCTTTGCAACAGCCACGACGTATTTTAACTGATTGAACGTCATAGTGCAAGCTCCCTTGTTATAGCTTTTTCAAAATAGCGGTTATCTGAATTATACGCTGGTCAAACCGTGAAGTCAACTGATATGATATGGACAGGCACAACGGTGTGTCTGCAACAAATAAGGAGGGTAACATTCATATGGAAAAAAAGGCACTATCTTTGGGCAGTTCACTGATTGCTGTGATTCTGTCGCTGGGTACAATCATTGTCGGCAAGCTGTGGTTGTCCCTGAACACAACCATTGTTCTTTTGCTTTCAGCTGCCGTAGTATCCTGCTTCACCGTCATCAAGGGCGTGAAGTGGTCCGATATCGAAGCGGAAATTTCCGCCGGCATCAAAGGCATGGGTACTCCCATCGTCGTTCTGCTTGAGACTGGCATCCTCGTTGGCGTCTGGATGGCCTGCGCCACCATTCCGATGATGATGGACTGGGGGCTCAAGCTCATCAGCCCGAAGATTTTTCTGCTCGTCACCTGTCTGATTTGCACGATTATGTCTGTTGTTTCCGGCACCAGTTGGGGCACGCTGGCCACAGCCGGTGTAGCGCTGCTGGGCGTCGGCATCGGTCTCGGAATTCCCGTTCCTATGACCTGCGGTGCAATCGTTGTCGGTTCATTCTTCGGCGATAAGATGTCCCCGCTGTCCGACTCTACCATCGTGGCTGCCGCCTCCTGCGAAGTTCCCTTGATGGAACATATCCGTCATATGCTCTGGACGACAACGCCTGCCTACCTTGTAAGCATCATCCTCTATATTATCCTTGGCTTCCGTTTTGACGGCGTAATCGGCGGCGAGCAGTATGAATCTCTGCTCAACGGCCTTGCCAGCACGTTTAACTTCAATGTGCTGCTGCTCATTCCGCCCATCGTGGTCTTTGCTCTAGTGCTCACTAAAAAGCCTGCGCTTCCCGCCTTTGCCGCCGGCATTGCTTCCGCTGTTATCCTCGGCATGATCTTTCAGGGTCAGAGCTTTGCGGAGCTCTGCACGGTCATGGCCAGTGGCTGCACGATAGACTCCGGCAACGACCTTGTCAACACGCTCATTCAGCGCGGCGGCATGAACAGTATGCTCTCCACCGTCGCCATCGTTATCGGAGCCGCTGTGTTCGCTGCTCCTATCCGCGCCTCCGGCGCCGCGCAGGTTCTTTTCGGCAAGGTTGAGGAGATTGCCAAGACGCCCGGCCGCTTTGCCGCAGCCTGCTATATCATTCACCCCATTTTCCAGCTCGTTGCTGTCACCTATTACGTGACTTACCCCGTTATGGGCAGCTTCTGTGCACCGGTTTATGACAAGTTCGGCCTTTCCCGTGCCAACCTGACCCGCACCTTTGAGGATTCCGGCACCGTGATCGCACCGCTAATCCCCTGGGGTATGGCGGGCTCCTACATTACGGCGCAGCTTGGCGTTGTCCCGAGCGAGTACTGGCAGTATATGCCCATGTGCTATATGTGCATCGTGTTCGGTATTATCCTCAGTCTGACCGGGATTGGTGTGAAGAAGGCGGACGGAACGTATGTTCGCCCGATCCTCTGGCAGAAGAAGTCTGCTAAGGCCGCTAAGTAAAAAACAAGGGGAGTGTCTGCGCCGGGATGTATCTGGCGCAGCACTTTCCACTCCGGAACAGGAAGGACTGCCACTATGAAAGAGACTATTCTCAGCAGGATCTCGGACTGGATCGATGAAAACAGTTCGATCCTTGCTGATGCAAATAATGCAATATGGGAATTCGCCGAAACCGCGCTCAAAGAAGAACGCTCCAGCACTTATCTCAAACAGCTGCTGGCGCAGAATGGCTTTCGCATTCTCCCCGGAGCTGCGGGCGTTCCGACCTCTTTTATCGCTGAATGGGGAGCTGGAACCCCTGTGATTGGGCTGCTCGCTGAATACGATGCGCTGGCCGGCCTTTCTCAGGAACGTAGCACCATCTGCCGCCCGCTCCGCAGCGGCGCGCCCGGTCATGCCTGCGGGCACTGCACTTTAGGCGCTGCAGTGCTGGGTGCGGCACTTTCGCTCAAGACAGTCATGGAGCAGGAAGGTCTGTCCGGCACGCTCCGCTTCTACGGCTGTCCGGCCGAGGAAACGCTCGAAGGAAAGGTCCTAATGTCCCGAGATCACCTGTTTGACGATTGCGATGCGGCACTCTCTTGGCATCCTAACGATATCAGCTATGTCTGGGCACGCAAGAGCGTCGCCCTGCGCAGCATGAAGTTCGTTTTCCATGGCCGGTCAGCCCACGCGGGTCTGGATCCGTGGAACGGCAGGAGCGCACTGGATGCCGTTGAGCTGATGAATGTGGGCGCGAACTACCTGCGCGAGCATGTGCAGCCCTCCTGCCGCATCCAGTACGTGATCACTGACGGCGGCGAAGCGCCCAACATCGTTCCTGCCTGTGCAGAGGTCTGGTATGCGCTCCGCGCGCCAGAAAGAACACTGGTCGACGAGCTGCACAAAAGGCTTGTGAACATCGCAAAGGGGGCTGCCCTGATGACGGAAACGGAATACGAAGAGGCTTTCATTTCCGGCTGCTACGATTTCCTGCCGAACATGACACTGTCCGAAGCCATCCTCAAGCATATGCGTGAGGTCGGTGCGCCGGCATGGACGGACGACGACCGTATCTTTGCCCGTGAGCTGTACCGCCAAGTTCCCGAAAGCAGCAGAGAAAGCACTTTTTTAAGCTTTTCCCTCAATGACGGTGACGTGACCGATGGGCTGGTCAACGGCATTTACAACGGCTATTACCGCAACGGCGCTATGGGCGCATCGACCGACCTCGGCGATGTGAGCTGGCAGATTCCCGTTGGCTGCTTTTCTTACGCCTCCACTGTGGTGGGGGCGCCAGGCCACAGCTGGTTTTATACTGCCGCCTGCGGCACGGGAATCGGTGTGCGCGGCGCACATGCCGCCGCGAAGGTACTTGCGCTTACCGGCTGGGATCTGCTGACCGACGAAGCTCTTTTGAGCAAGGCAAAGCGTGAACACGCAAAAAGCACTTTGGGCAGGCCCTATGTCTGCCCGCTGAAATAGACTCTTCATGTGGGAAATATTCACCCCACAGAAAGGAAAAATAATGAAAGAATTTACAGAAAAGCATCACGCTTTCATTGCGGCGACATTTTACGACCTGCTGACAAAGCGGTACGGACAGCGCGGCGAGGCGGCGTTTATTCTTGCGACGCAGCGCTATGCGGAGCAGCGCGGCAACCGAATGGCGCAAAGAGCCATCCGCGATGGCAAGCCGCTGACGTTCAGCACCTATCGCGAATACGGCGAATGGGTCAACACGCAGAGCGTGAAGGATGAGGGCTGTGGGAATGAGGGGTATGTCGTGTCCTATTCCCCGGATTTTGACGAGCGTGTAACGCAGTGCCCCTGGGCAACGCAGTTTGCTGAAATGGGGATGCAGAAGGCGGGGACCGTCTACTGTACGCATCTGGACAAATCGATCGTCCGCGGCTTCAATCCCGCGCTGGTGTATGAAGTGCCGCAGAGTTTGCACGAGCACGACTGCTGTATTCAGACAGCGCGTAACGCCAATTTCCCGGAGGGCGCTGTCTACCAAAAGCACAAGGAATATCTCAAGGGCTTCGACTATCACTGCGGGCATAACTTCAAAACCTACAGCGATATCTGCACCTCCATCTTTGGCGCCGGAGGCGCTGCGATCTCCGCAGAGGCGCTGCGCCGTTTCTCGGATACCTACGGTGAAGATATGGCAGATGTGCTTGTTTCGTACAAAAACACCGACTTCAATTTAGTCTGAACCTTATTGTTATCAGAAAGGAACCGATATGCTTAAAACCAGCAGAACAGTTACAGCCGATGTATTGGTCATCGGCGGTGGCGGCGCAGCCTGTACGGCGGCGGTTGCCGCCGCGCGTGCCGGCTCATCAGTTGTCCTCGTTTCCAAGGGCAAGGCCGGCAACAGCGGCAATACCATTATGATTGGCGGCTCTTACGGAATGGACGGTGAGAGCGCATACTATGACTATCATATTCCCGGCGCCGATCCCAGCTTCACCAAGGAAGAACTGTTTCGCTCCATTGTAAATGACGGCTTCAACCTGAGCGATCAGAATCTGGTGGAACAGTTCGTCAACGACAGTCCCCGCATCGTCTATGAAGTCAAGGAATGGGGCGAGGAGATCGGTGAGCGTTTCTCGTTCTATGCGCCGTCCAACTGGGACGTAACAGGCCGCAGCATGGGGCGAGCGTTGATGAACGGCGTTAAGAAAATGGCGAATGTCTCCGTCTTCAATGATATCATCATTACCGATCTGCTAAAAAGCGGCAGCGCTGTGACAGGCGCACTGGGTATGGATGCCTATAGCGGAGAACTGATCGTTTTCGAGGCGAAGGCGACCGTACTCGGCACAGGCGGCTTCTCCGCCTACACGCTGCAGAACACTAACACCGACATGACCGGCGACGGTCTCGCCATGGCCTATCGTGCAGGCGCTAAGCTGTCGGATCTGGAGTTTCAGCTGTTTCTTATGACTGCTGTGGAGCCTTATGATATCCGCGGCTCCATTCTTCCGGCGCTGTGCACGTTCCGTTCCAAGTTTGACTATGATCCAGTCGACCGTGACGGCAAGCGCATCGAGGTTCCCGCAAAGCTGCGGGAAATGGAAGCTACCAGTGAAATGTGCAAGCTGGTCCACATGTATTATTTCGGTCATGTGGTCAATGCCGGGAAAGGCTCTCCGAGTGGTGGCATCTACTTTGATTTCAGCCGATTCACCGACGAGCAGATCGACGAGATGTTTGAAGCGGTGATGGATCACTTTGACGGCTTCTACAAGCACGGCTACTACCATGGCGAGAGCATTATCGATTTCCGCGATCTTGCCAAAAAGGAGCGCCGCGTAGAAGTCGGCTTGACCAGCGAATACAGCGTCGGCGGCATTTTTGTCGATGAAAATATGTTTACCGGCGTTCCCGGTCTGTATGCGGCCGGCGAGGCAGCCAGCGGTGTGTTCGGTGCGAACCGTGTAGCCGATGCGGTCACTGAGATGCTGGTACAGGGCTATAAGGCCGGTGAGGTCGCGGCAAAGTATGCAGCAGAACAGGCTCTTCTCTCTCCGGATGACGCAGCGGTCGAACAGGCCGTAGCCGTGCTGGAGGGACTGCTGAGCAACCGGGGCGGCGTCGCCGTATCAGAGGCAGTCGATCGTCTGGGTAAAATCAGCGACAGAGCGCTTGGCATGGTGCGCAATGAAAATTCGCTGCGTACCGGCGTCGAAGCCTTCGAGGCGCTTGACGCTGAAATGGAGCATCTCACACTCCGCAGCAAGAGCCACGCTACAATCGCGAACTGATGCAGGCGCTCGCCGCACGCAATCTGCTCATCTGCTCTAGGGTCGCCGCGAAAATGGCGCTGGAGAGAAAAGAGAGCCGCGGCCTGCATCTGCGTGACGATTACTCCTATATCGATAACGAAAACTGGCAGGTCCGTCAGCTTGCCGAGTTAATCAACGGCGAGGACAAACTAAGCAAAAAGGCGCCGGTGGTCACAAAGATTCCTCTGCGCAAGGCAGAAAAAATCGATTATGAATCTTTCATCCTGGAAGAGGACCTCGGAATGAAAAACATGGAGGAAACCTGATGAATGTAAAAATTTTCCGTTTTGATCCTTCTGCGGATACACAGCCCCATTACGATACATTTTCTGTAGAGATCTCGGCCGAAGAAAAAATGACGATCATGGGTCTTCTTGAATATATTGCGAGACATTTTGACAGTACGCTCAGTTTTTATTCCCACAGCGCCTGCCGCCATGGAATCTGCGGCCGCTGCACGTTGAAATGCAACGGCAAAGCCTGCCTTGCCTGCACGACGGTCCTAACCGGAGAAGACGTTACACTGGATCCCCTGAAGAATGACGTGGTAAAGGATCTCGTCATCCGCAATTGACCGAATCGGCAGGATCGCGTTATCCGGATCCTGCGGCATCTTATTAAAAAGAGGAATACGACATGAATCCAAACAGTACGACCTATCAGGCTTATGTGCAGATCC
>OLNQ01004296.1_pt1 | contig 10833 bp, 8 predicted proteins | sample 1672821 | NCBI WGS metagenome assembly OLNQ01 (sample SAMEA3136727, study PRJEB25190) | human gut metagenome | biome: human gut; feature: human-associated habitat; material: faeces | place: Austria | collected 2013
CCTTCACAACCTAGGAACTGCACCACAGAATCTGCGACACTACGCCAATTAAACTCCGGTTTATTTATAAAACCGCTCCAGCGAATCCATGCGTGCACTCATATTTGCAAACATTGCATCCACGATCGTGATAGCTGCCATAGATTCCACGACAACAACGGCACGCGGTACGATGATCGGATCGTGGCGACCTTTGATATTGATGTCAATCTCTTCACCAGATTTATTGACCGTGTGCTGGGTGGCAGAAATGGAAGGCGTCGGTTTGATCGTGGCGCGGAGAATGATATCGGAACCATCACTCATGCCGCCTAAGATACCACCGGCGTGATTTGTTTCTTTGGAAACAGAACCATCCGCTCCGATGCGGAAGGCATCGTTATTGTTCTTGCCGGTTGCTTTGGCAACGTCAAAACCATCTCCAATCTCGAAACCTTTTACAGCACCGATGGACATGACGGCTTTGGCGAGGTTTGCGTTCAGCTTTTCAAAGACCGGATCGCCGATACCTGCCGGAACACCGGAAATGATACACTCCACGACACCGCCGGAAGAATTTTGTTCAGCGATGCAGGCTTCCAGATAAGCCATTGCATTTTCTGAGGCATCGGCATCCGGCATGTACACCGGATTTTTCAGAATCTCCTCGGCATCGAAATGACGCGGATCGCATGCGATTGGACCAATGGATTTAGAATAGGTCATAAGTCTGATGCCAAGCTGATCCAAAATTTTGACTGCGATCGCTCCGGCTGCCACACGTCCGATTGTTTCACGACCGGAGGAACGGCCACCACCGCGGTAATCTCTGAAACCATATTTCATATCAAAGGTGTAATCAGCATGTCCCGGACGATAATAGGATGCAATTTCACTGTAATCCTTGGACTGCTGGTTTTTATTATATACAACAAGTGAGATTGGAGTTCCGGTTGTTTTTCCCTCAAATACGCCGGATAAAATCTCAACGGAGTCATCCTCCTTACGCGGGGTAGTGAATTTGGACTGTCCCGGTTTTCTGCGATTTAAAAATTTCTGGATATCTTCCTCACAGAGAGAAAGTCCTGCCGGACATCCATCTACAACGACACCGACTCCTTTTCCGTGGGATTCCCCCCAGGTTGTTATTTTAAATATATTTCCAAATGTTGATCCTGCCATAGGTATGTGCTCCTTTATCACCAAATATAAAATGATTATAAAAGATTTCGCTTTGCGCGACAATAAGAATATGGTAAAATATAAAAAGTTGTAAAAAAATTTGTGAGGAGGTTCCAAGAATGGAACAATACCCTGTGAGAAAAATAGAAAAACCGATCGACTGGTGCGTGACAGTGCCGGGGTCTAAGAGCATGACAAACAGGGCGCTTTTAATGGCAGCACTCTCGGATGGGACAGTGACATTAGACGGCGTGCTTTTTTCAGATGATTCCAGACATTTTATCAGCTCACTGACCGCGCTAGGCTTTGATGTTCTCGTGGAAGAGGAAAAAAGGCGTGTGACGGTAAAAGGAGAAGGCGGAACAATTCCGAAAAAAGAAGCAGAAATTGATGTTGGAAGTGCAGGAACAGCCGCCAGATTTCTGACAGCAATGCTTGGAATGTCAGATGGCAGTTATGTGATCCAGGCATCCGGGCAGATGAAAAAAAGACCGATGAAAGATCTGTTTGTCTTATTGGAGCAGACGGGTGCAGAGATTACATATCTGGAACAGGAAGGTTTTCTTCCTGTGAAAATTAATGGGCAGAGAAAAGACCAGAAGCTTACAGTCCGGCTTGACATCAGCAGGAGTACACAGTTTTTAAGCGCCATGCTTTTGATTTCTCCGATGCTTCCGCAGGGGCTGCATATTCAGATCACAAGTGAGAAGACGGATGGTTCTTATATCCGGATCACACGCAATATGATGGAAAACTGGGGTGTGCAGACACAGTTTGATGGAAAAATTTATGAGGTGATGCCGGGGGCGGCTTATCATAAAACTGCTTATGTCGTAGAACCGGATATGTCGGCGGCATGCTATTTTTATGGTGCGGCAGCGCTCACCGGAGGAAAAGCCATAGTCGAAAATGTGCATATGGACAACACGCAGGGAGATAAAAAATTCTTAAAGGTGTTGGAGCAGCTCGGCTGTAAAGTGACAGATACCGCAAAAGGGATCTGTGTGGAAGGCCCGGAACATGGAAATATTCATGGAATCGATATAGATATGAACGATTTTTCTGACCAGACGATGACGCTTGCGGCGATGGCGCCATACGCAGATGCACCGGTGCATATTTCGCACATTGGCCACATCAGACTTCAGGAGTCTGACAGGATCCATGCGATCGTGACAGAACTGCGGCGTGCCGGTATCCGGTGCGAGGAAGAAGAAGACGCTTTGACCATTTATCCGGGAGTGCCGCATGCAGCTGTGATAAAAACATATGAAGACCACCGCATGGCAATGGCATTTTCGCTGCTTGGTTTACGAACTGACGGGATCATAATAGACGATCCGCTATGCTGCAAAAAAACATTTGAAAATTATTTCGAACTGTTTACAATGTTGACACAAGAGTGATCATATACAATGAAAAAAAGAATTTTAGTACCATTGCGAGTGACACGTAGCGGAAGCGTGTTTTCGTTGATTTTGAACAATTGAAAGAAGAGTAGGATGAGTTTCGCAAACGCCTAAATATAACGGAAACAGGAAAGGAGTACAAAAATTGTACGAGTTATTAAAAGAAGAGGGAAGAGCCAAACGTGGAGTATTTCACACGGTGCACGGAGACATCCAGACACCAGTGTTTATGAATGTCGGAACGGTGGCAGCAATCAAGGGAGCTGTCTCCACTGAGGATTTAGAACAGATCAAATGTCAGGTGGAATTATCGAACACTTACCATCTGCATGTGAGAACAGGAGATAAACTCATTAAGGAGATGGGCGGATTGCATAAATTCATGTCATGGAACCGTCCAATCCTTACGGATTCCGGCGGATTTCAGGTGTTTTCCCTTGCCGGCTTAAGAAAAATCAAAGAGGAAGGCGTTTATTTCCATTCTCATATTGACGGAGCCAAAATTTTCATGGGACCGGAAGAGAGTATGCAGATCCAGTCAAATCTCGGTTCAACGATTGCCATGGCTTTTGATGAGTGCGCACCGGCTCTTGCGGAACGCCCTTATGTGGAGGCATCCGTAGCGAGAACGACACGATGGCTGGAGCGTTGTAAAAAAGAAATGAACCGCCTCAATTCGTTAGAGGATACCGTAAATAAAAACCAGATGCTCTTCGGTATCAACCAGGGTGCGATTTATGCGGATATCCGTATCGATCATGCCAAGAGAATCTCGGAGCTCGATCTCGACGGCTATGCAGTCGGAGGTCTCGCAGTCGGGGAAACACATGAGGAAATGTACTATATTTTGGATGAGACAGTTCCTTATCTGCCGAGAAAGAAACCAACTTATCTGATGGGAGTGGGAACTCCGGCAAATATTTTAGAAGGCGTTGACCGCGGTATTGATTTCTTTGACTGTGTTTATCCGTCACGGAATGGTCGTCATGGACATGTATACACCAATCAGGGAAAGATCAATCTGTTTAACCAGAAATATGAAAAAGATATGCGTCCGATCGAGGAAGGCTGCCAGTGTCCGGCGTGCCGCAGATACAGCAGGGCATACATCCGCCATCTGCTGAAAGCAAAAGAAATGCTTGGAATGCGTCTGTGTGTACTGCATAATCTTTATTTCTACAATACGATGATGGAAGAGATCCGGGATGCGCTTGATGCCGGGAACTTCAGATCGTATAAGGAAGAAAAACTTTATAACATGGGACAGATCGACCGTGAAAAAGAAATGAGCGGACAGAAGAAGTTCTATTAAAAGGACAGATATTGTCTAAGACTAAATATTTTATAAAATTAATTGGAAAAGCTTGCCGAAACGCAAGGTTTTGTGTACAATGTTTTATAGTTTCTAAAAATATCAAAATACGATATTAGAGAGCAATAAGTTTTTAGGAGGAAGAAAGATGTTATCAATCTTGGCATCATCAGGAGCATCATCCGCAGCAGGAATGGGTGGAATGATCCTTTGGTTAGTTATTTTATTTGCATTTATGTATTTCTTCATGATCCGTCCACAGAAGAAAGAGACTCAGAAGAAAAATGCAATGTTATCGGAACTTGCAACAGGAGATACTGTTTTGACAACAAGTGGCTTCTACGGTACAGTTATTGATATCACAGACGATACAGTCATTGTTGAGTTTGGAAGCAACAAGAACTGCCGTATCCCAATGCAGAAATCTGCAATTGCAGCAGTTGAAAAACCGGAAGAAGCATAATGTAAATAGAGTGCTTTATCATAAGACGTCGGCAGTTGCCGGCGTCTTATCTGTATCTGAAAGAGCATCAGGGAAGCGGGCTGCTTATGGAGCTGCTGTTTCACGCATGATCCGGATCAAAATATGATGATGAAAGGGAAAGAAAATGGTTTGTCTTGAAAAGCTGGATAGAAGTGATTTTGAAGAAGTTTATCGTATTATGGAACAGAGTTTTCCGGCAGATGAGAGAAGAAAAAAGGAAGGGCAGCAAAAACTTCTGGATGAAGAAAAATATGAGCTGCTCGGTGTAAGAAACGAGGGAGGGCTTCTGGCATTTTTAGCAGTCTGGGAGTTTGCGGAATTTGTCTTTATCGAGCATTTTGCAGTCAGTGAGAAAGCAAGAAACAGTGGGATCGGCGGAAAAATGTTAGAGGAACTGGCAAGGCAGAAAGCAGGAAAAGTTGTTCTGGAGGTGGAATTGCCGGAGGATTCCCTGAAAAAAAGAAGAATAGGATTTTATGAGCGGCATGGGTTCACTTTTAACGAATATCCATATATCCAGCCGCCGATGGGAGAAGACCGGCATGAAATCCCCCTGCGGATCATGTCAGCACCGGAACCGCTTTCAGAGGATGAGTTTCAGAGCGTGCGCACAGAATTATACGAAAGTGTTTATCATTATGTATGTGAGGAATGATAAGCTGTATTTTCTATAGGTAACAGTTATGACTATTATGAAAAAGAAAAATAGCAATGATAGTTGAAATGTTTCCAAAGATACTATATTATAGTCTTTATAAATACTGTCGGCAATTACTGTGCTAAAGTGAAAAAGATATGGATTCACTGAGGTGCACAGACAGGCTATGAGATGAAAGAAAAGAGGGATTGGATATGGAGTGTCATATTGGTGTGATCTCAGGCGATGGAATCGGACCGGAGATCGTGGCAGAGGCGAAAAAAGTTTTAGATAAAGCAGGGGAGAAATACGGACATTCGTTTACGTATCAAGATATTCTGATGGGAGGATGTTCGATCGATGCGACAGGCGTGCCGCTTACCGATGAGGCAATTGCAGCTGCAAAGGCATCGGATGCAGTTCTGATGGGATCGATCGGTGGAAACACACAGACTTCCCCATGGTACAAACTGGCTCCGGAATTAAGACCGGAAGCAGGACTGTTAAAATTGAGAAAGTCTTTGAATTTATTTGCAAATTTAAGACCTGCTTATTTATATGAAGAATTGAAAGAAGCTTGTCCGCTCCGTGACGATATTATCGGAGATGGATTTGATATGATGATCATGCGCGAACTGACCGGAGGTCTTTACTTTGGGGCGAGAAAGACGGAGATGGTTGATGGTGTGATAACTGCAACCGATACACTTACTTACAATGAAAACGAGATCAGAAGAATCGCAAAGCGCGGATTTGATATCGCCATGAAGCGCAGAAAAAAAGTGACAAGCGTAGATAAGGCAAATGTTTTAGATTCCTCCAGATTATGGAGAAAAGTAGTGGAAGAAGTCGCAAAGGATTATCCGGAAGTTACTTATGAGCATATGCTCGTAGACAACTGCGCAATGCAGCTTGTCAAAGATCCAAAACAGTTTGATGTCATTTTAACAGAGAATATGTTTGGAGATATTTTATCAGACGAGGCAAGTATGGTGACAGGCTCTATCGGAATGTTATCCTCCGCAAGTCTGAACGATACCAAATTTGGTCTGTATGAGCCAAGCGGCGGTTCTGCACCGGATATCGCAGGAAAAGGAATTGCCAATCCAATCGCAACGATTTTAAGCGCAGCGATGATGCTCCGCTATACGTTTGATCTTGATAAAGAGGCAGATGCGATAGAAGCAGCCGTCAAACAGGTGTTAAAAGACGGTTACCGCACGATCGACATTATGCCGCAGGAAGATGCAAAGAAAGCATATGTAACACAGGTTGGCACATCACAGATGGGCGATCTGATCTGTGAGCGTATTTAATACAGAAAGATGGAATGGTATCACCTGAGGAGGAATATCCGGGCTGAATGATAATTTCAGGTGAGGGAAAGGAATGATAGAATATGAAGAGTGATAATGTAAAATCAGGGATGCAGCAGGCTCCACACAGAAGTCTTTTTAACGCACTGGGCTTTACAGAAGAAGAAATGAAAAAACCAATGGTAGGTATCGTAAGCTCCTACAACGAGATCGTACCGGGTCATATGAATCTGGATAAAATCGTAAATGCAGTGAAATTAGGCGTTGCAGAGGCAGGCGGTGTGCCGGTTGTATTCCCGGCGATCGCAGTGTGCGATGGAATTGCAATGGGACATATCGGGATGAAATATTCTCTTGTCACAAGAGATCTGATCGCAGATTCCACCGAGTGTATGGCACTCGCACATCAGTTCGATGCACTTGTCATGGTTCCAAACTGTGATAAAAACGTTCCGGGACTTTTGATGGCAGCAGCAAGAATCAATGTTCCGACTGTATTCGTATCCGGTGGACCAATGCTTGCAGGTCATGTGCACGGCAAAAAGAGAAGTCTTTCCTCTATGTTTGAGGCAGTCGGTTCCTACGCAGCAGGAACGATGACGGAGGAGGAAGTAAAAGAGTATGAAGAGAAAGTTTGTCCAACCTGCGGTTCCTGTTCAGGAATGTACACCGCAAACTCGATGAACTGTCTGACAGAAGCACTCGGTATGGGATTAGGCGGAAATGGAACCATCCCTGCAGTTTATTCAGAGCGTATCAAACTTGCAAAACATGCAGGAATGGCAGTCATGGATATGTACAATAAGAATATCCGACCAAGAGATATTATGACAAAAGAAGCAATCTTAAATGCCCTGACCGTAGATATGGCATTGGGATGTTCTACAAACAGTATGTTACATCTTCCTGCGATTGCCCACGAAGTAGGTTTTGATTTTGATATATCTTTTGCTAACCCGATCAGCGAAAAAACACCGAACCTCTGTCATCTAGCACCGGCAGGACCGACTTATATGGAGGACTTAAATGAGGCAGGCGGTGTCTATGCCGTTATGAAAGAGTTAGCAGACATTGGACTGCTCAACACAGACTGTATGACCGTTACCGGAAAAACAGTCGGAGAAAATATTAAAAATGCAGTGAATAAGAACCCGGAGGTAATCCGTCCGGTTGACAATCCATACAGTAAGACAGGTGGTCTTGCAGTATTAAAAGGAAATCTTGCCCCGGATGGAGGCGTTGTAAAGCGTTCCGCAGTGGTAGATGAGATGATGGTGCATGAAGGTCCGGCAAGAGTGTTTGACTGTGAGGAAGATGCGATTGCTGCGATCAAAGGTGGAAAGATCGTGGCAGGTGACGTTGTCGTGATCCGTTACGAGGGACCAAAAGGCGGACCGGGCATGAGAGAAATGTTAAATCCAACCTCCGCAATTGCAGGAATGGGATTAGGTTCCTCCGTGGCACTCATCACGGACGGACGTTTTTCCGGTGCGAGCCGTGGAGCTTCCATCGGTCATGTGTCACCGGAGGCAGCAGTCGGCGGACCGATCGCTCTTGTGGAAGAGGGAGATATCATCAAAATCAATATCCCTGAGATGACCTTGGATATTGCAGTATCCGATGAAGAGATGGCAGCACGTAAGGCAAAATGGCAGCCAAGAGAACCAAAAGTTACCACCGGCTACCTTGCGCGTTACGCATCTATGGTAACATCCGGCAACCGAGGAGCAATCTTACAGATTCCGGGAAAGAATGATTAAAGAAAAGAGGTTCATGTGTGCTTTCCGGATTTTGGAAGCATTGGTGAAGCAATTAGATATGGAAACACGAAAGGGGATTTAGAGAATGCAGTTAACAGGTGCGCAGATCGTGATCGAATGTCTGAAAGAACAGAAGGTTGATACTGTATTCGGATATCCGGGCGGCGCTATCTTAAATGTATATGATGAATTATATAAACATCAGAATGAGATCAGACATGTTTTAACTTCCCATGAGCAGGGTGCGTCCCATGCAGCGGACGGTTATGCGAGAAGTACGGGAAAAGTAGGTGTCTGTTTTGCAACAAGCGGACCGGGGGCAACGAACCTTGTCACCGGAATCGCAACCGCATATATGGATTCTGTTCCAGTGGTGGCGATCACCTGCAATGTAAATGTTCCATTACTTGGAAAAGACAGTTTTCAGGAGATCGACATTGCGGGAATCACAATGCCGATCACAAAACATAACTTTATTGTAAAGGATGTTACAAAACTTGCAGATACGATCCGGCGTGCATTTAAGATCGCACAGACAGGACGTCCGGGACCGGTTTTAGTGGATATCCCAAAAGATATCACGGCAGCGAAGACGGAATACAAGGCAAAAGAGCCGGAAGTGATCTCAGGAATTTCACAGACGATCACAGAGGAAGACTTAAACAAAGCGGTCAAGATGATCCAGAAGGCAAAGAAACCATACATATTTGTCGGTGGTGGAGCCGTGATCTCCGGCGCCAGTGAGGAATTAAAGAAATTTGTCAAAATGGTAGATGCGCCTGTCTGTGATTCCCTCATGGGAAAAGGAGCTTTTGACGGAGAGGATGATCTTTATACCGGAATGCTTGGAATGCATGGAACAAAAGCATCCAATCTCGGTGTCAGTGAGTGTGATCTTTTAATTGCTGTCGGCGTAAGATTTTCAGACCGTGTACTCGGCAATGCAAAGAAATTTGCAAGCCAGGCAGATATTTTACAGTTTGATGTGGATCCGGCAGAGATTAATAAAAATATCCAGACGGATGCGTCCGTGATCGGTGATATCAAAGAGATCCTGCTTCGTGTGAATGAGCGGCTGACACAGATGAACCATACGGAATGGATCACACATATCATGGATTACAAAGTAAAGTATCCACTGACTTATCCAAAAACCGGATTGTCAGGTCCTTATGTCATTGAGGAAATCTATAGAGAGACAAATGGGGATGCCATCATTGTGACGGAAGTAGGACAGCATCAGATGTGGGCGGCACAGTATTACAAATACAAAAAACCGAGAACACTTCTGACATCCGGCGGTCTTGGAACAATGGGATATGGTCTTGGCGCTGCGATCGGTGCACAGATCGGATGCCCGGAGAAACAGGTCATTAATATTGCCGGAGACGGATGTTTCCGTATGAATATGAATGAAATTGCAACCGCAGTGAGACAAAAGTTACCACTCATCGAAGTGATCATTAATAATCATGTACTTGGAATGGTTCGTCAGTGGCAGGATTTATTCTATGGAAAGCGTTATTCTTCGACGGTTCTTGATGATACGGTTGATTTTGTGAAAGTTTCTGAAGGCCTTGGTGCGAAAGGTTACAGAGTTTCATCAATTGAAGAATTTAAAGCGGCACTCAAAGAAGCTATAGAATTAAATATACCTTGTGTAATTGACTGTCTTATTGACAGGGAAGACAAGGTATTTCCAATGGTTTCACCTGGAGCTGCAATCTCTGAAGCTTTTGATAGACAGGATTTGGAAAATAAAAACAAAAATAACTAAAGAATATTACGTATATAGAAGAGATTACTAAATAAAAGAACAAAAGAATATTAATAGAGAATGAATTGTTGACATACAATAAAGATTGTCATAAAATGTCTATTAATTATTAAATTAAAAGCTTAGTTGAGACATATTTTATAATAGTGATTTCAACAGGCTGAATAATAGGAGGAAGAAATTGGCAAGAGTTTATAATTTTAGCGCAGGTCCGGCAGTATTACCGGAAGAGGTATTGAAGGAAGCAGCAGCAGAGATGCTTGATTACAAGGGAAGCGGCCAGTCAGTTATGGAGATGAGCCATCGTTCCAAAGTATACGACAATATCATTAAAGAAGCTGAAGCTGATTTAAGAGATTTGTTGGATATTCCGGATAATTACAAGGTATTATTCCTTCAGGGCGGTGCGTCGCAGTTCTTTGCAGAGGTTCCTATGAATCTTATGAAGAATAAGAAAGCAGCATATATTATAACAGGACAGTGGGCTAAGAAAGCATACCAGGAAGCTAAGATTTATGGTGATGCAATTGCCGTTGCTTCTTCAGAAGACAAAACATATTCATATATCCCGGATTGTTCAGATCTTGACATTCCGGAAGATGCAGATTATGTATATATTTGCGAAAATAATACAATTTATGGTACTAAATATAAGAAGCTTCCTGATACAAAGGGACATATTCTTGTATCTGATGTTTCATCTTGTTTCTTATCAGAACCTATGGATGTTACAAAGTATGGCGTTGTATATGGCGGCGTTCAGAAAAATATCGGACCAGCAGGTGTTGTTATCGCAATTATAAGAGAGGATTTAATTACAGATGATGTTCTTCCTGGAACTCCTACAATGCTTAAATGGAAGACACAGGCAGATGCTGATTCACTTTATAATACACCTCCATGCTATAATATTTATATCTGTGGCAAGGTATTTAAGTGGATTAAGAAGATGGGTGGACTTTCAGCTATGAAAGAAC
>OLNQ01004299.1_pt1 | contig 10830 bp, 8 predicted proteins | sample 1672821 | NCBI WGS metagenome assembly OLNQ01 (sample SAMEA3136727, study PRJEB25190) | human gut metagenome | biome: human gut; feature: human-associated habitat; material: faeces | place: Austria | collected 2013
TACCCGCGAGCCGCTCCAGGAAGAGGTCTTCCAGCCGGTGCGGGTCGTCCGTTCCCATCCGGGCCATGAGCGCCCGGCAGTCCGGGCAGCGCTTCCACTGCGACATGTCCACCTCGTCGCCGCCGATATGGATGTATTCCGACGGGAAGAGCCCGCAGATTTCGCCCAGAATATCCTCGAGCAGCGCGTAGTTCTCCTCGCGCGCCACGCACCAAGCGTTGCGGTAGTCGTATCCGGCGGTGGCTGCCGTGTCGGCGGCGTAGGCGCAGCGGATTTCGGGATGCACCGTCCCGACCGTGCGGCTGTGCCCCGGGAGGTCGATCTCGGGGATCACCTCGATGTTGCGGACGGCGGCATAGCGGACGATGTCGCGCATCTCCTCCTGCGTGTAGTAGCCGCCGTAACGTTCGAACCATTTGCCGTAGATGGCCTTCACGGGCGAATCGCCGCCGCGGAATCCGCCGACCTCGGCCAGTTCGGGGTGGGAACGGATCTCGATGCGCCATCCTTCGTCGTCCGTGAGATGAAGATGCAGTTTGTTGATATTGTGGTATGAAAGCAGGTCTATATAACGCTTTACCGCATCCGCATCCATCCACGTCCGGGCCACGTCGAGCATCATTCCGCGGAATGCGAAGCGCGGGGCGTCATGCGTTTCCGCACAGGCGATCACGGTCCCTTCGGGCAGGCCGCGCTTCCCGTAGATTGCGGGCGGCAGCAGCCGGAAGAGCGCCTGCACGCCGTTGAAGGCCCCGCCGTAGTCGCCGCTGCGGACGACGATGTGGTCGGGGGCGATTTCGAGACGGTATCCTTCGGCCGGGATGTCGCCGGAGGCGTCGAGCACGAGCGCCACGGTGCCGTCGCCCGAGTGGTCCTGCCGCACCGGGCAGCGGAGGTATTCCGCGGCGTAATCCGCTATCGGACGCAAGGCCTCGTCGGCCGTGAGCGTCGTGCGGGAATCGAACGGGAAGACCCCTTCGCGGAAGGTCGTGCGCCCCGGGCCGGGCTGTGCGGAGACGGAAACGGCGCAAAGCAGCGCCAGCGCCAGAGAGAGTCGTTTCATCGGCAGGTAGAATTTTTGTACGACGCAAAGATATGTTTTTTCGGCCGATTTGTTATCTTTGCCTTGCTAAATCGAATCGGATTCATGGAAGACAAACGTTTGGAAGCCACGGCACGCCTGCTGGAGGTGATGAACACGCTCCGCCGCGAATGTCCGTGGGACCGGGAGCAGACTTTCGACTCGCTGCGCAGCAACACGATCGAGGAGACCTACGAACTGGCCGATGCCATCACGGCGCACAATATGGAGGGAATCAAGGAGGAGCTGGGCGACCTGCTGCTGCATGTGGTTTTCTATTCGAAGCTGGGCGAGGAACAGGGCGCGTTCGATTTCGGTGATGTGGCCAATGCCTTGTGCGACAAGCTGATCTACCGCCATCCGCACGTTTACGGCGACATCCACGCCAATACGCCCGACGAGGTGAAGGAGAACTGGGAGGCGCTCAAGCTGCGCAAGAAGAACCGCAAGAGCGGCACGCTCGGCGGCGTTCCCCGCTCGCTTCCGGCGCTGGTGAAGGCGTTCCGCGTGGGCGAGAAGGCCGCCGGGGCAGGGTTCGACTGGCAGCGCAAAGAGGATGTCTGGGCGAAGGTGAAGGAGGAGATCGCCGAGGTCGAGGCGGAGATGCGCGCGGGCCGCAGGGAGGAGCTCGAAGGAGAGTTCGGGGACCTGTTCTTCGCCCTCGTGAATGCCGCACGGCTCTACGGCGTGGATCCCGAATCGGCGCTGGCACGCACGAACGAGAAATTCATCCGCCGCTTCAATTACATGGAGGAACAGGCTGCCGCACAGGGAAGTTCGCTGCACGACCTCTCGCTCGACCAGATGGAGGCTCTGTGGCAGGAAGCCAAAAAAGAAGAATAAAAAACGCGAAGAGTATGCACCTGTCGCGGACGGAATTTGAAACGCTCGCTGTCGTATGCCCTGGCGTGCCTGTTGCTGGCAGCCTGCGGCGGCGCAGGGGTGCAGCATTCTGCCGCACCACCGGATTCGGAGCTGCTGCCCGAAGGTGCGGTCGCATTCCGTTACCACCGGGGACACCTCTATTTCGATGCGACGGTCTGCGATTCGATCCCGGCGCGTCCGGTCTTCGATACGGGTGCGACGGGGCTCTATGTCGATTCGCTCCGGCGTTGCGCCCGGGGTATGATCGGCGGTACGGGAGTCTCGGTCGCGTCGACGCGCATACTGCTGGAGAAACTCGCATTCGCCATCGACACATTGCGCCGGGAGAGTGAGATGACGCCTGTCCTTGCCCTGAAGGAGGTGCTGGGACGCCAGTCCGACGGTATTCTCGGGCAGCGTTTTCTGGCGCAGTCGTGCGTGGAGTTCAATCTCCGGCGCGGTTACATGCGGGCCGTGTCGCCCGATACGCTCGCCGCTGCCGGCTTCGCCTGCGTGGCGGTGGAAAAACGCGATGACCGCATTTACCTTCCCGCCTGCGTGCGGTTCGATGCCGGGCATGCGCCCGGGCGACGTGGTCGTGGAATGGGACGGCGAGCCGGTCGGCGGGATGCGGATCGACAGTGCCGTGACAGCCCCCGGACGCCACTGCATGGCGGCGCTGCGAGGCGGTGTACGTACGGAATATACATTTGAAACCAAAGAGATATTATAATTATGGCATTGATCAGAGAAGTGCGGGGACATACCCCCGTGATCGGAGAAAATACGTTTCTGGCCGAGACGGCCGTGATCCTGGGCGACGTGACGATCGGGCGCGACTGTTCGATCTGGTACAACGCCGTCCTGCGGGGCGACGTGAACAAGATCGTCATCGGCGACCGCACGAACATTCAGGACGGCGCGGTGCTCCACACCATCTACGACAAGGCGAAGCATCCGTCGCAGACGATCATCGGCAACGACGTCTCGGTGGGCCACAACGCCGTGGTGCACGGCGCGCGCATCGGTGACAACTGTCTGATCGGCATGGGCGCCATCCTGCTCGACAACGCTGTCATCCCGTCGGACTGCATCATCGCCGCCGGGGCGCTGGTGCTCTCCAATGCACAACTGGAACCCGACTCGCTTTACGCGGGCGTTCCGGCCAAGCGGATCCGGGCGGTGACCCTCGAGCAGCGCGAGGAGATCGTGCTCCGCACGGCACGCGACTACATGCACTACGCCTCGTGGTTCCGGGACGGAGCGGCCGAAGGCGAACCGGAGAAGTAACCCTTTCCCATGCGGCTGCAATCCCGATATTCCGACGTCGTGCTGAACCTGCTGGTCGCCGTGGCGATCAGCCTGGTGGTCAATTTCTCGTACCTGCTCCTGCTGCTCGTCGAGCAGAGCAGCGAGGCGCCGCCGCGTTCCGCCGGCGAGCAGATCGCCGAACGGCGCGACGCGGGTACGCTTTTCGTGCATCCCGACGGATACGGATACCTGATCTACGCCAACGGCGACAGCGTCTATACCCCCTCGCGGCGTATGCGCTGGCTGGGGCTCGAGGCGGGCGACCGGATCGTGGCCGATCTGATGCCGCCCCGCAACGCCGGAGGACATCCCGTGCTGGAGCGAGTGCGGACGCTCAACGATGCGGAATATGATTACAGCGCCCTCTACAACCGCACTTCGCGGTGGACGGAGTTGCTGCTGCAACTGGTCTTCTACCTCATCATGTCGTTCGTGATGCTCTCGATCCTCACCTCGTCGCGCCGGAACTATTCGATGGCACGTTACGTGCGCCGCTGCCTGTGGTGCATCGCCGCGGCCGTTGGGCTATACTGCGTGGCTCCCGTCACGGAATGGCATTCCGGGCGGATCGTGATGAACTTCATGGGCGGCCGCATGTTCGACTACATGCTGCTGCTCAAATGTTCGTTCGCCGTGGTCGTCTCGCTGCTGTACAGCCGCATCTACGTGCTCATCTCGCAGCGGCAGGCCGTCGTCGTGGAGAACGAGCGGCTCAAGAACGAGAATCTCACCACGCGCTACAATCTGCTCGTCGGGCAGATCAACCCCCATTTCTTCTTCAACTCGCTCAACTCGCTGGCGATGCTCGTGCGCGAGCGGCAGGACGACAAGGCGCTCGTTTACATCGACCAGCTCTCCTACACGTTCCGCTACATCATCCAGAACGGCCAGAGCACGCTCATGACGCTCGGCGAGGAACTCAAATTCGCCGAGGCGTACAGTTATCTGTTCAAGATCCGCTATGCCGACAAACTCTTTTTCGACATCGCGGTCGATGCGCGCTACTTCGACTGGCGGCTGCCGGCGCTCTCGCTCCAGCCGCTGATCGGCAACGCCGTCAAACACAACACCATCACGCGCAGCAATCCGCTCCATGTCTCGATCCGCGTGGAGAACGGCATACTGGAGGTCTCGAATCCCCGGCGTCCCAAGCTCGAACCCGAGCCCTCGACCGGTATCGGACTGGAGAACCTGCGCAACCGCTGGCAGCTCATCACGGGGCGTGATATCGCCATTCTCTCGACGGAGGAACGGTTCACCGTGCGGCTGCCGCTGCTCAATCCCGACAAGCCATGATGAAGGCGCTGCTTATCGAAGACGAGACCGCCGCCGCGCGGAACCTCGCCGCCGTGCTGCGGGAGGTGGCCCCCGGCGTGCAGATCGTGGCGACGCTCGAAAGCGTCGCCGAAAGCATCGAGTGGCTGCGTTCCAATCCCCAGCCCGACCTGCTGTTCATGGACATCCACCTGGCGGACGGCGATTCCTTCCGCATCTTCGGCGCCGTGGAGGTCACCGCTCCGGTCATCTTCACCACGGCCTACGACCGCTATGCGCTCGAGGCGTTCAAGGTCAGCAGCATCGACTACCTGCTCAAACCGATCAATGCCGACGACGTGCGGCGTGCGCTGGAGAAGCTGCGGAGGCTCACCTCGGGCGAACGGCTCGACTACGGCTCCCGCGTGCGGAGTCTCGCCGCGCAGCGGCAGGAAGAGGTCTTTCTGGTCCGCGTGCGCGACCGGATCATTCCCCTACAGCGCGACCGGATCGCCTACTGCTACACTTCGAACGAGAAGGTCACGGCCTGCGATTTCGACGGGGAGACCTACCCGCTCGACAAGACCCTCGAAGCGTTGCAGGCCTTGCTTCCCGAGCGCGATTTCTTCCGCGCCAACCGGCAGTTCATCGTGGCGCGCCGCGCCGTGAAGGAGATCGCCGTGTGGTTCGGCAGCCGTCTGACGCTCCATCTTACGGTCGATACCCCCGAGCGGATCGTCATTTCCAAAGCCCGCGTTCCCGAATTCAAGACCTGGCTGCGGGCGGTTCACCCTGCCGAATAGGCGGTTCGGCCCGTCCTTTTGCCGTTACGCCCGGAGTACGCTCCGGGTTTTCGTGTTTGGCGTTACCTTTGTACCGACGATTCCCCGGAACGGTTTTCGACAACCGGGAATGTTTAACCAAAATTCGGAAAAGATGAAAAAGACGATTTTTGCAGCCTTCGCCGCCCTCTGCATGGCGGCAGGTACGAGCGCCTTCGCGCAGCCGCAGCGTATGGAACGGGGTCCGGAAGCGGGCGAACGCCCCTCCGTCGAGCAGATGGCCCGCGAGATGACGGACCGCATGGCCGAACGCCTGAAGCTCACGGAAAAACAGTCCGAACAGGTCTATGCCGCGACGCTCGAGCAGTTGCAGACGATGGAGGCTCATCGCGAGGCGATGCGCAAGGCGCGGGCGGAGCAGGCCGAGAAGATGAAGTCGATCCTTTCGACCGAGCAGTTCATGGAGTGGTCCAAGATGCAGGGCCCGCATCCCGGAGCCCGCCGCGGTCCGCAGATGATGCGCAAGGCGTCCGAAGGCGCTCCCGCATGCCGGGAGGACGCATGCTGCGACAGACCCTGTCCCCGTGAGAAGATGAAGGGAAAGAAGTGATACCGGATTTTCGGCGGCTTGTTGCAGCCGGGGCGCCGGTCGGTCGATTGGCGCCCTTTTTTTGCCGTTTCGCCTCTCTGTCGAACCGCCGTTGCGGGAAATGAATTAACTTCGCGCGTGCAAACAAGTGTTATTAAATAAAATGAAAAACGTACTACTGACTACCCTGCTGGCGCTCTTCGCGGCGGCGGCCTCCGCACAGACCGGGGCCGTCACGGGACGGATCGTGGATGCCGACACCGGAGAGAGCGTGGTCGGCGCGGTCCTGACCGTGACACCGGCCAGGAATCCGGAGAAGAAACAGTATCTCACCTCCGCCTACGAGGGATCGGTGTCGATTCCGTCGCTCTCCTACGGGGAGTACGGACTGTCGGTATCGTTCCTCGGCTACAACACCCTCGATACGACCTTCCGCGTCGCGTCGCCGAAGGTGTCGCTCGGCGTGCTGAAGCTCAAGCCGGGCGTGCAGATCGAGACCGTGGTCAAGGAGGTCAAGGCCATGCGCACCTCGCAGAAGGGCGACACGGTGAGCTATAATGCCGGGGCCTTCAAGGTGACCACCGACGCCGACGTCGAGGGCCTGCTGAAGAAGATGCCGGGCATCACCGTCACGGACGGCACGGTGGAGGCCCAGGGCGAGGAGATCAAGAAAATCTTCGTGGACGGCAAGGAGTTCTTCGGCGAGGACGTGACGACGGCCATCAAGTCGCTGCCGGCCGAGGCCGTCGAGCGCGTGGAGGTTTACAACAAGCTCTCCGACGCGGCCGAGTTCTCGGGCATGGACGACGGCGAGGGGTACAAGGCCCTCAATATCGTGACCAAGCCCGGCATGCGTCAGGGACAGTTCGGAAAACTCTACGCCGGATACGGTTATGACGCCGACACGAAGACCGAGTCGCAGCACAAGTACATCGCCGGCGGCAACGTCAATATCTTCTCGGGCGACAGCCGCGTGTCGGTGATCGGGTTGTTCAACAACGTCAATCAGCAGAACTTCTCGTTCGAGGACATTCTCGGCGTCACGGGCGGTTCGGGCGGACGCCGCGGCGGCGTGGGCCAGTACATGATGCGGCCCCAGAGCGGTGTGGCGAAGGTCAATGCGGTCGGACTGAATTATTCCGATACGTGGGGCAAACGCGACCAGCTTTCGTTCCAGGGCAGCTATTTCTTCAACAACACCAATACCACGAACCGTTCGACGACGCAGAAGTGGTACGAGGCCCCGATGGCCGTCGATACCCTCTCGACGACGGGCTACTCCGACACGAAGGGCTTCAACCACCGGTTCAACGCCCGTCTGGAGTGGAAAATATCCGAGAACCAGAACCTGATGGTCCGGCCGAACTTCAGCTACCAGTCCAACGATCCGTGGAGTACGACGCAGGGCTGGCAGTACGGCGAGAGCGGATACAGCCGCACGGACAACTTCAACGACGGCCTCCGCAGCGGATACAGCCTCGGGACATTCGCCGTTTACCGCGCCAAACTGGGCAAGGACGGCCGGACGATCACGCTCAACGGCAGTTTCCGCTATTCGGACAGCGAGAACAACGCCACTTCCTACTCCAACCAACTGGGCAGCCTTCCCGACCGCCCTGTCACCGATCCCGCGACCGGCGTATGGATTCCGGACGATTACGTGCAGTTGCGCTACCTGCGCGATATGGCGCCTTCGCGCAGCCATACCCTGCGCGGCGAGTTCACCTACACGGAACCGGTGGCCAAATACGCGCAGGTGAGCTTCCAGTACCGCGCCACCTACGACCATCAGGAGCGCGACAAGCGCTCCTACGAAACGGGCAGCGACTTCTCGATCGCCGGACTGACGCCCGATCCGCAGTTGTCGAACGCCTACGAGAGCAACTTCACCACGCATCGCTTCGGTCCGGGATTCCGCTATTCGAAGGAGCGCAACACGTTCATCGCGAACGTTTACTACCAGCGCTCGTTGCTCGACGGCATGGTGACGCAGAACGGTTCGGAGAAGATCCGCCACAACTACAACGACGTGACCTACTTCATGATGGGCCAGCTCAACATCAATCGTGAGAACTCGCTGCGGCTGTTCGTCTCTTCCTATACGGACAATCCGGAGGTGACCAACCTGCAGAGCGTCTACGACATATCGGATGCACAGAACATTTCGCACGGTAATCCGGGGCTCAAACCCTTCTACTCGCACCGCGTCAATTTCCACTACGTCAATTCGAACGTCGAGAAGGGCCGGACGTTCATGTGGATGTTCTCGTTCCAGAGCACGTCGGATTACATCGCCACGCATACGGTGCAGAATCCCTCGATCGAAATAGACGGTCAGCGTTATACGCCCAACTTCTATTCCATGCCGGTCAATCTCGACGGCAGCCGGAGTCTGATGACCCACTTGAGCTACGGCTTCCCGATCGGGTTCCTCAAGTCGAACTTCAACGTCATGGCGGGCATCGTTTACAGCAAGACCCCGAGCATGTTGGGCGGTACGGTGGATGCGGCGACGGGAATGATTTCGGGCGGCGAGCGCAACGACGCGAGCAATATGGGATACGACTTCCGCGCCGTGCTGGGCAGCAACATCTCCGAGAACGTCGATTTCACGCTGGCGTGGAACGGTACGTACAACGAGGCGACCAACTCGCTCGATGCCTCCGATTCGAAAAACCGCTACTTCAGCCATACGGCGCAGGGGGATCTGAAGGTGGTCTTCCCGCTCGGCTTCACGCTTACGGCGAGTGCGGCCTACACGCAGTATATCGGCTTTACGAACGATTACGACAGCCACTACACGCTCTGCAACGTTTACGTCGGCAAGAAAGTCTTCCGCAACCGGCGCGGCGAGATCATGGTCGGCGTGAACGACATGTTCAATCAGAACAAGGCATTCGCCCGCACGACGGGTTCGGGATGGACGCAGAACGCCACGAACAGCGTGATCGGCCGCTATTATATGGTGCAGTTTACCTACAATCTGCGCCGCTTCGGCAAGAAAGGCTCCACGAATATCAAGGATTACGACGGCATGGAACACCTGGAAGGCCGCCGTCGGATGGGGCCCGGCGGCCCGGGAGGTCCTCCTCCGTTCCGTCCGCGGTAACTTTCAGGATCGGCGGAACGCTTCGCATGCGCACCGGCCGGACCTCCTTCCGCAGACAGCCTTTCAGACCGCCGACCGTATGGCGGCTTCGGACCGAAAAGCGAAGACACCGGATCACCCGGTGTCTTTTTTTGTGCGAGCTCCGCAAAAAATGATTATAAATAATATATGTGAATTCGTCTGCGCTTTGAGTGCCTTTTGATTGCCTTAATATCCGGCATGTGTATTATGTAAGGATTTTTTTGTCGAAATATTTGCTCTTTCAAATGGAAAATATATAACTTTAAAGAGGGGTTTACGGATTTCTTTACAGCGACTGTAAAATTCGAGAAAAACTACGACTTTTTTAACCTGAAAATTTCATGTATTAAAGAGAAACTGATTTTTGCGGGAGCCGTCGTATTGATGGCTACCGCGGCTGTGACCGGATTCGCAATATCCGATCAATCGAATACCTTTGATCTGTTAAATGCCAATGTCGAAGCGTTGGCCAACGGAGAAACTGCTACAACTTGGAATTGTATTGGAAATACTGGTGATTGTTATGCAAGTTGTGGTATATGCGGAACATCCGTATCCGGCAAAGGTGATTTAAGAGGATCTCATAGATGTAATTAGTAAAATCCACAAGCATGCCGGTATTTTATCTATCGGCATGCTTTAAAGAACTGATCCGCATGTATATAATAAAAAGAATAGGAATAATTTCGTTTATAGTGTTTTGTTGCCAGTGCAGCAAGCATACCATTGAATACGAAGGAGCAATAATTCCTGAACAAACAGAGCATCTTGCTTCGAATATATTGAATGATACGTTTTTATTTAGTTGGCCAAAAGATTTGATGATTTTGGACTCTTTATTAATAGTTCATGATTCTTATCAACAAACGAAATGTTTCCATATCTTTAGAAAAAGCAATGGCGAATTTCTCAAAAGTTTTGGCCAAAAAGGTCGTGGTCCAGGAGAGTTCATGGATATTAATTCAGTTAATAATAGAGACGGTTTAATAACTGTATATGACCCCAATTATAGAAAAATAGTGGTATTCGATCTTGTTGATTTGTTGCAAAATCAAGAGTCCTATTATCAAGAATTCATAATTCTTAATGCGCCTAATTTCATAAAACAAGCTCTTTATTATCAAAATAATTTTATTTTAAAAGGAAATACCGATAAATTACGCTATGCTTTTTGGGACCCTTCTTCCCAAACGTTTCATTCTGTTTATAATGATTATCCTCAATTATCCGAAGATCGAGAAACTAATTGGTCCTTAACTGATTATGGAGTAAAAGTCAGATTAAGTCCAAGCGGCAATACACTTGTCGCCGCAACTTATATAGGAGGAATATTGGAAATATTCAATATTGATAATAACTGTTTGAAATTAAAAAATATACGCTATTTTTTCGAACCTCGATATGGTTACGCCCAAGGAGCTAAACCGCGGTGGGTTACAACATCTCCGGAATCTATCATCGGTTTTGAAAACGTTTTCCTTACGGATGATGCAATTTATGGACTTGTGTGGGGTGTCGAAAAATCGAAGATGGAAACATGTAAACCTCAATTAGTTCATTTTGATCAAAACGGAAATCCTGTCAAGTCTTATACTTTAGATGATACACTTGAATCAATGGCAGTCGATAATGATGGGACGATATATGGAGTGGGATATGATTCTAACGGACGGTATAAATTATGCAGATATACTCCGAAAACCGATAAAAAAATCCCTATAATAATGAATTCCAGCCATTACTCTCTTCCGCCGACAGCGGTTTCGGACCGAAAAGCGAAGACACCGGATCACCCGGTGTTTTTTTGTGCGAGCTCCGC
>OLNQ01004303.1_pt1 | contig 10821 bp, 7 predicted proteins | sample 1672821 | NCBI WGS metagenome assembly OLNQ01 (sample SAMEA3136727, study PRJEB25190) | human gut metagenome | biome: human gut; feature: human-associated habitat; material: faeces | place: Austria | collected 2013
GCCTCTCCTTTCTGGGCACCATCGCCCTCTCAGCTGAACAAAGCCCTGTGGGATTTGAGTGTCAAACTTCCCATAGAGATAGAAGACTGATAAGGTCTCAAACAATAAAAACTTATATAACAATAACCCATTAATAAAAACAATAATGAAAAAAGTATTTAAATCTATGCTGTTCGTAGCAATGAGTCTTATCGTTGCTGGCGGATTTACAGCATGTAGCGAAGACGAAGTAAAGCCAATAGATAAGACTAAAGAACTTGTAGGACCCAAACCAGCAAAGGTAGTAATCAACGTTTACGAGGGACACCTGCACGGCTATGGAGTTTTCCATGAGAATAAAATGTACGATGGCGTTAAGAAGATGGACGCACCGCAAGTGTTTGTCTTTACAATGCAAAACGGGAAATGGGTAGCTGACGCTAAAAATCCACCTTACCTCTATGCAATGAGCTACAATCAAATGCATAACTCTGAAGCAACTGTGAGCCACGCATTGGACATTAAATACTACGATGAGGCAGGAAACTTAATCAACGGTCAGTTCATAGAAAACGGAAAGAGCGACCATTATCAACATTTCTTCGTGGTAGAGAACCAAAAGGCATTCCCCGACTTCGACAAGAAACTCGACAATCCTGCCGACCGCGAGTTTATGCGCTACGATTATATAGACCCAACACCTTGGAACGAAACCATTCACAGTGAGAAAGCACGCTATAACGGACTTAAAGACCCACTCGGCTTCAAAGGTATCGCATCGTTTGGATATTGCCGCCAGACTTGCAATCTCAAGATAATGTTGATGGAAAGCCACAACAAGAAGAATGTGCGCCTAAAGGACTTAGAGTTCAGAGATAATTGGGGAAAACCCGTAGAAAAGTATTCGAAGATTCCTGATTGGACTCCTACACCAGAGCAGCTCAAAAACGAAAAGTGGTATCCTACGATAACCATTCCTGTAATGGTTTATATGGACAGAAGCGAATTGGGCGAGGGCGAGGCAAACGTTACTTTGGATATGAAGGAAGACGAAGTTCCTGCTTTCTTCAAACGTCTCATCAACACATTGAAATTCAGCTTTAACATGACCTATAAAGAAGCACTTACCGAGCTATACTATCGCTTGAACGGTGAACCTGCACCACACGACAACAGCGGTTTCTGGTTCTAAGACGGAAAAAACATCTCTTTAAAAAAGTTGAATAACATCTGAAGGCGAAAAAGATTATTTCATCAAAATAGCCTTACAGTATCTAAAAATCAATAATCCCACAGTCCTCATACCCTTTGGACAGTGGGATTATTTCGTTTTTACCCTTCTTCAATAGAATCTTCTTTCAGGGAACAACTTCTACTTAGCTGCTTATACGAAATGCTGAAAACAACTTTAGTATTTCAAAAACATAAATTTTATACCCTGCAATGAATAAGTAGGGGTGTGATTTATCACGTTCCAGATACTCAAGAAAAATATTTTCACCTAATATTTCTAATCTTCCTAAGGTTCCTATAAACCTTTAAGCCAACACGTGAAAAATGCTTCCATTTTGTAAAGATAATTCGTTAAGAAAACAATAATTTCGATTTGACGTTGCCAAAGCGGCTCTTTTGCAACGCAAAACCTACGCTTTTACCGTGCAAAACAGCCGCTTTTGGAACGCAAAACAATAGGTTTTGTAACGTGCTGATGATGAAGTTGTTAAGTGGTAGTTTTTGTTGTGAAAAATATTTACAGGGTTTGGGCTTTTCTCCACGCATAAAACACGGTATTTACTAAAAGCAACATTGTTCGTAAACTCCTCTTTCTCTTCAGCAAGGATTTCGTTATATCACTATCTCCGAATGGCTTGCTATTGCTCCTGCCAATAATAAACAAAACAAAGAACAATGGTAACAAAATAATAAGAGGGTGAACCAAAATCGCTTTCTTGGACACCCTCTTACTCAAACATCAGCAATTAAATAAATTAATAACTAATCATAGATAATTAAGTGGTACGTAAGTTAATAGTCCCATGAGTTCTTCTTATCTTTTAAAGTATTAATCTCGTCGTCATCGAAGTTATCAAATTCTGCATCGAAGTCGAATTCAAACTCCTTTGAATCTGCGTGGTCATTACCACTACCTTCAAGCAGATGGCTTTCGTATTGCATTTGCGTGCACTCCATTTGGAGTTTTATATATTCTTTTTTCATGATTGTACTCCTTCCTTACTTAACGATTATTTTCACTCCATTTACCATATACATACCAGCAGGAACATTGATGGTTTCGGTGTTGCCCGCCTTTATGCTTACGTTGTTTACCAAAGTACCTGTTACGGTGTAAACATTCACCTTTCTGTCTGCTGTTGCTGTGAAGGTAATGGTACCATTGCCAGCCTGTACAGCTAAGTCAGGGCGTGTTTGCAAGTATTCGATGCCAGTAGTTTCACCTTCGCTGTCGTCGTAGTTAATCGACATACCGTTCAAGTCTTTAGCATCTACTCCACCTGTGTATTCGTAGAATGCACGGAATGGATATACATACAGCCAATTTAAACCAGGTCTTAAGTTCTTTGAGCACAAGTACATATTGCCAGAGAAGTAGAATATCTTTCTATTCTTATCGAGCTTTTGACCAGAGTAAGAACCGTAGTTTGTAAAGCTCACAACGTGTTGACCAATCTTACCATTTGCGGTTTCACCTTTGAAGAGGTAAGAGTTGCTGTCCATAACTCTACTTGTAACAACATTAGCACCTTTCTGACTTGCTATGAACGAAATCTTTTCGTTTGTAGGAGCTGTCAGTACTTCTACCATATAAGGCTTGTTAGCCTCTGTTGAACTTGTAGTGAGAGGTACGAAGTTTGCCTTTGCCTTATAGTTCTTAGGTGATGTAGCCTCGCTTTGGTCGATAGTAATGCAGTTGTTTGCATTCATGGTGCTCAATCTAAATGCACATAGACCATCGTCATTGGTGTGTACACCATTATTAACGCTAAGTGTAAATGGCAACATAACAGAAGCTAACGCAGCCTTACCATTCTTTGGTACAGTTATTTCGCGGGTATAAGTGGCTTTCTGTGCAGCGTCTACGCGAATGTCGTATGGTGCATAGAAAGGTTTCTTGTCGGTGAGCACGATGTCTTTACATGCACGGAACTCGTTTGCCCCCGTCTTTGTTGCAAAGTTATCCTTTGCAGGAGCAAGGTTTTCTGGCAAGTAGAAGAGTGCATTTTTACCGAGAAGGCTCATCGCATCGTCTAAATCGTCTTTAGCACCCTCAGCAGTTGCTTTGCGATAAACTACCGTCTTAAGGTCGCTGGCATCAACATAAAGCACTTGGTCTGGAGATTTAATGTCTGATGGACGAGGACCGCCTATTGCATTTCCTAATTTATCAATCTTATTTAGAAGAATGTTATTAATTTGGTCTACGGTCAGATAGCCCATCTTGCCATCTTGGTCTGCCACGGTAGTGCCCAGTTTCAAACCATATTGTGGCTTTTCAACGTCCTCACCATTTTCATCGTAGCATGTTGATTTGTAGATAGGAACCCATGTGAACTTAGGCTCATATTGTTTAATTATCAACTGGATGTCCATTACGTAGAAAGCGTGGCTGCGGTGTTCAGTAGCAGTGGCTGGCGAAATGTTGTAGCGTGTTTCGTCCGCAGTGAACAAATAACGCACTTCGTTGCCATTTTCCTTCAAGAACAATTCCTTGAATTCAGCATCAGGAGCAGCCTTGTAAGCATCTTTTGTGAATGGGAACTCATTGAAGTACTTGGTTGCGGTACTCGTGTTCTCATTACCCAATTCGTCAGCATTGTTAAAGCGGAATGGCTTTGTACCACTTACAATGGCTTGAATCTTCTGCTTGTAGTCTGCATCAGGGTTGTAGGTTGGGTCGTACAAGCCTTTGAATGCTTGGTCGTATGGCGACTCAATGAAGACGTAACGTGCATTGCCATTCCTCTCCTTCGGCGTTCCTGTATAATAGGTATTATCACCGTAGCGGCTATACAAGTTTTCAAAAGTAAACTTACACTTCTGTTGCTGGCCATCTTTGATACTGAAATCTTTCGGTACATAGAAGGTAAACTTGCCGCCACGTACAGAGAAGTCGTTAGCAGTAAAGGTCTGTGTCATCTTGCTTACATCTTGCCAATCGTGGCACACAATATCAATACTGTGTATGAATGGGTTGAGTGCTTGCATTGTTACATCAACAGAAACCACTGCTTTTTTATCAGTGCCTGTTAATCCTGTAACTTCAAATTTAACAGCGTCGTTGTTCAAGCCCTTCAGTTCATAATTACCAGCATCATTGGCATTGTTAATCTTGATTTCTTTCACAACGTTAGTACCAGTCTTGTCGTAAACCTTCAGAGTGTAAGGTGCACCATAGGAAACTGTAACATTAGTTCCAGTGTTAATAGCAGATGCGGCAGAACTTGAAGAACCAAACATCAATTGTCCTCTATTAAGACGCAAGTACTTATTGCCACAAAGTATATTATTACCTTCTCTGCGTATTACACTTGCAGCATCTTTATTAGAGGTAACAGATATTACGCCAGAATTGTTTACATTTAAGTATTTTTCCCCTGTATGCATATAGCCGTTATCATCAATAAACCATTTGGCTACATCTGAAGCGTTGGAACTTGTACCTCCTGTTGCTGTCAAGTAATAAGTTGTAAATACATTCTTTCTGCTTACTTTAAACTCTGCAAAGTTTTTATCTTTAGCGTATGCACAATTGAACTTTGCACTTACAATACGATAACCTAACAAAAGGTTCTCGCTATGTTTAGTAGTTGCAGTTGTAGGTGTTTCAACAAAATAGGTATCATTCTCTAACCCAAAATAGTTTTTACTGTCCATTACCAAAGCAGAAATATGCTTGTTGGTAGCAACATCAGCCGCTTTCTTATTGGCATCTACTGCATCTTTTTGATAAATAATCATATTTGCAGTGAGGTCAATAACGTTTCTGTAGTCGTAGCTGTAATAAGTCTTATTATGCTTTGTGTTCGGCTTAATAGGACCAATATCGAGCTTTGATGTGCTAAATGGCATTTCATAGTAACTTACAGGAGTTTGAATATCACTGACTGATACTGGGACTACGTGTTCTGTGAAGTCGCCTTCAGCAGTGAAGTGTATTTCAAAATACTTAATAGTTGCACCGAAAAACTCACTTACGCCTCTTTTATCGAAACAGAAGTAAAGCTGGTTGCCCATATCACCATTTGCGTTTGATGTACGGGAAATCTTGTACTCCTTGTTGCTTTCGTTGTAACCACTAATCTCTCCAGAAGTTGCTTTTGTATTATTCAACTCAAATTTCGCATTGGTTTCATACAATTGTTTTTTTACATTGCCAAATTGCATGCCTTTTATGAGCTGACCATTTAAGTTATTCTTCATTATAAGTGTATAACCTGTAATGCGATAACCTTTAGGTAAAGAAACTTCCATGAACAAGTTGTTCTGTTTTCCGCCAACTAAAATCAGTTCATTATTGTAAACAGCAATGTTGCCAGCTGGCCTTGACAACTCTCCACCTGGCGTAAGGTCACCATAGTCTGCCACTGTTAATGACAATGGGATTTGCTCGTGACGCCAAAGAGACGACCAACCATTCTGGAATCCAACTTCGTTATTTTCTGTCAACGCAGCCATCAGCTTACCCGTTTTGGGGCTAATGGTTACGTTTTGTGCTTGCGTGTGCCCGTATAGACACAATAAGAATAGAAGCATAATGGTGCGATACCATCTTCTTTCTTTTGATTGATAGTAATGTTCTTTAAATTTCATAATAGATAATTGTTTTGGTTTTACATTTATTTTAAATGCTGACTTAATGCAGGCTTGTTATTCTTTTGCAAAATTAGAGAATACCCCTTTCATTTGATTTTAATTTCATAAAAAGGTTAAATAATGTATAGTAAAAACGTAAAATTGCTATATTAAGACTTTGTTAATAGTGCAAAAATTATCAAAAACGAACAATAAATCGATATGAGTATATAATATAATATTCTGATAAACAGTTTATTGCTTGTTTAGGGCGTAATATTTACGATATTGAGTAATTTCTTTAAAATAAAATTCGTAAATTTGAAAAGAATTAATAAAAAGCGTGCATATGACAACGGAGAACTTAGTGCAAAGCATATTAAATGCCTCGTGGGGCATATATCTTGTGTTCATCTTCATCTTTATATTTATGAGGATTCCTAAACGTAAGGTATTTGCACCTTATCGGAGGTCGCGTGGATTTATGGTGGTGGCTTTTTTCTTTCTCTTTTCGCAGATATTTTCGGGGTGGATGCTACCTAAAAATACACTTCCAGCAGAAGTTCTTGCTGCTTTCGATACACCTTTCTTCTATATGGAACTTATTTTTTTATGTTTAGCTTTCTTTCATTTGCTCGACCATTCTTTCGGAGCATTCAAACGTGTGCTATTCGATTTGTTGTCGTGGTGCGCAGTATGTGCCACCTGTCTGACATCTCTAATCACTAAGAATCATACATTTCAAATAATATTGGCTATTGTCGGAGGGGTTATGCTAACTTGTTTTACCATTGTTTGTGTTCTTCGCTTCCTTAGATTGCATAAGATAGCGCGTATACAACTCGATAATTATTATACCGACCAAATGTATAACTTCGTGCTTTGGATACGCCGCAGTGTTATGTTCATTGTTATTTTTGGAGTCTTCAGCGTTGTAGTGCTTTTTGCACCTTATATATTTAGGGTGGTTTACTTTGTGGCAGCAACCATTATGAATGTCTATATAGCGGTGTCGTTTATTAACTATTCGTTCGTATTTGAAAGGGTAGAGCGTTCTTTTAGATTAAGTTACGAACAACAAATCTTATTGAGAAAAACTCAAGCCCGCACCTTAAATATCAAAAAGGAAGATATTTTAACCGAAGCACAAAAGGGATTAATGCGTATTTGGCTTTCCAATGAGGAATACTGTAATTCGGATTTGACCATCGATTCGGTAGCTCGTGAAATAAAAACTAACCGCAGTTACCTATCGAGATATATTAATGAGACTTACAATTCTAACTTCAGCAGTTGGATAAGCAGCTTGCGTATCCGCAAAGCCAAGCAAATAATGCAGTCGGACACAACGCTCACGATAGAGGAGATAGCTTATAAAGTTGTTTTTTCGTCAAGCAGCTACTTCATCCAAATTTTCTTACGATTGGAAGGTACTACCCCTTTGCGTTGGCTCAATGCACGGCAAAAGGTGTAGATACTCGCACTATATATCTTCTATTTCGGTTCCTTTTTCGTTGTTGGGTTGTATTCCTATATCGCGGAATGATGTCGGCGACACACCGAAAAAGTTTCGGAAAAGGCGATTGTAGGTGCTTCGCGAGTTGAAACCAGCCATCAATCCTGTATCGTTAATGTTCATATCAGGCCGCCCTACCAACAATGCTGCTGCATAACGTAGGCGATAGCGCGTAATAAACTCCGATATGGTGAGTCCGTCGGCATACTTCCTGATGGCACTTCCTAAGTACGTTCGGTTTGTATTTAACAGCGTAGCCATCGTGTCTCGATTGAAGTCTGGGTTGCGATAAGGCTTGTCCCTATCCATCATTTGGCAAGTTTCTATAAACAAACGTTCTTCCATCGTCAGCTTTTCTTCAGATAGAGTTTCCAATGAAGCAAGGTTCAAACGTTCCGTCAGTTTGAAACGTTGCACAGTTTTAAACATTATCCTTTCCCGTTGTCTGAGTTTTCGTGTGTAAATATAATAAATCACACCTAATAATATAGATACCAGCAACGCACCCAAAGATATGGCTAAGTTCGCATTTGCCTGATTTTTATTTGCTCGTTCGTTCTCCAATTGGTAATTCACACTCATTTCATTAAGTTGGTTACGCATATATTCTTCTTCCAGACTATCGCGCTTTTCCATCAAACTGCTGTATAATCGTGATGCCTCCTTATATCGGCCAGCACTGTTTAAAATGTTGGCATGGTCGACAAGCAGGCTGTTCATACCTATGGCATCGTTGATTTCAGCACTTATTTTCAAGCAAATATTACTATATTCCAGAGCTTTCTCGTAGTCTTTCTTACACGCCCAAAACTGTGCTACACTATGATAATAGGCTGATTTTACCCTTATGGTTTGAGAGTTTATATTCGAAGCGACCTTCTGAAGATAAACATTGGCTGCATCGTAGTTGCCCATTTGCATCTGTGCGTTAGCTATTGAAAGGTAGCAATAGGCATACCATGGTGTCAAGGGCGATAATGACCTACCTTCTTTCTTTGTCTTTTCGGCGTGCTCGTTTAGTTTTTCCTCCCATTCCTGCGCAACTTTGAGCATTTGCGAATACTGCCCTTCATTATAAAGGGCATCGGTATAGTTAGAATAAATCAGTATGAGCAGGCGGTTATTGTGTTTCAGTTTCTTGGCATATTCAAGAGCAATGGCAAAGTGTCTCAGCGATATGACACCGTCGTACATACCTGCGTAGATTTCTCCCAATAGGTTGTTTGCCACAGCAAGCCCATATCCGTTTTTCCGTTTCTTCGCATCGGCAAACAATTCTTTAGCCTCTGAAAGTGCATGAATGATTTTCTCAGTGTAGAAATACTGTTCTACCAAAAGCGACCACATTTCATAATAGTAGTTGGTATAGCCGTGAGTTATCATTTTACTCATAGCTTCGGGCAGTTCTTTCTGGAGTTCTTTGGTCTTGTCGTAATTGTAATAATAGCCTATCAAACGTTTCAAGCCATACAACTCATGGGGTATTGAAGTATGCTTTTGTGCCTCTGCAATATAAATTTTCAATAGTTCGTATTGCTTTTTGTCGTCTTTTCCAATGGCATCGTCGCAGATATTGCGCAAATAGGGCAATTGTTTCTCTTTCGGCAATTGCTGCATTTTGCTACGAACAGTGGCAGGATTTACGCCAGCAAACGCAACAGAAAAGCCAGCTATAAAGATATAAAGCGCACAGAAAATAGTTTTTAAGAAACTGGGTAGAGTAGGTCTCAAATTGTGTACAGGTCGCTTCATATCAATAATATCTTCATATTTTTATAGGTTAATTAAGCTAAAAACGTATCGAAATTCTATTTCTGCAAGGGCTTCTACAACAATTCAGGCAGTTCGTATAGCTTCGTGCCGTTGCTACCTTTTATTAATATGTAGTGCTCCTTGGGCTGACAGCGGGCTATTTCTGCTTTCACAGCCTCAACGTCCTTGAACTTTTTAAAGGTAGTATCGGTTTTTCCGAAGTCCTCGCCCACAAGCCAAACGTTTGTAATGCCTGCTGCCACGAGCAAGTCTACCACCTTTTGGTGTTCCTCGGCAGTTGCTTCACCTAATTCGCGCATATCGCCAAGTATTGCCATCTTGTTGTCTACCGCCATCAAACGGAAATTTTCTATGGCTGCTGCCATACTCGAAGGGTTGGCATTGTAGGCATCTACAACGAGTTTATTGTTCGGTGTTTCGGTCAGTTGCGAACGGTTGTTGCTCGGTATATAGTTTTCCAATGCGTGGCAAGTTTGCTGTGGCGCAACACCAAAGTGCAAACCGATGGCAATGGCAGCCAACATATTGTCTAAATTGTATGCACCGACAAGGTGGGTCAGCACTTCTTTCCATTCGCCCCCTGCTTCGTGCCAGCGGAAACGCAGGAAAGGCGCACAGTCTACCACCTCACCTTGTATATTCGCCGTTTCGTCCTGACCATACGAAACCACACGTTCAAAATCGCGTTGCGCAGCCATTTCAGCCAAATCAGCGTTGCTTTCGTTTAGGAAAAGCAGACAGCCGTGCGATTTCAAGTAGTCGTACAGTTCGCCTTTGGTTTGCTTTACGCCTTCAAAACTGCCAAATCCTTGCAGGTGCGCACAGCCCACATTGGTAATCAGTCCGCAAGTAGGCTCTGCATATTCGACCAGCTTCGTGATGTCGCCTCTATGCGATGCTCCCATTTCTATTACGGCAATTTCGTGTTCGGGACGCAGACGGAGTAAGGTTTTAGGTACTCCCACATCGTTGTTGAAGTTGCCTTCAGTATGCAGAACATTGAATTTCTCTGCCAGCACAGCCGATATTAGTTCTTTTGAAGTGGTTTTTCCGTTTGTGCCCGTAATGCCTATTACAGGTATTGGGAACGTGCGGCGGTGTGCCCTTGCTATTTCCTTGTAGGCTATAAGTGCATCGTCTACGAGTATAATGCGGTCGTTTTCCGTTTCGGCATACTCTTTTTCGTCGATAATGGCATAGCTGCAACCTTTTTCCAATGCAGCTTTTGCAAATTTATTACCATCGAACGAAGCTCCTTTCAGTGCAATAAATATGCTGCCTTCGGGGCAATTGCGACTGTCGGTTGTTATAACAGGGTGCTGTTCGTATAGTTTGTACAATTCTTTGCTGTCCATATCTTCGATTTTTTAATATATGCAAAGGTAATGGAAATAGTAGAAACATCAAAGAAATAGACTGCTTTTATTGGACAAGGAATGCAGAACGATGGAGCTGCAGAGATATGATTGTTTCAGTACAAAGCCACTGTACACCCGCCGTACTCGTCTTATAATCATACCAGACTTGTTCAATAACCTAACCATCTCATAGCTTTTATATGCAAAAGTCTACGGTTTCATCGGGCTTTCGGTAGATTAACACGAGTTGTTTTATGAACGGAAAGAAGATAATAAAAGTGTAAATATTTTTCACAAGGGCGACTATCGTCTAACCATCTGTTCATCAGTGTATTACAAAACCTATTGTTTTGCGTTCCAAAAGCGGCTGTTTTGCACGGTAAA
>OLNQ01004304.1_pt1 | contig 10816 bp, 10 predicted proteins | sample 1672821 | NCBI WGS metagenome assembly OLNQ01 (sample SAMEA3136727, study PRJEB25190) | human gut metagenome | biome: human gut; feature: human-associated habitat; material: faeces | place: Austria | collected 2013
AAACTGCACAGGTATTTGAAAAGAGCGAAGTTAAGGTATGGGAATGCCGTAACTGTGGACATATTGTGGTAGGAACAAAAGCACCTGAGGTATGCCCGGTATGTAATCATCCGCAGAGCTATTTTGAAGTGCACGCAGAGAATTATTAAGAAATCAGCGGAACTTGTTGAAAAATTTATGAAACATCATTGACAGAACATTTGCATTTTACACCAATTATTGCTATGATTTTGCTGGTCGGTCTTTTGCAGATTGTGCTTTCCCTAGTTTTAAGCAGTAATCTGAAAAAGGAAACGCTGGTTGAGAGAATAAGGTATCAGGGATAATAAGTTTAATAATAGAGCTGTCACTCGTGTTGAAATGCTTCCTTCTAGGTAGATAAGTGAAATAATAAAAACTTGTCACTTAGGAGGGAGCATATTTTATGTCTAAAAGAAAAGTATCTGTTGAGGATGAGATATATGCTGTATTTCTTTAGTATTGATAGTTTTGTCGGTTGAACTATTTCATTTAGTTTTAAGCCCTTTCATTTGTCCGCACCCTCATAACATTATTATAAATATAAGATAAATGAAAGAGGAATAAAAAATACGCAAAAAACTACGGAAGAAGGATTAAAAACTGTTGAAAAAATCTGTAATAGGAATATACTGAAATTATATACAAGACGGATTTTTAGAGGTTGAGTTGCATAAAAAAAGTCTGCATTGCAGACTTTTTCCACACACTGTGGACCACCGGAGTGGCGATTTGAATTAAATTCTTATTTGAACTTATGATGTAAATTTAGTATGGTACTAAACTCAACTTTAGTATAGTGCTAAAGGACAGAAAAGTCAATACGAAATAGACTTATGAAGGAGGAAAAAGATGAATCAAGAATACTATATGGGCTTGGATATGGGGACAGGATCTTTAGGATGGGCAATAGCAGATACGGACTATCATATTTTGAGAAGACATGGAAAAGCTTTATGGGGTGTACGGCTTTTTGAAAGTGCATTAACAGCAGAAGAAAGAAGAAGTTTTCGTATAGCCAGAAGGCGATTAGATAGAAGAAACTGGCGAATTCAGATCCTGCAGGAATTATTTTCTGAAGAAATCAGTAAAGTGGATTTGGGCTTTTTTCAAAGGATGAAGGAAAGTAAATATTATCCTGAGGATAAAAAAGATATTAACGGAAAATGTCCGGAATTGCCATATGCATTGTTTGTGGATAAAAATTACACAGACAAAGAGTATCATAGAGAGTATCCAACAATCTATCATCTGAGAAAGATGCTGATGGAAACGGAAGAAATGCCAGATATCAGGTTAGTATATTTGGGACTCCACCATATGATGAAGCACCGCGGACATTTTTTGCTATCAGGTGATATCAGCAAAATCAAAGAATTTAAAGGGACATTTTTGCAGCTCGAAGAAAACTTGAAAAAAGAAGAACTAAACTGGACATTGGAATTATCGGATGACGAGATTCAATTTATCGAGAATACTTTAAAGGATAGAATGCATACAAAATCTGTCAAAAAAAGTCGCTTAATAAAACAATTGAATGCAAAAACAACATGCGAAAAGGCAATACTAAATCTGATTTCTGGAGGAAGCGTAAAACTATCAGATATTTTTGAAAATAGTGAATTGGATGGATGCGAGAACCCAAAAATTTCATTTTCAGATACGGGATATGATGACTATATTGGAACAGTTGAAGCAGATCTTGTAGAACAATATTATATTATTGAATCTGCAAAGGCAGTGTATGATTGGTCTGTATTGGTTGAAATTTTGGGGGACAGTTCCTCTATTTCAGAAGCAAAGGTTAAATTATATGAAAAGCATAAAGCGGATTTAAGATATTTAAAAAAGATAGTTCGGAAATATTTGCCACTGGAGTATAAGCACATTTTTATTGATACAGAAGAGAAGTTGAATAATTATGTGGCTTATATAGGAATGACAAAGAAAAATGGAAAAAAGAATGATTTGCAGAGTAAAAAATGTAGCAAAGAGGAGTTCTACGATTTCCTGAAAAAGAATGTAATTAAAAAAATTTCAGACCAAGAAGTGGTTTCTTATTTGGAAAAAGAACTGGAACAGGGAACTTTCTTACCAAAACAAGTTAATAAAGAAAATAGTGTAATTCCTTATCAGGTTCATATGTATGAATTAAGAAAAATATTAGATAATTTGTCTGGAAAAAGTTCCTTTATGCAGGAAAATAAAGAAAAGATTTTACAGTTATTTGAGTTTAGAATTCCATATTATGTAGGGCCACTGGGTAGAAATGAAGAAGGTACAGAGGGAAAGTTTACATGGGCAGTAAGAAAAAATAACGAGAAGATTTACCCATGGAATTTTAAAGATGTAATAGATATAGAGGAAAGTGCAGAAAAATTTATTCGCCGAATGACAAATAAATGTACTTATATGTTGGGAGAAGATGTCCTCCCTAAAGATTCTCTTTTATATAGTAAATATATGGTACTTAATGAACTCAATAATTTGCGCTTAAATGGAGAAAAAATTTCGGTAGAGTTGAAACAACGATTATATAAAGAAGTATTTTGTTGTTATCGAAAGGTAACAATAAAAAAGTTGAAAAATTATCTGATTCGTGAAGGAATAGTGGATAAGAACGTTGAAATTACTGGAATTGATGGGGATTTTAAAGCTCAATTGACAGCATTTCATGACTTTAAGGAAAAACTTACAGGGGTTACATTAAGCCAGAAAGAAAAAGAAGAGATTATTCTTAATATTGTATTATTTGGTGATGATAAGAAACTATTGAAACAAAGAGTAATGAGAATGCATCCTGAATTAACAGAAAAGCAGATTAAGAGTATCAGCATGTTATCATATAAAGGATGGGGAAGATTATCAAAAGCTTTTCTGGAAAATATAACAACACCTGCACCAGGAACTGAAGAAGTATGGAATGTTATCACAGCTATGTGGGAAACTAATGATAATCTGATGCAGATTCTAAGTAAGAATTATCAGTTTATGGACAGAATCGAAGAATATAATTCTATTCGAAAAGAAAAGAATTTGTCATATAAAACAGTGGACGAATTATATGTTTCACCAGCAGTAAAACGACAGATTTGGCAAACCTTAAAAGTAGTGAAAGAGCTACAAAAGGTAATGGAATGTGCACCAAAACGAGTTTTTGTAGAGATGGCAAGAGGAGAGCAAGGGAACCAAAAAGATAAAAGAAGAGACTCCCGCAAAAAACAGCTTATTGATTTATACAAAAAATGTAAAGAAGAAGAAAGAGACTGGATAGAAGAACTCAACAAAAACGAAGACCAGCAATTGAGAAGTGATAAATTATATTTGTACTATACCCAAAAAGGACGATGTATGTATTCAGGTGAGATAATTCAGTTGGAAGATTTGTGGGACAACACAAAGTATGATATAGATCATATTTATCCACAATCAAAGACTATGGATGATAGTTTGAATAACAGGGTGTTAGTAAAGAAGGAATATAATGCAGCAAAGTCTGACGAGTATCCTATTAAAGGAAGTATTCGAAATGCAAGAAAATTATTTTGGAAATCATTATTAGATGAAGGCTTTATTACGAAAGAAAAGTATGAGCGATTAATTAGAAATACCGCACTGACGCCTGACGAACTTGCTGGATTTATTAATCGACAGCTTGTAGAAACCAGACAAAGTACAAAAGCAGTAGCGGAGATTTTAAAACAGGTATTTCCAGATTCGGAGATTGTATATGTAAAAGCGAAGAATGTGTCAGAGTTTCGACAAGATTTTACACCGGATTTATTAAAAGTACGTGATATGAATGATCTTCATCATGCGAAAGATGCATATCTTAACATTGTGGTTGGAAATTCTTATTACACAAAATTCACAAAGAATGCAGCTTGGTTTATAAAAGAAAATCCAGGACGAAGTTATAATTTGAAGATGATGTTTAAAGGAGACAAAGACATTATCCGAAATGGGGAGGTCGCATGGAAAGCAGGTAATAATGGTACGATTGTAACGGTGAAGAACGTTATGAAGAAGAATAATATCTTGGTTACAAGAAGAACCTATGAGGTCAAAGGAGGATTATTTAAACAACAACCGATAAAAAAAGGAAAAGGACAATTACCGCTTAAAGAGAGTGACAATCGATTAAATAATTTGAAGAAATATGGAGGGTACACAGAAATTGCTGGAAGTTACTATTTGCTAGTAAAATCTATTGATAAAAAAGGAAAAATAAAGAGAACAATAGAGTATATACCGATATATTTAAGAGAAACACTGGAAAATAATAAGGAAAAAATCATATATTATTTAAAAGAACGTGGACTAATAAATCCTCAAATCCTTTTAAAAATAAAAACGGATACTTTATTTAAAATAAATGGATCATACATTTGGATTTCAGGTCGTAAAACAAATTATTTAATTTTTAAGAATGCAAATCAACTGGTGCTTGAAAATACAAATGCGATTATTCTAAAGAATATTATAAAATTTTTACAACGAAAAGCAGAAAATAAAAATTTGCAAATAACTCATAATGATAAATTGGGTGAAAAAGAATTATGTCAAGTATATGATGTACTAAGTAAAAAATTGGAAATTCCAGTATATAGTGCAATCTTGATGTCAGAAATGGAAGCAGTGAAAAAAGGTAGAGAAAAATTTATTGAGTTGTCAAGAGAGGAACAGTGTAATACAATTAAAAAAATTTTTCATATAATGCAATGTCGGAGCGCAAGAGAAAACTTGAGAGAAATAGGAGGCGGAACGGAAGCAGGAAGAATTTTAATAAATAAGAATATAGACAAATATAAACAGATTTCAATTATTAATCAATCTCCAACGGGAATTTATGAAGAAGAGATTGATCTGTTGAAGTTATGAGTTGGCGCATAGTTGTTATTTCGAAGCGTGCAAAACTTGATTTACAGTTAGGTCAGATGGTTGTGCGTGGTGAAGAGGTGACAAAGATTGTATTAAGTGAAATTTCTACAATACTGATTGAGTCGACAGCAGTATCATTGACAGCTAGTTTGATTGCTGAACTTGCAAAAAGGAAGATTAAAGTAATATTTTGTGATGAAAAAAAGAATCCATCATGTGAGTTAGTTAATTATTATGGAAGTCATGATACCAGTAATAAAGTGAGAAAACAGATTAATTGGAAAAAGAATACAAAGGAAGCAGTATGGACGGAAATTGTAAGTGAAAAAATCAGGAAACAAAAGGAGCTGTTAGAATTATTGGGAAAGGAAGAATCAGATTTACTGGAATCTTATTTAAAGGAAATTGCATGGAATGATGGAACAAATCGAGAAGGGCATGCAGCAAAAGTTTATTTTAATGCCTTATTTGGATTAGAGTTTACAAGAACCGAAGATAATTTGATTAATGCAGCGTTGAACTACGGATATTCAATTATTTTATCTGCATTTACAAGGGAAATTGTAGCTAATGGTTACATCACGCAATTAGGTGTTTTTCATGACAACATGTTTAATCAGTTCAATCTAGCATCGGATTTGATGGAACCATTCAGAATACTTGTTGACAGGCAGGTCTTAACAATGAAATTAGAGCAGTTTGAACATGAAGAAAAGATGCAACTTGTAAATGTGTTGAATCAGGAAGTACAAATTGATGGGAAAATACAGTATGTTAATAATGCAATTAAAATATATTGCAAAAGCATTTTCGATGCTTTGAGTGGAGATGACAGTTCACTGATTCGATTTTACAGAATTGAGTTATAGGTTTATGAGAGTATTGGTATTTTTTGATTTGCCGGTAACAACAAGTGAAAATAGACGTGCATATGTACATTTTCGAAAATTTTTATTGAAAAATGGATTTTTAATGTTGCAGGAATCCGTATATTGCAAATTGGCTTTAAACAGTACCGCAGTAAATGCAATTGTTGAAAATATTCACAAAAATAAACCAGAGGAGGGGGTGATACAGTTATTGACGGTTACCGAAAAGCAATATGCAAAAATGGATATTATTATCGGAGAACTTAAAAGTGAAGTGTTAGATAGTGATGAAAGGTTGGTGATTTTATGAAATTAGTACATACTAATTTAAATACAGCGGTATTAAGTGATAAATATGTATTTACTGAATGGATAATAGAGTCACCCAAATTGTATGCATATTACTTGCAGGAATTATTTTTACAGCAAAATGGAGAAGAGGGGAGATTTGTTTTATCTGATAAAGAAAAAGAATTGAACATTGCAAAAAACATGGAAATAATTGTGAATCCGTTTCAGATAGAAATAAATGGACGGAAGATATTAAATAAGTTGTATGCAGAATTGGATCAGTTGTCAAAATCGGAGTTGATGTATGTAAAAACACTTGAATTAACGGGAAAAATACAGGAATATATGTTGGAGTTAGAACAAAATACAGAATATGTTTTGGAATTTGATATGGATTTGGATATGCCTGCATTGTTCAAATCAGTAGGTATTCGGTATGAAGTACAGGAAACTGATTTTTTTGAACAAATAATACGTTATATAAAGATAGCGGTAAATGTTTTGGCAACAAAAGTGTTTGTTTTTATTAATCTTCGAAGCTATTTAACAGATTTGCAAATGCAGGAATTGATTAAGGAGATTTCTTATCAGGATGTAAAGGGATTATTTATTGAAAATCATGAAAGAAGTTGCATGGAAGGAGGAATGCGTTATATTATAGATAGAGACGGATGTGAAATTTATTGAATAGTTAAGCTTGAGTACCTTGTTTTTATGCCGATGATAGCATTTTATTTTTGAATTTGAGGTTTGAGAATGATGTAAAAATGTATGGTACTCAAGCAAAACAATGTATGAGTGGAGAAAGGCATATGTTTGAGAATGATGTAAAAATGTATGGTACTCAAGCCAACATATAACTGACTCAGCAGCGTATAATGTTTGAGAATGATGTAAAAATGTATGGTACTCAAGCAAAACAATGTATGAGTGGAGAAAGGCATATGTTTGAGAATGATGTAAAAATGTATGGTACTCAAGCCAACATATAACTGACTCAGCAGCGTATAATGTTTGAGAATGATGTAAAAATGTATGGTACTCAAGCGGTTTAAATGTTTCAACCTTTAAAGCTGTTGTTTGAGAATGATGTAAAAATGTATGGTACTCAAGCACACCTGCACATACATCGACCTAGAGACCGGTTTGAGAATGATGTAAAAATGTATGGTACTCAAGCCCTTCAGAAGAATACTTCAATGAACTCATGGTTTGAGAATGATGTAAAAATGTATGGTACTCAAGCGAAACAGTAACAGGAAATGCAGCAGATTTAGTTTGAGAATGATGTAAAAATGTATGGTACTCAAGCTAAGATAGAAGAAATGATATCTGAATTATAGTTTGAGAATGATGTAAAAATGTATGGTACTCAAGCTGAAACAGTCAGGTCGTTCAGCTGTCTTGTGTTTGAGAATGATGTAAAAATGTATGGTACTCAAGCGTGTCAGAAAAAAGATAGAGCCGTATGTCAGTTTGAGAATGATGTAAAAATGTATGGTACTCAAGCTGGTGTGTTTTATGAAAGATAATAAATTAGTTTGAGAATGATGTAAAAATGTATGGTACTCAAGCTTTCAGAAGTCGTAAATGAAGTATTGAAATGTTTGAGAATGATGTAAAAATGTATGGTACTCAAGCAGTCAGGCGATGATTAACAAAGTGCCAATAGTTTGAGAATGATGTAAAAATGTATGGTACTCAAGCTTCGATTACATCATCTGTATAATTTGTCTCGTTTGAGAATGATGTAAAAATGTATGGTACTCAAGCGGGCACGCCGGGGCTACGTAGTGGCATAGGTTTGAGAATGATGTAAAAATGTATGGTACTCAAGCAAATTTACTTTGTGGCATCCTAGCAAGCAAGTTTGAGAATGATGTAAAAATGTATGGTACTCAAGCGAAAGTCAACGACGAATTGGTCTGGGAGCTGTTTGAGAATGATGTAAAAATGTATGGTACTCAAGCTTGAGCTATACAAGTAGGTTTGTAGTGATTGTTTGAGAATGATGTAAAAATGTATGGTACTCAAGCTAGTATGCAGGCAAGCCCATACCATCATGCGTTTGAGAATGATGTAAAAATGTATGGTACTCAAGCTACAAGGAGAGTGAAAAAGCATGAATGTAAGTTTGAGAATGATGTAAAAATGTATGGTATTCAAGCGTATCCTCATGAGGTAAAGGGAGCTGGGTAGTTTGAGAATGATGTAAAAATGTATGGTACTCAAGCCTTTCAGAAGTCGTAAATGAAGTATTGAAAGTTTGAGAATGATGTAAAAATGTATGGTACTCAAGCGGCTGATGTTGCACAATACGCGGCTTCTATGTTTGAGAATGATGTAAAAATGTATGGTACTCAAGCGGTGTCTTTGACTCCCTGGCAGCTGCTATAGTTTGAGAATGATGTAAAAATGTATGGTACTCAAGCAACGAGTAAATGTGCATCTAAGAGTTTTTAGTTTGAGAATGATGTAAAAATGTATGGTACTCAAGCGCACCTGATGATGTAATTAAGCTTGGACATAGATTCCAAACAGATGTAGCTCGATTTACTATTCCTATGTTAGGATCCTTTACGAAGGAAGATTATGCGATTGCGTTGTTATTCATGTATGCATTTCTTGAGGGAATAAGTATTGGACTTGGGATTGAGAGAAATGACATAGATGGTGTGCTTGAATTGAATCTAGAGCAGCATAGCTATGATATTTTGATCTATGATAATGTTCCAGAAGGAGCAGGTCATGTTAAGAGACTGATTGAGAAGAACGCTGTAATAACATCTTTAAATGCAGCATATGCGAAAGTATCACAACAATGTTTCGATGAAAACACATCTTGCTATAACTGCCTTAGAAACTATTACAACCAGGCAAATCACAGCAAGTTGAAACGTAAATATGCTTGTGATTTTATTGAAGGTCTATTGAGACAAATAGGGTGTTAGATCTTGATATGTAGTTGTATTTCAGCTTGTATTGAGCAAAAGCGTATTGAAATAAAATCTTAGGTAATAATAAAAATAATTTAACCGGATTGAGGTGATAGATATTGGCAAATTTTTTTGATATATCACAATTTGATTCATATAAGGAAGATAACAGACGTGAGGTAAAGAGAGCAAATGGTGGACTCCCTAATGATATGTGGGAGACATATTCTGCATATGCTAATACTTATGGTGGCGTTATCATTCTTGGAGTGAAAGAATTGGATGATAAACATTGGAGGACAACAGGATTAAAACTCAAGGATAAAGAGAAACTCTTGGATGACCTGTGGAATTTGCTGCATAATCGCAATAAGGTGAATATAAATCTACTTACAGAATCTGATGTACAAACTTATGATATAGGCGAAGATATTATTATTGTTATTACTGTTCCTATGGCGAAACGGAGTGAGAAACCGGTATACATCAATAATGATATGTTTAATCAGACTTTCCGTAGGTCAAATGCTGGTGATTATAAATGTACAAGACTTCAGGTTAAGGCGATGCTGCGTGATCAGACAGAGAATACTATGGATATGGAAATTCTGGATGATGCGGAATTGTCGGAGCTAAATGCAGAAACAATACAGGGATATCGGAATAGGCATAGAACATTAAAAGCAGGTCATCCATTTGAAAGATTGGATGATGCAGAATATTTACGTAGTATTGGAGCTGCGGCTATATCGCGAGAGGACAAGCAGTTGCACCCAACAGCAGCAGGAATGTTGATGTTTGGAGATGAGTTTAACATCGTGAGACATTTTCCGGAATATTTCTTGGATTATAGAGAAATGCTTGATCCTACAATAAGATGGACGGATCGCCTGCAATCCAGCTCAGGAGAGTGGTCTGGTAACATTTGTGACTTTTATTTTAGGGTCTATAACAAAATCATAAAAGATATAAAAGTTCCGTTTAAAATCAGTGGTGGAGATCGTATTGATGACACTCCGGTACACGAAGCACTCAGAGAAGCATTGGCAAATTGTTTGATCAATACAGATTATTATGGTGTTCGTGGAGTTGTTATCAAAAAGGAACCGGATAAGCTGATATTAGAAAATCCAGGATACATTCGTACTGGTAAAGAACAGATGAGAAAAGGTGGCGAATCGGATCCTAGAAACAAAGCCTTGATGAAGATGTTCAATCTGATTAATATCGGTGAACGTGCAGGCAGCGGTGTGCCAAATATCTTTAATGTCTGGGAAGATGAAGGATGGATTGAGCCAGTTATTGAAGAGAAGTTTGACCCAGATCGAACCATCTTGACGTTGGAGTTTAAGAAAAAAAGCGGCGATAAAAAAGCAACGAAAAAAAGCGACGATAAAAAAGCGACGAAAAAAAGTGACGGAAAAAAAGTGACGAAAAAAACCCAGGCACAGTATGATAAAATACTTGACTTTATGGAATTTGACAAAGAGTATAGTTTACAGGAATTTTGTGAATTACTTGATTTGAAGGAAACAAGAACCAAAGCGATATTAAAGCAACTTAATGAGTATATTGAACCGATTGGTAGTACAAAGAACAGAAAGTATTTGAGAAAGAAATAGGCTAAATAGTGCAATAGGGCGTTGCACTATTTATGAAGTAGCTGTTTGAAAATGGATATTTGGATAAATATAAAGCAGAGGATTTGTAGAGATATACTCCTACCAACGGTGGGAGAAATTGAAAGGCATAAAACCAATATGAAAAGACACACAAACATAATAATCACAGCCGTGGCATCGCTGCTTATCGTCACACTTG
>OLNQ01004310.1_pt1 | contig 10805 bp, 7 predicted proteins | sample 1672821 | NCBI WGS metagenome assembly OLNQ01 (sample SAMEA3136727, study PRJEB25190) | human gut metagenome | biome: human gut; feature: human-associated habitat; material: faeces | place: Austria | collected 2013
CATCTTCGGCGAACAGGAGCAGAAGGACTGGAACACGGAGAACATCGACTGGAACTCGGTGGACGGGCAGCTCATGTCGCAGCGCATCCTGGTGACGCGCCCCGAAATCAACGGCAAGAAGCTCTCGGCACTGCGCCTGCGCAACAACTACGGCATCAACATCAGCCGCGTTTACCGTTCGGGCGTGCAGTTGCTCGCCACGCCCGACCTGAGACTGCAACTGGGCGACCGCCTGACGGTCGTGGGCGAGGCGCAGGCGATCCGCAACGTCGAGAAGATCCTCGGCAACGCCGTGAAGAGCCTCAACGAACCGAACCTCGCGGCGGTTTTCATCGGCCTGATCCTCGGCCTCACGCTCGGAAGCATCCCGATCGCCGTGCCGGGCGTCTCAATCCCCGTGAAACTGGGACTGGCGGGCGGCCCGATCATCGTGGGCATTCTCATCGGCACGTTCGGCCCCCGGATGCACATGATTACCTATACCACGCAGAGCGCCAACCTCATGCTGCGCGCGCTGGGGCTCTCGATGTACCTCGCCTGTCTGGGCCTCGACGCCGGGGCGCACTTCTTCGAAACCGTCATGCGGCCCGAAGGCATCCTCTGGCTGGGCGTGGGCTTCGTGCTGACGTTCGTCCCGGTCGTCATGGTGGGCCTGCCGGCGATGCGGCTGCTGAAGGTCGATTTCGGCTCCGTAGCGGGACTGCTGTGCGGCAGCATGGCCAACCCCATGGCCCTCAACTACGCCAACGACACCATCGAAGGCGACAATCCGTCGGTCTCCTACGCCACGGTCTATCCCGTCTGCATGTTCCTGCGCGTGATCGTCATCCAGATCACGCTCATGCTTTTCATCTGACCGCAGCAGAGCCGGGGTTTTCCGTCCCCGGAGCCGCCGCCGGTTCCGCATTCTCCGCAGCGGCCGGAGCCGCAAATCCCGGCCGGCCGAGCGCCGCCACGTCGTTGCCCGACGGATTCTGAAACACCCTCAGGTCGAAAGCCGGAATCACCGCCAGCACATGATCGAAGACGTCGGACTGAATCCCTTCGTAATCCTCCCACACCACGGTATCGGTAAAGAAATAGAGCTGCATCGGAAGCCCCGTCTCCGTGGGCTGCATCTGCCGCACCATCAGCGTCATGCTCCGGTTCACCGGAACCTCCTGCCGCAGGTAGCGGACCAGATAGGCGCGGAAAACGCCCAGATTGGTCTGGTGCAGGCCGTTGATCCTCCGCTCGCCCGGGCCGATGCCGTGCGCGGCGTTGTAGGCTTCGATGCGCCGCTCCGTTTCGTCGATATACTCCCGGACGAGGTCGATCTCCCGGTAACGCGCCAGCATCTCCGGCGTGCAGAACCTGACGCTCGTCATGTCGATCGACACCGAACGCATCACGCGGCGGCCGCCCGAGAGCTGCATCCCGCGCCAGTTCTGGAACGAATCGGAGGTGAGCAGGTAGGGAGGCAGCATGACGATCGTATTGTCCCAGTTGCGGATCTTCACGGTCGTAAGCGACACCTCCTCCACCGTGCCGTCCGCCCCGTACTTCGGCACGGAGATCCAGTCGCCGACCTGCAACATGTCGTTGGCCGAGAGCTGGATGCCCGACACGAATCCCAGGATGCTGTCGCGGAAGATCAGCATGACGATGGCCGCCGAAGCGCCCAGCCCGGTCAGCAGGATCGCCGGGGACTTGCCGATCAGGATGGACACGACGAGAATCGTACAGACCAGCAGCGCGATGCCCTGCGCCGTCTGCCGCAGTCCCTTGATGGGCTTGTTCTGCCAGGCGGGGCGCGATGCGGCGATACGGAAGGCGGCATAGAGCAGCGCGTCGATGAAGCGGAAGACCGAAATGACGACATAGGACTGCATGAGGCGCATCACGACGACGCGCACGCCGGAACGCTCCTCGAACACGATCGGGAGCACGACGGCCAGCAGCACGGCGCTCAGAATGTGACAGGCGCAGCGCAGCACCCGGACGCTGAACAGCGTGTCGTCCCACACGGCGCGCGTACGCGCCACGAGCCGCCGCACGCCGCGGACGATGACCAGCCGGCAGGCGAAATCGAACAGTACGACGAAGAGCAGCACCAGCAGAAAGGCGATCCAGCGATCCCACCCTCCGGTGTCCGACGTGACCCCCAGCCACCCGAGCAGCAGGTCGGTCCAATGCTTGAGTAAGTTCCGCATACCGGAGGAACCCGCAAAATCCGGGCCGCCCCGTGCCGGGCTATCCGAGAATCAGCGCCGCCTCGCTCTCGAAATTGGGGGTGAAGACACCCTTGCCGAGCGAAGCGCGAATCTCCCCGGGCGTCCAGAAACGGCCGCCGTCCAGCTCGTCGCTGGGGAAGATCGCCCCGTCGTACACCGCGCGGTGGACATAGACCAGCTCCCGCTCGCGGTCCGAACGGAACGGATAGACGGCGATGCGGAGCGGTGAGAACTCCGTAATGCCCAGCTCCTCGCGCACTTCGCGGCGCAGGGCCTCCTCCACCGTCTCGCCCCAGTCCACATGGCCCCCGACGGCCGTATCCCAGCGTCCGGGCTGAATGTCCTTCCACACCGGACGCCGCTGAAGGTAAAGTTCGCCGCGCGAATTGAACAGGTGCAGGTGCACCACCGGATGCAGCAGCATCGACCCGCCGTGGCACACGCGGCGCGTGGCCCGGCCCACGACACGCCCCGTCTCGTCCACCACGGGAAAAAGCTCCCCGCCGTCGTCGCGGCGCGCGGCGGCTTCCGGCCGCACCCTGTCATCGCGCAGCATGACGGGGGTATTTTTTCAGGTAGATGAGCACGGTCAGCATACCGACGAAGACGAACGCCGCGCCGGGCAGCGCCGTATAACGGTAGTCAAGCCCCCGTTCGATCGGCAGTCCGCCGCAGTAGGCCCCGAGCGCATTGCCCAGGTTGAAGGCCACCTGCACGAGGGCCGCACCGAGCATCTCCCCGCCGCGCGAGTTCTCGAGAATCAACAACTGCTGGGGCGACGACACGCAGAAAAGGCAGGCGGCCGTCAGGCACATGAGCGCCAGCGAGAGGTCGCGGACCTGCGCGCCGAAGAAGATGGCGAGCAGCGCGAGGCACGCCACGCCGAGCGTGCAGCAGACGACCCGCTCGGGCGTGAAACGGTCGGCATAGCGGCCGCCCACGATATTGCCCGCGAACATGCCGAAACCCGCCAGCATGACGACGAGCGTCAGATCGTCCGCCGCGAAGCCCGAGGTGCGGACCATGAGCGGGCCGACATAGCTGTACCAGCAGAAGATGCCGCCGTTGCCGAGCATCACCGAGAGGAGCACCAGCCACGGCGCGAGGCTCCGCAGGAAGCGGAACTGCCCCCGCAGCCCCGTGTCGGGAAGCGCCGGCAGCGCAGGGACCCACATGCGGATCAGCAGCAGGGCGACGGCGCCCCACACGGCGACGATGGCGAACGTGGCGCGCCATGTCAGCGCATGGCTGATATAGGTTCCCAGCGGCACGCCGAAGAGATTGGCGACGGTCATGCCGACGATCATGACCGACACGGCCCCGGCGCGTTTCCCGGGGTCGGCGACCCGTTCGGCGACGATGGACCCCACGCCGAAGAAGGCGCCGTGGGGCAGTCCCGAGACGAAGCGCATGGCCATCAGCGTCCAATAGTTCGGGGCGGCGGCCGCGCAGAGGTTGCCCGCGACGATCAGCCCGGCGAGCACCAGCAGAATGTGTTTCAGCGGACGCGTGCGGGCCACGAACACCGTGAGCGGCGCCCCGAAGCAGACTCCCAGCGCATAGGCCGAGATCAGATGCCCCGCCTCGGGGATCGAGACGCCGAGGCTCAGGGCGATGTCGGGCAGAATGCCCATCATGACAAATTCGGACATACCGAGCGCCAGCGTACCGAACGCCAGCGCGACAAGACTTTTCTTCATCGGGAAAGAATCTGAAACCTGACTTTTCAACCGGCTGCAAAAGTAGTACAAAAACGGCGGAAAGCGCAACGCTTTCCGCCGTTTTTTCCCGGACCGCCACCGGAATACCCCGTCTCCTCAGGGACTCCCGCCCCGCAGGACCGGCACACCGGCCGCAGCCGGACGTCAGAGCTGCGGGCCCGATTCGCGGGGCTGCCCCACCTCGAAACCCAGCGCACGCATCCACTCCACGGTGGCCGCATCGACCTGGTCGTTCCGGTCGGCCCAGCGTCCGGCTTCGGTCAGCTCCCGTTTGCGCACCTCGAGCGCCTGCCGCAGCGGGAAATCCGGCCGCCGCAGCCGCGAACGCGCGGCACGCTCCGAGGGGCGCACCCGCCGGCCGAAGACCTCGCGCTGCGTCGGGCGCCGGGCGCCCTCCCACTTGAATCCCTTCAGATAAAGCTCCCGGTCGGGCGCCAGCTTGGGCAGCGGCGTGATGTGCCAGACGGGCTCCTGACGGTAGGTGATCTGCACCACCTGCTTGCCCTCGATATAGAACGAGCAGTCGCCGCTCTCGATGAAACCGACGTCGGTGATCTCGGGCGGCTCGCCGTCCTGCATGTAGTAGATCGTCTGCACGTTGCCGTTCACGTCGTTGCGGTAAATCTCGTTGTCGCGGAACCATGCGGTCATCTCCTTGCCCGCCACCTGGTTGTAGTGCAGCGTATCGAGCTGCGACGACATGATCGGGCTTCCCACGCACTCGGCGCGCGCGAGCTGCTGCCGCTCGGTATAGACGTCGATGACGTCGGACGTGATCTGATTGCCCTGATTCCACAGCACGGGGTTGATATAGAGGTGAATCGTCGAATCGGTGCTGATGGCCGTCATCGAGTCGCAGACCGCCTGGAAATCGGAACGGTAGATCCGCACGTCGCGGTAGCCCTTCAGCAGCCGGTAGATCGAATCCCGCAGCGGCTCCTGTCCGAGCGAATCGGCCGCCGCGAGCGAGTCGGCCCCGACGGCCAGCGAGTCGCGGGCGAGCGAATCGGCGGCCAGATGCAGCGAATCCTGCTCGACGGCATTGCGCCCCAGCAGCGAATCCAGCTCGCGCAGCTCAGTGGAATCGACCTCGATGCGTTTCCCCTTCCGCGCCGCACGGGCCTGCCGCGCCTTCAGTTTCGATTCGGCCTTGAGCCGCCGGGCCGCGAGGCGCTTCTCCTCGCGCTCCTTCTGCGCCAGCAGTTTGGCCGTCGCCTTCTCCTGCCGCGCCGCGGCGATCTCCTCGAGCTTCTTCTTCCGCGCTTCGGCCTTGGCCGCCTTCTCCCGGGCTTTGGCCTGCCGCGCCTGCTCCTTCAGATAGGCTTTCCGGGCATCCCCCGTCAGCGTGTCGAGCGGATTGACGGCCGGCGTCCGCAACGAATCCGGCGCGCTCCGCAGCGAGTCGGGCAGCGTCTCCGCCGCCAGCGAATCGGGCCGTCCGGCAACGGCCGCCGCAGATTCCGCGGCACGGCGCAACGAATCGCCGCCGATTCCCGCGGGATGCGCTCCGTCCGTCTGCCCGGCTTCGGGGTGCGGCGCGGCCGACACCGAATCGGCCGGCGGAATCTCCCCCGCCGCGCGGGCCAGCGAATCGGCGGCGCGCCGTTCGGCAGCACGCCGCTCGGCCGCCTCGTTGATCGTGAAGAGAAACATCGAATCGGAACGCATGAAGAGCGAGTCGCCCTGCGAGAGGTCGTAGCTCACCACCGCCGGATCGCGTGTCAGCAGCGCATTGCCCGGCTCCTTCCAGTATTCGCCGTAATCGCCGAAGGCCAGCACCTTGTGCTCCGTGTCGTCGATCTGCACGTCCCGCCGCAAGATCACGTGGTTGCGCGGACGGTAGAAGTCGATGCTGTCGCTCCACATCTCCTGCTTTTCGGTCAGCACGTAGCCGTTGCGGGTGACCAGATAGAGCGTGTCGAGCTTCTCGTAGGCCCCGCGGTCGGCATAGAGGTAGTCGCCATCGCGGTTCCAGATATTCGTGCGTTCGTAGAAAAAGGCGTTGTCGGTGGCCATGTTATAGACCACCGAGTCGCCCCTGAGTTCGTACTCGTCGTTGCGCATCTCCACCCGCTCCACGGCCACCAGCTCCTTCGCATCGGCATAGTAGTAGCCGCGGACCGCCTCGAGCAGATTCTCGCGGTTCGTGAGCACGCCGCCCCGGTCGAACCGCCCCACGTTGGTCTTCGTATTGAACCGGAAATCGTAGGTGTAGAGCGTGGCGTCGCCGTCGATGACCTTCACGATGTCGGAATAGACCCGCGCCTCGTTCAGGTCGCCGTCGTATTCGGCCCGGTCGCCGTAGATATAGGTCGTATTCTTGTTGATGAGCACGTTGCCGAAGAACTCGATGCGCATGTCCGAATAGCGCACCGCCGAGTCGCACGTGATGACGGCCCCGTTGTGCTGCGCGGCGAAATTCCCCACCAGGAAGACCACCGAATCGCCCGGGGCCACGGGCCCCATGAGGTCCGACTTGAGGTCGATGAGTTTCTTCCCGCCCTCCTCCGGGGTAGGCTGCCGCATACCGCTGCGCGCGGCGAACACCCCCGCGACGGCCAATGCCGCAACCGCTATGGAGACGATCCTGCGCACCGGACTACTTCACCCAGTGTTTGTTCTCGAACTCCCCGTCGCGGAACTCGGGGTCGATATAGACGTACATGCCGTCGATCTTCTTCGAAAGCCACTCCCTGAAGGCCCGCTCCTGCTTGTCATGCAGGGCCATCTCCTCCAGCCGCAGGTAGTCCTCGTTGAGCGAGGCCGTATGCGCGGGAATCACCTCCACGAGCTTGACGATCTTGCCCATCTGGTTGCTCAGCATGTCCTCCGTGAGGAAAGCCCCCGACACCTCGCCGGGCTCGAGCTGGATGAGCGCATTGTAGTCGGGTAGCCGGTTGAAATGGCCGAAATCCTCCTTGAGGAACTTCGTGACCGTCATCTTCGCGTCGGGCATGTAACGCTCCAGCACCTCGTGGTTCGACACCAGACCGCCGTTCATCTTCGACGAGGCATCGTCCGAATAGAGCAGCGCCGCCTTCTCGAAAGTGATCGAATCCTTGTGAATCAGGTCGGCGATGCTGTCCAGTTGCGTCAGCGTCTCGCTCAGCTCGTCGCTCGTGAAGACCGGATGCAGCAGGATATGGCGGAAATGGTAGAGCTGTCCACGCTTGTCCAGCAGTTGAATGATGTGGAATCCGAACTGCGACTCGACGACCTCGGAAATCTGGCCGGGCTTCAGCCCCTCCAGCGCCCGGCCGAACGCCTCGTCGAGACCCGACAGCGGCGTGGGATCCATCTCGCCGCCGCGAATGGCCGTACCGTCCTGCGAATACATGCGCGCGAGGCTCTCGAAACGGGCTTTGCCCGTGATGACGCGCTCGCGCATGTCCAGCAGCCGCTCGCGCGTACGCTGCTTGGCCTCCTTCATCGACTTGGGGAACTTGGTGATCTGCGCATAGACGTACTGATCGGCGATCAGCGGCAGGCTGTCCTTCGGGATCGACTTGTAGAAGCGCTCGACCTCGCCCGGGATCACCGACACCTTGTTGATCACCTCCTCCTGCATCCGGCTGGCATAGGCCTGCTCCTCGTAGCGCTGGCGGAGTATCTCGCGGAGCGTGAAGATCGGCATGTGGTGCTTGGCCTCCAGTTTCGAGATCGAACCCTCCAGATCGACCATCTGCTGCACTTGGTTCTCGACGCTCGTCAGAATGCCGCCCTGGTCGATCTCCACCGAGTCGATCTGCGCTTGGTTGTAAAGCAGTTTCTGCGTCATCAGCCCTTCGAGCGCCTCGTTCATCGGGTCGCGGTCGGAGGTGTAGCCCTCCTGCCGGCGCTGCTCGACGAGCTGCCGCGCGTACTCGTCCACCTCGGAATAGAGGATCGACGATCCGCCCACCACGGCCACCACCTTGTCGAGCATCACCTGCCGCCGCTGGGCCGATGCGCCTGCGGCCGAAATGAGGATCAATGCCGCCAATATACCTTTTTTAAACATGCTCGTTTGCGTTTAGTTTCTATTTGGTCTCTTCGTTGTCCGTCTCCTCCAGACCATAGACGCTCACCTCGCCGTTCTCCGAGGCGCGGTCGAAAAGCTCCTCCTCGTGACGGCGGATCACCTCGCCCTGCCGCCGGTTGAACAGAATGCGGCGGATGGTCGGCCGCAGGCGTTCGAGCGGAATGGGTTCGCCCTCGCGGCGCACCTCGTCGATCTGGAAATAGTATTGCGAATGGCTGTCGCGCATCTCCTGCACGGCAGTCGTCGCCAGCATCGCGTCGTAATTCTGCGAGCGGAGCGTCGGCAGGTAGCTCAGGAATTCCGGGAAGTCGATCCACTGCTCGCGGAAATCATTGACCGCAAAATCGTTCTTCGCGCAGAGGTCGCTGAAATCCTGCTGCTGCGCCGCCGATCCGGAGGCCATGAGCGACTTGAGCTTCGCGGCCTGCCGGTAGTGCAGCCCCAACCGCACGATACGCCCCTTGACGATCGGCCGGTCGAGCCTGAAATCGGCCTTGTGGGCGTTGTAGTACGCCGCGATCTCGTCGTCGGTGAAGACCGTATCGACCGAACGGTCAACGTAATGCTGGTCCAGCTTGCGGATCAGCAACGCCTGCCGGTACTCCTCCACCATGCGGTCGATATCCCCGGCCGACTCGGAGAAGAGGATTTCGGCCTCCTGCAACTTCAGCTGCTTGCGCACCCAGCGGTCCACGTACATCTTCACATAGGCGGCGCTGTCCCCGCCCGTCAGCCCCTGCGGAATGACTCTCCGCACGTCACGCATGCGAAGCTCCCGCCCTCCGGCGCGGGCGACGGTCTCGTCGCCCGAGAAATAGCGGGGCATCTCCCGGCAACCCGCCAGCAGCAACGCACCCGCCGCGACCGTTATTTTCGCTCGCAAATTCATATTCCGAAGGGCAAAGATAGGGTTTTTACCCGTAATTAACGCATCGGTGCGGGGGATTATTACGCCCCGGCCCGATTTTTCTCCGCCTCCTTCATGCGGCGCAGCGCGCGCCACATCATGTAGCCCGAGACGACGAGCACGGCCAGCGCGACGACATAGACCGCCACGTAGAGCGTCCGCCCCGGAATCAGGTCGATCAGCAGCGTATTCGCATGGCCCGTGACGAGCATCAGGTAAGCCACGGCGTTGTTCAGCGCATGGAGGATCATCGCGGCCCACAGCGAATCGGTGGCGATGTAAACGTAACCGAGCACCAGCCCTACGACGAAGGCATTGACCACCTGTACGGGCTGTCCGTGGAGGATGCCGAAAAAGAGCGACGACACGAGCCACGCGATCGTCACGCCGTAACGCGAACGCAGCGAACCGAGCACCACGCCGCGGCAGATGAGCTCCTCGAAGACCGGCGCGAAAAGCACCAGCGAAAGAATCGTCCAGAAACCGCGTCCCACGTTGATCTGCAGCTCGGGCAGCAGGGCCAGCAGCGGTTCGAGCACCACGCCCACGGCGCACATCATCACGAAGGCCCACAACAGCAGCGCCGGATTGAGCCCCCGTGTCGAGAAACGGGCCCAGCGCCCGCGCCCGCCGCGCACGCGACGGTAATAGAGGAGTCCTCCGAGCGCCACGGCCATCGAAACGAAGTAGAGCGCGGCGACCAGCCGGCCCAAAGCCGCGGGCTCCATCGTGTTGTAGTTCGCCCCGTGTCCGGCGAAGAGCGAGAACAGCAGACCGAAAAGTCCCACGAGCGCCTGCGCGCCCAGCGCGATGCCCAGCATGGCGAACAGGTCGCCCGTCGTGGGAAACCGCCGCCGGACGGCGCTCTCCGGCCCCGCTCCGCCCGGTGCGGCATTCCCGTCCTTTCCGGAGGCGGTCTGTTTTCCCCCTCCGGAAGCGGCCGCCCCCGGCTCCGGAAAGACATGCGGCTCCCCTGCGGCGGCAGCGCCGCCCTGTCCGGAGACGGACTCCGGACCGTTTTCCCCGCGCGGCCCGCGGGCCGCGGCGGTCTCCTGCGACGGGTCTCCGGCATGCGGAGCGGCCGGCTCGGTTCGATTCTCTTCCATAAGCGATTCCGGTTACTTCTCTTTGCGACTTCAAAGATAGTGCAAGAGCGGCGCAATGCCAAATTTATTTGCGTTCCGCCGTCCTTATTTTCCGCCCCGCGTAAAGCGGTGCAGGTCTGCCGGAAGCCTCCGCCGCGGCCGGCCGCACGGAAGCGGGAAACGGGTAATTTTGCATGACGATTGCGGATTTCCGCAGAATTTCACTAAATTTGTCCGCTTATTATACGGTATCGAATCATTATGGCAAAGGTTATCGCATTAGCCAATCAGAAAGGCGGCGTGGGCAAAACCACGACGGCCATCAACTTAGCGGCGTCGCTGGCCCTGCTGGGCAAAAAGGTGCTGCTGCTCGACGCCGATCCGCAGGCCAACGCCACCTCCGGACTGGGTTTCGACATCAACCTGGAGGGCATCTACGAGTGCATCGCCGGGCAGAAGCGCGCCGAAGAGGTGATCCTCCAGAGCCCCGACGTCAAGAACCTCTGGCTGCTCCCCTCGTCGATCGACCTGGTGGCCGCCGACACCGAACTGCCGAAGATGGAGAACGCCCACCACGTGATGAAACGCATCGTGGACTCGGTGCGCGAACGGTTCGACTACGTTTTCATCGACTGCTCCCCCTCGCTGGGCTACACGACGGTCAATATCCTCACGGCCGCCGACACGGTGCTGATCCCCGTGCAATGCGAATACCTCGCGCTCGAAGGGCTTTCGAAGCTGCTCAACACGATCCGCAAGGTCAAGTCGGGGCTGAACCCCGCGCTCGACATCGAAGGCTTCCTGCTCACGATGTACATGCGCAACCGCCTGAACAACCAGGTCGTCACCGAAGTCCGC
>OLNQ01004325.1_pt1 | contig 10769 bp, 11 predicted proteins | sample 1672821 | NCBI WGS metagenome assembly OLNQ01 (sample SAMEA3136727, study PRJEB25190) | human gut metagenome | biome: human gut; feature: human-associated habitat; material: faeces | place: Austria | collected 2013
AAGCGACAGAACGGTCTTGCGCAGCAAGATGGAGGGGCCTCGCCCCGACAAGTTCACGTTGACACGGCTCGATTTTTGTGGTAATCTATCCCAACAATTGAATATAACATATTTTTACATATTCGTTCAGCCCCTGCGGGGCTGAACATTTTGGCTTTCAGCCGTTACATAACCGACTAGCATGACCTTCCAGAAAAAGCGAAGGCAGGGCTGGTCTGTTCTGTGACGGCTTTTTTGTTTCCGTTTTGCCTGTTGCACCTTGAAAACCGCATGACCGTCTGCATGGGATACACGGCGATGACCCCGCAAGGGAGAGCTGGAAAACGCCGCCGGAAGGGGGCAGGAAAGCCATGCAGGGAGAACGGCAGGACGTTGATGCAAAAAGGCCGACATCTTCGCCCCGCAATGTGCGCAGACGACGATGCCGGCCAATAATGTTGGATTGCTGCTCTTTTGGGCAGCATTTTTGTTTTGCACTACTTTTTTACTTCTTTTACTGATGGCCCGCTTTTCAGTTGCATGAAAAGCGGGCCTTGCTGCTATTTATAGACCTTTGTGCAGGGATAGATTTTTCTTCGGATGATATCTACCCGCATTTCCTTTTTGCATTTCGGGCAATACATCGGGAAACAAAGCGCCAATGTATCTTGATAAATCTTTGTTTTCGTCTTATTGTGGCAAACCGGGCAATTAACCCATACAGATTTTGCGGTACATTCATTTGCCAAACAGTCTGCTCTTTTTTTGGTGCCGCCTTTTACTACAAACATCTACGGTTTTGCCTTCTCCGAACGCAATGCACACACATTTTGATATATGTTTCCATAGAAAACCGCACTACCCGCCACAATGCTCCGTGCCCCGGCCGCATAGGCGCCGGGCAGGGTACCGGGGGTGATGCCGCCATCCACCTGGATGACGGTATTGCTCCCCTGCCCTTGCAGCAGACTTTTGGCAGCAGCGATCTTCTCGTTGCTGCCGGGCAGATAGACCTGCCCGCCGCAACCGGGGTGTACCGTCATCAGCAGCAGCTGCGAAATTTGGGCCAGGTACGGCAGGGCCGATTCCACCGGCGTTTCGGGGTTGAGTACCAGCCCGGCTTGCATCCCGGCGGCGCAGATGGCCCGCAGGGCCGCTTCCGGCCCGCCCGGGATCTCGTAATGGACCGAGACCCGCTTTACCCCCAGTTCCTCCAGTTCCGGCAGAAAATCCAGCGGCTTTTCCACCATCAGGTGAACGTCTAGGGGTTTGGTGGTCAGGCGTTCCATCGTACGCACCATGCCCGTACCAAAGGAGATGGCCGGCACAAAGTGCCCGTCCATCACGTCGATGTGAAAGGCATCCACACCGGCGGCATTGGCCGCCCGCATGTCCCGCTCCAGATTGGCAAAGTCGGCAGCCAGAATGGATGCACACAGTTCAAACATTATTCTTCCTCCAGCTGGGATACCCGACGGCTGTGACGCTCCTCCTCCGAGAAAGGCGTGTCCAGGAAGATGTCCACGATTTCCAGCGCCAGGCCGGGTCCGGTGACCAGCGCGCCCAGAGCAAGCACGTTGGCGTTGTTGTGCAGGCGGGTGGCTTTGGCAGAGAAGCAATCCCCGCACAGCGCGCAGCGGATGCTGGGCACCTTGTTGGCGGCGATGGAGATGCCGATGCCGGTGCTACAGATGACGATGCCTTTTTCGCACTCGCCCGATGCCACGGCATGGGCCACCGCCTTGCCATAGACGGGGTAATCCACCGAAGCGGTAGAATCACAGCCGAAGTCCCGGTATTCCAGTCCGCGCTGCCGCAGGTGAGCCAAAATCTTCTGCTTGAGTTCGTATCCGCCGTGGTCGCAGCCGATGGCGATCATCTTACACCAGCTCCTTTACAGCGGCGATGATGGCGTCGGAACGCAGGCCGAACTGCTCCAACAGTTCCCATGCGGGGCCGGAGTGGCCGAACACGTCCTTGACGCCCACGCGGCGCATGGGGATGGGGCACTGTTCGCCCAGCACGGCGGCCACGGCCTCGCCCAGACCGCCCAGGATGCTGTGCTCCTCGCAGGTGACGACGGCACCGCACTCTTTGGCCGCTTTGACGACCAGTTCCTCGTCCAGCGGCTTGATGGTGCACAGGTTGATCACCCGGGCCTGGATGCCCTCGTTCTTCAGCTGCTCGGCGGCAATGAGGGCCTCGTTCACTTCCAGGCCGGTGGCGATGATGGCCACATCGCTGCCCTCGGTGAGCTGTTCGCCCTTGCCGATCTCGAACTTGAAGGTAGCTTCATCATGGAACACTGGCAGGGCCAGGCGGCCGAAGCGCAGGTAGACGGGGCCTTCGTGCTCATAGGCAGCCTTGACGGCAGCCTTGGCCTCCACGTCGTCGGCAGGGCAAAGCACCGTCATGCCGGGGATGGAGCGCATAAGGGCGAAATCCTCGCAGCACTGGTGAGAGGCGCCGTCCTCGCCCACCGAGATGCCGCCGTGGGTGGCACCGATCTTGACGTTCAGGTGGGGGTAGCCGATGGAGTTGCGGACCTGCTCAAAGGCGCGGCCTGCGGCGAACATGGCAAAGCTGGAGGCAAAGGGCACCAGCCCCATAGCCGCCATACCGGCGGCGGTGGCCATCATGTTGCTCTCGGCAATGCCGCAGTCAAAATGGCGGTCGGGATAGGCTTTTTTGAAGACGCCGGTCTTGGTGGCGGCGGCCAAATCGGCGTCCAGCACCACCACGTCGGGGTGATCTTTTGCCAGTTCTACCAGCGCGGCGCCGTAGCTGTCGCGGGTGGCAATTTTTTTGACCTCACTCATACCTGCGCCTCCAGTTCTGCCAGTTGAGCGTTCAGCTCGTCCATGGCAATCTTGTATTCCTCGTCGTTGGGGGCCTTGCCGTGCCAGCCTACCTGGTTCTCCATGTAGCTGACGCCCTTGCCCTTGGTAGTATTCATCAGGACGGCTGTGGGGGCGCCTGTCTGGGTGTGGAAATACTGGAACGCATCTTCGATTTGGGCGAAGTCGTGACCGTCAATGGTGACGGTACGGAACCCGAAGTCCCGCATCTTGGCATCCACCGGGTCGGTGGGCATCACTTCGCTGGTGGGGCCGTCGATCTGCAGCCCATTCAGGTCAATAATGACACAGAGATTGTCCAGTTTGTACTTGGCGGCGAAGAGGAACGCTTCCCACACTTCCCCCTCCTCGATCTCGCCATCGCCCAGGAGAGCATACACACGCACATCATCCTTGTGCAGGTACTTGGCGGCTTTGGCCATGCCTGTCGCACAGGAGATGCCCTGGCCCAGGCTGCCGGTGGACATATCCACACCGGGCACCGTGTTCATATTGGGGTGGCCCTGCAGATAGCTGTCAATGTGGCGCAGGGTGGGCAGGTCCTCCACCGGGAAAAATCCCCGGTAGGCCAGCGCGCTGTACAGCCCCGGCGCGGTATGTCCCTTGGAGAGCACGAACCGGTCCCGGTCCTCCCATTTCGGGTTGGTTGGGTCGACGCGCATTTCCTTATTATAAAGGTAGGTAAACATATCGGCGGCGGACAGGCTGCCGCCGGGGTGCCCGGCTTTGGCACCGTGGGTGGATTCAATCACGCCCATACGCACCTTGCAGGCTGCGATCTGCAGCTTCAGACGTTCTTCCTTTGTCATATCACTCACCAAACACCTTGCAGTAGTCTTCCTTGAACTTCTCGATGCCGGAATCGGTCAGCGGATGATGCAGCATCTGCTCAATGACCTTGTAGGGCACGGTGGCGATGTCGGCACCGGCCAGGGCACAGTCGGTCACGTGCATGGGGTTGCGCACGCTGGCCGCGATGATCTGGGTCTCGATGTCGGGGTAGTTGAGGAACATGTCGTGGATGGTCTCGATGAGCTCGATGCCCCGCTGGGAGATATCGTCCAGGCGCCCCAGGAAGGGGCTGACGTAGGTGGCACCGGCGCGGGCGGCCAGCAGCGCCTGGTTGGCGCTGAAAATCAGGGTGCAGTTGGTGGGGATGCCCTTGGCGGACAAGGCTTTGATGGCCTTGAGGCCCTCGGCGGTCATGGGGATTTTTACGACCATGTGCTTGGGGTCCAGGGCGTAGATGGCCTCGCCCTCCTTGACCATCGTCTCGGCATCGGTGGTGGTGGCTTTCACCTCACCGCTGATGGGGCCGTCCACGATGGTGGCAATTTCAGCCAGCGTCTCGGCGTAGTCCCGGCCCTCCTTGGCGATGAGGCTGGGATTGGTGGTGACGCCTGCGATGACGCCCATGTCGTTTGCGGCGCGGATCTCGTTGACGTTCGCGGTATCAATAAAGAATTTCATAACAAAAGACTTCCTTTCTAATCAATCAATCCCAGGGATTCTCGGTGGGATAGGGCAGGCTGTCGGGCTGGTTGTAGGCAATGTCGCCGATGCCCAGGAACTTGAACACCTCAAACAGCGCCTTGCCGTAATGGCCGAAGGCCACGGCGCCGTGGTGGGGGTAGCGCTTCTGGATCAGCACATGGCGGTAGAAGCGGCCCATCTCGGGGATGGCAAAGATGCCGATGCCGCCGAAAGAACGGGTGGCCACAGGCAGAACTTCGCCTTGGGCGATGTAGGCGCGGAGGTTGCCCTCGCTGTCACACTGCAGGCGGTAGAAGGTGATGTCGGACGCCGCGATGTCACCTTCCAGTGTGCCACGGGTAAAGTCGGGCTCGCTGCCCGCCGGCTCCAGCAGACGGTGCTGGATCAGCTGGTACTTCACGGCACGGTCGGCGCACATCTTGCAGGACGGCGTGTTGCCGCAGTGGAAGCCCATGAAGGTATCGGTAAGCTTGTAGTCGAACTTGCCGGCGATATCCTCGTCGTAGATGTACTTGGGCACACTGTTGTTGATATCCAGCAGAGTGACGGTGTCGCCGGAAACGCACATACCGATATATTCGCTCAGGGCACCGTAGATATCCACCTCGCAGGAGACAGGGATGCCGCGGCTGACCAGGCGGCTGTTCACATAGCAGGGCTCAAAGCCGAACTGGGACGGGAAAGCCGGCCAGCACTTGTCGGCAAAGGCCACATACTTCTTGCTGCCCTTGTGGGCTTCGACCCAATCCAGCAGGGTCAGTTCGAACTGGGCCATGCGGACCAACAGGTCGGGGTAATACTTGCCCTCGCCCATCTCGGCGGCCATGTCGGCGCAGACCTCGGGGATGCGGGGGTCGTCGGCGTGCTCTTTATAAGCCACCAGCAGGTCCAGCTCGGAGTTTTCTTCCACTTCCACGCCCAGCTCATACAGGCCCTTGATGGGGGCATTGCAGGCGAAGAAGTCCTGAGGACGGGGGCCAAAGGTGATGATCTTGAGGTTTTTCACGCCCAGCACGGCCCGGGCAATGGGCAGAAACTCCGCTATCTTGTCCGCCAGTTCCTCGGCGGTGCCCACGGGGTACTCGGGGATGTAGGCTTTCAGGTGGCGCATACCCAGGTTATAAGAACAGTTCAGCATGCCGCAGTAGGCGTCGCCGCGGCCGTTGATCATGTCGCCGTCACCCTCGGCAGCCGCCACGTACATGACGGGGCCGTCGAAGTATTTGGCGATGAGGGTCTCCGGCGTCTCGGGACCGAAGTTGCCCAGGAACACCGTCAGGGCGTTGCAGCCCGCGGCCTTGACCTCCTCGACAGCCTTGAGCATATCGGTCTCGTTTTCCACCGTGACGCTGCACTCATAAGGCTCAAAGCCTTTGGTCTTGCAGGCGGTCACGATGTTCTGGCGGCGCCGGGTGGACAGGGCAATGGGGAAACAGTCGCGGCTGACAGCCACAATGCCCAGGCGGACTTCGGGAATGTTGATAGACTTCATGTCAAATTCCTCCGTTTTCTATGTGGATGATTCTAGTTATAGATCTTTTTCGATATCAATGTTCTCGCCGGTCAGGGCCGCCACAGCGCCCTGGGCGGCCTCGGCGGAATCGGGAAGAGCCAGCAGCCACTTGTTGCAGGCCCAGAGGTATACATCGTCCCCGCCCTTGATGGGCATATTCGGCTTGTCGGTGTTGGTTCCCTTGGGAAGAGCCACCAGTACCTTGAATCCGTTGGCGGGGTCGGTGTGGCAGGGGGCGTAGTGCAGGGTGGTGGCGTAGACTTCCAGCAGAGCCGGGATGCCATCCAGGCATGCCTGCCACCAGGAGGAAGGATCCTGTTCGCTCCATCCCGTATGAGGCATACTTAGAGGATATTCCCGGGAAACCTGGTTGCGCACCTTGCCGGTTTCGTCCACCAGAAGAAATTTACACGCCGAGGTACCCAGATCCACGGCTTGCGCATTCGGCTGGCGATCATGTCCTTGGAAGAAATTTGCACGCCGAGGTACCCAGATCCACGCCGATATACAACATAAGAATATCGCCTTTCCAGCCATTCTTTCGTAAAGAACATTTATATAAGTTCTTTACACAAGATACTGCAAGTATACATCACTGTCAATCATTAAAATCAACAAAAAGTAGTTGAAAAATATCGCCATATATCCACATAAATTTCTGATTCGGTTGACTTTTTTGTTGTGGCTGGGTAAGATGAAAGTGTTTTACATTGATTTCACTTTTGAAAAGTTAAGGCAATACCGCATAATTCTAAGTGCCGATACGGCGAGCGAGGTGCGGCAGATGCTAAGCCAAAAGCGCAGATAATACTGGATGTCTTATCGAGCATTTTGGCAACGCAGATGCCGTGCCGCAGCCGCCGGAGCGGTGCTTAAGCCGTAAGGCGGGAATTGTGCGGTGTTGCCTTAAAGGAATTATATATGAAAAAGCTTTCTCTTCCGCCTACCGAACGGCGTCGCTTGACCCGGAACCAGATTTATCAATATATTTACAAGGCACCCGGATGTTCTAAGCAGGAGATTGCTGACAGCCTCAATTTCAGTATGCCAACTGTACATCAAAATCTGAACGAACTGACACAAGCGGGGTTGGTGCGCATCGATGGCGTTGGAGAATCTACGGGTGGGCGCCGGCCTCTTCATTTGACCATTAATGAAAATGCGCATTTTTCTGTAGGAATTTCTGTCACCGACGATCATTTTCGGATCATTGCTGCGAACCTCCGGCTGGATGAAATCGCACATCAAAAGTATCCTCATCCCCATTGCAACAACATGAAGGAGATGGGGAACTTCCTTGCAGCCGATTTGGAAAATTTTCTAAGGCAATACCGCATAATTCCCGCCTTGCGGCTTAAGCACCGCTCCGGCAGCTGCGGCACGGCATCTGCGTTGCCAAAATGCTCGATAAGACATCCAGTATTATCTGCGCTTTTGGCTTGGCATCTGCCGCACCTCGCTCGCCGTATTGGCACTTAGAATTATGCGGTATTGCCCTAAACAGATTTGGTCTGAACCGCGAAAAACTGCTGGGGGTCGGGATCGCGCTACCAGCCATTTTTAATACCGACAGAACTTGTGTGGTCACAGCACCGACACTTAATTTGAGGGATCAAAGTATTCGTCCGCTGATTTGCAGCATTCCTTACCCTGTTTCTGTTTGCAATGATGCGACCAGCGGCGGGTATGCTGAATGGTACGTTCAGCAAGATTCCGATTGCATGGCATATATTTCCTTAGAAGGTGGCGTAGGTGGCGCTATCTTTATGAACGGTGTTCCTTATACCGGTCTGAATGGCCGCAGCGGCGAGTTCGGGCACATTTGTGTGCAGCCGGAAGGGCTTTCCTGTAAGTGTGGTTTGCGTGGCTGTCTGGAATCTTACTGTTCTTCTGATCGAATTTCTACCGATTTGGGTATCTCCGTGGAGCAGTTTTTTGCTGGCTTGGAAGCCGGGAACTTAGCGTACCAAACGTTATGGAAAGATTATCTCAACCATTTGGCATCAGCGCTTGCCACGATCCGTATGGTTTTTGACTGTCGCATTGTGCTGGGCGGGTATGTCGCTCAATATCTCACGCCTTTTTTAAAGGAGCTACGGGGGCTGACGGCCAGCCGCGATCCGTTTGATGAGGAAGCTGAATATATTTCCTTTTGCCATTACCTCAAGCACGCGGTTCCGCTTGGTGCAGCATTGCATTTTATCAATCTTTTCGTTGAGGAGTTATGATTGCGGCTGCCGTCACGTTTAAGAGGAATTTGCTATGATTGAAAAATTGAACGGTACCACCGAAACTGTAAACTTTACACTCGCTTCCAACATCCGGTTATATCACAACAATTCAGCGGAAGACTTCCCGTTACACTGGCATGTCCCCGGGGAGATTATCTGCCCGATCCAAAACACCTATAATGTGACCGTTGCAGACGAAATTCTTTATTTGAAACCCCATGACATACTGTTCATCGGCTCAGGGGAATTGCACAGCATTACAGCTCCAAAGGAGGGCGAGCGGTACATTTTGAATTTTAGTACCGCAATGTTTGAGCCGTTCCACGAGCTTGCGCTTTTTTTTGCCACCCTGCACCCCTTCAAGCTGTTACGCTATCAGGATCAACCGCAGCTCAACGACCAGCTTCTGGCCCTGATGACCCAGATGGAAAAAGAATACTTTGGTGCGGCGGTCTTTCAGGATTGCGAGTTGTCTTCGCTGATGTTGCACTTTTTCGCAATCATAGGCCGCAAACTCCATCAGAATGCACCGCATGAAAACATCTCTTCCCTGCGGCAAAAAGAACAGCAAGAACGTTTTTCCATGTTATGCAATTACATTAATGCTCACTGCACAGAAGATCTGTCTTTGGACGAATTGGCCAATGAAGCAGGATTCAGTAAGTACCACTTCGCAAGGCTTTTTAAAGAAATAACAGGGACCACCTGCCACAACTATCTGTTAGGGCGACGGCTTCTCTTTGCCAAAACCCTGTTAGCAGACTTTTCGCTCCCCATCACAGAAGTTGCCATGCGTTCAGGATTCAATTCGTTGGCCACGTTCAATCGCATTTTTAAATTTCAAATTGGCTGCACACCCAGCGAATTCAGAAAATTGGGGCTTGGTTTTTCTGCGCCGCAAGAATAATGGGCACCGAACAGGCAACTTTCCTGTTCGTCCGCCCCCCTTAGAAGGGTTCGCACAAAAGTTTCTGTGAACGCAATCATAGCAGGCAAATCTATTTTCCCTTCTTCGCTGACCGGCAACGTATATACAGCTATTCCGCTATTTTTTAGCGATGCGCATGCTCTACCGACTGAGTGATGTTCAATAGGCGTAGTGACGACTTCTCTGCTACCGATGCCTGCTCTGCTGGCACCGCTCAGGATTGCCCACGTATTGCTTTCGCTGCCGCCGGATGTGAAAAAGATTTGTGATGCGCTGCATCTCAGGCATTCTGCCACACTTTGGCGCGCTCGCTCTACTGCTTGATGCGCAGCAATTCCACTTCGATACAAGGCTGCCGGATTGGAAAAATCCTTAGTAAGCCAATAACACATTACTTCCCACACTTCCGGTTCAAGCGGGGTCGCAGCAGCGTGATCTGCGTAAATCGTATCACTCATCAAATCATCTCCAACAAACGGAAAGATGGGGTTCAGGAGGGGACATCAGTCGGAGATAACAACTTTCTCCTTTTGATGCAGCAGGATGTTGAGTGGTTTCTGTCCCGTCAGCAGGATGCTGCGTGCATCGGGCTGACTTCCTCCCAACCAAACGGTGTATTCACCCGGTAGCACTTCCGAAACGCCCTCCTCGTTGCAAAGAGCAAAAGCACACTGCGGCAGATGCAGCGTAATGCACTTTTCTTCCCCGGGCATAAGGTCCACTTTACCCAGCGCTTTCAGCTGCGCATTCGGTGTGCCGGGGCGTTCTGCCTTGACATAAACTTCAACGGTTTCACGGCCGCGGTACTGCCCGTCGTTGACTACCGTTACCCTTACATCCACACCGTCCGGCCCAATCTGTGCAGCATCGGCTTTGGCATCACGGAAGGTAAAATGACTGTAAGAAAGGCCATAACCGAAGGGGTAAAGCGGTTCTTTTTCCATATAGCGATAGGTGCGTCCCTTCATTGCATAATCCGTGAATGCAGGCAAATCCTCATCCGAATGATAAAAAGTGACCGGCAGCTTACCCTGCGGATTGCATTCCCCGAACAAGGCACGCGCTACGGCCCGGCCGCCCTGGGCACCGGGGTACCATGCCTGCAGAACAGCGGCTGCCCCTTCCTGCGCAGTGCCCAAGGCTAACGCACTGCCGCTCAGCACCACCACAGGTTTTCCGCTCTCGATGCAGGCTTTTAGTACAGACTCCTGGTTTCCCGGCAGAGAAAGAGACTGCTTGTCGCCGCTGGCAAACTGGTTTCCCTGGTCGCCTTCTTCGCCTTCCAGGCCCGCATCCAAGCCCAGGCAGCAAATCACCACATCACATTCCGCACATACGCCGCGTACTTCGCTGATAAGCTCATTGGATTTTGCCAGTCCCTGGATTTTATCTGCATACAGATGGCACCCCTCAGAGTAAAATTTTTGCTTTCTGGCAATTTTTCTCTATCATAAATCCTTATGTATGAGTGCGCTTCTCATTTTTTGCTATACGAATTCTTGTATTTTGCTTTTTTGTTTTCCGTTGCGGATTAACCGCTCTGATTGAAAAGTCAGCAATTTTTGATCAATTTGCTTATACCGCCAAGAAGACGCCACAACCCTGCCGCCATTCATAGTTGATTCTGATTTTGTAAAGTTGTTTCCCGTTTGCCCTTACTCCGCTACTGTTGCTACCATTTATTATTTAATTTAGGGCAATACCGCATAACTCTAAGTGCCGATACGGCGAGCGAGGTGCGGCAGATGCTAAGCCAAAAGCGCAGA
>OLNQ01004332.1_pt1 | contig 10749 bp, 6 predicted proteins | sample 1672821 | NCBI WGS metagenome assembly OLNQ01 (sample SAMEA3136727, study PRJEB25190) | human gut metagenome | biome: human gut; feature: human-associated habitat; material: faeces | place: Austria | collected 2013
GTAAACAATACGCAATGAAGTTTGACGACCAATCTCATTTAAAACTTTACTTAAAGGAACATTGGAAAAATCCAAACTTATGGCTACATCATTTTGCGCTGTAGCATGCATAGAGAGTGGAACAAAAAGAAATAGGGAAAACAACAAGAGTTCAATCTTGTACTTTAGATTTTTTTTCATTTAGCATTTTTTTTATGTTAACAAAATACTGGTTACTTTAGCTGTAAATGTGCACTTTGCATCAAATACAAATTCTTTTCCATTAGCTTTTTTTGTTCATGTTCTTCATTAATTCTATATAAAACAACATATATTAATTTTAATTCTTATTTTAAGGTTATCTATTAATATTACAATTCAAGCGTAAGTCTTACTAAATAAAAAAAGTATTTTATTGTGTTTTTTTTATTTAAGCTTAATAATTTATGGATAATAGACCTTAATTAAATAAGAGGATAAGTTTCTATATTACATGAAGCTTATTTCATACCTACAAAACATCCGGATGTTTTGTACTACAACATCCCCATGTTTTCATGCAAAACATGGGGATGTTCTTGGGGTAAAACTATATACTTTGATTTAGCTTAAATATATATGGTATAAATAGAGTAGTATTGTCTCTCTTTGGTGACTATATTATACTACCTTATAGTAAAGCCCTCTATAAACGATTGTACGATTATAGAGGGCTTATAATTTTGATATATTCTATTGCTAACAAGAATTTACACTGTAAGCAATATATAGTTACTTATTTTTTGTTTTAATTACACGTGGGTATTCCCCAAGATGTATTAGGCTTGTCACCCATTTCCAAAATCAGTTCACCGCCTTTTAGTAATTCGGAAGCCGGAAAGAAGAATTCATTCAGTACTTTACCATTTAGCATGGCACTTTGAACATATTTATTTTTTCTGGAAACGTTCTTTGCTTCGATTGTAAATGTTTTGCCACGATTATAACGTTCTCCCAAGTCGATAATGACTTTCTCATAAAGCGGGCTGGTTATTTCGTAAATCGGATCGATGCGGCATCCGCCATCTGTCTGGAACAGACCTAAGGCGGCCATTACAAACCATGAGCTCATTTGCCCTTGGTCTTCGTCGTGCCCGCCATACCCCCGGTCGGGCGTGATGGCCCCGTAAGCCTGTTCGTTCACCCGGCGAACCCAGTATTGCGTGAGCCAGGGTTTCCCGCCCCAGCTGAATACGTGTGCATTGGAGCATCCGGGCTGGTTGGCGTAGCTGACGTAGCCTTGTCCGTAGCCGAACACGAAATCCTGCGGTGCGGCCTGCTCGAATGCATAATTGAGCTTCTCGCAGAATTTGTCATAACCGCCCATGAGCGTTGCGAGGGCCGGTAGTTCGTGCGAAACGCCCCAGGTGGCCTGCCAGGCATTGGCCTCGATCCAGCCGGTGCCCCTGAGCGGATCGTCGTGCAGCCATTGGCCCTGTTCGTCCTTGGGGAAGAGCAACTGCTGGTCGGGGCGGTATAGCTTGCGCCATCCGTGGGATCGGTTGCCGAAGTAGGCGGCTTCATCCTCCAGCCCCAGACGCACGGCCATTTGTGCGAGCGCCCAATCCTGGAAGTTCGACTCGATCGTCATCCCGGCGTTTTTCGGCTGGTAGCCGTGTTCGAGGTAAAATTCCCCGATTCCCTGCATGCCGCCCGGCATATGGTTGCGTTGCATCGTCCGGAAAGCGTGCATCGGGTCGCATTTGCGCATCAGCCCTTTGTTATAGGCCGAGACGATGAGTGGCGTGGCCGGACATCCGGACATGATGTAGGTATACCCTCCGGCGCAGGGCCCCCGGGGAATCAGCCCGCCGTTGTCGGCATAGCGGATGAGCGAGGCCGACATTTCGTCGGGCATTTCGGGCCATCCCAGCCCCCACAGGACGTTGAGGTTCCACTGCGTGAGCCAGAAGGCGTCGGAATTATACATGTGATGCACGACGCGGCCTGCCGCATCGCGCGGGAGCGTGCGGGTCTTGACCCGGATGTCGCGCGTGAACGAACCTGCGCGCTGGCCGTCCGTCAGGTCGGGGTATTCGCCGTTCACGTCGTCGATCTTGTGGCGGCCCAGCAGGACATGCCACAGGTCGGTGTAGAATTTTGTCCGTTGTTGCTGCGTGCCGCCTTTTACCTCGATGCGTCCCAGCCATTCGTTCCATTCGTCCTGTGCCGCGCGGCGCACGGCGTCGAAGTCCCAGGTCGTGGCGTCATGCGTGAGGTTCTCCCGTGCATTTTCCGTACTGACGTACGATACGACCGTGCGGACATGGATGCGGTCGCCCGTACGGACGCCGTAATATGCCGCGACGCCCGATGTGGGGGAGTCCAGGTAACTCAGTGCTTCGCGCGGGTGGCGCCTGGTGATTTCGGAGGAGCCTTCGAGCGAGTCTATTCCGGAATAACGGCGTGTGCCTGCCCATCCGTCGAGCCGGTCGAACGGCCGGTCGAAACGGACGACGAAGTAAACCCTGACGTTCTCGGGGCCGCCCCAGTGGCGGCCGTAGGTGTCGAAGCTGCCCTCGATTTCGTGCTCCCCGACCCGCCGCACGCGGGCGTTGCACATGGTCGTCGACGCCAGGTAACCGCCCAGGTTCAGGAGTATGCCGGCTTCGGCGTCGCGGGTGAAGGTCAGGCGGTAGAACCCCGTGCGGTCAGTGGCCGTCTGCTCGACCCAGATGCCGTAATCCTCCAGGAAGAGGCGGTGGTAACCCGGCTGGGCGATTTCGCCCTCGTGCCGGAAGTGCGATTTCCAGTGCCCTTCGCCGAGGGTGGGATCGACGTTGCCGGTCGTCGGCATGAGCGTAAGCCCGGCCAGCACCCAGTTGTGTATCTGCGGGAAGCCGAGCACCTCGGTCGAATTGTAGTTGTAGCCCCCGCCGTACTGGTTGCGGTTGCGGGTCAGCGGTGCGGCGCCGATCATGCCGAACGGCTGGTTGCCCGTGATGAAGAAGAAATAGCGCCCCTTGGTCGTTTCGATGAACGGGTTGACCTGCGAGACGAAGTCGCCTCCGGCCCCGGCGGGCGGGAATGCCTCGATCTCGGAGAGCCCGACATGGGAACCCACGGCGTCGTTGACCTCGAATTTCACCCATCTGACCCGTTTGGGCGCGAATTCCACGACCTTGGGCTCCCCGTTGTCCGGGATCCCGACTACTCCGATACGTGTGCCGTCGCTGAAAAAGAGGTCGCCGCCTGCCGTATGCGCATCGCCCGTCGGCCGGTCGTAGAGGACGATGCGCGAGAGGGTGACCTCCTCGTCCCAGTCGAGCCGGATCCAGGGGTAGGGTAATTGCTGCCAGTAGGGCATCTGCGCTGCCGATACCCATTCGCCCGCATTGTCGAGGCGGATGTAGCCGTCGTTGACTTTCGAGGCATCGCCGTCGGCATTGAGCGACGACGATGCCGTGGCGCGGGCTTTCGGGGCGATATTGTAGGTGCCGCCGAGTGCCGGGAACGAGATTCCCGCCACGCAAAACAGGGTTAACAGCTCTTTTTTCATCGCGATGTGCTTACGTTAAGGTTCGTATTGCATGAATATACGAATAATATCGTCTCGCCGGTTCCTGTTCCGGCCCGCAGCCCGGGAATATACCCGTTATTTCATAAAAGCCTTCACGACCATGATCTCGCGCCCCGAGGTGTTGACGATGCGGTAGGAGCCTGCCGCCGCCGAAATTACCAGCGTTTCGGCATAGCTCAGACGGAAGCGGCTGCCGCCCGCGGTTTCGACCTCGGCGCTTTCGCCCTCGACCAGGTTCAGGACATGGCATTTTCCCTGCGTTGCGACCTCCACCGAGGTGTTGAGCTTGTAACGGTGCACGTCGTAGGAGTGGTTGCGGTGCGTGGGCAGGTGCCACAGTTCCCAGTCCGCCCCCTTGTCAAGCAGCGCGGGGTGCGACACCAGCTCCCGTTTCACGGTTTCGCCCTTGCGGTCGAAGCAGAGGTTCTCCATTGCGCGGCGGATGTTCAGCGGGCGCGGTTTCCCGTCGAGGTCGAGCGCCAGCCAGTCGTACATCTTGAATGTGAAGATGTAAGGCGTGGTGCTGATCTCCAGCACGAGGTTGTTGCGTCCCGAGCTGTGGAGCGTGCCCGGCGGTATGAGGAACAGGTCGTGCCGCGCCGACTGTTCGGCGTTGATGTAGCGCGGCACGTCGAGTTCCGTGCCTTTTTCGAAGCTTTCGGTCAGCGCCCGTTCGAACTTCGCAGGGTCGATATCCTCTTTGAACCCGAGGTATACGACCGACCCGGGTGCCGTGTCGAGGATATAGTAAGTCTCCTCCTGAGTCAGTACCTCGCCGAAATTCTTGCGGATATATTCCCGCTGCGGGTGGCACTGGATCGAAAGGTTGCCGCCGTCGAAGTTGTCGAGGTAGTCCATGCGGATCGGGAATTCGTCGCCGTATGCGTCGTAGCACGCGCTGCCGACGACCTGCTCGCCGCCCTGGAACATCACCATGTCGAACGACACTTCGAGCATCTTGCCGCCGCTGCCGAAGATCAGCCCGTTTTCCGGTACGATCAGCTCGAACGACCATGCGTAATTGGGCACGTCGTGGGGCAGTGCGCCGATGTGTTCGCGGATCCATTGGCCTCCCCACGCCCCGGGTTCGAACCACGGCCGGACGCGGAATCCGTTTGCGGCGAGGTGCTCCAGGCCGCGGCGCAGGTCGGTGCCCTCGGCCCAGGTGATCTCCCCTTCGCGCTGCCCGTCGACGATTATGCCGATGCGGGGCAGCAGCTCCTTCTTGTGGCGGTTCAGTACGACCCAGTCGACGAAATAGAATCGCTTGTACATCTTTTTCGGGGGCTCGGGCTGCGTGGCCCCCAGGTTGGCGATGCTGCCCGCACGCGAGCGGAACTGGATCTCGTTCTTCGGGATGTCGATATAGACCAACTCGCCCTGCCAGCCGGCCAGCGCGGCGCCGGTGCCGACGAGTATGTTCATCTCCGCCTCGGGGTCGGGTGCGATCGCCCGCAGTTTTTCCCCGTCGAAGAACTCCTCCAGCCGCAGCGGGGTGCGGAAGCCGAAGATCGGGTCGTCGCCGCCCAGATAGGGGGCGACCAGGCGTTCGATCTCCTCCTGCGGCCGCAGGGCCGCGTCGACGCTCCACCACACGGGGCGGATGCCCAGCTGCGTGAGCGCACGGTTCAGCTCCTGCCGGAAGAGGTCGAAGCGTACGCCGACATAGCCGTCGACGACAACCTGCTTCTGCCCGGCCAGCCGCCGTGCCAGCGACGTGTAGTCGCAGAAAATCTTATCCGGCCCGAGGTCATGTGTCGGGTAGATGTCGTATTGGTTTTTTCCGGTTTCCGGTTTGCATACCGGAAGTGGGTTCTGTGTTGTTTTCCTTAAAAGAGACATGACTATTGTTTGGTTATATGAATAACGATGCTGCGCCGATCAGGGCGGCATGGTCGGGCCGGGCCGGGAGCCCTATCCTGATCCGGTGGCCGTCGGCTTCGAGCCGGCGTTCCATGGCTGGCCCGAACAGCGGGTAGGCCCGCGAGATATTCCCGCCGAGCACCAGCATGTCGGCGCGGAAGCGTTCCGCCACGGGGGCTGCGAATGCCGCCAGCCGCTCCCCGTATTCGTCGAACAGGCGCCGTGCCGCGGGGTCTTCCGCATGGCGTTCGGCAGCTTCGCGTGCGCCGCTTATCTCCTGCCCGGTCAGCTCCCGGTAGCGGCCGCATACCCAGCGGGTCGAGAAGGCCTCATCGACGATGCCCCCTTCGAACGGCAGGCAGTATACCCAGCCGTTGGCGGGCACCTCGTCGCCCGAGGTCACCAGCCTGCGGCCGGCCACGAAGCCCGACCCGACGCCCGTGCCGAGCGTCAGCGCCACTACGCGTTCGGCGTCGTCCGCGACCCCGCCGAGGCATTCGCCCAGCGCGAAGGCCGCCGCGTCGTTGACATAGCGGAACTCCTCCGTGCCGCACTCCCGCAGCAGCGGGTAGAGCGTCGCCGCGACGTCGAGCCCGTAGATGCGCTCGAACTTCCGCACGCCCCGGATCAGCGAAATGCCCCGCTCGTAGTCGAACGGCCCGGGGAAGGCGAAGCCTGCGCACCGGATGCATCCGATGCCCGATGCCGCGGCCGTGCGCCGGATGTTCGCGGCCCAGGCCCCGGCGATCGTGCGGGCCCCGGCCGCCGCGTCGACTTTGTCCGTGTGCGGTTCCCCGCACAGTTGCCCCGTGGCGAGGTCTACCACCGCCGAGCAGACATGGCTGCCGCCGATGTCCACGCCCAGGGCGTAGCGATTATGTGCCGATTGTGCCATGACGGTATATTTTTCGTAGTTATTTGTTCAGCTGGGTGTTGGGCTCCGCGGCGAGGTTCACCCGCAGCGTGCCGCCGCCGACCACTTCGGCGAAGGGAAGCTGTACGCTCTGCAAGGGTTTGCCGTCCAGTTCCAGCGAACCGATATAGTAATTCTCCGGCGTGTTGCCCGTCGTTTCGATCACGAACTCCTTGCCCGTGTAGTAATCGGGGTTGAGGCGGATCGTCACCTTGTCGAACAGGGGGCTGCCGATCTGGAACGTCGGGTCGGGGGCGGTGAGCCCCTTCGCGTCGAAGAGCCCCATCGAGGCCATGACGTACCATGCCCCCAGCTGTCCCTGGTCTTCGTCCTGCCCGTAGCCGTAGCCGTGGATCTCCTCCGTGCCGTAGAATTCGTTGCAGATCGTGCGCATCCATTTCTGCGAGAGCCACGGTTTGCCCGAGAAGTTGAACAGCGCCGAGATGTGGAGGTTCGGTTGGTTGCCGTGGTTGTAATAGGCATGGACTCCCGCAAAGGCATTGATCGTCTTGCCGCCGCCGAAGACGCTCTCGCGCGAGATGAGGAACGTGCTGTCGAGGCGGTTGTTGAACTCCTCGCGGCCGACCATCTCGACCAGCCGGTCGATGTCGTGGGGCACGTAGTAGGTGTACTGCACGGCATTGCCCTCCTGGAATCCGGCCCATGCCGCATAGGGGTCGAAGTCGGCGATGAATTCACCGCTGCGATCCCGCGGCCGGATGTACTTGGTTTCGGGGTCGAAAAGCAGCTCCCACCCGCCCGAGAGCTTCTTGAGCTGCTCGTAATCGGCCTCATGGCCCAACTGGCGGGCCATCTGTGCGACGGCATAGGCGCTGAACGAGTATTCGAGCGTATGCGATGCCGCGAATCCCGAGCCGTCGGGCGTGGTCTGCATGCCCAGTTCGGGCAGGTAGGGCGAATAGCCCTGACTGACGAATTTTCCCACGTCCAGTTTGCCCGCGCCGGCCGGGCGGCCTTCGCTGCCCAGCTCGTTCTTGCGGGCGGCCTGGTAGCCCAGCGCCACGTCGAAGTTGCGGATGCCGCAGTTGTAGGCCGCGGCAATGGCGAGCCCCGTGAAGTTGGTGCCTACGCCCGAGACGTACTTGCTGCATGCGATGCCGTCGCCGAGCCATCCGGCGTCCTTGTAGACCAGCAGCTGGCTCGCCACCCAGTCGGCATAGTATTCGGGATAGGCGATGCTCCACAGCTGCGTGAGGTTCCAGTAGGCGCCCCAGATCGCATCGGTATTGTAATAGTGGTGTTCCGGCTTGCCAGCGCCGTCGAGCGCAATCTGCCCGACCGTGCCGTCGTTGGCGGGGTAGGCCCCGTTCACGTCGCTGGCCAGGCCGCGCCCCAGCAGGGCGTGGAACAGCCCCGTGTAGAACTTCACGCGGTCATCGTGCAGGCCGCCCTCGACGCGAAGCCGGCCTAGCGCCTCTTCCCACGTGTCGTTCGCCTCGCGGCGCACCCGGTCGAAATCTTTCCTGGCGGCCTCCTTTTCGAGGTTCAGCCGCGCGTTCTCCACCGACGTGTACGACAGGCCGATCTTCAGCCCCACCTGCTGACGCTCGCGGGTGTCGAAACGCAGGTAGAGCCCTGCTCCGACGCCTGTGCGGCTGCGCTCCCCCGCGAAGGTTTGCTCGCCGCTGAACGCGCCCCAGGCCGCAGGCTCGGCGTCGAGTACGGCGCTGAAATACATTGTCACCGTGGCGCCTTTCTGGTAAATGTCGACATAGGCGGGCTCGGTCACCACCCAGCCCTCGATACGTCCGTCGTCGGTGTAGGTCACCGACGCGTCGCGCACCGGGCCGCTTTCGCCCATGCGCGTCCCGATGTTGAAGATCAGGTTCGCCTCCTCCGTCGCCGGGAAGGTATAGCGGTGGAATCCGACCCGTTCGGTGGCTGTCAGCTCGGCCTTGACGCCGTAATCCTTCAGCAGCACGGAGTAGTAGCCGGGGCGCGCCACCTCGTCCTTCTTGTCGAAGCGCGAACGGTAGCCCGCGTCGGGGTTGTCGAGCGGCCCGGGTACGGTCTGAAGTTCGCCGACCGTCGGAGCCACCACCACGCCGCCGACCTGGAACTCGTGGAAGTTGGCGAAGCCCTCGATCGAGGTGTGGCGTGAGTCGTAGCCCACGGCTTCCCAGCCGTTGGGATTCCCCAGGTGGCCGTCGGTCGTCGGAGCCAGTTTGGCCATGCCGAACGGTACGGCCGCCGGGGTGAAGAAGAACCACCGCGAATGTGCGGTGCCGATGCGCGGGTCGACGTAGTCCGTCAGCGGCTCCTGAGCCGTGCATGCCGACAGGCAGGCCGTCGCGGAGAAGAGGATCAGTTTGTGCAGGTGTTTTTTCATCGTTGATGTTTGCCGGCGGCCGTTGCGGCCGCCTTTGGGTTATATGGTTTTCTGTTTAATGTATATACATGAGGTGCGTGGCGTCCGTCTATTTCGCGGCGAACCTGCGCAGGGCGAGGGCGCTGCCTGCCAGGTAGAGCATACAGGCCGAAATGACCAGCAGCGAACCGGTCTGGCTGCCCAGGAGGTCGGTCGTGAAGCCCATCAGGGGCGGGATGACGGCGCCGCCGCAGACCCCTGTGATCATCAGCCCCGAAATCTCGTTGGCTTTTTCCGGATGGCATTTCAGCGCCGTCGAGTAGATCACCGAGAAGATGCTCGAGCAGGCGAAGCCGATCAGTCCGACCAGCGCCAGCATTCCCACGGTACCCTGTACGAAGTAGAGGACGGCCATGGCGGCGATGGCCGCGAAGATGTGGATGCGGAAATAACGCACGTCGTTCATGCGCACCAGCAGGATCGAACCGATCAGCGCACCGACCGTGCGGCAGACGAAGTAAACGCTCGACCCGAGTCCGGCCTGCTCGACGGGGTAACCGCCGCGTTCGATCAGCAGCTTGGGCGCTACGGTATTCATCCCCACGTCGACGCCGACGACGAAGACGATCCCGAGGAAGAGGAGGAGTACCGTGCGGTCTTTCAGCAGGGCGAACGTCGCACCGACAGGCGAGGCCTGCGGCGCTTCGGCCTCTTCGCGGATGGGGGTGCACATGAGCCATGCGGCCGAGAGCAGCGTGATGAGCGCGAAGATCGGGAAGAGGTATTGCCAGTTGCCCAGCGTGCCGGCGGCGAATGCGGCGATGAAGGGGCCGCAGAACGACGAGACCGCCTTGACGACCTGGCCTGCGGTCAGCGAACTGGTCAGCGCGTCCCCCTTGACCACGTTGGTGAGCAGCGGGTTGAGCGACACTTGGAGGATCGTATTGCCGATGCCCAGCAGCACGAATGCCGTCATGCACGTGGCAAGGTTGTAGTGTACGAACGGGATCAGCATACCAATGGCCGTGATGCCGTTGCTGATCTGTACCATGTTCTTGCGGCCGAGGCGGTTCATGGCGAGGGCCGCCGGAATCGAAAGCAGCAGGAACCAGATGAAAACCATCGAGGGGATGAATCCGGCGAGGGTCTCGCTGAGCCCGAAATCTTGCTGGACATAGCTGGTCGAGATACCGACCACGTCGCAGAAGCCCATGACGAAGAAACCGAACAGGACGGGCAGTAATTTGTGGAGTGACTTGTTCATTTGGGTTGTGGTGTTTGTCAGCCGTTGATGAATTCGATCGAGTAGGTGAAGCTGTCGGCGCGGTAATAGCCGATGTTATATTCCACCGGGGTGTCGTTTACGTCGAGCACGAAGCGTTTGCGGACGAGGATCGGCTCCCCTTCGTTGATGTCGAGCTTTTCGGCCAGCTCCGCGTTTGCGCTGCGGGCATATACCATCTCGCGCGAGGTCTTGACGACGATGCCGTAATTCTTCTGCAGGTTCTCATACAGCGGCATGGCCATATCCTCCTCGCCCGTCATCGGAATCGCCGGATTGAAATAGGAGATGAAATAGACGAACGGCAGTCCCGGACGTCCGCGCAAACGCTCCAGACAGAGCAGTTTCGTTCCTTCGGGAGCGTTCAGAAACGCAGCCGCCTCCTGCGAAGGGTGTTTGCGGCTGATATGCAGTTCGAAATTCTGCACCACCATTCCCTGCGCGTGCATCTCCTGCGAAAAACTCATCCAGTTGCGGGCGTTGCTCATCACGTTCTGCGGCGCAACAGTCGTGCCGTAACCCTTCTTGCGGATAAGCAACCCTTCGAAAACCAGCCGGTTGATGGCCTGCCGAAGCGTATTGCGGGATATGTTCAGTTCTTTGGAGAGTTCCACCTCATTGGGCATCAGCTTGCCTTTTTTATACTCCTCCTGCTGAATCATTGTGCGCAGCAGCTCCTCCGCCTGCTCCAGCAGGCCGCCGCCGATGTGGATGGGATAGCTGCGCCGTCCCAGCGCCACCTGTAAGGTCTCCATAGGCCCGCCTCCTCTCGTTTTTCCTATTGTAGCGGGCGCCCTGAATTTGCGGATAAAATGATTGTTGCC
>OLNQ01004337.1_pt1 | contig 10737 bp, 6 predicted proteins | sample 1672821 | NCBI WGS metagenome assembly OLNQ01 (sample SAMEA3136727, study PRJEB25190) | human gut metagenome | biome: human gut; feature: human-associated habitat; material: faeces | place: Austria | collected 2013
GAGGTCTATGATGAAGCCAAAATAAATTAGCACTCGTGAATATAGAGTGCTAACCCCTGAAACAGAGGTGTTACCATGAACGCACAGAACTATACCCAGAAATCTCTGGAGGCCATTCAGGCCGCCCAGAAGCTGACCATTGAAAACCAGAACCAGCAAATCGAGCAGATCCACCTGCTCGCCGCCCTGCTGCGGCAGGAAAACGGCCTTGTGCCGCAGCTGCTGAAAAAAATGGGCCTCACGCCCGAAAGTCTCGAAGCCGCCGTCGACGCGGAGCTGAACAAGCTCCCGCGCGTGACCGGCTCCGGCCGCGAGGCCGACAAGTACTACGTCGCCCGCGCGGTGGATACCGCCCTCAACCAGGCCGAGGACATCGCAAAGCAGATGAAGGACGAATACGTCTCCGTCGAGCACCTGTTCCTCTCGCTGATCGAAAACGCGGACGACACGCTCAAGTCCCTCTTCCGCACCTATCAGATCACAAAGGAACGCTGCCTGCAGGCGCTGCAGTCGGTCCGCGGCAACCAGCGCGTGACCTCCGACACGCCGGAGGATACGTATGAGGCGCTTGCCAAATACGGCACGGATCTCGTCAGGCGCGCAAGAGAGCAGAAGATGGACCCCGTCATCGGCCGTGACGACGAGATCCGCAACGTCATCCGCATCCTCTCCCGCAAGACCAAGAATAACCCCGTGCTCATCGGCGAGCCGGGCGTCGGCAAGACGGCCATCGTCGAGGGTCTGGCGCAGCGGATCGTGGCGAACGAGGTCCCGAAGTCGCTGCAGGACAAGACGATCTTCTCGCTCGACATGGGTGCGCTGATCGCGGGCGCAAAATACCGCGGCGAGTTTGAGGAACGGCTGAAGGCCGTGCTGGCCGAGGTCAAGAAGTCCGAAGGCCGCATCATCCTGTTCATCGACGAGCTGCACACCATCGTGGGCGCAGGCAAGACCGAAGGCTCGATGGACGCAGGCAACCTCCTGAAGCCGATGCTCGCGCGCGGCGAGCTGCACTGCATCGGCGCGACCACGCTCGACGAATACCGCCAGTATATCGAAAAGGATCCCGCGCTCGAGCGCCGGTTCCAGACCGTTCTGGTGCAGGAGCCGACGGTGGAGGATACCATCGCCATCCTGCGTGGTCTGGAATCCCGCTACGAGGTCTTCCACGGCGTCAAGATCACCGACAACGCCATCATCGCCGCCGCCACGCTCAGTAACCGCTATATCACCGACCGGTTCCTGCCCGACAAGGCCATCGACCTCATCGACGAGGCCTGCGCCATGATCCGCACCGAGATGGACTCCATGCCGACCGAACTGGATGTCATCAACCGCAAGATCATCCAGATGCAGATTGAGGAAGCAGCGCTCAAAAACGAGGACGATGAACTTTCCAAGGCGCGGCTGACGGAACTGCAAAAGGAACTGGCCGAACAGCGCGAAACGTTCAACTCCATGAAAGCCAAATGGGAAAACGAGAAGAACGCAATCGGCCGCGTGCAGCAGCTGCGCGAACGCATCGAGCAGATCAACCGCGATATTGAATCTGCCGAACAGAGTTACGATCTCGAAAAGGCCGCGAAGCTGAAGTACGGCGATCTGCCCGAAGCGAAAAAGCAGCTGGAGCAGGAGGAAAAACTGGCGCAAAGCAGCAAGGAGACGAGTTTGCTCCGCAACAAGGTCACGGAGGAGGAAATCGCCAAGATCATCGAGCGCTGGACGGGTATCCCGACCGCAAGACTGATGGAGGGCGAACGCGACAAGCTGCTGCATCTCGAAGATACGCTGCACAAGCGTGTTGTCGGCCAGGATGAGGCCGTGCGCGTCGTCTCTGAGGCTATCCAGAGAAGCAGAGCAGGCATTCAGGACCCGAACCGGCCGCTCGGCTCGTTCCTGTTCCTTGGCCCTACCGGCGTTGGCAAGACAGAACTGGCCAAGACGCTGGCAGAGGCGCTGTTTGACGATGAAAAGAATCTGGTGCGGATCGATATGTCGGAGTATATGGAGAAATTCTCCGTGTCGCGTCTGATCGGTGCGCCTCCCGGATATGTGGGCTACGAGGAGGGCGGCCAGCTGACCGAAGCCGTGCGCCGCAGACCGTATTCCGTCATTCTGTTTGACGAGATCGAAAAAGCGCACCCGGACGTGTTCAACATTCTGCTGCAGGTGCTCGACGACGGTCGTATCACCGACTCGCAGGGCCGCACGGTGGACTTCAAGAACACCATCATCATTCTGACCTCGAATCTCGGTTCGCAGGCCATTCTGGACGGCATCACGCCGGAGGGCGAGATCTCTGAGGATGCGAAAAACGAGGTGCAGACGCTTCTGCGCCGCAATTTCCGCCCGGAGTTCCTCAACCGGCTGGACGAGATTGTGTTCTATAAGCCGCTGTCGAAGGAGAATATCACCGGCATTATCGACTTGCAGATCGCGGCGCTCAACAAGCGCCTTGCCGACAAGCAGCTTAAATGCGAGTTGACTCCGGCGGCAAAGTCGTTCGTCATTGACGCAGCCTATGACCCGCAGTTCGGCGCAAGACCGCTGCGCCGGTATCTGCAGCACACGGTCGAAACACTTCTTGCCCAGCGCATCCTGCGCGGCGACGTGCTGCCCGGCCAGACGCTGGTCTGCGACGTGCAGCACGGCGAACTGGTCATCAACGCAAAATAATAATCAAGGGGCATGCTACAAGCTTCTGCTGCAGCATGCCCCCTTTTTGTGCGCACGCAGAAAACCGCCCCCGGCTTTGTGAACCGGGGGCGGTTTTAAATCTGGAATTATTCAAAGGTGAGGAAGCGGTGGAGCATGACGGCGACCTGAGCGCGGGTGGCGTTGCCCTTTGCGGAGAGGGTCGTCTTGCCGCCGGAGGTGACGCCGGTGATGATGCCGCTGCCGACGGCCCACTGCATCGCCGTGACGGCGAAGGAACTGACCTGCGCCTGATCGGAGTAGCCGCTCAGAGAACCGGTCACGGACGGGCTGCCCGCGTAGCGGTACAGGATGGCTGCGATCTGCTCACGGGTGATGTTGCCATCCGGGTCAAAGGTCGTGGCGGTCGCGCCGTTGACAATGCCCTTGTTGGAGGCCCAGAGAACCGCGTTGTAGTAATACTTGCCCTGCTTGTTGTCGGTGAACTTGTTGGTGATACCGGTAACAGAGGGTTCGCCTGCCGCGCGGTAGAGAACCGTGACGAGCATGGCGCGGGTCATCTTGGCGCCCGGCCCGAAGAGTTTCGGGTTCTTGGTGTTGTTGCCCTTGATGATGTCGTTCATGTACATGAAATCGACCGAGTTGGCTGCCCACTTGTAAGAACCGCTCACATCGGTGAACTGGTTGGAAGCCGTCTGCTGGTTGACCGAGAAGGACAGGGTGCCCTTCGTGCTGCCGTCGATGGTATAGGAGATTTCGACACTCCTGCTGTCGGCCAGCGGCAGGACATAGAGGCTGTCCAGGCTGTTGGAGCCGGTAAAGTAGAACTTCGTGCTGCCGAGATCCTTGCTGGTCAGCGCGGTGCAGTTCTTGATGCTGGTGTAGGCGGAGTAAAGCTTACCGCCGACGATGCGGTCAATGGTGATGTAGGTGCTGCCGGTGGCGTTATCCGGCGTGAGTTCGTTTGCAATGCCCATGGAGCGGAAGGACGCGCCGGTGGAGTTCAGCGTGTGGGTGTCGTTGACATAGACCACAAGCTGGCCGTTCATCTGGCCGGACGAGCCGCTTGCCGTGAAGGGGATGGTCACGGTGTACTTCGACGTGGTGCTGCCCGCGATGAAGTAGACGTTCTTCAGCAGGTTCGAGCCGGTCGAGACGCTGTAGGACTCGCTGCCGACCTTGCCGGAACTGGTCGTGCTGCCCTTGTACAGAGCGCCGCGGGTATCGGTGTTCGAGCCGAAGGTCACGGTGCTCAGGCCGGAGCCGTAGACGCGCTGGAAGTCGCTGACGGACATCTGCTGCTTTTCATTGGCAGAAATGTGGTATTCAACCGTGCTTGCGCTGGTCATGACGATGATCGTGCCGGTTGCGATCTGGGCGCTGCCGTCATAGGCGGCGTACTTGATCGTATGCGTGCCGGTGGTTCTCGTCGGACGGTAGACCATCTTGCTGACTTCGCTGGAAGAGTACTTCGTCGTCGTGCTGACCGTGCTGGACATGGCGCTCGTGGTGTAGAGCGTGCCATTTGCCGGAGACTCAAAGGTGAAGGTGCTGGGCGTAGTCTTGGCTGCGCCCTTAACTGCCGCGGCGATCTTGCTGCCGTCGAGCAGGACATAGGTGTCGTTCTCGCCGAGCGTCAGCGCAACGTTGGCCGCCTCGGGAACCGTGACGGTGAACACCTTTTCAGCGGCATACTTCTTCGCGCCGATGGTCGTCTCAGCCTTGATGGTGACCTGACCGCCAGCCTTGGCCGTCGCGGTGACGGCGGGGCTGCTGTTGGTGCTGATTTTGCTGGAAAGCTTGACAATATTCTCGTCGCTCGAGGTCCATGTGATCGTATAGGTCTTGCCGGTCACGTTGGTCAGCTTTCCGTTGACATACTCCTGCGGCACGCCGGTGATGGTGAACGTCTCGCCGGCCTTTACCGCAGTCGGTTTGAAGGTGATCTCAATGTGGTTCTCACCAGTGATGGTGATGCTTGCCTTGCGGGTTTCCGCGTACTTGCCGTCGCTCGTCGTGACGCGGCAGTAGAACACATAAGTACCCGTGCCGGTGATATACTGCTTGATATTGCTCAGGACCGAACGCATGGGGCTGGTCTTGGACGCAGGATCGGTATAGATTGCACGGTCTGCACCGTTCGACTGGTCGCTGTTCATGTACCAGACCACGGATTTGATCGTACCCGTCGAAACCGACGCCGTCATAGCCAGATCAGCAAAGGTATCGGTAAGCTTGTACGCCGCGTTTGCGGGCTGCTCCGTAAAGGAAATGTCGGAGAAAGTCACTTTCCCGGTTGTCGTAACGCCTGCGTCCGCAAGGTCATTTCTGTTGTAGAAGAATTCCTTTGTAGCCGTTTTGAGGCCATCGAGCGTGTATTTGAACTGCTTGCTGCCATCGGTATTCGTCACAACACTTGCGTTCTTGACCGGCAGTTCATAAATTGCCGTCTCATCCGCGTAAATGCTGGTCTGGATCTCGACCTTGGCCGATTCCTGCTCAAACATGCTCTTGAGTTCAGCGTCCGTCATTCTGCCGACCGTCTCACCGATGCTCGGCTCTTCCTTAATCAGATACGCACGGCCCTGATAGACCGTGACGGAATAGGTCGCCGTTACATTGCCATCGACCTTCGCGGTGATCGTCGCCGTACCGGGTGCGACAGCCTCAATCGTTGCAACCGCCTTCTGATCGTCAGACGAAGTAGTCTTTACCTTTGCAACAGCAGGTGCGGAACTCGTCCACTCGATGCGAGAATACGCATTTCTCCGATCTGTCTCGCTATTAAGCAGCGAATCGGGCGCCTTGATGCGCGCGGTCACTTCGAGTGTACCGCGGATCATCGGGGAAACCACAGCGGGCTTGTAATAGCTGTCCTGCAGGCCGAAGACCATCGTGCCGTTGTCCAGCAGTGTTTGCAGACGGGAAGTCTTCCCGTTATACGTCACGCTCTCGCTGTTCATGACTTCGAGCGCTGTAACAGACATACCCTTATTCTTGATGCTGACCGTGCAGACAGCATAAGAACCAACAAGTTTTCCTTCCTTGGCATCCTTATATGTCTTGCCAGCATTGTAGCTTGCAATGCAGATATAGATGTTCGTCGCGTCGCAAGCCTTGTACGGCTCCACCGTTGCAGAAGTCGTAGCGGTGTTGGGTCGGACATACAGACTGTTGTCCTCGCTGTCATACAAATACAGCAGCTTCGGCTGCGCCGTGCCGGAATAGCCGGACACCTTCGGCTGAAGCGTGCCGCTCGTGCCCATCGCTTCCAGCGAAAGCGTCTTCTGCGCATCCGGCAGTGTGACTGTAACCGTAGCCGCGCCGCTGACCCTGAAGCCGATGGTCTTGGTCGCAGTCGCGGACGTGGACGGCTTCATGCCATCTTTACCCTGATACCAGACCTGCGCCGTCAGCGTTGCGCCGCCGACCTTCTCTGCTTTGACGGTCGTCTCAACCTTATAGGTCGTATAGTTGCCGACTGTGCTTGCGGTGACCTTCGCGCTGTCAGGAGAAACCGAGATGGCATCGCTATCGCTGGTAAAATGCACCTCGCAGTTTGCCAGATTGCCTGCGGTCACACCGCCGCTGCTGCCGACCGTGACAGTCGCGGTGAGCGTTCTGGTGTCGCCCTGATTCAGCGCAACCGTGCCGTTGATATTGCTGTTGCTGAGCGCCAGCGTGAGGGTATATGCGTCCCGCACATAAACCGTGAAATACTCCGAATAATCACGCCCATTTACCTTGCCGGTGGCCGTGATCCGGACAGCTGTATTGCTGGCCTTTACGCCGGTCACAGTTGCCTCTGTTGTGCTGCCGCTGACTGTCGCAACACTTGTATCACTGGAACTCCAGCTGACAGAGCCTTCTTTGATGATTGACGTCTTGATCGTAATCGTCGAGTTCGGCTCGACGCTGTACGCCTGATTTGCAGCCAATGCCGCAGGCACCATCGCCAACACCATGGCGAGGACCAGCAGCAGGCTCATGAATCTTCCAAATGTACGCTTCATAAGTGCACCTCTTTCAATTTGCGGCCTGTTGCAGCCGCAGATTTTTATGTAATCAGTTTACCATAAAAATTAAAAAATGCAACCAATTTTTACGAAAATGGCTGTTTTTCCAAGCATTTCATCCCCTTTCGCCCCATGTTGCGAGGTAGACGTAACATCCGCCACAAGATATTGTGGGCCGCGCCGCGTCCGCCGCTGTATTTCTCTTTTCCACACGCAAAATTTCCGCGAAGGTTGCGCGCGTTTGAAGAAAAATTTTTCATCCCAGAAAAAAGCCTCCCCTTTCAGGGAGGCAGCGCGGCGGTACGCCGGGTCGGAGGGGTTCTGCCGGCTATGCGGTCATGCTTCGAGCAGATAACTCAGGCCAAGTAAGATGTACAAGGGGCCGAAGCAGTATGCCATGAAGAGTTCCTTCTGCGGGACTTTGCGCCGGAAGCCGTCCGTCAGGACGAGGATCTCAGCAAAATACGCGCCCGCGCCGAGAAAATACGCCGCTGCACGCAGCAGTTTGTGGATATCCGCCAGCGCAAACGAGGCCAGAAACAAAACAGCCGCCGCGCCCGCCGCCAGATTGCGCACAACGAGCATAACATGCTCCCGCCGGGCTTCCTCCGGCGACTGATCTTCTGTGATGGTATAGACTGCGTTCTTTTTCTCCATGCAGCGTCTCCTATGCTTTTAATATTATACATTATATCAGAAAAGCATGGCGCTTGCCTAGTCTTTCGGAAAGGAAACTGCCTGCCTCGACAAAATTTCCATCCGCTCCCCCGTCATGGGGTGCGGGAAAACGAGCCTTGCGGCACACAGCTGCTGCGTGAACAGTCCGTGGGCAGCGGAATACGCCGTCGCTTCCGGGCTTGTATACTGCGGGTCGCCTAAGATGGGGAAACCGGAGGCCATGCAGTGCAGCCGCAGCTGATGCGTGCGGCCCGTCAGAGGGTGCAGTTCCAGAAGTGCTGTTTTTTCCGCCCGTTCCAGCACGCGGTACTGCGTCAGCGCCTTCTGTCCCCGCTCGTCCACGACGCGGATGAGGCTGCCGCCGCCGACCTTATAGACTGGCAGGTCGATCTGCCCTTCCGCCTGCGGCGGCTGGCCGAAAACCGAAGCAAGATAGGTCTTCTCCAGCTGCCGCTCGCGCAGCATCCGGCAGAACCGGTCGTGGATATTCGCGTTTTTCGCCAAAATCACCACGCCGAACGTGTCCCGGTCGAGCCGCGTCACGGGATGGACGCCGGAGGCCTCGCCGCGCGCCAGCAGGTGATACAGCACGCCGTTTGCCAGCGTCCCGCTGTTTTTCTGCGGCGACGGATGCACCAGCATTCCAGAGGGCTTGTCCACAGCGAGAAAGCATTCATCTTCATAAAGGATGGAAAGCGGCAGTGGCTCCGGCTCAAAGCCCTCCGTCCGCTCCTCCAGCACGACGCGCACCCGGTCGCCGGGCATGACCGGCGCATCGGTATGCGCGGGCGCGTCGTTTACAAACAGCGCGTTCTGCCATTTGAGCCGCTTGACCAGTCCGGCAGACAAGCCGAATTCCCGCCGCAGGAGCGACAGCAGCTTTGCCTGCCGCGCGGCCGTCTGTTCCAAAACCATGCGCACCGCCTCCTTCGGCGCTATTATACCGTGCCGCGGCACAGTGCGCAAGTCCTGCGCCACTATCCCTCCGGCTGCAGGCCGGAATGATCCCAGATCTGCTTGAAGAGCATGGCCGCGATGGGAAACACGATCATCCCGCCCACGCCCAGCAGCCGGTAGCCCGTGTAAAGCGCCAGCAGCGTCAGCACCGGATTCAGCCCCACCTGCTTTCCGACCAGACGCGGCTCAAGCGCCTGCCGGCTGAGGGCTGCGGCTCCATACAGAATGACAAGGCCAATGCCGGTTTTCGTCTCGCCGCGCAGAAACAGCGCCAGCGCCCATGGAATCAGAATCGTGCCCGTACCGAACACCGGCAGCGCATCGACCAGCGTGATGACCAGCGCTGCCAGCACCGGATAGCGCACCCGCAGCAGCAAAAGCCCTGCGTTCAGAATCAAAAATGTAATGCCCATCAGCTTCAGCTGCGCCCGCAGCCAGCCGCCGAGCGTCGCGCGCACATGTCCGCCGAGCGTCTGCAATTTTTCCAACCACGCGGGCCGCACCGCGCGGCGCAGCCAGCTGCGGATGGCGGGCAGTTCGCCGGAGAGCATAAAGCTGGACAAAATCGCCGTCACCGCAAACAGGACCGCATCCGGCAGCCGTCCGATGACGCCGGAAGCCCAGGAAAAGAGCGTCTCGTAGAGTTTCGTACCGAAGCCCGCACCGGTCTTGAAAAACTCCTCGACGCCCGCATGTAGGCCCGTTCCGAGCCCGTCCGGCAGCCGTCCGGCAAGTGTGAGCAGGCGTGATTTCAGGCGTTCAAAAAGCGGAGTCAGATTTTCCGCCAGCTGCGGCAGCTGACGGGCAAGATCCGCCGCCTCCGAGCACAGCAGGCGGCACAGAAAAAACAGTCCGCCAAACAAAATCCCGAACAGCAGCAGTACACACAGCCCGGACGCCAGCGGGCGCGGAACATGCCCCCGCGTCTGCAGAAACCGCACCGGTTTTTCCGCCAGCAGGCTCACGGCAAGCCCGATAAAAAACGGCAGCAGCACCGGCAGCAGCAGCGCGCCGAATGCCCACGCACCGAGCGCGCAGCCCAGCACGATCAGAACAGTCTTCCAGATCTTGCGGCTTTTCATGGTTTGAACTTCCTCCTGTGCTTTTCTGCTTGCATTTTGCGGGTATGTGGTGTATATTGGAGTCTGACTATAGACACTTGCTTTTCCAACACGGACAATTATGAGGTGAACGCTATGGAACAAAGCCCGAAGTATTATATTGTGGAGGCCGCAGCCCTGCCGGAGATCTTCCAGAAGGTCGCCGAGGCCAAGCGGATGCTCGAAACCGGCGAGACGGACAAGGTCAACGTGGCCGCGCAGGCAGTCGGCATCAGCCGCAGCGCATTTTATAAGTACCGCGACGCCATCGCGCCGTTTCAGAACCTGATGGCGGGCCGCATCATCACGTTTCAGATCATGCTCAAGGACAAGGCCGGCATCCTGTCCGAGATATTAACTATTTTTGCCAGTTGCGGCGCGAATATACTGACCATTAACCAGTCGATCCCCACCGGAGGCCGCGCCATGGTGACCATTTCGGCAGAGACAAGCAATCTCAACTGCAACATCGAAGCGCTGACCCAGCAAATCGCAGAAAGGAAGGGCGTAGTCAAGGCAGACTGCGTCGCAGGATAAGCATATGCAGGCATTTGAATATTTCGTACCGACTGAGATCGTGTTTGGCGCAGGCAGCACGGAGAAGCTGCCGGAACTGCTGAAAAAGCGCGGGCTTTCGCGCGTGCTGGTCGTCTACGGCGGCGCAAGCGCGAAGAAAAGCGGATTGCTTGACCGCGTGTTCCGGCTCCTGGACAAGGCGGACGTCCGCTATCGCTCGCTCGGCGGCGTACAGCCGAACCCGCGCGTGGCGCTGGCCCGTGAGGGCGTGCAGCTGGCGCTGGAATCGGGCGCGGAGCTCATTCTGGCAGTCGGCGGCGGCAGCGTCATCGATACCTGCAAGGCCATCGCCCACGGCGCTGCCAACCCCGGCACAGACATCTGGGAATTCTGGAAGCGCCGCGCACCGCTGACAAAATCCATGCCCGTCGGTGTCGTGCTGACCATCCCGGCAGCCGGCAGCGAGACGAGCGACTCCGCTGTTCTGACCAACGCGGAAGCAGGCGAAAAGCGCGGCCTCAACACCCCGTTCAACCGCCCGGCCTTCGCCATTCTCGACCCCCTGCTCGCCGCGACGCTCCCGGTGCATCAGGTCGCGTGCGGCGTGAGCGACATTCTCATGCACACGCTCGACCGGTATTTTAACCCCGTCACCGACAATGCCCTGACGGACGAACTGGCCGAGGCACTGCTGCGCGTCGTGCTGGAATACGGCCCTGCCGCCGTGCGTGACGCACATGACGAGAAGGCTATGAGCGAAATCATGTGGGCAGGCTCCCTGTCGCACAACGGCCTGACCGGCCTCGGCGGCAAAA
>OLNQ01004350.1_pt1 | contig 10717 bp, 6 predicted proteins | sample 1672821 | NCBI WGS metagenome assembly OLNQ01 (sample SAMEA3136727, study PRJEB25190) | human gut metagenome | biome: human gut; feature: human-associated habitat; material: faeces | place: Austria | collected 2013
ATATTTATACTATAATATGAATGCTTATGATAATATAAAAGAAGTATATAAAATAAAAGGAATAACTTCATATGAAGAAATAGATAGCTTATTAGATAAAGTAGGCTTATTAAAAGAAAAAAATAAAAAAAGTGACAGAAATCACTTGAATTTTCAAAAATAGAGTAATATAGTAAATAACATAATTTCGAAATAATAATATTAAGTGCACACATGAAAAAGGGGGAATAACATTGAAAAACTTTTTTGGAAGTATATTTATTAATCGTGACGAATTAAGAGAGGCAGGAATAGAGTATCCAATAAAAGTAGAATACTATAAAATAACAAATGAAATACCATCTAGACAAAAATTAATATTTGGAATACAAGTAATAAAAACAGAATATAAAGAAAAAATTGGAGTTGAACAAAGGAAAATAGAAAATATTACAAATAGCGAAAAAGAAGTTGATAAAATCTTGTATCAACTAAAAGAAAATGAAGTAACACCTATAGGATTAGAAGATGTTCTAATAGAATTAGAAGAAAAAATAAATATGATATGCTCGTGCTCCGAGCAGGCGCGGAAGATCGCGCGGCAACGGGCGGCACGCTCCGGCGAAAGGCCGGTGCAGGTTGCTTCAGCGCGTTCTGCCCATGCGCGGCAGGCGGCATCGTAGCCGGGACCGGCGTAGTCCAGCACCAGCGCGCCGTAGTAGGTGTCCTTTACGGCGGGGGAGCGCTGCAAAAGCTTCTGGAATAGCCACCCGTAGCTCAGCATACAGGGCAGGCAGGCCATCAGGCACTCGGCCTCGCCCTCGCCGGTGCGCGCAGCGTCGATCATGCAGTCCAGATAGGCGCGGCTTTCCGGGCGCAGGGGCAGGGACTGGATATCAGCTTCCCGCAGACCGTACTGCTCCAGATACCGCAGCCGGGTCAGGTCCTCGTTCTCCTGCACGAAGGACAGCAGGGAATAGTAGGTGCGCATGGCAGCCATGGTGGTGGCCTTGGTCATGCCCCAAGCAAAAATTTTGGCGTACTCCCGCAGATACAGGCTGTCCTCTACGAGGTAGCTTTTAAAGCAGTCCTCGCTCAGGGTGCCGTTCTCCATCTTTTGCAAAAACTCGGCCTGCAGGCACTGCTCCCACACGGGCAGGTCGGCCTGCACCAGCGCCGAGACAAAGGGCAGGTCAGTCACGGACAAAATCTCCCTTCAGGTTGAAGGTGTGGTCCATGGGCCCGGAGCCGTGCCCTAAGTCCAGCATGGCAGACAGGCAGCCGGAGATGTAGGCCTTGGCGCGCTCCACGGCGGTGTCAAGGTCGTAGCCTTTGGCCAGATTGGAGGCGATGGCGCTGGACAGGGTGCAGCCGGTGCCGTGGGTGTTGGGGTTTGCAATACGCTTGCCCTTGAACCACTTGCCGGTGCCATTGCGCCACAAAAGGTCGTCGGCATCGTTGATCTGGTGGCCGCCCTTGCACAGCACGGCGCAGCCGTAACGCTGGCTGATGGTGCGGGCAGCGGCCTCCATGTCGTTGGCGTTGGCAATAGTCATGCCGGACAGGATCTCGGCCTCCGGGATGTTGGGAGTGAGCACCTCGGCCATGGGCAGCAGCTTGGCGGTCAGGGCCTGCACAGCGTCGTCCCGCAGCAGTTTGGAGCCGGAAGTGGCCACCATCACGGGGTCCACCACGATGTGCTTTGCGCCGTAAAAATGCAGCCGCTCGGCGATGGTGTCGATGAGCGGGGCAGAGGACACCATGCCGATCTTTACCGCATCCGGGTAGATGTCGGTGAACACGGCGTCAAGCTGCTGCGCCAGAAACTGCGGTGTGGTGTCAAAAATAGCAGTCACACCAGTGGTGTTCTGTGCAGTCAGGGCGGTAATGGCGCTCATGGCAAATACGCCGTTGGCGGTCATGGTCTTGATATCGGCCTGGATCCCGGCGCCGCCGCTGGAATCACTGCCGGCAATGGTCAATGCAGTTTTCATCGTAAAATACTCCTTGTTTTTTATTATTCGCCCAGTGCAGTGCGGAGGTTGTCCAGCACCTTTTTGCTCAGCAGCACAAAGGCCTGCTTGGTGCGGCCTGCGGATACATTGGCGCAGCGCACGTTTTCCCGGGCAAAGAAATCCTCGGCCACGGGGCCTGCGGCGGCGCGGGTGTCGCAGAAAAAGCGGGTGCCGGGCAGATCGAGCCACTTTTCCAGCGCAGCGGAGTCAAAGCCGGGGCCGATGGAGGTGTTGAACAGCACCTTGCCTGCACCCAGCTGGGCAAACTCGTTTTCGCCCAGCAGCAGTACGTTCTTGTTCAGGCAGGTGAACACCACCTCGCTCTCAGCCAACAGCTGGGACAGAGGCTTGAAGGCCATACCGGCCGCTTCGGCATCCGGCTTTGCGCTGCGGGCAAAGTAGCTGATCTCTGCGCCCATAAATTGCAGCGCATCGGCGATCATCCGGCCGGAAACGCCCAGCCCCACGATGCCCACCTTCAGGCCGGTGATCTCCACCGGCTCGTCCCGCAGCATAGGCATTCCAAAGCCGTGCAGCAGGCCGGTCAGTTCGTGCAGAACATACTCTACAACGCCGCGGTCGCCGTAATCCCGGATGCCCAGCACCTGGATGCCCCGGGTGCGTGCGTAGGCGATATCCACGTTGGCGCTCTCCTCAGAGTACAGGCTGCAGCACATCCCGATATAGCGGATATTGGGGCACTGCGCAATGACCTCCTTGCCCATGCGGGAGGTGTAGCTTAGCAGCACGGCATCGGCGTCTCCGATGCGGCGCACCATTTCGGCGTCACTGCCGGGCACGTCCCGGTACAGCACTACCTCTTTGGCGTAGCGGTGCAGCTCCTCCTCGGCAGAGGGGATCAGGCTGACAGGCTCAATGGCAACAAGCTTTTCAAACATGACGGACTCCTCCTTATATTAGTAGAAGCAGACGGGCGAGGCCAGATTGCGCAGCAGGGAGACGGCGCTCCAGCCTGCAATGGCGCTGGTGGAGGAGCAGATGTCCACCACAGCCTTCACGCCCTCGATCTCGGCGGTGATGCAGTGGTCGTCGCCCACCCAGCCGGGCACGGAGTGCATGGTCACACCGGTGATCTCGGGGCCGGTGGTGGCCAGAGAGGTAGCCACAGCCACGTTCACCCGGCGGGGGAAGGTGGCAATGGCCTGCTTGGCGTTGCCGGTGAACACGGTGGTCTTTTCGGTGTCGGTCAGCAGATGCTCTGCCCACACCGGGGTGTTGCGGAAGCCCTTTGCACCGGTATGGGTCTCGATGCCGGCAGTCTCCGGCAGGCCCTGCGCCTGTGCCATCAGGGTGACAGTTTGCAGCACGTCAAAGCCGCCGATGGCACCGCTGGCCAGGTGCACCTTGGCACCGCCCTCCACGGCGGCTGCCTTGACCTGTGCGTAGAAATCCAGATCCGCAAAGGCACCGATGGACAGAATGACCAGATTGACGCCCCGCTTCAGCACCGGGATGGCCATAGCGCGCACCGACTCCACCGAGGCCGCCTCTACGATGTACTCCGGCTCAAGTGCCAGCAGTGCGTCCACGTCCTCGCAGACGGCGCAGCCGACATTGGCGGCGGTCTTTTCAGCCGAGGCGCGGGTGCGGCTGGTCACGCCCACCAGCTCGTAGTCCGGCAGCAGACCCTTCTTCCACGCGTCAGCCACGATGTTGCCCAGAAATCCGCAGCCCACAATACCCAATTTTGTTTTCATACCGTATCCAAACTCCTTTTTTCTGCCTGTGGCAGCATATTCATAGTCAGTATACCATACTGGGTACAAAAAGGGAAATGATGTTTGCGGCAGCCCGGCGAGGCAGGACATAAAAAGTTAACAAAATAAATTACAAAAAAATTACAAAACCCTATTGCAAAATGGTTTCAAAAGAGTTACAATATGGTTACAGCAAGGGCACAAGCCCTGCTGAGTGTGAAATCTTTTTCTTCTTGTTTTTTGGGATATCGGGCACAGGTTCTCCTCCTCCGGCTGTTCTCCTTCACAGTCGTGATCCATGTGCCGCACAGGCGGTATCCCGCTTCGTGTGCAAAAAAGCTCGTCCGTTCTGGACGAGCTTTTTTGCATCCATAAATCACGCAAAAACCGGCTTCTCATGCGGGAAAGTATGACCTTACGCCATTTTGGTGGGCAATTTGCCTGTTTTTCTGCAAAGGACATTTACAAAGTTTGGCGCGGCGGGGGTTTGTATTCCGGCTGGCTTTGTGGTACAGTATATACAATCAATTTATAGGTTGCAAACATGAATCCGATTGATGTTGATGCGTTAAGAGAAAAGGAGTTTGAACATGGCTTATTTCTATAAAGAACCTTCCCGCACTTTCGGTGAATATCTGCTGATCCCCGGCTATTCCTCTGCAGAGAATATCCCCACGGCTGTCAGCCTCAAGACCCCGCTGGTCAAGTACCGCAAGGGCGAGGAGGAGTGCCCCCTGCAGATGAATATTCCCATGATCAGCGCTATCATGCAGGCGGTCTCTGGCGATAAGCTGGCCATTGCACTGGCCCGTCAGGGCGGCGTGTCCTTCATCTACGGCTCTCAGAGCATTGAGAACGAGGCTGCCATGGTGCGCCGCGTCAAGAGCTTTAAGGCCGGTTATGTCGTGTCCGATTCCAACCTGGCCCCCACTGCCACCCTGCACGATGTGCTGGAGCTGAAGGCACGCACCGGCCACTCCACCATTGCCATCACTGCCGATGGCACTCCGAGCGGCAAGCTGCTGGGCATTGTTGCATCTCGTGACTACCGCATCAACCACACCCCGGATGATGCCCCTGTCACCACCTTCATGACTCCCATTGAAAAGCTGGTCACTGCACCGGAGAACACCTCCCTGCACGACTGCAACAACATCATCTGGGATAACAAGATCAACACCCTGCCTCTGGTGGATGCCGAGGGCAACCTGAAGTATATGGTGTTCCGTAAGGACTACGACTCCCACAAGAAGAACGCCAACGAACTGCTGGATAAGAACAAGAGCTATGTGGTGGGCGCCGGCATCAACACCCGCGATTACGCTGAGCGCGTGCCCGCACTGGTGGATGCCGGTGTGGATGTGCTGTGCATCGACTCTTCCGAGGGTTACTCCGAGTGGCAGAGCCGCACCATCGGCTGGATCCGTGAGCACTACGGCGATACCGTCAAGGTGGGCGCAGGCAACGTTGTGGATGCCGAGGGCTTCCGCTTCCTGGCCGAGGCTGGTGCAGACTTCGTGAAGATCGGCATTGGCGGCGGTTCTATCTGCATCACCCGCGAGACCAAGGGCATTGGCCGTGGTCAGGCTACCGCTGTCATCGAGGTGGCAAAGGCCCGCGATGAGTACTATAAGGAGACCGGCATCTACGTGCCCATCTGCTCCGACGGCGGCATCGTCCACGATTACCACATCACGCTGGCACTGGCCATGGGTGCGGATTTTGTGATGCTGGGCCGCTACTTTGCCCGCTTTGACGAAAGCCCCACGAATAAAGTGCGCATCAACGGCCAGTATATGAAGGAGTACTGGGGCGAAGGCTCCAACCGTGCCCGCAACTGGCAGCGCTACGATCTGGGCGGTTCCAGCAAGCTGAGCTTTGAGGAAGGCGTGGACAGCTACGTGCCCTATGCCGGCCCTCTGGCTGACGGTGTGCAGACCACTCTGTACAAGGTCAAGAGCACCATGTGCAACTGCGGCGCTCTGTCCATCCCGGAGCTGCAGCAGAAAGCAAAGCTGACCGTGGTTTCCTCTACCTCCATCGTTGAGGGCGGCAGCCACGACGTTGTGCTGAAGAATGCTACCCCCAATATCATCAACGGTTAACACGTTTGTTCTGAAAGCCGCCCATGCTGTTTGTGTATGGGCGGCTTTTTCTTACCGGAAATTGACCGGGATTTTCCAAAAATGCTTGCACCGCTCTGCGTTTGGTGATATCATGATAGAAACGCACTGTCAAGACAGGCAGGCGCGCAAACCTTCCCACAGGTCAGAACGGCAGGGGACAGCAAGGAGCCTTTGCCGGGTGTAAAGAAGAGAGGATACTATTCATGGACGAAATCAAGGTTGTGCCTTATATTCCAGATGAGGACTACGACAACCCCGCAATGGTCGTGGATTTTTATGAATTTACAATGGCAAACTGCCTGTTCCTGCACGGATTCAAGGACACCACGCTGGTGTTCGATATGTTCTTCCGCAAGAACCCGGATAATCAGGGTTACTCCATCAGTGCCGGCCAGCGCAAGCTGACCCGTTTTCTGCTGAATTATCATTTCAATGCACAGGATATCTGGTGGCTGCGCACCAAGGGCATGAGTGAGGAATTCTGCGAGTATCTGCGCACCTATCAGTGGAAGGGCGACATGTACGCTCTGCCCGAGGGCACGGTGGCATACCCGCATGTGCAGATGGTGCGCATCGAGTGCGATCTCGTGGGCGCAATTCTGATCGAGACCTACCTGCTGCAGACCATGAACTTCCACAGTCTGATCGTCACCAAGGCTACCCGCGTCACCGGCCTGAACACCCACACGCCCCGCAGCGTGATGGAATTCGGCACCCGCCGTGCGCAGGGCGAAAGCGCTGGCAACGATGGTGCATATGCTGCTGTTCTGGGCGGCTGCGTGGGCACTGCCAACTGTTTGGCCGAGATGAAGTTCGGCGCGGAGGTCAAGGCTGTGGGCACCGTAGCGCACAGCTTCATCGAGTTCTTCCCCACGGAGTTTGATGCCTTCAAGGCCTTTGCCGATACCTACCCGGATTCGGTCAGTCTGCTGCTGGACACCTATAATATCATGGAGAGCGGTCTGCCCAACCTCATTAAACTGGACGATTACCTCATCGAAAAATACCCCAACGACCCGAACCGCCGCGTCAAGAGCGCCCGTATCGACTCCGGCGACCTGGCCCGCGGCTCCAAGCGCCTGCGCAAGGCACTGGATGCGGCCGGTAAGCCTTACATCAAGCTGGTGGCTTCCAATGGTCTGGACGAAAAGAAGATCGCCAACATGGAGCTGTATGAGCACGCTCATTTTGACTCCTACGGCGTGGGCGAAAACCTGATCACCTCTGCTTCCGACCCCGTGTTCGGCGGTGTGTACAAGCTGGTGGCGGTCAAGCAGCCGGACGGCAGCTACACTCCCAGGATGAAGTGCTCGGATTCCGCCAGCAAGGCCATCATTCCGGGCAAGAAGATGCCGTGGCGCCTCTACGATGAAAATGGTCAGGCCCAGTGCGACCTGATCGCCATGGATGATGAAGTCATCGAGGCGGGCAAGCCCGTCACGATGGTCAATCTGGACTCCGATGCCATCGAGCGCACCGTCACCATTACCCCCACCAAGGTCAAAAAGCTGCTGGTGCCGCATGTGCTGAATGGTCAGCTGGCCATTGAGCTGCCTTCGATCGCAGAGAAGAAGGCCTACATTGCAAAGCAGCTCACCGAGGAGACCTGGGAGAGCGAACTGCGTCTGGAGTGCCCGCATAAGCACTATGTGAACATGACCCCGGCTGTGGCCGAGTGCCGTTCCAAGATGTATGCAGAGCTGCACGGCGGCAAGGTGTAAAATAAGCAAAATAAAAAGCCCCTCAAGCGTAAGCTTGGGGGGTCTTTTTATGCCGCCGACGGGGGTCGAACCCGTACTCTGTCTCCAGAAAGGGATTTTAAGTCCCTCGTGTCTGCCAATTTCACCACAGCGGCGCAACCCCGGCTTACAAAGTCCTGCTGCCCTCTGGCTTGAGAGGGAGCCGGGAATAACAGGTGTGAGGAAAAATTATTACAACCACACTGCTATTCGCAATCTGGTGGTATTAACATTTTTATTAAATCAGCGGCTTTTATGATACAATAGTTTCCCTGTTTTGTCAAGAAAAACCGCTTATTCGGTGCTGCTTACACCTTGCCTCCGTGCAGCTCGGCGTACATCCGGGAGCGGCACTCGGCCACTGCGGGGGTCATGTTGACGTAGTGTTTGTGGGGGCACTCCAGACGCAGCTCGCTCTCCCAAGTCTCCTCGGTGAGCTGCTTTGCAATATAGGCCTTCTTTTCTGCAATAGAGGGCAGTTCAATGGCCAGCTCGCCGCCCAGAATATGCGGCACCAGCAGCGGGCGCACAGCGGTGGGGATAAAGGTGATGGTGCGCTCGATGGCGTCCGAGTCCAGATTGACCATGGTGACCGGCTTACCGGCCTCGATGACCTCGCCGTCCATGGCAATCAGGTCGCACTGTGCCTGACCGTTTTCATCGTACAGACGCCACGGCATCTTTTTGCCCGGGATGATGGCCTTGCTGGCGGAGTCCGAGCACTTCATCTTGGGGGTGTAACTGCCGTCCGGCTTCTTCACTGCCACCAACTTGTATACGCCGCCGAACACGGGGTCGGAGGCAGAAGTGATGAGGTTTTCGCCCACGCCGTAGGAGTCGAAGTGTGCGTGCTCGTATAGTTCCATGTTGGCGATTTTCTTCTCATCCAGACCGTTGGAGGCTACCAGCTTGATGTAGGGCTTACCGGCGGCATCCAGTGCCTTGCGCAGCCGCTTGGAGCCGCGGGCAAGGTCGCCGGAATCGATGCGGGCGCTCTTGACGCGGCGGTTGGGATCGTTGGGGTATTTCTCAATGAGATAATCGTCCAGCTTGATCAGGTTGGGCAGGCCGCTCTCCATAATATTATAGGTATCCAGCAGCAGGCTGACCGAATCCGGGTAGGTATCGGCAAAGGCCTTGAAGGCATCGAACTCGGTGGGGAAAAACTCGATAAAGCTGTGTGCCACGGTGCCCACGGCCTTGACCTCTGCACCGAACTTCATCTCAGCCAGACAGTTGGCCGTACCGATACAGCCACCCAGCACTGCTGCGTAAGCGCCATCGTTACCGGCGCTCTCGCCCTGTGCGCGGCGGGTGCCGAACTCCATGACGTTGCGGGGGGTGTGGGTGTTCAGACCGGTAACGCGGGTGGCCTTGGTGGCGATCAGGCTATGGAAGTTCATGGTCTGCAGCAGGTAGGTCTCGATGAGGATCGCGCCCACCAGATCGCACTCGATGCGCACCATCTGCACATGGGGGTAGCAGACCGTGCCCTCGGGCAGGGCGTACATATCACCCTTCCACTTGTAGGTGCGCAGATACTCGCAGAACTCCTCGCTCATGCCCTTGGTGCGCAGCCAGTGGATATCCTGCTCATTGAAGTGATATTCCAGCAAAAAGCGGGTCAATTTGCGCTGGCCTGCGCTGATGGAATAGCCCTGATTATCCGGGTTTTTGCGGAAGAACATATCAAACACCAGCGTGGTATTCTTAAAGCCATGCAGGAACAGGCAGTTTGCCATGGTGAATTCATAAAAATCCACCACCATCGCGGGGTTATCGTAGTCCTCATCGGGGATATAAGGCTCAACCTTGATCTCGTTCATGAATGTTTTCCTCTCTATTTATACCCGGCGTCAGCTCTTCCCTACTGCGCGCCGCCTGCCGCTTGCCCGGCAGGGGGATCCTCCGCCCTGTCATGACAGAGCGTTTCTATCATGATAGCACGATTCCCCTGCCGGTGCAAGTATTTTCGCGCAAAAAGACCGCTGCACAAACGCTGTGCAGCGGTCTCTGCGCTTAAATCAATAGATTCTCTTCAGAACAGGCTTAGCCGTTCATGATGCTGGGGGTGGCGTTCTTCAGCACAACGTCGTGGCTGCCGCCCTCCACGATGGAGGTGGAAGAAACAACGGTCAGCTTGGCCTTCTGCTGCAGCTCGGGGATGGACAGAGCGCCGCAGTTGCACATGGTGCTCTTGACCTTGTACAGGGTGGTCTGCACGCCGTCGGCCAGCGGGCCGGCGTACGGGACGTAGCTGTCCACGCCTTCCTCAAAGCTCAGCTTGGTGGAGCCGCCCAGGTCGTAGCGCTGCCAGTTGCGGGCACGGTTGGAGCCCTCGCCCCAGTACTCCTTCATATACTGGCCATTGATGCGCACCTTGTTCGTGGGGCTCTCGTCGAAGCGGGCGAAGTAGCGGCCCAGCATGACGAAGTCGGCACCCATGGCCAGTGCCAGGGTGATGTGGTAGTCGTGGACGATGCCGCCGTCGGAGCAGATGGGCACATAGATACCGGTCTCCTTGAAGTACTCGTCACGGGCCTTGGCCACCTCGATGACTGCGGTAGCCTGGCCGCGGCCGATGCCCTTGGTCTCGCGGGTGATGCAGATGGAACCGCCGCCGATGCCGATCTTCACGAAGTCGGCACCCTGCTCGGCCAGGAAGCGGAAGCCCTCGGCATCCACCACGTTGCCTGCGCCGACCTTCACAGTGTCGCCGTAGTGCTCCCGGATCCAGCCGATGGTGCGGGCCTGCCACTCGGAGTAGCCCTCGGAAGAGTCGATGCACAGCACGTCCACACCGGCATCCACCAGTGCGGGCACGCGCTCAGCGTAGTCGCGGGTGTTGATACCGGCACCCACCACGTAACTCTTGTTGGCGTCCAGCAGCTCGTTGGCGTTCTTCTTGTGGGAGTCGTAGTCCTTGCGGAACACCATATACTTCAGGTTGCCCTCGGCGTCCACCAGCGGCAGAGTGTTGATCTTGTTGTCCCAGATGATGTTGTTGCAGTCATGCAGGGAGGTGTTCTCCGGGGCAGTGACCAGCTTTTCCAGCGGGGTCATGAAGGTGGTAACGGGAGCGTCATCCGGGGTGTGGTTGACGCGGTAATCGCGGGAGGCCACGATGCCCAGCAGCTTGC
>OLNQ01004367.1_pt1 | contig 10681 bp, 10 predicted proteins | sample 1672821 | NCBI WGS metagenome assembly OLNQ01 (sample SAMEA3136727, study PRJEB25190) | human gut metagenome | biome: human gut; feature: human-associated habitat; material: faeces | place: Austria | collected 2013
GGCGATTTAATCATTTTAATTTTCATTATTTAAGGAAAGAAATGTAAATTGTGAAGTTATCGGGAATGTAGCTGATACTCAATCCCTTTTCGCCATTTGACAAAAGCGTACCGATAGAAACATAGTCCTGTCCCTCAATTTCTTCCGACACTTCCTCTATTATAGAAAACCCCTCTTGCTTCAAAAGCTCTAAATAGTCGTTATAGTCGGTTTCGCTTATATCCACAATACTGATACTGCAATTCTCATGTTCCGTATCAAGCATAGCCCAACCGACCGTACCGGACGGGACGGGAAGCCCCTCGGTGTATTCATTCACAGGCCATACACCCGCGTCAAGCATGGTATTGCTTTCTGTTTGTGTATTGCTTGGATTATCCGCAGCGGACGGCGTATCTTGATTGGAACAGGCAGCCAAAGAAAGCATAAGTAAAATAGCGATTATTGAAACAAATTTTTTCATAGCTACCTCCTGTTTTTGCGGACGGTTCGGATAATCTGAATGATTGCGATTGTAACCGCGATTACACCGACTGCCAAAATGATTTGTGAAGCGTCAAATCCAAAAGCTCCCTCAACTTGAATGTTTGTCATTGCGTCTGCTTGTCCGATTGCCCCGTCCGGCACTTTCCCGGATTGGGTAGTGGCGTAAATCACAAACGCTGCAACGGCAACGACAAGGGCTGCAACGCTCGAAATAATCCCTTTCCGTTTCTGCGGTGCTGCGCTGTCAATGCCTAACTGCTCGGCGGTATTCTCTGCAAACTCTTTGGGAGTGCCTAACCGTTCGATTACCTGTTGTTCCGTTTCGCCATGCTCCAACGCAGAAGCAAAGACTTCATTCAGATCACGCACGACCTCTTTTTTTGCTTTGCGTGTTAAACTCAATTCCTTTTCCACTTGCTTAATGTATTGCTCTTTCATTCTGATACCTCCGCTGTTTGATAGGTGGCAATAAAGCCATTTACACAACTTTCATAGCTCGCCCAAAATAAAATCAGCTCGTCTAATACCTCTCTGCCCTTATGGGTAAGGGAGTAGTATTTTTTTGATCCGCCATTTGCCGCTGCCGGGGCTAATCGGCATTGGATTAACTCGGCTTCCTGCAAACGATACAGAATAGGGTAAATCGTTCCCTCTTTTGCATAGCCCAAAACGGACGCGCTGTTATTTAGCTCTGTAATGATTTCATAGCCGTAGGTTTCTTTGCGTCCGATCAAGCACAAAAGTATCATTTCAAGAGAGCCTTTTTTGAATTGCTGCACATACCTGTTATCCATACTCTCTACCTCACTTTAGTTTTGCTATTTAGCGTTCCTAAATAGCAAAACATATTATAACTCCCGGAGGTGTTCAAGTCAATAGAGTTTATAGAAATGTTACAAATGCTTTTTAGACTTTACCCTATAATTTGCCTTGCTCGGAATAGCGGCGGGGCTGACTGTCCTTGTCCTGTTTTGTTGTGCTTCTTTATTAACCATGAGCATTATCAGAAGGCTTCTATTGCCGCGCAGGGCTTTGAGGAAGCTAATCTCCCCGACAGCTTTTTTGATGCAGTTGTGGGCAATGTGCCTTTCGGGGATTTCAAAGTTCCCGACAAGAGATACGACAAGCACAAGTTCTTGATCCACGACTATTTCTTTGCTAAGTCCCTCGATAAATTGCGATCGGGTGGCGTTATGGCGCTTATCACGAGCAAAGGCACGATGGACAAGGAGAACCCCGCAGTCCGCAAGTATATTGCACAGAGAGCCGACCTGCTCGGCGCTATCCGCCTGCCGAATGATACGTTCAAGGGCAACGCAGGAACGGAAGTTGTATCGGATATTCTCATTTTGCAAAAGCGTGACCGCATTGTAGATATTGAGCCAGATTGGGTGCATCTCGGCACAGACGAAAACGGCATCACGATGAACAGCTATTTCATCGAGCACCCCGAAATGATACTCGGTGAGATGAAAATGGTATCGGGGCGCTTTGGCATGGAACCGACCTGTGTGCCGTATGAGGGCGCTGACCTTGCAGAGCAGCTCGGCGAAGCCATCACAAACATTCACGGTGAGATTACAGCGTATGAAGTCGAAGATGAACTCACCGAAGAAGATAATTCCATTCCAGCCGACCCGACCGTGAGGAACTTTTCATACACACTTGTGGACGGCAAAATCTACTTCCGTGAAAACAGCCGTATGGCTCCCGTTGATGTTTCCGCCACCGCAGAAAACCGCATTAAGGGTATGATTGAAATCCGCGACTGCGTCAGGAAGCTGATTGAGTTGCAGACCGAAGATTATCCCGACTCGGCAATAAAGGCAGAGCAGGAGCGGTTAAACACACTCTACGACAGCTTTACAAGTAAGTACGGACTGCTCAATAGCAGAGCCAATTCTTCCGCTTTCTCTCAGGATAGTTCGTTCTCTTTGCTTTCGGCTCTTGAAGTCTTGGGCGATGAAGGGCAGCTTGAAAGAAAAGCGGATATGTTCTTTAAGCGGACGATTAAGCCGCATACTCCGGTCACGTCGGTCGATACCGCCAGCGAAGCGCTTGCCGTTTCTATGGGTGAAAAAGCCTGTGTTGATATGGAATATATGTGCGAGCTTTCAGGCAAAACCGAAGATGAAATTTTTGCTGACTTAAAAGGTGTAATCTTCTTAAACCCGATGTACGGGTACGGAAACAGCACCGAAGCAAAGTACCTTATGGCGGACGCATACCTCTCCGGAAATGTCCGGGAGAAACTCGCTTGGGCGAAGAAATCCGCACAGCTTTCTCCCGAAGAATATGCGATAAATGTTGAGGCGCTGCAAAAGGTTCAGCCCAAAGACCTGACCGCAAGCGAGATTTCCGTCCGGCTAGGTGCGACCTGGCTACCGTCGGAGATAGTACAGCAGTTTGTTTACGAGTTTCTTGACACGCCGAAATACTCACAATGGAATATAAAAATCCACTTTTCAGAGTACACGGGAGAATGGAATATCGAGGGCAAATCCTACGACCGGGGGAATGTCAAGGCGTACAGCACCTACGGCACAAGCCGTATCAATGCGTATAAGATAATCGAGGAAACGCTGAACCTTAAAGATGTGCGTATCTTCGATTATGAGGAAGATGCAGACGGCAAAAAGAAAGCAATCCTGAATAAAAAGGAAACCGCAATCGCTCAGGCAAAACAGGAGCTTATCAAGCAGGGCTTTCAGGACTGGATATGGTCTGATCCTGAACGCAGAGAAAGACTTTGTAAACTCTACAACGAAAAGTTCAACTCTATCCGTCCGCGTGAGTACGACGGAAGCCATATCACATTTAACGGTATGAACCCCGAAATTGAGCTTCGCGAGCACCAAAGAAATGCGGTGGCGCATATCCTTTACGGCGGAAATACGCTCCTTGCACACGCAGTCGGCGCGGGCAAAACCTACGAAATGACGGCGGCTGCTATGGAGTCGAAGCGGCTTGGATTATGCAGTAAATCACTGTTTGTTGTCCCGAATCACCTGACCGAGCAATGGGCGGCGGAGTTCTTGCAGCTCTACCCGTCCGCGAATATTCTCGTAGCAACAAAGAAAGACTTTGAAACCAAAAACCGTAAAAGGTTCTGCGGTCGGATTGCTACCGGGCACTACGACGCTATCATCATCGGGCATTCTCAGTTTGAGAAAATCCCGATGAGCATCGAGCGACAGCGAGCTATCCTTGAACAGCAGCTTGAAGAAGTCACTAACGGCATTGCAGACCTGAAAAGAAACCGAGGAGATAATTTCTCGGTCAAGCAGTTGGAGCGCACAAAGAAATCCGTCAAGCAGAAGCTCGACAAGCTGAGCGACCAGTCCAAGAAGGACGATGTTGTGACCTTTGAGGAACTCGGCGTGGACAGGCTTTTCATAGATGAAAGCCATTACTACAAGAACCTTTTCCTCTATACCAAAATGAGGAATGTCGGCGGTATCGCACAGACCGAAGCGCAGAAATCAAGTGATTTGTTTATGAAGTGCCGCTACCTTGATGAAATTACGGGCGGTCGCGGTACAGTATTTGCGACAGGCACTCCGATCTCCAATTCAATGGTGGAGCTTTACACTATACAGAGATATTTACAGTACAACACCCTCGTGAAAAACAATCTGCAACACTTTGATGCGTGGGCTTCTACCTTTGGCGAAACCGTTACGGCGGTGGAGCTGACACCCGAAGGAACAGGCTACCGGGCAAAAACAAGGTTCGCAAGGTTCTATAATCTTCCCGAACTTATGGCGATGTTTAAAGAGGTTGCGGATATAAAAACCGCAGATATGCTTGACTTGCCCGTGCCGAAAGCTGTCTATCACAACATCTCGGTTAAGCCGTCTGAAATACAAAAGCAGATGGTAGCCGAGCTTGCCGAGCGCGCAGAAAAAGTCCGTAACGGCATGGTTGATGCAAAAGTGGACAATATGCTGAAAATAACAAACGACGGCAGAAAGCTCGCTCTTGACCAGCGGCTGATTAACCCGATGTTGCCCGACTTTGAGGGCAGCAAGCTGAACGCTTGTGTGGACGCAATGTTTGAAACTTGGAAGAAAGGAAAGAAAAAACGGCTGACGCAGTTGTTTTTCTGTGACTTGTCTACACCGAAAAATGACGGCAACTTTTCTGTCTATGATGATATTCGGGGCAAGCTCATAGAGCGTGGAGTACCCGCCGAGGAAATAAAGTTTATCCACGAAGCGGACACAGAAACGAAGAAACTGGAGCTGTTCAAGAAAGTCCGCAAAGGTGATGCCCGTATCCTGATGGGAAGTACGCAGAAGATGGGAGCGGGTACTAACGTGCAGAACAAACTTGCCGCATCCAGCGACCTTGACTGTCCGTGGCGACCTTCCGATTTGGAACAGCGTCTCGGCAGAAGTATCCGTCAGGGCAACGAAAACCCCACGGTGGATATTTACCGATTCGTGACCGAGGAAACCTTCGACGCTTACCTCTATCAGCTTGTAGAGGGCAAGCAGAAATTCGCTTCGCAGATTATGACAAGCAAATCGCCCGTCCGTTCCTGCGAGGATATTGACGAAACCGCGCTCTCTTATGCCGAGATAAAAATGCTTGCAACCGGCAATCCGCACATCAAGGAGAAGATGGACCTGGATATTCAGGTGCAGAAATTACGCCTGCTTAAATCTAATTTTCTCTCTGAAAAATACGCTCTTGAAGATAAGATAATCAAATACTATCCGCAGGAAATCGCAAGACGGACTGACACGATAGAAGGCTTGAAATCCGATATTGAGAGGGCAAAACAGCACCCGAAACCGATTGATGATACCTTTGTGGGTATGACGGTTAAGGGCGTTTTTTATACCGAAAAAGCGGACGCCGGCAATGCGATTTTAGACGCGTGCAAGGCAATGACAAGTCCCGATGCGGTACCTCTCGGAGAGTACCGCGGCTTTCAGACGGAGCTGTCCTTTGATACCTTTTCAAAAGAATATGTGATAAAGCTGAAAGGTGAGCTCGGTTACTTCGTATCGCTCGGCACGGACACGTTCGGAAACATCACCCGTCTGGATAACGCTCTTGAGGGACTCGCCAAACGGTTGGAAACAAACGAACAGGAGCTTGAAAATGTCAGGAAACAGTTTGAAACAGCAAAGGTCGATGTGGAAAAACCGTTTGTTCAGGAAGAGGAGCTCAAAGTCAAAACCGAAAGACTGAACGAACTGAACGCGCTGCTGAATGTGGATAAGCGGGAGAATGAGATTGTAGGTGGTGAGCCGGACGAGGGAGAGGAAGTGGCTGAAAGGAAAGCTAAAGACTTAGAGCGATGAATGTCTACGGCTCGGGCACAAACACGTGTCGCAGATTTATGGTGTGAACAGGGAGTTGAAAATGGAGCAAATTGGTGGTATAATATTCTCAATTAAGGTTTGTAATCGAAATTTGAGGTATGTGCTATGGGAGAATACGATTTTACCTATCAATTGCCTAAAAATTTTCATATACGTGTTGTTCAGTACCTTGAACAGTTTAATCAAAGAAGTGCTGCAAAAGCATTTCAACGATGTGAATATGAATATGAAGATGTTGGACTTGCTTATTATGCAGGACTAAGAGGCGATAATTGGAATAAAAAGGCCGTAGACTTTACTTTGGAAGGAGACAAAAATGATATATCTTTACTAAAATCCGTTGATAGCAAATTAAAAGATGTCATTGGGAAAACACTTAAATCTAGTGAGACGGGATATCTGCTTAGAAAAATATTTTATTTAGATACTGATGTTTTTTCTGGAAACACAAAAATACTGTCATCTAATGAAGAAAGACTTAATATTGATATTGCAGCTGCTAATTCTGTCCTTAATGACTTGATACAAATTGGAGAACGTGTATGTTTAAATAATTTGTTCAATTATTTAAGTTCTGAAAACAATATCAACGACTATTTTAGAGATATGCTTTTTGCCAAAGGGTACGATGAAGTAAAAGATCAAACGCGTCATGGTGTATCTGTTAATAAAAAAGATGCAGCAGAAGTAGATATACTGTTGACCAAAGATGGAAAAGAAATAGCTATATTTGAAGGGTTAAAATTGAATAGCGTTAATGCAACATATATCGACACACATATTCATAAAGCAATTATCAATTATAATGCGCTGGGCACAGCCACTTTTGTTGTCGCTTATGTTGGCTCAGAAAACTTTGAATCGTTTTGGGAAAGATACTATAGCTATATACAACGCTATGAGTTTCCGATCCCAATAAAGAAATCGCTTAATCAATTAGTTCATCCTAATGCAGCAACTCGTATAGCTACTCTGATTCTTACAAGGGATGGATTTGACTTTCCCGTATATTTCGTTGCAATAAAGTTAAATTAGTGTAATAGCTTTTTTAAGCAAATTGAGTATTGAATACATAGCCGATTGGTTTTCATCAGAAAATCAGTCGGCTTTTTCTATTTCAAGAAAAGGAGGTGTTCGCTATGAGCGAAACAGATTACAACACCCTGCTCCATGAAAAAATGAAGCAGGAATACAATGAGTTCATCGAAGAACTGAAGCAAATGTCCACTGAACAAATTATCGAACACGCTTATGAAAAAGTGTTCAAGGAAGAATTTTTGAATGAGTGTGAAGCGACCGTTCTTGAACAGCAGGAAGCCAAAGCTCTCTATCTGCAAAAGCATCCGCTTGACCGCATTTATCGAGACTGGCTTGATAATGATTTCAGTTATATGGATATGATTCGTGACACGCTTTGTGACTCAGCAAAGGATGCCGTCAAAGAGCATCGGGCAAAACAGCGTGAAAGCAGGTGAAGTAAATGCCGTATATTGCACCGGAGATTATTACGGAAGCAAGGCGGATAGACTTACTCACTTACTTGAGAGCCTATGAGCCGGATGAACTTGTCAGGTTTTCTGGTAACACCTACACTACAAAAACGCACGACAGCTTGAAGATTTCAAACGGCAAGTGGATGTGGTGGTCAAGAGGTATCGGGGGCAATTCTGCCCTCGATTATCTCGTGAAGGTCAAAGGTCTTTCCTTTCTTGAAGCCGTAGAAACGATTATGGGCTGCAAGGTTGCACTTGCGACCGATTACTGCGTTCCCAAAAAAGAAACGCCGAAAGAACTCAAACTGCCCCCTAAAAGCGCTTCCACCGAAAAGATTACAGAGTATCTTTTCGGCAGGGGCATCGACTATGAAATCATCACGTACTGCATACAAAAGGGGCTGATTTTTGAGAGCCTGCCCTACCACAATGTAGTATTTGTTGGCAAGGACGAGGACGAAAAGCCGCGATATGCCGCTTACAGAGCCACCAACAAATCAAGACTTATGGGTGACGCATCGGGGAGCGACAAGCACTATTCATTCCGTCTTGAAGGCTCAGACAGGTCGGAAGTGCATTTGTTTGAATGCGCGATTGACGCACTTTCTTATGCGACCTTAATCAAGATGAACGGAGGTGATTGGAAGAAAGAAAACCTTGTTTCACTTGCCGGTGTTTATGCACCGAGAGCAAAAATCGAAGAAAGCAAAGTCCCTGCGGCGGTGGAAGGATTTTTGAAAAACCACCCCGATATTAAACGGATAGTGCTTCACTTCGATAATGATATTGTCGGCAGAAAAGCAACGCAGGCGCTTCAAATTATTCTGCCCAACAGATACGAAGTCATTGACAATCCACCGAAACTCGGCAAGGATTTCAATGACTTTCTTTGTATGCAAATAGGAATTTATAAAACCAAGCAAAGGAGTTTTGAAAGATGACAAATGACAAAAAAACAATCTCGGTTCTGCTTGTAGAACCGAACAAGTATCCTAAAATAATTCAGATTGAAGATTCACTTGAAGCAATGCAGAAGATAGTCGGCGGTGATATTGAAGAATATATGCCCTTTGAGGACGAGGTCGCAATTATCTGCAATGACGAGGGAAAGCTCGCCGGACTGCCGCTCAATCGGGCAATTTATGCCGAGCCGGAAACGGTAGAAATGAGCTATCAGGAAATGACACAGCGCTTCCGAGAAGCCGAAAACAATCATAAGGAACACCTCACAGGATATATAGTTTTCACCGAGGACAGCTTTGATAAGCAGTACAGCGAGGAGTCCCGCACATACGTTATAACTTCGTGCAACAAAGCGTTTCAGTCCGGCATGGGCGGCTATTCCATCTATGCTTCCTGCCTTGACGGAAGCGATCCTTGTGTGCGTTTGGACGGATATATGTCTGACGAACACGGCGGCGAGAACGGTTGGAAGATTGAAAAGTGCTATATGAAAGAGAACTCCCGTGAAATGCTCGACATCATTTTCGGTCAGTTCTTTATCGCTTATGCACCTATCGAATCGGAAAACTTTCAAAGTTTGCCGAAGAACCTTGCAGAGAAATACAAGGAAAAATTCAAATATCCCGAACGCATTGCAAAGGTAAACGGCGAGATAGTCGCCGTCCCCTTTAAGCCTAAAACCAAAGAAGCGGAACGCTGATCTCAAAGAGAAACGGGGCAACCCGGAGAGTCTGCATTATCTTAGCAAGCAGACTGTTTTTACTCCTATCGGGCAAAAAACAGTAAATCGCTTGTTAGGGGTTGCCCCTAATACCCCAATAAGAAAGGATTATCTATATGACAGAATTTATCTTCTTCATCGTCGGACTTTTGCTTGGCGGCTGTATAGGCGTAGTCTTTATGTGCTGTCTGCAAATCAACCGACTTTACAAAACCGATTCTATGAAAAAGGAGGTCGAAGCAAATGAAAAGAAGAACTGTTAAGAAGCAGTTCTGGTTTTCCCGCGACAAAGCGCAGGACTTAGCAAAGAAAGCAAAGAAAACCTGTCTTACCGAAGCCGCATTTGTGAGATTGCTCGTGCGCGGGTATGAGCCAAAGGAAAAACCCGACGAGCGTTTCTATGACGCGATGCGAAATTTATCAGCTATCGGCAACAACATAAATCAGCTTGCCGCCAAAGCGCACACACTTGGATTTATCGATGTGCCTATGCTGAAAAACGAAGCCGAGCGCTGGCATAAGTTTCAAGCGGATGTGGAGCGGCAGTTTCTACGCCCCGAAAAGAGCGGAATGAAATGGCAGTAAGTAAGATATGGAAGGTTACAGCCCGCCTTGATAATGTGATTGACTATGCAACCAATCCTGAAAAGACGGCGGTGAGAAAGTTTACGCCGGAGCAGTATCAGGCGCTTGCCGATGCCATGATGATAATTCATGGTGAGGACGAATGCAATGCAGATTACGGCAGAGTGCGTATGTATCAGGCGCTCACTTACAGGCAGGAAATCGGAGAGTTTACGGACGTTCATGTGCCTTGTGAAGGTACTGTCCGCAAGGTTATGGAGGAGATAAATCTCATACATAAGCCAAAACGCAAGCCGGGCGGAATCACCAAAGCTGACCGCGAAGCACGCAAGTCGGACGACCTTCTCAAACGTGATTTTATGGCTGATGAGCCGCTAAAGAAATGTGTTACTGATATTACGGAAGTGAAAGCAAAAGACGGAAAACTCTATGTTTCTGCAATTTTTGACTGTTATGACCTGATGCCAAACGGTCTTGCGATGGCTGATAATATGCGTGCTGAGCTTTGCTCACAAACGGTTAAAAATGCGTGCCTGTGCTATCCTGTAATCCGAGGAGCAATTGAAATTGTGCTATATGTGTCCACTATTAATAAAGGAAATACACAGCCCAACAAGGGTTTGGATTTGTTCTATGTCCGTTAGGACAGGTTTCCACATACACAACGAAATAAACGTCGCTATCCTGTTTGTACTCATAGTCTATCTGTTCCTTGAAGATTTTGGTTACATCATCAATATTCTTATCTTCAAAAGTTATTGTATATACACCACTATAGCTGCTGTTTTCAGGTGTGGATTTATTTTCTACCATTGAAAAATATTCTTCTACTGTATTATAATCTATGCCGTACTTCCAAAACTCCGTATAATGCTCCTTGATATACTCCGCCTTTTCTCTTGAATACGCTGTAAGTTCTGCCTTCATAGCATCTATGTCTGCCTGTGTTATTTTGCCACTTCTCGTTGTGGCAGCAACAACTTTTGAATATTTACCATAATGGTTATTGCTTTTCTTCTTATCGTCCTTCTTGCAAGCCCTTATTTTAAACTGGTACTCTGTCTGTGGCGTGAGTTTCTTAATGGTGTAGGACGTTC